>PVBE011750687.1_pt1 | contig 80250 bp, 35 predicted proteins | sample 1631181 | NCBI WGS metagenome assembly PVBE01 (sample SAMN08397723, study PRJNA350692) | Marine metagenome, whole genome shotgun sequencing project. | isolation source: water | place: Pacific Ocean | collected 2012-04
GAGCCAGCAGATCGCCCAATCCCTCTGAGGCCACTTCTCGCTGACTTGTTCCCTCTTCACTTCCACCAGGATCCTCTCCATTCGGTTTTTCCTCGTCAGGCAATGGTGAGGCAGCCTCTTCCTCGGCGATTGTGAATTCCACGCTCGACGAGTTGGCGTTTCCCGAGGCATCGACCACCGTCACCTTTAGCGTGTAGGCCTGCAGTGCGACGAGTTCTGGGTAAGGGGTGATCGTCATGTCGTGGTTCTTGCGCAACGCGACGAGATCTCCTGTGAAGGTCTGACCTCCGACCTCGATCAACTCCGTGGTCGCCTCGTCGGTGTACCACGTGACGCGGAACGACCACCCCCCCGTGATTACCTCGACGGCGAGGTTCAGCACCTCGGGAGGTGTCTGATCGATGATGGCGCTGGTAGTGAATTGGACCGTGATGGAATCAGCACCTTCGACGCTCAAGGTACATTCGTAGGAGCTATTGGCTAGGAATCCAGTCATTGGAAGCGCATGTGATGTACCTGCCGAACTGGTGAATGTGAGGTTCTCATTCGTCGTCTGCCCTACCGATGCACAGGTGATATGTCCCACAGCTTCCTTTGTGGTCGACCATTCGAGGATGGCAGAGGTGGCGGTGGTACTGGCGATGCCAGCACCGTAGATCTGTTGCTCGATCTCAGGAATCTCGATGCCCGTCAGCACGGCTGGTTGCTGAGCCTCGACATCGTAAGCCGATAGCATCGATGCTTGTCCATCTCCCTCAAGCACGATGTCGAGCACGTTGGGGTCGTAGTCAACTCCAGTGTCTGGATTCGGGTCCGCCCCACCACCGAGTCGCCAAGTCTTGGCCACGGCATCGACATCACGCCATTTACCCGGACCAAACCCATCCTGTGAGCCGACCACTATGACGAAACGATACGAGGGGACATCATCCCCGATGACTGATTTAGAGACTGTGATCGAGATGACATTGGTCGCCACATCTCCATGCACCTCGATGCCCTTCGCACTTGTCTCACCGGTCTGGGCCTGCACTGCTTTGACAGCCCCTGGCTCACCTGTGGCAGAGATAGCGACCTCCCAAGCCCACCCGGGATCGATGACCGCATTGGCTCCTTCCAGCATGTCGGTCTCACCCCACATGTGATCGCCTTTGTCGACATAGATCTGGACGATCTGGTGGCTGAATCCGTTGGAAAGGCTCCAGAAGTCGGTCATTTCTGCCATGGTCACTTCAAAGCGAGCGTTCCATGCACTCTGACTCACCTTCAGGTGGGTGATGTCCCACAGACCGACTCCGGGATCGAAATCTGCTGCCAATGGATATGTGTAGGCTCCTGCTCCGTTCTCATCGCCAGTGTCATCGTCAATGTCGAGCAGTGTCACCCAATCCTCAAGGTCGGGCATGACCATCTCGGCAGGTGCAGGCGGCGCCATCTCGGCCTCTGTGCCGTCACCGTACGCCAGCGATTCTGCTTGCGAGGTGACCACCTTCACTCTGGTGGAGTAGCGAGGAGCCAGACCTAGCTCAGACCATGGGATACGGAATTCATAGACATCATCTGCCGCACATCCCCCAAGAATCGAGGTGCTCGATAGCACCCACTGCTCCATGTCTCCCGATTTCCCTCGAGCCTCGAACAGGTTGTACTTGGCTTTGCCATCTGCGCGCAGTTGGTCGAAGTCGAAGGAGACCATTGTCTTGGCAGGGAATCCGAGCACCTGATTGCCGTAATAGGTGAGGAAGTTCGTCTCAACCTCATTGAAATTGACCGCGTTGGGCTGCATGAAGTAGAGTGAGAGATCTGGGTTCCATGACGAATCGAGCGCTTGCCATCCATTCACGGAATCAGGTAGATCGACTCGGACGTAGACATTCGAGGCATCGAACCCGAGATGGAACGATTCAATATCGAGCTTGTTCGCCCCGGTGATGCTCGATGCATCATAGCGGGCAGCATTGTCCCATTCTCCCGGCAGAGCGATTCCATCTATCATCGGTTCGATCACTCCACCATACGGGGTCGATGGTGATGCAGCAGCAGTCCACAGGTCGAGCAGATATGGTGGCAGGTCCAACCCGACTGCTCGATAGATGTTCGAGAGGTGGACCTTGAACAGGACGTCCCAGTTCTCGTCGTATCCACTGTTCTGGTCGAGTCCGTACCACCAGAACCAGTCACTGCCCTCAGCGATGTAGAGTGATTCCCATGCCGCATCAAGACCTGTGTGGTCAGGGTTCTCAGTGGAGAAATCGACGAGGGCTTGGCGTGCCTCGATCAACCGTTGCCAACCGAGGCTTTCCTCTTCCTCTCCGGCCCATGTTGACAGTGTACCATCGATCCATGATCCCTCACCAATGGTGGTGATCTCAGGCAGTGTTCTGTTCCCTTCTAAGAATTCACCCGGTGTGGTCGTCATGATCGTTGGATGGCTTGAGAGACGAGAGTACCATTCGTGCATGAATGGTCGGGCACCGTCGACATGTTGGAACTCGGACATGAACATCCAGTTCTCGCCGTCCAGAGCAACGGTGAGCAGGTGCTCGGAGGGATCCTTGTTGTCGAGGATCAACTCCGTGCGAACACCATCGAGATATCCAAGAAAGTCACTCACGGCATCTGCAGGTGTCATCGAGCCGTACTGGAAGGCGATGCGGTCAGAGATGACGCGATCCCTGAAGACCACGGCGATCTTGCTACCATCATCGGCTGTGACATTCCATGGCGTGGCTAGCACAGCAGGGTCATTCACATCTGGATAGGAACCATCTGCCATCACACTCTCTGCGAGATTGAGTTCGTCAGTCACCATCCATTCGATTCCTGCCTGTACAACTGGAGTCACCATCGCTGGTGAGACGGATTGTTCAGAGGGCCACATTCCGACGGGGCGGAAACCAAGCTCCTCCTCGAAGAGGTCCATTCCTGTTGTGAGGTGGTTGCGGACATCCTCAGGCCATGCTTGCTTGTCGATACGGATGCCGTCCTCATAGGTCCAGCCCTCCTTCATCAGAAGTGGCATGATAGGGTGGTAGTACGGCGTGGTCGTCAATTCAACCTGGCCTCGCTCAGCGAGTGCCGAGTACATGGGCAGCACGTTGGCCATGTGACTGTGCTGGAGGTCGAGAACGAGTTCCAGATCCTCGGGTGTGTATCCCCCACGTTGAGTGAACAGTGCCTGCAATGAGGCGTTCTCATGTGCAGGGCGTCCATCAGTGGTCGGGTCCTCGAGTGTTGCATACTCCCCTTGGATGTAGTAAGGTGAGAACTGGAAGAGATGATAGAGGACGACAAGATCGAGCAAATCCTGTGGCGACAGCAGGTCGTCATCCATGATGGTCGCTGGCTTCAGATTGTGGCGTGTTCGGCTGTAGAGGTCTGAGTATGTCTCGCTCGCAGGTGCTAACCACTTGAGCATGGGGTCATTCGAGGTGACATTGTACACCCAGCCTGAGTTCCAGAACATCTGGAACTGCAGGGTGTGAAGTTCCAGATCGGTCATCTCGGGGTAACCAGTCAGAGTTCCGTTCTCATCGACTGGCCAAGACCGCTGTGCCCAGTCTGTATGAATATCGAGCGTACGCTCCTCATGATAGTCGACGAGCTGTTCGACGAAGGACGGAACCAGATTGTATGTGATCTTAGTATCGGGATAATCGGCAAGAATCCCTGGAGAATCAACATATTCAGTCATGGCATGAACGCGCACCCACGGCATCTCATACATGTTGGTGAGCTTGTTCTTGTAGTACGGTTGATGCTGATGGAAGACAATCGCCACGTTGAGGGCCTTTGGATCCTTGTATGGCGTCGTGCCGTTGCCAGAGTCTACCACAGGTGCCTCTGGCAGCACTGACGTGTTGGCAGGATTGGAGGGTGTACTGCGATTGGTGATATGATAGACATGAGTGAAGATCTCTGTGTCATGTGCTGAGGAGGGATTCTCTGTGGGGAAGGACGCCCAGACCTTATTTCCATCCTGCCACTGGGCCCATACGAGGAAGGTCAGATTCTCCCCTGCGTCTAAGTCCTGCCATGGCATAGCTATCTCTGTATTCTTATTTTCACTGTGGCCGATGAATGAGGCAAGGCCTGTCTGTTCACCATCCTCCCATGCAGTGCCGTTCCATCGCTGAAGCCTGAAGTAGGACGAATCTTCGAGCATGAATGCCGCGTCTGCTTCGATGGGAAGGATGTGCTGTCCCCCCCAATCCTTCGACCGGTTGCTCCCACCCTCTGTGGTATCGAAATAGATGAACAGGTCCGCTCCATCACTCTCACTCGCCCAATCCGTTCCAAGCCAAGCGAGTTGGAAATGAGTCGCATTCCATGTGGTGTGCAATGAGACCGCACCACTCGTCCCCATCAGCGTCGAGGCATCCCATTCACCAACCGCTCCATCAGTAGTCGTGTCCTTGGGGGTGGTTCCACTGACCGAGGTGAACATACTTGGTGCCAGCAGCAGCAGCGCAATGAGGGCTGCCGAGGTCTGCCACCGCTGCATCGTCGCTCGGACATCCCGACACATCAAAGGTTTTGCACAGATGTCCTGAGGAATGGTCATGGGACGCGGAACTTCGGAGGTTGGTGTTCTGTGTCATTTGACCTCGTTGCCAGGTCCAGGAGAGCATGGAACGTTAGGTGCTCACGCCTTCATGTTCGTGGATAAGCTCGCTGAAGCGGGAGTTACTGTTTGGCAGATTCTGCCTTTGACACCTCCAGATGAGCATGCCTCCCCCTATGCTTCACATTCTGCCTTTGCCGCTTGGACCGAGTTGAGGGATCCTGCGATTCATGAGATTCCAAATGATGACATGATCGAAGATTGGATCACTGCGAATGAGCATTGGTGTCATGACTGGGCCTTGTTCAGCGTGATCAGGTCGATGCATGATGGTATACCTTGGACAAAATGGCCCGTTCAACTTCGTGATCGTCATCCCGATGCACTGAGGAGTATTGAGGCAGAATCAGCTTCCAACATCCGTCAAGCCATCATCGATCAGGTCAGTTTCCAGCGCGATTGGGATGTCCTCCGTTGCTATGCTGCTGAACGTGGAGTGCGTTTGTTTGGTGATGTACCGATCTTTGTAGCTCATGATTCCGCTGACGTATGGGCTGATCGCACTTTATTCCAACTGGATGCCCAAGGCATGCCAGCAGTTGTTGCAGGAGTTCCACCCGACTCCTTTAGTGAAGATGGACAGCGTTGGGGTACCGTGCTCTATGACTGGGACGTTCATCGAGATGATGAGTGGTCGTGGTGGTGTCGTCGGACAGCCCACATGTGCGCTCGTTTTGATATCGTGCGCATCGATCATTTTCGTGGTATTGAGGCTGCATGGGCCATCCCTCCTGAATGTGATACCGCAGTGGATGGAGCATGGCAGGCTGGCCCAGGAAACGACTTGATTCAAGCAATCTGTGAGGTTGCAGGTCCGGACCGCATCGTTGCGGAGGATCTGGGCGTCATCCCCTCTTCAGTTATTGAGATGCGCCGACGATGGGGTCTGCCTGGGATGGCAGTCCTGCAGTTCGGATTTGAGGATGATAGCCCCTTGAATCCGCATCGTCCCGTGAACATCACTCACGATCAGGTCGTCTACACCGGTACGCATGACAATGACACCACGATGGGATGGTGGTCTGCAGCGACTGATGAACAAAGAGCACGTGTGAATGCATACATGATTGAAGGCGAAACACCTTGCGACACCTTGATCCGCATTGCGGTTGAATCCCCTTCTCCTCTGGCCATCCTCCCCCTTCAGGATGTCATCGGCGTTGGCACTGAGGCTCGTATGAATCTCCCTGGTACCGTGCATGGGAACTGGCTTTGGCGCTTCGATTGGAGCGCGCTATCACTAGATGTATGGGATAATTTTACGGGATTGGTATCCCATCGACTTGATGAGTAGGTTCATAGGATTGCAGCAGAGGGCTGAGGCGTTTCTATGAGCATCGTGTACCTCTCTGCGGAAGTCGGAATAGAATCTGACCTGCACACATATTCAGGTGGACTTGGAGTTCTTGCTGGTGACCATATCAAATCTGCTTCAGATGCCGGTCTCGATCTGGTAGCTGTTACGCTACTCTATCGCGAAGGGTATGCTCGCCAACATTTGGATGAGATGGGAAATCAGACCGAGACCTATGGTGAGATTGATCCTCACCGATTCCTCATCGATACTGGTGTCGACATCACGCTTCCGCTGGATGGTGATCTGCTCCATGCCAAGATATGGGTGTACGATGTGAGTGGCATCCCTACCTATTTTCTTGACACACATCACCCATCTAATCGACCAGAGCATGCTGCCTTGTGCAGTCGTCTGTATGGTGGGACAGATGAGACGAGGATTCGCCAAGAGTATCTTCTTGGTGTGGGAGGGATGCGTGCAGTACGTGCTCTTGGTCATGTGATCACTGGCTTGCATCTCAATGAAGGACACTGCACCTTCGCTCTGCTCGAGATGTTGAATCTGGGCTGGACTCGCGAGGACCTGAACGAACGCACTTTGTTCACAACTCACACTCCCGTCTCGGCTGGACACGATCGATTCGAATGGGAGCAGGTCAGTCAGATCCTTGGAGAAGTCTTGCCAGATGATGCTCGGGATCTCGTGCGAGATGCCGGCGACCCTGAGGGCGGTTCCAGATGCTCGATGAGTCACCTAGCAGTCGCTCTTTCAGGCTCAGTCAATGCGGTCTCGAATCTGAACGCATGGGTGGCAAGCGGGATGTTCGTGGATAAGCACATCCATCCAATCACGAACGGTGTCCATCATCTGACATGGACCAGCCCGCCAATGGTCTCACTGTTCGATGCTCATCTTGAGGGTTGGGCGTCTGATCCCACAGTGCTCGCTCACGCAGGTCGCATCCCAGATGATGCCTTGCTGGGTGCCCGATATGAGTGCCGTTCTGTGCTGCGTGAACTGGTCATGGCTGCCACCGGTCAGGCTCTGTTTGAGGATCGTCTCACTATCGGCTTTGCCCGTCGTTTTGCTACTTACAAGCGAGCGGATCTTGTGTTCAGTGACATTGACAGGCTCCGTAAGATCGGTGGTGGACGCATCCAATTCGTCTTCGCCGGCAAAGCCCATCCTCGCGATGAAGGAGGAAAAAACCTGATTCGCGAAGTATTTGCAGGTGGGACACAGTTGGGTGATGAGATTCCCGTCATCTTCCTTGAGGATTATTCGATGGCGACCGGCTTGGCTATGACCAGCGGTGTTGATGTCTGGTTGAACAATCCTATCAGACCTATGGAAGCATCAGGAACGAGTGGAATGAAGGCTGCTATGAATGGCGTTCCCAACTGTTCGATCCTTGATGGTTGGTGGCCTGAGGCGTGTCAGCATGGTGTGAATGGTTGGGGTCTTGGCAAGGGAGAGGATGATCGTGATGATAAGAGAGATGCGAAGTACGTCCATGACGCTCTGGAACATGAGGTTCTGCCTGCTTGGGAGGAAGGTGGGGCGCGTTGGACCAACCTTATGCGAGCGAGCATTACCACATCTGCCCGTTTCACAGGAGCAAGAATGATTTCTGAGTACAAGCGATTCTATGATGCATTCTCTGAGTGACCATCCCTGCGTCTTGCAATTATGAAAAATGCGATGAGCGCTACAATGATGGTGCCGAACAGAGCATTGCGAATGATGCGGAGATCGACTGAAGATGTTGCCTCGACATTTCTTTGATCCAGACTTTCATTTGCTTCCAGTACAGACTCATTCTCATTTCCAACCTGTGGGATTCCAAACGTTCCATTATCCATGTGGCCCCCAAGCATTCCTTCATCATTGCAGGCACAGATGCACAACCCCTCCCAACCGACGGAAGACCCACAGGGGCATGGAATGTTCAACTCGCCGGGAAAACATTCTGCACACCCTAGGTGCTCGGAATAGCCGAAATGACTCGGACACACGTCCAGGGTATTTGGAATCCCGTCACCATCAGTATCCATAGGTTCTGGATACGTACATGTGCCGTCATCACCGTTTGCAGAATCGTCGAAATTCTCTGCGAGTGAGTCCATGCAGCCGAACATTGTTTGAGCCGTGTCGTTTACAGGGATATTGCTCATCAGTCCATTGATTCGTATCACGGTCACTGAGTGTGTGGGTATCGACAGGTTCACTCCATTGAAGGTCGCTTCACCGAATTCGATCGAATCATTTCCATTTACTCCATTCATTGATAGCTCTCCTCCTCGATTCAGAATCACACGCATCGTCTCATTCGTCACTGTCATCTCATACACTAGTACATCAGTCAGGGCAAGGACTGTCGAATAGGTGCCTCGTCTCAGAGCATCAGAGGTCAGACGCAAGCGCCCGAGTTCACTGATGTTCTCGGCCAGTCTCCCTTCCTCTTCGCTCCAAGTATGTTTTGTCCTCCACATGTGGCGGTTATCGGGGTCAGCGCCACCGTATTCACCATATTCATCTCCGTAATACAACATTGGAGCACCTGGTGTGGTCAATAACCATCCATACGCCTGAAGTGCTGCTCGATAGGGATCTTCAGTTCCTGGCAGACCCGGAAGGCCATCTTCAGGCCATTGATTCCATTCATCAGTCGTGTCAGCATCTGCGCGGCTGATGAATCGTGGAACATCGTGGCTACCAACGAATGGCACCATCGTCGACCCTTGTGTGTACTGGTCCTGACTGCGGTTGGTCCAATAATCGAGATGTGCGTAATCCATGCTGCCGCTGGTGAACACATTGTCAGCGACCGCATGGTAGAGGATGAAGTCCGCCTGACCATCAAGGCCATCCTCGCCCATGTATCGGTTGATCGTTCCGTACTGCTCCTGATTGTCCTGCAGAGAATGCCCAGACCATCCCATGGCGGTCTCACCCTTGAGGAAATAATCAGTTCCTGCCATCTCGAATCGTTCGTGCACCCTTGTGACCATGTTCGTGATAGCAAGGTCATCGACGTGTTTGACAGCATCGACTCGGGCACCATCGAGATCGAACTCTTCGAGCCACCACAGGGCATCACCAATCATCTGTTCGCTCGCTTCACGGTTGGTCCAATCGATATCCGGCATGTAAGACCTGAACAGACAGTCAAGGCGATGCTCGGTCCAATCACACTCCTGTGTTCCACACAAGCAGCCATCGTTGAACCAGTCAGGATGCTCGATTGCGTAAGGATGGTCCTCATGGACATGATTGACGACTAGATCCATGAGGACTCGGATGCCACGTTCATGGGCTGCAGAAACCATGGCCTTGAGGTCCTTTTCAGTTCCGAGACTTGGGTCGATACTGCGCGGCTCGATGGGCCAGTATCCATGGTATGAGGAGACGTCGTGCTGACCATCGGCTGCCTCTCCTGTTCGGTTAGCAGCCGTGTTGAGCGGTGTCAGCCACAGTGCATTGACGCCGAGCTGCTCGAAGTAATCGGCCTCGATCATCTGTGTGATACCCGAGAGGTCTCCACCTTGCCACTCTGCTCCTTGAGCGACCCCAGTCAGGTCTGCGTGGTAGGCATTGTTCGAGGAGTTGCCATCGACGAATCTGTCCGTCATCAGCATGTAGATGAGTGCATCGTCCCAGACGAAGTCGCGTTGTGGGCCTATCCAGAATGGTAAGAGCAGGTCCTCGGCTGCGAATCCATCGTTGTCGACCCCACTGGCATGCAAGGTGTGTTTGCCATCGGGGAGCACGGAGAGGTCGATCACCCATGCCTCGGTGGCCAGATCATAGGTGGTCACGCCAGGATAGTATCCATCAGTGAATCTTGGTCCACCCTGCATCAGCGTCTCACCATCCGAACCGGTGTGCAGCAGGATCTTGGTCGGCAGTCCGGTGGTGGGGTCGAACTCAGCCGTGAAGGTCGATCGCGTGTGGTTACGTACTCGCAGGAGTGAATTCTCTATTGCTCCACAGTGTACTCGCTCAGGGTTGAGTGGGTCGAACCTGTAGTCATCTGCACCGATGACGAACTTGTAGCAGTACTGGCCGGGTGCTATCTCAAGGTCGATCGACCAGACTCCGCTGTCAGCGTCGAGGATCATATCTGTCGGTGCCCACGAATCCCATTCGCCAATGACACTGACATTCGATGGTTGTCCCTCATCTTCGGTCGGGCTCCAAGTCAGGCTGATGCTGGTGTCACGGATTCTCAGGGGCGCACTTACTCCTCTTCCTTCATCAGTGCTCGACGAGGACAGAGGAAGCAGAACTGCTAGGAGTAGTACCGCTATGAGAAGGGCCGGACGTCGGATGTGTTCACTTCCTGAAGATCATAGCTGACGGTTCGGTAAGTGAGATGTGAAGAGAACCGTCTTCGATACTCTCAGCGGAGGATGCTCCCTCACCGGGACGATGCCAGAGAGCGAGGATACGATGCCCATCTGCATCTAGGTGGTAGATGTTCTCTGCTCCAAGTCGTTCAATTGCAGTGATCGAACATGTTATCCCATCTTCCTCAATGATTCGGACATTCTCTGGGCGTAGGCCGAATGTGGCAGGTCCATCGTCTTCTGTCAGATGTTCAGGGAGCTCTATGTCGAGATCACCGGAAATGAAACGCCCTTCCTTCACTTCGCCTTTGATTAGATTCATCGGGGGTGTGCCGAGGAAGGAGGCGACGAATGAGTTAGCAGGCTCATGATATGCAATCATTGGGGGTGCATGTTGTTGCAGCATGCCTCCCTCCATGATAGCGATGCGATCGGCGAGTGTCATCGCTTCGACTTGATCGTGAGTCACGTAGACTGTGGTCGTACCAAGTTCGTCGTGAATTCTGCGAATTTCCACTCTCATCTGACTCCTGAGTTTGGCGTCTAGGTTAGAGAGTGGTTCGTCCATAAGTAGGACCTTTGGTCGCCTCACCAAGGCTCGTCCAAGGGCTACGCGTTGGCGTTGTCCTCCAGATAGTTCCTTTGGTTTTTTGTCGAGGAGATTGGATAGGTCAAGAATCTCTGCAGTTTGCATCACACGTTCCTTGATCTCATCGTCGGACAGCCGTTCTTCACCCCGCTGCTTCATGAGGCCGAAGGATAGGTTGCGCCCCACTGTCATGTGGGGGTAGAGGGCGTAGGACTGGAACACCATGCCGAGCCCTCGAAGACCGGGTGGTAGATGATTGACGACAGCCCCATCAATGCGTATGGTTCCTTCAGTCGGAGTCTCGAGTCCGGCGAGCATGCGCAGAGTAGTGGATTTTCCACAGCCGGATGGACCAACGAGGACAAGGAATTCGCCGTCGGTGATCTCAAGGTCGAACCCATTGACAGCCAGCGTCCCGTCGTCATATCGTTTGGTCAAACCACTGAATTCGACTTCGACCATCAAATCACCCTTTGACGCCACCCGCTGATAGTCCTTCAATGAGGAACTTCTGGAATACGATGAAGAGGATGATGACTGGAAGACTGACGAGCAGTGAGGCCGCAGCGAAATCTCCCCATGCCTGTCCTGTCGCCGATATCATTGAAGCTAGGCCAACAGGAAGGGTGTACATGTCGTTGGACGTGTTGAACGTGAGAGCCAGAAGGAATTCGTTCCATGCCGCAAGGAAAGAGAACAGGGCGGTTACTGCGACTGCAGGGAGAGAGAGGGGAAGGACCACTTCTCGGAAGACCGCAAATTGGCTGCATCCATCGAGTAAGGCAGCTTCCTCTAACTCCCGTGGTACGGTGTCGAAGAATCCTTTCAGCATCCAGACACACAGTGGGAGTGCAGTGACTGAATAGACAAGAATCAATCCCAACCAAGAGTTGAGCAGTCCGAGCGATTTCATGACAAGGAAATATGGGACGAGGATGATTACTCCAGGGAACATCTGGACAAGCAGGAAGGCGAACATAGCGTATTTCCGCCCTGCGAATCTGTATCGGCTGAACGCGTATGCGGCAGGAATGGCGAGCATGAGGCCGAGCAATGTCGTACCAATACTCACGAGCAATGAATTGCGCAACCACAGCCAGAAGGAATCACCCCCTAGGACCTTCGTGAAGTGTTCAGCGCTCAAAGCATCGAGAAATCCTCCGCCAAGTACGTTGCCTGGTGAGATGGCAACATCGAGAATCCAGAGAATCGGGAGCAGTACAATCGCACAGGCATGAAGGAGTAGGATGTGAGTCATCCCTGCTTCGTGGCTTGAAGCCAGCCCTTGATTTCGTGCCAATCCTCGCTCGGCTAGCGCGGTTGACAGTGGCCCCTCGACCCACCTACTGACTGGTGGTGACGACAGCCACCATATCAGGAGTGATGTGGGAACAACGACCCATGCAGATACCCAGAGGTCGATCACTTTGATAGGCGTGGAGATCAGATGGAGGAGGGCGATGATGAGCGCTAGTCCCGACGCCATCATAGCCAGATCACGTTGTCGTTTCTGCTCTCGCTCGGGCAGGATCAACCATAGTAAGGTCATGCAGGTACAGATTAGCATTGTCAATTGAGCTCCAAGAGTGCTCCCTCGGGCAATGTCAACGAGCACTGAGGTCAGGGTTGCGAGTATCACGGCTGGTAACCACCGTCTGGCAGTGACAATCTCTTGCGGGACGTAGTGTCGAACTGCAATCGATTCAGTCATGCGACAGCCTCCGTAGCATTGGTTCGCCGCATGTAGTACCAGGAGAATGACAGTAACATCAGGAAGATGACGACGGACCATGCTGCTGCCACTCCGTAGGCACCATCTTGGAAGGCGACGTCGTAGACGTAAGTGATCAGAATATCAGTTGAACCTGGCTGTCCGAAAAATAGGTTGGGACCTCCGTCTGTGAGCAGATAGATGACATTGAACATGTTGAACGTCCAGATGAAACCGAGCAGAGCCAGTGGAACGAGTGCACTTTTCAGATTGGGAAGGGTGATGTGGAGGAACTGGTCAAGACCACTGACGTGATCAATGGCGGCGGCCTCGTACATGTCCTGTGGAATAGATTGCAGGGCGCCAGAGATGGACATCATCATGAATGGTATTCCAAGCCAGATATTGACCCAGATTACCATTGCCTGAGCTCCACCTACTCCGGTGAGAAGGTCTAGATTTGTACCCAGCATCTCGTTGATGAATCCGTCCGGTTGTAGCATCCCCTTCCACATCAGCACAGAGATGTAGGATGGTACCGCCCATGGAAGGAGCAGACAAGTCCGATAAGCGACCTTTCCTCGCAGACCTTTCTTGTTCAACAACAACGCGATCAATAGGCCGATTCCAATGTGAGCTACCACATTGCAGACGGTCCACACAAGTGTGAAGGCGGTCACCCTCAGGAAACCAGAGGCCATGAAAACCTCCACATAATTCTCGATTCCATTGAACGACTGTTCTCCCAATCGGGTCTGATCAGCGTCGGTGAACGATAGCCAGATTCCGTAGGCCACGGGATAGAAGGTGAGAATCGTCAATGCAAGAAGAGCAGGTCCTATGTACAGATGAGCCAGCCTCTGGTTCGTTCCTTGTCGTCTGGTATCCCACCAGCGCAGACCGAAGAGTAGAGCGACCAGTGACAAGGACAGGCTTCCTAGAGCGAAGAGGATGGGCGATGTGTCTGCAGGAGGTGGCAACTCATCGATACCCGTTGAGGTCACTGAGATCGGGATCAAGGTGGCTTCAGGGTTGAGCCACATGCCTGAGGCATTCAGCGCCACGACAGCGACCCATGTCTCCTCGCCTGAGGTAAGGCCTGACAGATCGCAGGACCATTGACTCGCCGTATTGGGGATCACTGCCCTTTCCCGCGTATCACGATAGGTGGGCATTGACTCTCCATCTAGACTGAAGGTGCATACGTCAAGCGACGAGGTAGCGTTTGGCTGAGCAAGCTCACTTGTTGCATTAGAGGAGATAGCCATCACAGTGGAATGAAGGGTGGCCTCTTGGGTGCTATTGAACGTCCGTTCGGAAAACCAGATTTCGTAGACTGAAGCATCAGGTACTGTGGTGGCAGTGATTCTCACCCTTCGGTACAATTTCACTTCATCATCAAACTCGATGTCGACGACAGAGGCCGAAGCGACACTGGACAAGGATGCGAGGACCAGACTTGCCAAGATGAGGGTCACAGGTTTCATGCAAGTTCCTCCAACATGTTCTCTAGTTCCTCGTCAGCAGCTTGAAGGGCAGCTGAAGCACTGCTAGTCTCTCCATGGACCAGTTCGAACGCAGTCGCCAGAGGAGTATAGACCATGCCCATAGCACGTGTTGTAGGTGCAGTTGTTCCAAGTAGTGCTTGTCTCAGGAATCCTGAGATCACAGGGTCGTTCTGTACGGTCTCGTTATTGAACAACTCGACATGTGTCGGCATAGTGTATGTCTCAAGAGCGAAGCGTAGTTGGACTTCACTGCTCGATAGATGAAGGGCGAGTTCGACGGCCTCCTCCTTGGCACTGCTTTGCTTGCTCAACGACCAACCTTTGTAGGTCACAAGGGGGGACATGCGCAGCCCGGTCTCGTTGATGATTGGTAACAGTGTCAGCCCAAGTCCTCTGATTGATGAGACTCTACTCGATTCATAGGTCGCCCAGTTCCAAGGACCATCAATGATCATCGGGGCTTCAGAGGCGATGAAATCAGCTTTCATCCCCTCAATCTGAGTACCTTTCTTGACGACAGCCCCATCTCCTTTCTCAAGAGCGAACATCCAGTCGAGGGATTCTGCCGCACCAGAGGAATTCAGTGTTGGTCTTCCATCTTCGTCGAAGAGGGTGCCGCCGAATCCGTGGAGGAACGGGAACCACCAGAATGCCACTTTGATAGGAATTGACAATCCCGGCTGGACCACGACCATCTTACCATTCTGTTCTTCTCTGACTGTCATCGCATCAGCCGCACTCAGCAGATCCTCTGTTGTCCAGTTAGCGTCAGGAGGATCTATTCCAGCCGTAGCGAAGGCATCTTTGTTGTAGATTAGTGAGAGGCAATCCACACTTGCTGGGATGCCGAGCAGTTCGTTGCCGTACCTCATAGCACTGATGGCATCATCATCGAACTGGAGTCGCTCCATCGGTGTTAGATGAGGGCGTAGGTCCTCGAGCAGTGGGTAGCCATCGACGCGAATGTCACCAATCTGTCCGAGCTGATCGCTTGAGAGTCGGATGAGATCGGGTGCTTCACCTCCTTGAGCAGCGGTGCTGAACAACTGCTCTGCATTGGCGTATGGAATCCTTGTGACTTCAACCTCGATGTTGGGGTTCTCAGAGGCGAAGAATTCGACAGATTCGGTGAATACCAACTCTTCCTTGCTCTCAGAGGCGAAGGAATGCCAGATTCTTATGACGGTCGGTGCGACCGATGTGCCAAGTACATTCTCTCCTTGTGTTGATTCTTCACCTCCTTTTGTCCTCTCTTCAAGGAGACAACCCTGCAGTGGCATAAGGACGAGGATGGCCACAGCGAGCAGTGATTGTCTCATCGGCACCGGCTTGGGGAAGATTCCCATTCGCTTGAGTGTGACGGGACAGCCGCCATGTTTGTCCTATTCCTCAGAGGTTTGGCTTGCAGCCGCTGATTTTTTTCCACGCTTTGAACGGGGAGTGCGCTCCCCTATCTTGATTGCTGGCATTCCCGCCCATATTTCATAGGCTCCGATCGTGGTATGCTTGGGAACAACTGAACGAGCAGCCACGATGGCCCCTTCCCCCACTGTGACGCCGGGCATGATCAGGCATCCCGTTCCAATTGTTGACCTTGGTCCAATGTGTACGGGAGCCAGAATGAGATGCCTCCGCTCGATGATATGGCCATTGATCGATGCTCCTCCTCCAATGACCGCATAATCCTCGATTGTCATGAGCGTGGCATCGTGGAGGATCTGTGTGTTAATTTGGACTCCTTTCCCAATCTTCGCTCCCATCAGTCGGTAGTACATGTTTCCAACTAGTGTTGGCACAAGGAACTTCAGTGCTGTAGCGCGCACTATCTGGTGCAGTGCTGATAGGAAACCCCACTTAATGCCCGAGGCAGAGAGCATTGCAGGCTCACCGGGTGTGAGGCGCAGTTGTAGGAGGACTCTGAGACCTCCGATAACCAGAACGATACTGTAACAATAAGTGATGTAAGCCAATCCCAGCGCTATAGCGATACTCGCCACTTTGACCGCGAAGTTTGTAGTTGCTGTCCACTCAATTGTCGTCAACACAATCGCTAGTGAGGGAATCATGGCCAGCCCGATCAAACAGGCACCTATGAGGTGCATCAGAATCGTCAGCACCGCCTGTGCCAATGCCCATCCTCCCTTCATCATCGCCCCGGCCCCTCAGTCCGTTACAGTCGTTCCGCTGCTCACAACTTGAACCTCCTCCATGTACGGGAGGCCGAAGGATGCTTGAAGTGGGAGGTGGTCGCGGTATTGTGGGTCGCATGCTTGCTCGTCGCTCGTCACTCATGCTCGGACTCATTCTGTGTCTTCCCATGCCAGCTTTTGCCGTCGTTGGTTTGGCCTCGACAGATGGGCAAGCCTCTGGTCGTCAGTCCGTGATCGATGGCATCGATAGCATTCGTGTCTGGGGTCCAAGTGGGTCGGTCGATTGGGTTGACATAGTCGATCTGGACGGAGGAGACACGGTTCTTGTTGGAACCTTTACTGGGACAATCTCATTACCTGCTACGGGGCAGGCCTCCGCCCAATCTACCGACATCGTCATCGCTCGGTTAGGCAGTTCTGGCATCGTATGGGCGAAGACCATTGGAGCGACAAATTCGGATTATGTGTATGATGTGGATGCGAATAGTACGAATCTGGTCATCGCCACCGAATTCCATGGCTCGGTTTCTCTACCCGGGCTTGGCCTGCAGAATCTACAGTACCCTACAGGCGTCATCCTGTCCTATGATCTCAACGGCAACGCTCAGGATTGCGCAGTCATGCCCCTAACAAACACATCTGGTGATTCAGAAGCAAGAATCACGGGTGTTCGAATCCATCCAACGTTTAATTCGGTCATCGTGATGGGTGAATATTCCGAAGTACAGGCTGATCTTGGCACAGATGACCTCCCTGTGACAGGTAATGATAACACACACGGTTTCGTTGCTCTGACTTCACGTGGTCTAGATTGGGTCTGGGGCTTTGCGTTTGAAGGCGCTGATGTAGAAATGAAGGACATTGATGTGCCCGATTCAACAAAGATTGCTGTTGGTGGAACTTTCACGGCCTCTGCTCCAATTCGCTATCGGGGCGATGCTCAGAATGGACGGGGAGGACAGGATGGATTTGCAGCCATCCTCACTACCATCGGTGGGATAGATCTGTTGCGCACTCACAAGGGCGATGGAACCGATTCGGTGAATGCAGTGGTCATTGATTCCTATGGCCGTCTTGTGGTTGCTGGTGAACATTGTATTGGAGCTACAGGGGCTTGCTCGGTGAAATTCTGGGAAGACACGTATTCGGGTACTACCGGCAATGACTCCTTACATCTCACCGTCTGGAATCCAGGGGGTACTCCTGACCTTGTTTCACTCATCCATCAGCCCGAGACATCTCCCGGAGGTCAGGACATCGTGAGCGTCTCAAAGGCTGGTCAACAGCATCTCATATGGTCTCTCAACAGTATGGGGCCGGTCTCTCTCATTCCAGATGGTCAGAATCCGATTGAATTGCTTGGCTCACCAAGTGATTCAGATGCCCATCTCATCGCTCTTGATTCGGGAGATCACCACTTCGTGTGGTCAAATCGCAGTACTGGTGCTTCCGAGGAGATCTACGATGTCGAGGTTGGTGTGGACAACACTCTGCATATTGGAATGTCGGGTGTGGGTTCGCTCATGTTCGGTTCTGAAAGCAGGGCTGTCGGCGATTCAGATGCAGTTGTCGCCATTCGAACAATGATCGATTGGGATCTTGATGGTATTCATGATGGCAGCGATTCATGTGAAACTTCGGGCACTGTATTCACCTCCAATGCCTCAAACGATCATGATGGCGATGGTTGCCATGACTCCTCTGAGGATACCGATGATGATGACGATGGTCGCACTGATCTTGACGCAGGTGGTTCAGATGCATGTCCCATTGGGCTTGTCGGCTGGAACAGTTCCGATGTATCAGTGGACCGAGATGCAGATGGATGTCATGATATGAATGAGGACCCCGATGATGATAATGACGGTGTCAATGATACTGTGGACAACTGTATGTGGGGGGAGACCGGCTGGATCTCAGGTCCTGTTACTGATAACGATGAGGATGGTTGTCGAGATGAATCGCCAGAGGACCTGGACGATGATAACGATGGAGTGCTTGATTGCGGTGATGATGGCAACTGTTCGACGACCTTTGACAATGACCGTTGTAGCACTGGGTTGTCGAACTGGACTTCCTCATCGGTGAACGATATTGATGGTGATGGGTGCAAGGACGACGATGTTGAGGATTATGACGATGACAATGATGGATTGGCCGATGCGAGTGATGACTGTGACAGAGATTCTGGTGCCCCTACGTCTGCCCAAGCATGGTTCACGAATGTGACTGATGATTGGGACCGAGACGGTTGTAGGGATAGCGATGAGGACGATGCCGATGATGGAGATGGCGTGGATGACGATGATGATCTCTGTGATCCAGAATCAGGGCATGCTGAATCAGAGAAGAACTGGGTTCAGAGTGATGTGAACGATCACGATTGGGATGGTTGCAAAGACAATGAGGATGACGATGATGACAACGACAACGTCCCTGATAGTTCCGAGAATCTGAATGATCAGGACTGCTCCCGGGGGCACAGCAACTGGACATCACATTCTTCAAACGATTATGATTCGGATGGGTGTCACGACTCCATTGAAGATACTGATGATGATAACGATGGTGTTGCAGATACCTTAGATGCCTGTGCTACTGGCTCGCTCTCCTGGCCGAGCAATGGCAACGACATCGATGGTGACGGCTGTTTAGATGGTGTCGAGGATGATGATCTCGACAATGATCTGGTTCCAGATGACATTGATGAGTGTGAGAATACCACTGCAGATATGACGCCGAACGAGGTCGGCTGTGCCCTCGAGCAACTTGATGGTGACAATGATGGAGTCAGTGATGATCGTGATGCCTGCCCGAACACATTCTTTGGTTCGATCGTCGATACTTCAGATGGCTGCTCATCCACTGATCTCGATGCTGATGGAGATGATGTACGTGATGATCTTGAACCGGAAGAGTGTCTGAACACTGAGTATCGGTTCGTCAAGGAAGATTCAGTTGACAGTCATGGTTGTCCTCAAGATGATGATGGTGATGGTGTACCTAACCTTGATGATGCCTGTGCGAATACCCCGTCTGGCGTGAATCTCACTGAGGATGGTTGTATCGTGGTCATCACCAGTACGGCAGTACAAGGGGAATCAGATTCAGATGAAGACTCGCTCACAATCGTATTCCTCGCCGGTGGTGTAGTTCTCTTCCTAGCCTTTGCCATCGTTGTTTACGTCCTTGTTCTACGTGGTGAGGATGATTTCGAAGGCCTTGATCTTGATGATGAGTACGAAGATGAACCCTCCTATTCACAGGGTGCACAGGATGCTCCTCCTCCGGGGCCACAGGGTAGTCACTCGATGGCTGGGCCACAGGGAGGACATCATCCTATGGCTGTACCATTTGGCGGTCAAGGACAGATGAGGGGAGCCCCGCCTTCAACTCCCTCGCCAATGCCGGTTTTCAGCGGTCCCCCCCCGTCAGCCAACGGGGTGCGTCAGCCAGACGGTTACGAGTACGTCGAATGGCCTAATAATAGTGGGACGTGGTATTTGCGAGCCCAACCGACTGAGCCTTGGAAGAAGTGGGAATGATTCTCAGTTCACGGTCTCAATGATTCGGCTCGATGACGGTTGTAAGTCATGGTCACCTATTGTGAAGCAAGCGCTAATCTTCTTTTGTGGCCAGTCATTGCTCGATGCATGAACTTCGATGATATCTTGGCCAACTGAGATTGTTTCACCAATTTGGACAAGGAGCCTGAAACCAACACTAGGGTTGACGATATCGCTAGGCTGACGTCGCCCAGCACCGAGGTCGACGGCAGTTCGGCCCAGAGCGAGTGCATCGATATCTCCCAGTATGCCTGAATATCTAGCTTGTAACCTGTGTACGAAGGGTGCCCGAGGCAGGTCCGCTCGGAGCTGCTTAAGATTCTTGACAGGAGAACCTTGAGTTTGAACCATCAATAGGAAGCGTTGGGCGGCCTCACCTGTTTCAATGGCAGCACGTGCCATGATCTTCCCTTCATCCGTGCTCTTGGCTGCTCCAGATGCTTGGAGAAGATGAGCTGCTTGAGACTCGACAAGTTCAACGATGTCCACTGGTCCTTTCCCTTCCAGCACATCGATTGATTCCTCTATCTCAAGGGCGTTGCCAATCGTATGGCCGAGGGGGTGGTCCATCGTTGTGAGCATTGCCGTGGTTTTGACTCCAGCAGCCTTTCCTGCTGCGACCATGGAGGTGGCTAGGACGCGTGCATCTTCGATGGTGCTCATGAATGCAGCCTCACCTACCTTGACATCGAGAATGAGGGCGTCGAGGGATTCTGCGAGTTTCTTCGACATGATAGAAGCAGTAATCAGTGGTATTGAGGGAACAGTTCCGGTCACATCCCTGATTGCATAGAGTCGCCTGTCAGCAGGGACGACCGACTCGGTCTGGGCGACGATTGCGCATCCCACTTCCTCCACTTGGAGAAGAATCTGCTCGGGAGTTAGTTGGGTGCTGAATCCGGGAATTGCTTCGAGTTTGTCCAGCGTTCCACCTGTATGCCCGAGTCCTCGTCCCGAGATCATGGGCACACACAGTCCATGAGCTGCTAAGATGGGAGCCAGAGGGATCGAGATTTTGTCTCCCACTCCACCGGTTGAATGTTTGTCAACGATTCGACCACGCAGATGTTCAGGCCAGTTCAAAGTGGTGCCCGACTGGAGCATGGCCTGAGTGAGGGCAGCTGTTTCTTCATCGTCCATGCCTTGCAGTGTGATGGCCATGAGCATCGCACCTAACTGCTCTGCTGACCATGAGCCGTCAGTAGCTCCGGCTACGAAAGCCTCAATCTCATTTGCGCTCAGTACATGCCCGTCACGCTTGCGCCCGATGGTGCTTGATGGTGGCATTACATTCTACGACCTGGGCTTCTGGATTCAGAGTTGTCGCCCGTCTTCGACGTATTCGGTGAGCTGCTCACGTGTCCACCCTGAGTCGAGGTACTTCTGTAGTCGAGCAGGGTCTTGGGAAGCCAGTGGGTCGTCGCTTTGTGAGGCATCGAATCGAGGCGCACCTGATGTTGCTCGGACTTGAGGCAGTCCAAGTTCTGTTTGTTCTGCAAACGTGTCGGGCATGTTGGTGAAGTCCAGAGGGGCTGCAGCCTCTCTACGCAACATCTCCTCATCGCTTGGCTTTGATGTCAGGATGACGATGATCGAGGCGAGAATTGCCAGCGTTGATATGCTGATGACGACAATGAAAACAGTCATCAGCCCATTTGAGTCATCTGGGCCCTCCTCGGCAGAAAGGTTGGCATCAGCGTTCTGTTTGCTGTTCGTGTCATCTGATGTAGTGCCATTGGTTTGTGGAACTGTGGTGTTACCTGTGCCGGTGTTGGTAACCGTCTCAACATCTGGAGTGGTCGTGTCGATATCAGTGAGTTCAAGTTCGCATCCGTATTCTTCACCATCGGGCGTTCCGTCACCATCGACATCGACGGTCGTGATGGCAATCTTTGGGAGCACGCCGAGTGATTGGGCAGCGAGTGTCTTTTCCAGTCCATCTCGAATGCAGTCATCATCAGTGTCAGCGTCGCGTGGATCGCCACCATAGTCGTGTTCCTCCCTGTTCGTGAGTCCATCTCCATCGGCGTCCATCTCTCCTTCATTCAGATTTGACCCTGGAACAGATGAGATGCTCCGATTGAATCCATTCTCAATTTCCCATCTATCTGTCATTCCATCGCTGTCAGTGTCAGTCTGTTCATCGAGGAGATTCCAGTCATCACTGAATGATGTTTCGAAGTATGCGGCAAGGGTTGGCATCGTGACAAGGATGCCTTGCTCTCGGTTTCGAAGAATTGCGTTATCGTTCCAATTGATGGAGCCTACGAGGACGGTTTCAGCATCAATGATTAATCCCTTATTGTGCAAGGACCATGTATTCTCTGAATCTGCCATGATACGTGCCTCGACATTCGCCAATCCCCATCCCTCGTTCATCTCTTGGATGACAGCTCGTGTTTCTATGGCCTTACTCGAGCCGCCGTCGAGCCTGATGTAATTCCCATCAAGGAGGACCTTGAGTTCGACGCCTCGTTCGGCAGCGGTCCGTAATGCATCAACAAGGGGTGAGCCTTCGGTGACCCATGAATCATCGATGCTCGCCAATGAAGCATGAATCGAGGTCTGCGCTCCATTGATGGCGTCGAGCATCCCGTGCAGACAGTCGTCGGGACAGGTCAGGACACGGGCTGAGAAATCGCCACTTAGGGGCGTTGATGGTGTGAAATTAGCAGGGACCTGGTAGGACTCGTTGGTCACGAATTCCCCTGCACTCGACCTTGTACGTGCAGCACTTACGAGTGGGTGGGCAGAATTCTCATCGACGAGGAGGCGTTCCATATAGGCGTCAGCAGTGGTACTATCATCGATGATCAAATTCCATTCCCTATTCCCTGACTCACCTGGTATTGGGAAGGACGATGATTTCCAGTTACCAGATCCAATGAATACACTTTCACCGTCGCGCACGGCGATCTTGGCGTGATTGTAACGCCCTGGCAACCAGTCATCGTCACCAGCACCGTCATCTCCCCAGATGCGAACCGTCACTCCTGCGTCGAGTAGAAGATTGATGATCGAGTTGGTTCGTTCATAGTCGTAACTATCTGATCCAACAGGTGACTCATCAAGGACCACGGTGACTTCAACACCTCCTTGAGCACGTTCTGCAAGTGCAGCCACTAGACTCGGTTCAGAGAGTTGGTAGACGTGAACGTGCAACTCAGTTTGGGCTTCAGAAATCCACGTCAAGAGAGCAGGGAGACCCTCTTCAGGCCCTATCACAGGGGTGATCGAACCACTCGAGTCGAAGGTCTGTCCACAGAAGGCAGTGATGCTAGAATGGGTCCATATTCGGGCAGCATACCAGTCATCGGCCGTGTCGGTATCAGGATAAGGTGCGCATCCGCTGCCGCGCAGGAGTACGATACCATCCATTGGGAATCTTGGGATCGATATGGCACTGCCATTCCATCCTTCCATCTCGGCACCCCCAGGTTTCTCTCCATATACGACTGAATCCACCATCGTTCCTTCTTCGCTGAAGAGTTGTAAGGCGCTGTTATCGTCGTAAATCGAGGACATCCAACCGAACAACTCGGTCGCATCGAGTACTCTTTGCCCAGAGGTTACAGCAAGAGCTTCTGCAGCCTCAGTGATCTGAACGCGCTCTCCAGATTCAAGAAGTACGGGGGGGAAACTCTTGTTCTCGGTTCGGACGTCATCCTGATATTCACCGACCCGACGCAGAGTCCATCCTGCAAGACTGACAGGTCCGTCGCCCACATTGGCCAACTCGATGAACTCATCTGCCACTTCGTTATCTGAAGATGGCCGGGGCATGAAACGTGTGATCAATACATCTCCCGAGGTTCGGAATCCTGAGAGGTCTGGATTTGCACTTCCAGGTGTGGGGACAAAACCTGTCAGGAATCCATTTTCGCTTCGAACCACAGGGTAGCAGGACCAGCTTCTCCCCTCGATGGTTCCGTTTTCGACCAGATCGCCATCTGGGTCGAACAGGGCAGCGTACTCAAGCCAGTCTGAGTGACGAAGGCCGATGACCATGTAGGAGCCAGCCTCGATGGTCAGAGCATCAAGATCGTACGAAGGCTCAGGCCACAGGAATTGTGGGAGAAGTGTCGAGATTTCTCCATCAATGCTTACCATCCAGCGCGAGAGATTGATTGCCTCATTCCCAGTGTTGAGCAATTCAACCCAGGTTGAGGATGGACCGGCTATCGGTGTATCACAGGCAAGACCAATCTCGTTGATGATCAAACTAGTTGATCCTGTATATTCGGGGAACGTGTTGGATCGTCCAGGCGTTGGAATGTCCGCCTTGATCATGACGTTACCTTCGCTGCGCACATACGCTATACCTTCGATGGACTGATTGTCTGCGATCCAAGTGACCATATCGACGGTGCGATCGAATGAGTCTCGCAGAGCAAGTTGTTCTGCTGCGTTGCCCAAACGGAACGCAGAGCCATTCCTCCATACGAGCATGTACTCATCAGGTTGGAGGATGTTCTGATCTGTGGCATTGGGCCGTGAACCCTCATCGATATCGATGATGGAGAATCCCCCGGCAATCAGTGACCATCCAGTCAGGTTGACTGGGTCGGTTCCATTGTTGTGCAACTCGATCCACTCGCCATTAGGTGCAGGTTTCGAGTCTGCAGAGAATGGATTTGGCATCACTTCATTGATCAGCACGGTACCTGGTTCGATGGCGTCCATGATCGAGTTGTTGAGCCCAGGTGTTGCGAAGTCAGCGAAGCGCCACAATGCATCGTTCGTTTCGTTACGAATAAGGCTCCTATCGACCGAGTAGACCTCACTGGTATCCCATCGAGCCCCATCGATGATCGTTCCATCGCTGGCCATAACGAAGATGCCTCCAAGGTAATTGCCGAGCTCGAATGTGGAATTGTGTGCTTCGATGATTACGTGTTCATCCTTGGAGGCGAGCAGATCACCATCATCATTGACTATGTTGCTCAAGTTGATGGCATGCATCACACCACTAGTGTCCAAAAGTGCGTAGTCGCCAAGGTTGAGGTTATCAGCATGCACTGATATCTCGACCCATTCACCATCAGGATAGGCGGCATTGCTGGCACTGCTTGGGTCTGGTCGGATTTCGCTGAGTTGAACATTTGTGTCTGTTCCGTTAATGGCATCACTGACAGTGTAGATATTCGTTGACCCAGGGCTTGCTAATGCAGTATCGACGAGCGAGTGGGTTCCTTGTGGGTCAAGTGCCTTGCTCATGCCTCTCTGGGCCTGAGCCCAGGAGAGTGGTTCGGTCAAGCTGCCATTAGGCAGGATGAACTGGATGCTGGGGGTCGTGCCACCGCTCTGTGTGTTGACAAGTAATGAGGTCCCGTTCATCCACACGACGGTCCGCTCTCCTGGCGCAATCACGTGAGTCTGGCTGTCAGCAGGGTCCCACCCTACGATGTGGTCTTCATCGATAGTCAGTGTGGAACCTGAATGGGTGCGAAATTTCCAGCCCGATATGTCGACATCAGCCGAGCCGTTATTGTAGAGTTCAATCCATTCTCCGCCAGGGCGAGTTGCGTTGTCTCTCCCTGGTGCATCGATCATTAGTTCGCTAATCAGCACGTCACTCTGGTAGTATGTGATTGTCGTGCCGCCTCCGTTGGGTCCACCCGGTGAATTCGATGTCTGGAAACGGCCCCAGTCGGCAAGTGAGTCGGCAGGGTCCTCTGTCAGTGTTTTTCCGGAACTGCTGCTGTTGTACGTCACGTGATGTACGCGCAGATTTGAGGGATTGAACAATTGAATCTCCTCCCCAGAGTTTCTCAAGCAGAATCCACATTTTGAACTAACTCCGTCGTTGGCGATGACGGCATGACCTCCGGGATTCAGCACCATGGAATTCGAAGGATTAGTGGTCAGGACGATGTGGGTTTGGTTGATTGTCAAGATATGAGTGGTGTCATCGTCGGTCAGGTAGTAACCGGTCATGTCGATATTAGCCAACCCGCGATTGGTGACTTCGACCCACTCACCGTTCTCGTACGAACTTCCAACGGGTCCATTCTCTGATTGGCCAGAGGGTTGGAGGGCATCTGGAAGCAATTCAGAAATGCAAAGGTCGCCTGAACAGGCTGCTGACCGTCCTTGTGTCTGAGTATGTGAATCGCTGAGCTCACTTGCTGCACCTCCCAAAGCAGCGAATGAAGCGGCGGTGAGGATAGTCATCACAAGGGCAGCCCCCCGGGCAGGTCGAACCATGCCACGCGTAGAACGTGCTCGTTCTAACTACCTTCGGTGCCGCGACTGTCACACATTTCTCACACCGGAGAGGGCAGGGAGGTATGGTCCTCTTTGACGATATTGAGGACGACGTGTGTGTTTGAGCGCTCGATCCCCTCTGAAGAGAGTGCGGTTTTGGTGAAATCATCGAGATCCTCTCGATCTCGCATACGTGCGATGACAAGACTGTCTACCTCACCCGTGACATCGTAGACTGCAATTACTCTGTGATCTTCAGCAATTCTGTTCTGTACCTCTAGTAACTGGCCTTTGGATATGCGTAGACCAACGGCGATGGTGAATTCCCAACCAACTGCGGAAGCATCGATTCTGGGCACGTAGCCCTGTATCACGCCGTCGTTTTCCATTCTGTTCAATCGTGTGGCCACGGTTCCAGGAGCAACGTGCAGGCGCTCAGACAGTCGGCGCATGGATTGCCGAGCATCTTCAATGAGCATCCTGAGCAGGGCTCGGTCGAGGTCGTCCATTCAATCCCCTCCTGGTCTTGGCACCGACTGCGCGTCCGCGCGGTCGAGGCGTGTAGCGTATTTCCTGATACTTTCTCTGCTGTGGCACACCCGTGCTTCTTGTCCCATCATCTGTATTGAATGAATGGCTATTATCTATCAAGATAGCGCCTCTATTTGCAATAATGTCATGATGTGCTGCGCGTTTGAATAGTCTGCTCGCTCTCTGCTAGGCACATGGCCAATCATGCTTATAGGCGTCCTCAGTTCGAGGTACCGCATGCGGACTGGCGCTGCCGTTATCGGAGATGTCGAGGTTGGAGTGATGTCTAATCATGTCCCAATTCTTTCTGCGTCTGACATTGAACGATATTCGATAGCAAACGCGGAAGTAGGTGACCTCCAAGCCCTTCCTCGTAGGTTCAATGTCAAAGTAGGAAAATTCGGACTCGCCAAACTTCTGCTCAAAGAGACCTTCCATTACCTGCCAAGGGCCCTTTTCCGCGGGCCTCGAGCAGTGAAAGAGGCGGTTGATGTGATCACCACTCGGCCTTGTGTTTACGGTGTCTTTTCAGGCCCGATTGGTGGTTTTGCTCCAAGACCTGAACTCTGTGTTGGATGTTTGCGTTGCACCATCCAACACCCTGATTTCGTGAAGGTACTCTCCAATCCCGAACGGGACAGTCTTGGCGATGAGTTCGTCTCAGCCAGTCATATCGGTGCGATTGATCAAGAATCGTCGAATGGTCATGTACCCGTCAAAGGTCAGGGGTTCCGCGGTCGCTTTGGTGGTTCGGGATGGGATGGGATGTGGACAGATATGTCCGAGATAGTTCGTCCGACCAGAGATGGCATTCATGGGCGTGAATTCATCTCCACTTCGATTGACATTGGATCAAAGCCCATGCGTTTGATCTTCGATGATGGACGACTTGTTGGTGAAACACCTGATGTCCTTGAGCTAAAGGTTCCTTTCATCCTTGACCCTCCCTTGCCTAATACCAAGTCCGATGTACTGGAAGAGATATGGATATCTGTAGCCGAAACCATTGATTCGCTGGCTCTCTTTCCTAAAGAACAGCTTGAGGCCCACGATCGATGGAGTTCGGTCACAGTCCCTATTATCGAAGTTGATGATTGGAGTGATGGTTGGCGCCCTCCTGAATCTGTGAGGATGGTTGAGATAGCGGGAACGTCTGATGCTCTGCTCTCCCTTGAACCAGTCCATGAGTCCCTTCTTGTCGGTGCAAGAATACCTTTCAGTGGTGATGCAGCACTCGAGATTCGAGAACTCCATGCAGTCGGTTGGCGTACATTCCACTTGGTCGCCGACCTGCACGGTCGGACGACTGACGACAACTTCATTCTCGAAGCTCTGACTGACCTGCATCTCGCACTTGTTGATGCAGGAATTCGTGATCAGATCACATTACTCCATAGCGGTGGATTGGTCGCTGCCGAACACGTGGTTAAGGCTGTATTGTGTGGTGCAGATGGTGTTGCCCTTGACCTCCCACTTCATTTTGCAACTCAAGGAAGAATCGCGGGGAAAATGGCAACTCGGGGTTCTTTCGAGGTACAAATGCCAAAGAAACTCACTCATACATGGGGGGTGCAGCGTCTTCTCAATCTCTCAGCATCTTGGCGTGATCAGATGTTGGAGTTGCTTGGAGCAATGGGTCTGAGAGAGGTGCGTCGATTACGCGGCGAGCATGGTCGACGAATGCTCCAGGAGGATCTTGAAGCCGAGTCCTTCGCAGGAATACCTGGTTTCTCAGGAGGTGGAAAGTGATGTCCGCCAGTGAATTGACGCAAACCTCACCTCTTATCATCGAGAAAGTGCGACACTTACTGCGTGAAGGTTTCAACGCACGAGCCTTCGGGCACATCGATGCACCTGAGGCTCTGGGTGACCCTCGCTGGACCGAGGACCTCATTCTTGCTGTGTGGTCAATGGCCGAGACGGGTGAGGTTCCAGAGGGTTTGGAATTCAGGAGAGGCAGGTCAGGAGGTGGTTTCGACCGCCTTGATTTCGACCTTGATGAAGCCCTGATCTCTGTTGCCGAACTTGAGAACATCGACACTAACCTACCGCTGAATCGACGGGGTGAGGGAGGTGTCGACCTATGCCCCCCTATCCCATGGTATGGGGGGGGGATGTCCTATGGTAGTGTATCTGAAACAGTGATGGTATCACGCACGGCGAACTCTGAGCGTTGGGAAACCTATACCTCGACTGGTGAGGGTGGTTTTCCCCCTTCTTTGTTTGAACACTCTTCTGCAGTGATCACTCAGATTGCAACAGGTCTGTTCGGAGTTGAGGAGAAGACCATCCAAGCGGCTCCGATTGTTGAATTCAAGTATGCTCAAGGAGCCAAACCCGGCCTAGGTGGCCATCTACTCGCTGCCAAATTAGGAGATGAAGTCGCCAAGATGAGGGGGACAGTTCCCTTTGTCAGTCTGTTCAGCCCATTCCCATTCCATTCTGTGTATTCTGTTGAGGATCATATGAAGCATATCGATTGGGTTCGGACAATCAACCCTGATGCATTAGTTTCAGTCAAAGTATCCACCCCTCATGATGTCGACATGGTCGCGGTCGGTTCCTATTACGCCGGTGCTCACATCATCCATCTCGATGGGTCTTATGGTGGAACGGGTGCTGCACCTGAGATCGCTAAGAAGAACATCGCCATGCCAATCGAGTTGGCGATACCCAAGGTCCACGAATCGCTGGTTCGAGAGGGTATTCGTGAGAAAGTCACTCTAATAGCTAGCGGTGGGATTCGCACAGCCGATGACATGGCTAAGGCAATTGCTCTGGGTGCCGACGGTTGTGTTCTTGGTACAACGGAGCTCGTAGCGATCGGATGCACGCGCTGCTCGAATTGTGAGCGTGGGCGGGGCTGTACCTTTGGTCTGACGACCACGGATCCCGAGTTATCTGAATGGGTGGACAAGGCTTGGGCGATGGAACGCCTGAACAATCTGTACACCGCTTTGTTGTCAAGGATTCGCACCATTCTAGCTGGCCTTGGTTTGTCTTCGGTTGCTGAACTTCGAGGACGAAAAGACCTGCTTCGATGGATCGAGGAGGTGCCTGAATGAGCGTCCTAGATATCGAGACTTGGGTTGATGCTCGTCGTGTGCAGGCTGAACGGCATGGTGCTCTAGCGCGACGCACAGATCCCGATGCAGCAGAGGGTGGTTGCGGTGTTGTTGGCCTGGCTTGTGAAGTTCCTGTGGCAGGTCGACACCTGTATCGGTCCTTGAGTCAGATGCGCAATCGAGGTAATGGAAAGGGCGGTGGTGTTGCTATGGTCGGACTCGACCCTGGACAATTCGGAGTCGATGCAACCACGATGTCTACAGCTCGACTCTATGGTGTCGCCTATCTCGAGCCTTCCATCCGGCCCACCATTGAGGATGAGATTCACACAGCCTTCAATGTCGTGCACACTCATGAGATGCAAGGTGTTGACGATTGGCGCTCGATCCCGGGACTTGAGGTTGAACCCCCTCAGGTCGTCCTCTACTTCGTGTACCCCAAACAGGATGCCATTGACGCGTGGTCTGAGGCCACTGGCCTTGGCCCAGATGCCTTTGCAGACTCTGACGGATTCGAGGACGCTTTTGTCAATGCCACAACATTTGACCTCAATGCTGAGCACTATGCTGGTGAAAGTGGGAATCTTGCCTTTGTTCTCTGTCACGGTAAGGACCTCCTCATCCTGAAACTTGTAGGATATGCTGAGGATGTCATAGCGTACTATCGATTGGAGGATCTCACTGCACATGTATGGATTGGTCACCACCGTTACCCTACCAAAGGTCGCGTCTGGCATCCTGGTGGTGCACATCCTTTCTTGGGCACAAACGAAGCTCTCGTACACAATGGGGATTTCGCGAATTATGAATCAGTTCGGCACTATCTCGCTCAACGTGGGATGGCTCCGTTGTTCCTCACAGACACAGAGGTAGCTGCTCTGGCCTTTGACCTGCACATGCGCGTCTTCGGCTATCCATTAGAGATGGTTATCGAGAGTCTTGCCCCTACGACTGAACTCGACCTTGCCCTCCTTCCCACAGAGAAACAGGAGGTCTATCGCGCCATTCAGTCTACGCATATTCATGGTTCACCTGATGGCCCGTGGTTCTTCATCATCGCTCAGAATTGGCGTGATGCGTGGCGTCTGATCGGTATTACTGACACCAGTATGCTGCGACCGCAGGTCTTTGCTGTGCAAAGGGGTGAGGTCGGAATAGCCTTCTGCGCTTCTGAGAAACAAGTCATTGATGCTGTGCTTGAGGACCTTTCCGCTGAGGATGACAGGTTCTGGCGGCGACCCGATAAGACGTGGGTCGCTCGCGGTGGTAGCCACACCGACGGTGGTGCTTTCATTTTCAACCTTGAAGCTGGGCAGGATGGAGGTCGTCGCCTCACCATCTTTGATAAGTTCGGGCACACAGTCCCATCAGATTTCGAAGGAGTACTCAACCTGCCTGACCCTAGCATTGGTGCGGTTTCAGTCCCCGATACGCTCGAGGAGGCACAGTCGATGCTTTCTCACCTGTCTGCCGATGAGGCACTTGGCATGCTCAAGGATCAGGTCGAACTTGCAGTCCCAGGTGAGCGAATACATCGTATCGATCTACTGCTTGGTCTGCTTGATCGTGACGGCCCCTGTGGGGGCATAAGGCCGAGTCGATGGAAGGAGGCCATTGATCTGGCAGTGCATGAGATTCTGACTCGAGCCGCAGCTGAGCGTGGACCAGATATTGTGGTGCCTAAGGCTCCCGGCCTGCCCCCTGCTCCGGAATCCAAGGACCAAGTGGTTGCCATAGATGCGCGGCATTATGAGATTGAAGGAAGTGATTCGTTGGCTCGTGAGCTTGTCGAACTCCATCGCCTCGGATGGTCTCGTATGATTGTTCATTCGACAAGAGGCCATCGTTTTATTGGCAACGGATTTGGACCCTTAGCTGGCGAGGTGCGCATCGACGTGCTCGGCTCTTCTGGTGATTACCTCGGCTCAGGTATCGATGGGCTTGAGATACACGTGCACGGTGATGGTCAGGATCAACTGGCTCAGATCATGCTCAATGGTCGCCTAGTCGTCCATGGTGACGTTGGTCAAGCCTTTGGGTATGGTGCTAAGGGTGGCGAGATCCTCGTCAAAGGCAACGCGGCTGGCCGGCCAATGATCAATGGTGTTGGATCTCCTAAAGTCGTGATCAATGGAACTTGTCTTGATTATCTAGCAGAGTCTTTCATGGCTGGTGATCCGCTAGATGGAGGTGGTTTTGTCATCGTCAACGGCTTGAAAGTGGAGGCCGATGGTACGTTGACCGAACTTCCTACTCCCTATCCTGGTGGAAATCTGTTCTCTTTGGCCTCAGGAGGTGCGATCTACATCCGTGACCCACATCATCGAGTTCTCGATGCCCAGCTCAATGGCGGTGAATTCCAAGATATGAGTCCGGCTGACTGGGAGGTTCTGAGACCTGTGCTTGGTTCCAATGCTGATGCCTTTGGAATCACAATCGACCGCCTTCTCACTGTTGATGATGTTCTTCTTCCACCTGAGCAGGTCTATCGCAAGGTGAGTCCAGTTGTGAATCAGGCACTTCACGCAGAGTCTGCTTGGGTCGGTCACCGAGAGTGATCATTGGGTGCAGTACCCTCAGCAGATGGGCCTGTTCTGTTCTCCTGTGTCCTGCTCTCCAATCGCTGGCGACGTGAGCGCACGAATACGAAGGTCGCCGTTGCTATGATGAGCATGCAACAGGTCCCGGCAAGTCCTATCATGAGGTCGACTCGGTAGTAGATGATTGGTTCCCTGCAGTTTGGTTCCCTTGATACAGATGCATTCGAATCGAAGGCCGAAGCCCTGCCGTCGAGTGCTTCGTCGCCATCGGGCAATGGTATGCCTAGGTGCGTCAGTGCTGTGACTGTGACATCGACGACAACAGGATTGTTCGTCATCTCCCCTTGGGAGGTGGCCCCGCCGCTGACGAGCATGAGGGTGGTTCGGTCGATCAATGTTGATGGATGGTGCATCTTGGTCAGCATGCCACCTCCTCCATGATCGCTTGAGATGATGATGAGCCAAGACTCGTTGCTTTGGTCACGACCATCGAGGGCATCAAGCATGGTCTTCGTCATGCCCTCTGCTACCTTGACAGCAGCGACATATTCTGGCACATCTGGACTGAAACCATCACTGTGGCCCGCTGCATCAACGTCATCCATCGAGACAAATAGCACATCGAGATCCGGAACGTCGTTGAGGAGTTCTACAGCGCGGTCCTGTACCTGTTCATCCGTGTCATACCCTTCTCGACGATCTGCCGATCCTTCTCCCAGAATATGTTCCTCGATCGGTTCCCAACGGTACACTGCAGCGGTGCTCAGATTCTGGTCATGGTTCTCTATGAACTCGAAAAGATCGGGTACAGACTCTAGTTGGCTACCTCGAAAGGTATTGTCTACGACTCCGTGACGGTCACACCATACACCGGTCAGCATGCTTGCCCATCCAGGTCCAGAAACTGAACGAGGGCCCACATCCATGTTGAATGACCATGCTCCTTCCTCTACGAAGCGGCCAAAGGTGCTGTCTTCCTCCTTGGCAATCTCTTGGGCCACATCTCCTCGCACTCCATCGATACCAATGATGAGCAATTTCATTTCACGACTATCGTTGCTCTGAAGAACAATTTCCTCCAGTTGTGTGACCAACTCATCGATTTCCTTCCTCTGTTCAGTTAGTAGGGCCGATTCAGGTGTTCCACTAACGCTGCCCACGATAAGACTCAGGAGTATAATCGCTGTCAACCATGTGACTTTCATCTGCCTTCTTCGGATGAATGGAGAAAGAAAGGACTCCTTGTTCACTCTCTATCACCGTTCAAGTTCTTCTCTTCATTCATCGGAATGATTCCATTTGGATGTAGCCATATGCCAATCAGAAATCCAAAGGCCAGACCTACCATGTGTGCCGAGCCAGTAGCAGTGCTGATGCCATTCAGAAAGTGGTTCCACGTTTCGAACAAGACTGTGCATCCTATCATGAGCCAAGGTGTACGGGCGAAGTGGGCAAGACCCCCTATGGTTGCGTAGAATGCGACTGAGCCGCCCATCCAAGAGCGGCTGAGTGAATTATTGATCCATTCAGTATCTGGAGAGAACATGTGTCCAAGATTCAGACCAAGGGATACCACGGTGGCGGCAGCGATGGTTCCTCCCAGACACAGGATGATGGCATTCTTTGTCCCGGCCCTACATTCATAACTCTGCGTGAATATGAGAAATCCCACGATGCAGAAGATGGCTTGATCGAAGGCGTGCATGAACCATGGTGCCGTGAACCAACTCAGTACGAATTCGTGGGGTGCTGTGAAGAGTTCAGAGGGCCAGATTGCTGCAGAACAGATCAGGGCCTTGACACTGGTGTCACAAAGTCTGGGGTCACCCAAGCCAATGACGGTTAGGATGCAGAATGTGGCGAAGAGGTAGAACGACGTGAAAGGTCTTGTTCGTAGACTTTCAGTGAAGCTTGAGCGACATGAATCTGCATCATTCCATGGCCACAGGACTGGGAACAACCTCTCTGACCTCGCCATCATGTTTTGGGAGCTTGGTCGTGTCATCTTCTTTACCTCCTTGAATGTGAATCTGAAGGCCATTTTCAGGAACGTATCAGAAGCGCTTCTCCCTGACCAACTCCGACGCAGAGGGTTGCGAGACCGAGTCCCCCTCCTCTGCGCCGCAACTCGTGGATGAGTGTTGTCAGGATGCGGGCGCCACTGCAGCCAAGGGGGTGGCCCAAAGCGATTGCTCCGCCGTTAGGGTTCACTTTCAATTGGTCGAGACCAAGTGCATCGATGCAAGCAAGACTCTGAACAGCGAATGCTTCATTGAGTTCAATCACATCAATTTCTTTAATCGACAGACCGACCCTTTCGAGTAATTTATTCACAGCAGGAATCGGTCCGTAGCCCATAACCTTCGGAGCGACCCCAGCAGAGGCTGAGCCGATCAATGTGGCGAGTGGCGTGAGGCCATGCTCATCGGCTTTTTCGGCACTCATGAGCACAACTGCCGCTGCACCATCGTTGATGCCGGATGAGTTGCCAGCTGTGACTGTCCCTCCCTCCTTGAACACGGCTCGGAGTCGCGCCAGAGCCTCCATGCTCGAGTTGCGCCTCGGATGTTCGTCGGTATCTACGTCCTCTCCATCTTTTCCGTATAGGTGAGAAGGCACAGGTGTGATTTCTTCAGCCATTCTTCCTTCATCGATCGCTGCGAGTGCGCGCCTATGGCTCTCAAGAGCGAAGGCGTCTTGACGCTCTCGTGAAATTCCAGTTTCTTCTGCGATGTTCTCAGCAGTCACACCAAGGCCGTGGGTTCCAAATTTCTCATCGATTCGAGGGTTCTGCATTCTCCATCCCAACATCGTGTTCCATGCTTCCTCAGAGCTGTTGGGCCAATCTGAGGATCTCTCAACAACGAAGGGTGCTCGTGACATCGATTCGGCGCCCCCTGCGACGATGATGTCGGCCTCTCCACAGCGAATGGCTCGCATACCTTGGATGACTGCAGTCAATCCTGACGCGCATAGTCGGTTGACTGTGAATCCCGGAACTTCCAATGGAAGCCCTGCGAGCAGGGCAGCCATCCTTGCAGCATTGCGATTATCCTCTCCAGCTTGGTTTGCTGCACCCATGATCACTTCGTTGATCGAGTCAGCAGCAATTCCAGTCTCAGCAACCACTGCCTTGATCACGTGAGCGGCCAGGTCATCTGGCCGCACTCCCGAGAGCACGCCCCCGAGTCTTCCGATAGGTGTGCGCTTGGCCGCGACGATAACGACATCTCGCATGCTGCGAACAGACGGGGTCGCTTCATCAAACGAACGGAACCCAGCCATATCGATAATCGAACAGATACAACATGATGGGGAATAGGATGATTGCCATGCTGTGACTTCGTCTGATACCCATGCGCTGAGGCATGAAACCGAGAGCAGTTCCAACGAACATCACTAGGAGGCCGAGCATCCCGGACTGCATCCATGAGAGCAGAGCTAAGAATACGATGACTCCTATGACAAGCGCGTGCAACGGAATGGCTGCGTGGATCTTCAGGAACCAACGTCCCATGCGTAGCATAAGTGGTACTGCTATGAGACCAGAGGCGATGGTGACTGCGACGAATGTGATGAAGTCCCCTGGCGGTTGGAATTCGATCCAGTAGTCGATAGGATACATCCTGTCTAGGACCAGAGCAGCGCCTGAACGGGGTCGTGCAATGATGTACAACCAACCCAGCACCATGACTGTGACCGCTGTGTTGACGGCCGATAGCACGGCGATGACCTCAAGGTCATTTTCTGAGGGTCTGCTCTCATCGGGGTCGAAGGGTTGCATATTTTCCTTCATCTTAAGTGTGCGATCCCAGACTTTCTGTATCTTCTTCTCGTGTGCGGTAGTTCGCTCAGGGTGAATGAATCTTCGTGTGGGTGATGCGGCTGCAGTCCCTCCAGCAACACTGAGGCTGGCGGCGGCCAGCATCTGGTGCTGAGGACCACGCATGGCATGTGCGTTGGCTTTTCCTTCCCACTCGTACATGTCTGCCGAGGGATCGGTGACCTGGCGGATCATATTGCGTCCACTCATCACTAGAACTGTTGCCTGTGCAGCAGTCATTCCGGGCAGGAATCCCATCATGGCTCCGATGCTGCTTGCTCCGAAACAGGAACCCATGATGGGTTTGACAGGCGGCATGGTCCACTCATCATGCTGTTCGGGTATGTGGGACATCGTCAGCATGATGTCGAGCAGGCCAGCAACGCCGAATAGCCCTGCAAGAGCAGGTGCGAGCATAGATGGGCTGGGAAGCCCAATCGGACTTTTGGCAGGAAGTGTGAACACAGCCATGCCATAGAATCCACAGAGTAGGAAGTAGGCGATTGTGGCAATGGTTCCAGCAAGGCGTGATTCGTCTCCAAGTCTTCCTCCACTGATTCGTTGGATGAATTCTGGCCAATCGAGTCGAGTCCTCTCAGTATAGAGCAGCATCAGTGTGATTCCAAGAAGAATCCATGGCAGTTGGGCCCGTACGTCTTGATACAGTCCGAGTTCGGGTCCGAATAGGATGCGGCCGACCACCAACAGCGGCAATGACAGCAGCAAGCCAAGTTGGCTTCCTCTGGCCGACCAAGCCACTCCGAGCGGTGCGTGACCTGCGAGCAGCATCCTGTGCCCGGGCAGAAGTGCTAGTGCAGTCGAATCTTCAGGCGCACCAAGCAATGCGGCTGGCACATAACCGACGAACGTGTGCACCGTGCCACAAGCGATGATGATGACTGCGACCATCTTCAATGGGATACCATAGGCGACGCACAGTGGGGTTAGAGTGAGCAGCACCATGGCCACCGTGTTGACGTGGAAACCGGGGATCAACCCCGTCAAAGACCCCATCATCATCCCTATGACCATGGCCAAAAGGACTAGCCCCAGATCAGATGCGAAGAGTCCGACGTCCATCTCTGTTCACCTCCATCATTCTGCTGAACCGTCTCCACTACGCCGGAGCGATGGCGATTTCATGCAGGACGTAGCGCTGCCCAAGGATCGATACATCGACCATCTGGTCGAGCACACCGATGTAGGTGCGGGTCGTGCTGTTCGCATCAGCAGGAATTTCACCACTCTCTCCAAAGTACTCGATGATGAAACCGGTCGAGTTGATCCAAGTTCGTCCATTATCGTCGGCCCAGAGTTTACCAGTCACAAGCGTCTGTGTACTCGTGTGTCTGTACCAATCATTCATTTCTCCTCTGATGAGAGTGGGGGTCGTGTCGGGATCTGAGTATTCGAGGATCTGGGTCACCTGTAGGTACAACCTTCCTCCGGCTGAATTGAATGTCGATTCGAACTTGTCGTCTTCAAAGCCGACTGTTGCTCGTAACAGGACTTGAGAATCTTCCCATATGGGTGTTGCACGTGGTGACTCGAGTTGGGCATACAGTGAGTACTTGCTGTCGATAGGATCCTCTAGATAGAAGGTTGAAGATGCATATGTCTTCCAAGGAAAGTCTCCAATGGTGCTCGAGATGGCCCCTTCAAGCACCACTTCTGTATCTGGGTTCTCGAGATAGAACTGGGCATTCTGGATGATCTCTATCACCGTTGTCGTCGCTTGTGGATTTGAACCAAGAGTTCCTTGTTCGATATCCGGTGCATCATTGCCATCGGTCCGGTCAATGCATAGCATCGTCGTTCCATCGGGTGTCGTTGACCAAGAAAGTCGACCTAACCATGTGACCACCTCTCCACCCTGCGGAATGTCGCTGAGGTCGGATGTGGTTGGAAGGACACATATTTCGCGAGAGCCAGAACCATTCTGCGTCAGTGCCATGGCGTTATCATCTCTATGGATGGCGTAACCTTCCATCTCGACAATACTGCCCACGTCATACAGCCAAGTCTCGAAATCGTCTGCCCAAGAGAGCTCAACAGCTGCGCCGTTGGCCAGAACTGTGACCTCGTATGACATCGTTTCGAAATAGTACCTGAGTTGCTTGGTATCGAATCTCACGAAACCTTCGACATCGACGTGTGCTCCTTCCTCGATGGATTGTTCCAGATACCCGTTCACAATAATCCGGAGTGTGAACGCAGATGACGAATAATCCGCCTTTTCTTGCAGACTGGATGTCTGATAGTTCGAATCATCGACAATCGCATTTCCTAGAAATCCTCTGATCATCAGGTATCTGTTCTCATACGTTGCTGGGTTGCCTGCCACCTCGTCCAGCTCTGCTACTGCAGCGGTGCTCAGTGCGTGTGGTACGTCGGCACCGGGTGCTGTGGTGACCGGAGCATCCTGGCCTTTGGTGCTGTCGACGCAGAGCTCGCCAGCATCAGACCACGCAAGACGCCCAGTCCACTTGGTCGACCATGTCTCACCTGCGCCAATCGACTCACCGATGGCTAATTCATCTTCATTGTCTGTGATTAGGCAGATGTCGAATGACCTTTGATTATCAGCGATGACATAGCCTCCGTCACTGGTCGAGCGGATCAGTCCATCGATCTCGACGACCTTGCCCACATCGTACAACCATGAATCGAAGCCGACTTCCCATGCCAGAGGCACGATCATGCCAGGGTGGACTACTGTGATCTCATCGGTCTGTACTTCTATCATCCATCGCAACTGTTTGCCATCGAATCTCAAGAATCCTGTAATCTCGATCAGTGCGCCAGATTCGATAGAGTCAGCTCGGTATCCTCTGGTGAGCACCTTCAGGCCATGCAATGATTGGCCGTAGGCTTGATGATCCTGTAGGGTGAACGTCTGATAATCAGTCAGATTCGTGATCGATGAGCCAGCGAATCCTTCGAGGCTGATCAGGTCCCCGGTATGGGCATTAGGGTCTGAAGCGACATCTGACATACTCTGCCCGGTCGCTTCGACAAGGCGTATGACTTCGACAGCTCCGAATCCTGAGGATTGCATGTAGAAGGATCCTCGATTAGCTGACATATCTCCTGTGGCTTGGATGATGCTTCCGATGGGGGGCATCTCGTCCTTGGTTTCACGCCACTGCACTGTGATCACATCACTTGTACCCGGGGTGCGGAGCACGAGTTTCTTGAGGTCAGAGCCATCGTCGTATGGGTCAGCGACCCATGAGACCAGTTCACCTTCGACGCGAATGATGGATTGGACATGCTGTCCCACTTCATCGATAGGGACCAGTTCAGCCTCGCGTACCACTGCATACAAGTTCAGTCCGGCCACAAGAAGAACTCCTGTGAAAAACATCGGCCATAATCGGTTCATGGCCCTATCAGACTCGTCCGTGTTATGGGCGTTTCCACGACGTTGACCCTATACGGGGGGAACCTTTCGGTTGTCACGAGTATGTCGCACGGTAAGGCGCCTAAAGTGGTCCGTGACCCTGTGCATTCCGATATCCCGCTTGATCATCGAATCGTTGCCCTGATCGATACTCGTGAGATGCAGCGCCTACGTCATGTCAGTCAACTCGGGGCGACCGAACACGCCTTTCCCTCGGCGACGCACCAACGCTTCTCCCATTCGATAGGTGCACACCACCTCGCCAACGTCGCACTTGGTCATCTGTCAGGCCAACACCCGGACAAGGTGAACTCAGACGATGCGCATCTGGTTAGCATCGCAGCATTGGTGCATGACATCGGCCATCCACCTATGTCGCACATGATGGAGAGTCCCACTATTTACGCGACCTATCGCAATCATGAGGAATGGGGCAGAATGATTCTCAGCGATTCATCGACTGAAATCAATCAAGTCCTGATTGATGGGGTCGGTAAGGCGGGTCTAGCTCGACTTTTGAGCATCCTGGACGGTACTGTCGACCAACCTTGGATGTCTGAAATCGTCTCAAGCCAGATGGATGTCGATCGCTTCGATTACACACTCAGGGATTCGCTGTTCACGGGGGCGGACATTGGTCAATTTGATGTGCATCGTTGTCTAAGGAATCTGGTGATCACAGATTCGGGCCGACTTGCTATCCGAAAGAAATCAGTTGCTGCCTTCGAATCCCACCTAGTGAGCCGGTTCCACATGTACCATCAGGTTTACTTCCATAAACAGAATTTGCTCTTCCAAGCCTACATTCGCAGGGCCTTGGAACGGGCGCGTCACCTTGCTGAGACTGGCGAACTTGAACTCAGTTCACCTATGGCCTCAATGCTGCTCGATACGTGTCTTGATGTCCAAGGTTACCTCAGACTCGTGGATTCCTCTGTTGTGGAAGCCCTGAACGAGTGGCTCAATGCTGATGATGCCCGGCTGCGTCAAGTGGCTGCCAACATCCTTGCACGCGAGGATATTCATTCTCAGGTCCGGATTCCCGACCTTTCTGATGATATCATGGGCCGAGCCACCCCTTGGGTGAAAGGTGTCCTCGCCGAACATGGTTTTGATGTAGAGTGGGACCTCATCATCGAGGGAGTGGCCAAAGCAGGGTACGTGCCCGCTGGCTCAAAAGGAATCCTCGTTGAGGATGGCAGAGATCTCGCTGAGCATTCCAATATTGCCCGTTCGATGGAGGACGGTAGCACAACCCTGCGCATGTTCGTCCCACAGCAGGTCCGTGATGAGGTCGAGAGGATTGTTGCACAGGCAGCTCAGGGTGTTCCCTCGACCCATACCTTCAGGGCTTCCTCCTCCCTCCCAATCGATACGGGCCAGTAGCTCAGTTGGTTAGAGCACCGGGCTCATAACCCGGCGGTCGTCGGTTCAAATCCGTCCTGGCCCATTTAGTAGCAATCTGGCACAAGGGTTAATGGTCTGTGCACCGAGAGACAGGCGATATGATGAGAGGTCGACGGCTGGCTGCTGTACTCGCTCTTTATGCTGTGAGTGTCATAGCGATGGCTGCACCAGCATCAGCTCAGGGAGTGGCTCCTGATGTTACAATTACCTGTGACAGTCCAGATGGAGGAATGGATGTTAGCCCTGGTGCTACTTACAGTGTTACAGTCACATGCACTGCCAATAACCCCTCGAGTCATCAGGTGACTGTCCGGCTTCAGGTCAACGCTCGAGATTTGGCCTACGCAGCACCAGGTGTTGTGACTCTGAATACTCAAGGTTCTCAGTCCTTTGATGTAACCGTCATGGGTCAGCCACGTATGGAGCATGGTTCTCGTTCAGTCACAGTAACTGGTTATGTGGATCAGTTTAACGGTGTTCAGAATCCTACGCCATCCCCACGTGAATCCACCTTCCTAGTTCAGATTGAGCAGTTCGCATACTTCCGAGTTGAGGCAGTCGAGCCCTTCACTCAGCTCGGGCCGCGTGATGACTACTATTTCGAGTTCAAGGTTCACAATGATGGTAACGCTCGTGACAAATTCTACATTGTTATCCCTAATCAGTTGAGTTTGGAGGAAGCTGACTTTCAGGTCGTTCTTCCTGCAGTCTCAATTGAAGTAGACCCTCAGCAGTACGAGAAGGTCAGGGTGCAGGTTCGTACACCAAAAACTCAGGGATGGACCGACCGTTACTTCCAACTCACATTGGATTCAACCTCTGATTTTGAGGACCGTGATACCAGTGGGAATGCAAAACCCGTTTCACAGACCATCACGATTTACGTGCGTGGCATCTATCTTCCAGCTCCTGGAGCAATAGCGTCCCTAGGAATGATGATGCTCGCCGTTGCCTTTGCACGGCCACGAGCCGCTGATGATGCAGAGGTTATTGTGGACAGCGACGGTGAGCGGCCTTGGGCCCCTTAACTTGATAGCGGGCCTACCTCTTGATGATTTCATGGGACTGCTCGACAAGGCCAAGGTGTCTGAAACTTCAGAGCATCATGAACTGCATACTCCTGGTGGCGTCGATAAGCTCGATGAGAAGGCAGAGAAGCCCACTTCGCTTCTTGCGACTGCCCAGACAGCTGAGTCCAAGGTTAACTCGACCACAATTGCAGGAGGGGTGGTCTTGCTCATTTCTGTGGTCATCAATGCTTTTCTGCTCGGTGGCTATCAGCCAATTCCATTCATCGGTTGGATCTCCCTTGCACTCGTCGTTGGTGCAAGCGTCCTGATTTCGAAAGGACTTGCTCCGGTCATGACCGTCACGCGTAAGGAGAGGGTGACAGTCTTCTTGGTCTGCTTGTTGATCAGTGGAGGTGGATGGCTCACTGGTTTTCGATTCGATACAGAATCACTCACAGTCTCAGAAGTCACGATCGCTGAGGGTCCAGTGGGCCAAGGGGGTGCGAGTTTTCTGGAATTCTCTGTCTTTGTCACAGGTTCGCCCGGTGAGGTCACTATGAACGTGCTCGCGGATGATGTGGTCATGTGGACCTTGAAGAGCAGCATGGAGGTCTCTGACGGCCGTTCACCTTCTGCAGTTATTCAGGTACCTCTTGTAGATATTATGATGGAGAATCCTTCACATCCTACATCATCGATGGCATCAGAATACAAGATCACTGCGACCCTTGGTGAGTTATCGACCACGACACCTGTTGAGGCGACGATCATGAACCGTTTGGCGACTGATGTAGAGGCTGAACTCATCCATGTCACCCATGTCGAGACCAATCCGAACTATGACCAGGAGGGTGGGGGTGAGCGCTATGCCGGTGCCCGACTGAGGCTCAATATCGGCATGGCCATACCAGGTGTGACTCGACAGGGTGCGCACGATGAATCATCTGTCAACATGGTCCCCGTCAGTGGCGATTACAAGGTATCTTTGATCACCATCACGTGTATCGAGCCTACTAGCACCAGTCATGGAGCAGACGACTGCTCTGATACACTTGTGTGGGAGCATAACGACGTTACAGTGAACGGTGAGGAGGCATCGTGGACTCCTGAGTTCACCCAGACCAGTGATAACTTCGATGTAGGATGGCTTGATCTTGGTGGTTCTGCTGCGTACACTCTTGGCGGTGCAACCTTGGAGTATATCGAGCGAGATATATTCTACCATGGTGATGGTTGTTATTCGATCACGATGGTCTTGAATCATCTTGATTGGCCCGATTCACACAAGGAGTCAGCTATCTCCGGATACGAAGAGAGCATCACTGGCGAATCACGATATCTGATTGAATGGGGTGCTGAAGAGGACCCAGATGCTACTGCACAGCTGACTCGAGGCTGCTGAATCATCGGTTCTTATGACCTCAGTAGATTTGAGGTGTACGCAAACGTCTAGGTCTGAGTGATTTGGCGTACTCGAGTTTTGGTTGCCCTTAATCGGACAGGTCTTCGACTCCTCCAGGTGTGTACAGCTTGTGCTCGTCTTCATACTCCTTGTCATTAGAATCAGAATCAGCTATACTGGAAGCTGCCTTATTGTCATCTGATTTGGTTTGGACGGTGATCAGTGGGGGTGCATCACTCTTCTTCTCATCTGATGAAGTGCCGCTGCCCTGCTGAATCAGTACTTTTGGCTCACCTTTCCTGATCAGTACGCCTGCGATAACTACTGCTATCAACGCAATGAAAAGAACGATGATGATTATCGTGGGGTTTGTGTCATCCAATGCTTCTTGGTTGAGTGTGAATGAGACAGCAGCAGAACTGGACCTCGATGCAGTCAGTGATTGGCCGACAGGCATGCCTTCTGAGGGTTCAACAATCTGGCAATCAAGAGTAGCATTTCCCTCTTCTGGACTGCGCCATGTCACCGCTACATCCTTGCTTTCATTCGCTTGGAGCGTGATATGTGGTTGTCTTGGGTCAATCTGAGCATCTACACCATTCACAGTACACTTGATGGCGAAACTTCCTGCAGCAGCCCCTTCGTTGCTCACAGTAATCGTCACGGCAACGGGTGAGTTTGTGTTAGCAGATACTGCACTAGTGGTGATCTCGGTGACTTTTGGTTCGGGTACTGGAATCACAATCATCTGTGAGATGTTCGTACCCAGATCACCCTCGATACTGTAGGTGCCCCATTCGTTCGACCATGAGGCGTTGAATGTCGCCCTCTCTTGCCAGTGTGCTCCAGTGGGTCCTATCCACTCAATGATGGAGCGATATCCTGATCCTCTGTCCAGACTCACTGTCCCTTCTGAGTTAGCGAGCAGAGTGTATGTCTCCTCAAGGGGACTGATTCCGTTCAACAGCACTCTTGTTTTTGGAAGTCCCGTCGATAGGACCTGTGTATCGAGGACTCTCAGTGAACGCTTGCACAGGTCGTCAACAGTGACTGAGGCATGGTCGGTGGATACGTTAGAAGTCGTCTCCGAGCCGTGGTGGACCACTTCAGCCGCGTAAGAGGTGCTGTATTCCTTGCACCCTGTGATTGCTCCTTCAGTCATCGTGAAGGAGCCTTGGTCATAGACATGGACGGGAGTAGATGCCCGAAGAGTGGTTGAAGAGATGTCTGTATCTCCATGGATTCTGAGGTCCATTGCCACGAGTGATGAGTTCTCAATGGAGACATCACCGATAGCGATGATGCTGAATACGGTTGGCATTGGCACGGTGAAATGGCCTCCTGAGCGCAGAGCATCGGCAGAGGTGTTGGTATCGCTTGTACCACGTTGGAGGTTCGTCGAGACAATCTGTCTGGAGACTGTGCCATAACTTGTGTTGGTGTGTTCAATCAGTAGATCCGTATCATCACTAAGATTACTGGGGATGGTAATGGCATAGGACTCGCCGGATAGGTTCTCTGATTCATCAGCTCCTACCCAGCTTGCCTGCAGGTCAGTCAGATTCTCGCCAGGAGGTGCTTTAATCGTGAGTGTTCCTGCCTGCCCGGCAGCACCAAGATCAAAGGTCAGCCTCCCGACCAAGCCGGGGAACAAAGAGATAGACGCTCCTCCGGTACTACCGTCCAGAGTTGAATTCTCGACGTTCAGGGCCGCGCCCTCCTCGATGATAACTGTCAGGGCTCCTCCCGTCGCGCCGAAATCGACCGCAATGGTGGAATTGATAATCCGTAGAGTGTGTCCTGAGGTCACTGTGACTACGCCAGCATACTGTGCATTCTCATCCCATACAGTGTCGGACGAAATGTTCGCTTCGATGAAGCCGCTGTTCGGCTGGTCTGCAGTTGAGTATGGTGCGATAAGAAGGATGAGGAGTGCTGCAGCGAATCTCAGTCTGAAGGACATGAGGCTGGCACACTCATCTGGCAGTTGAATGATTCGTCAATCTACCGCGTCTTCCGTGCGGACGCGCACTCCACGATAGCCTTCATGTCGACAGGCTCTTTCCATGGTCTTGTGACAACAGCCGAGGCCTTTCCAATGTCTAGTCTAGGCTGGAACGTTCTGGCCGTCCTCATGCTCTATGGTCCGGCCTACCTTGCTAACACGGGGGCCGTGATATTCGGGAAGTACATTCCTCGATTCACAGGTATGCCTGTGCTCCGTATCGATCGAGGAGCAGCACTCAAGGATGGTCAGAGGATCCTCGGCGATGGAAAGACGTGGAACGGCTTTGTCGGGGGTGGTATCTTCGCAGGTATCTTGCTGATTCTTGCCCATTCGATATGGCATGCGCACGTCCCTCCCGCACACAGGTTCCTGCTCGATCCTCTGGCATGGGCAGATGGATCTGAGTGGTTCTACATCGGTGGAGAATGGGGCGCCGCCTTCCTCATGGGTTTCGTTCTGGGTATTGGCACGATGTTAGGTGACTCAGTGGGCTCGTTCATCAAGCGAAGGCGTGGGCATATTCGTGAAGGGGATGAATCATCGAAGTCATTGTTTCTCGATACGCTCCCCTTTGCCATTGGGACGTTCATTTTCGGCCTGTTGTTCTTTCAGGGGCAGATCATCGCCGCTCCGGGTATCATTGTTCCAATGCTCGTCCTTCTTGTTTTCACACCGATATTGCACCGGGTCGTCAATGTGGGCGCACATCGACTTAATCTCAAGGATGTACCCTATTGAGTGATGCCAATCAGGGCGCGTAAGTCCATAGGCCATCGATGATAGGAACCCGTGGTGCATCCGGAGAGTGTGCTCATTCTCGGCGGAGGTGGGCGGGAGCATGCACTCGCACTCGGCATGCTCGCCTCTCCCTCTCCACCTGTGATTCATGCTTTGCCTGGCAATGCTGGTACTGCTGAGGTTGGAACGAACCATGAGGGGCGTGCTGCTGATGCGGAGCATGTGCTGAACCTTGCTAATGAGCTTGACATTGACCTTGTAGTGGTTGGTCCCGAAGCTCCTCTTGCCGCTGGAATCGCCGATGTGCTCCGAGACTCGGGACACCACGTCTTTGGCCCTGAAGCCGAAATGGCTCGGCTTGAAGCGGACAAATCCTTTGCCAATGAGGTTATGGAGAGTCTTGCCATTCCGACTGCGAGAAGCCTGATGCTGACCTCGAAGGATGAACTGAGTGCTCTTGCAGGTTTTGGCCCTCCTTGGGTGATCAAGCGCTGCGGACTAGCAGCCGGTAAAGGCGTAACTGTCACTAGTGAAGCAGAGGAAGCCGAAACAGCCGTTCTTGAAGCACTCGAATTGGATGGTCATGTGCTCCTTGAGTCCTTCTTGAAGGGAAGGGAGGCCAGTATTTTCTGTCTCATGGATGAGAACGCGTATCGCCTTCTTCCAGCAAGTCAGGATCACAAGCGGGCTCATGATGGTGACAAGGGTCCGAATACTGGAGGAATGGGTGCCTATGCACCTGCGCCTCTTGTGACAACTGAGGTGCTTGAGCGTGTCGAGGAGATGGTCGTCAAACCTATGCATGCTTGGACTGTAGCAAAAGGGGGTTATCGGGGATGTCTGTATATCGGGCTCATGATTGACGATGATGGTCTGCCTTCCGTTGTCGAATTCAATGCCCGATTCGGTGATCCTGAGACTCAGGTCGTAGTACCGTTGCTGGGTGGACATCTTCTCGAACTTCTCGCTGCCACTGCTTGTGGAACGCTCGACCAGATTGAGATTCCTCAAATATCCAAGGCTGCAGTCACAGTTGTGTTGGCGAGCGAAGGATATCCTGGGCCTTCGTCGGTAGGACATGAATTCCTTGTCGATCATGCTGAGATGAGCGACGATGTGATTGTGCATCTGGCGGGGGTTCGTTCCGGTTCTTCAGGGATGTTGACTTCAGGTGGGCGAGTCTGTGGTGTCACTGCTGTGGCAGATGGTCTACCCCTTGCACGGTCCCTCGCCTATGCGAATATCTCTAGGGTGAACTACAAGGGTGCGTGGAGTCGGACCGACATCGGTTGGCAGATTGTAGTTTGACTCTCTATCTGTTCGTTGTACGTCCCTGCAATTTATGCGCCTTGAGGCAGGCATGGTTATAACACAAAGTCCGGTCGCAGCGATGCGATACACGTCGTGTCGAGGGAAGAACGTGAACCTGAATGATGAGCAAACGATGGAACGGCCCTTGGCGCTTCCATTACTGATCATCCCTGTCGCTGCCATGCTGCTCGCATGGCTCGTGGTGATGTTCGGTTCTGGATTCAAGCCAGGGTTCGATGGCCTCCTGAACCACCTAGGGATCATCTTCGTCGCAGGCACTCTCAGTGCCTTGGCGGTGATGATCCAACAGTTCTCCATCGAGCCATCAAAGGGTCATTTCACGAATATCGTGATTGTTGTCATCGCCTTGATGTCCCTGAGCGTAGCTGTCACAGTCATCGGCTTGCCGCTGTGGTCAGGTCTGACTGGTATGCTCCTGCTTATTGTCGGCCGAGGCCTTCTTGTTTCAGGCCGCACTGGTGAATGGGTCGTTCTTGTGTTCACTTGCTTCGGCTTGGTGGCAGGTTCTGGACTAGCTGCACATGCCTACCCGCATGTGCCTGATGCCGCTGATGCGAATAGGGATGGAATCATGGATTGCAATCAGATATTGCTTCCTAATGGAACTGCTGAGTCGTACCCCGGCCTTGAAGGGTCCTTTGAGATATACCTTGAGACAGATTGTCTGCCGATTGTGAACGACGACATCTCAGCTGATTTAGTTGAACCAGATTATCTAGCTTATCTGCCGGATAGGAACCGAGATTCAGATGCAGACGGCTTACCCGATTGGTATGAGAGAATGCGCTCAGATACAATCATTGAGCAGGATTCTTTCATGCTCAACGAACAGCTCAAGAAGCGTGCAGGTGACGTGATTGCGCCCGGTGAGGCGCGCCATGTCATCGAGTTGGACCGAAGTGAGGAGTCCACTGGTTGGACCAATCTGACCATCAACAGCATGTCCAATATTGCTTTGCTTGTTCAGAAGGGCGCGGTCATATCTGATGAATCCGGCCCAGTGATTGTTGGAACGGAGACACTCGAATCCGAACTAGAGTTGAATGATGTCTCTGGCTTCGATAAGGCGTATCTGTTCGACCTTAATCAGAGCACTAGCATCCAACTTGCTCTGAAGAACGATGATTCAGTATCCTCTGTTAACGTCGTACTGATAGATATTGAAGGGGTAATGGATGACTCATCTCTGCGTTCTGCAGCGAGCGAGGGCTCTGCTCTCCTTACCAAGGACATCTTGCCGCTTGATCCGACCATCTCCGACAGTGACGGTGATGGTGTTGCCGATGGTGATGATACCACTGGCATCGATGTTGATCCGGTCACTTTGACCGATGGCGGTGAGGGTCAGGCACAAGCGGACCTTGGCATCACACGGGGTACCATTCTCGATGCTGTGCGAATGATAACCTCCTACATCTTCTTCACAGTGCTGCTCCTGTTCATCACGCTGGGAGTTTTATCCGCAGTTCTGATGTCACACCACAGATTCAGGCCCGAGGGCAGGGGTCTCTTTACTGACCTCAGTGATGAGCGTCGATATGGTCTGCTACCAAAAGGTGCAGGACCTCTTGTGATTGCACTTGCAGCAGCGGTTTCAGGTTGGGTGCTCTCGCTGCTGACATTCTCATTCGCCACCCCTATCGAGCGTCTCATGCACATCATGCCTCAGGGATACTTCTGTACCAGTGAGACAGGATTGATCGAGCGCTTCAACTATGCTTGTGACGTTGCCTATATCGGGCCATGGTGGGCAATCTTCAACACAGCCATCGTTCTTCTTATTGCCTACCTCTGGGCTGAGAGGAAGCGTACTCGTGCTCTTGTCGTAGCGTCAGGTTGGGTTCTTTACAGCATCTCATCCTGGCAGGAACAGGGCCTGTGGACTTCATCGATCCTTGAGGGACTGAATGGCCAGATACTGTGGTTCTTCATCACTTTCGCAGTGTTCCTTGCTGTCTACTTGTATTCGAGCAATGAGACCTATGGGCAGTGGGCTCCAAGAGATGGACCCGGGGGTGCAGGTCTCTGGTGGAAGAAGCATTCAACCAGCATCATGCTCAGTGGTGCCTTCCTTGTGGGTCTGGCGATTCGGATTCAGTGGAATGTCATTCCTGCCATGAATGCTTCAGGAACAGGTGCCTGGGACATGACTGGAGGTTCTGACCCATGGTACATGAAGCGGACCATTGACCACATCCTTGCTCAGCATTCTCATTTCATTTGGGACCCCGACCGATCTTATCCGCATGGTGGGATTAACCCACGCCCACCTCTGTTCACTTGGTCGATTGCATTGTGTGGTATGCTCATTTCTTCATTGACGGGACTTGCACTTGAGTCACAAGCCATTTGGTGGGCACTTGGCCTCATGCCGGCTCTGTATGGGGCACTCACTGTCTTCCCTATTTACGGTGCGACTAAAGCGGTCTTTGACCGAAGTTCTGCAGTTCTTTCTGCTTGGCTGATTGCTTTGATGCCCGGCCACGTTAGTCACAGTACCTTCGCGCTCGCTGACCACGATGCTTTCGTGGTGCTGTTCATTTCTTTGGGCGTCTTCTGCTTCCTCAGCGCGGTCAAGGAGGCAGGGTCGGAACGTCTGGTCAAGCATCTGTCGTGGCGACCGATGGATATTCTTGGCGCTTTCAGAGCAGTGCATCGTGAACGGCCACGAGCCATTCTCTGGACGGTTCTGGCTGGTCTCTCCTTTGCTACGACAGCTTTGGGTTGGAAGGGATTTGTCTATGTGATAGGCATTCTGTTCCTAGTGTACGCTTTCTTGACGATTGTGAATCATTTCCGAGGTATCGATTCGACAGCGTTGACTGTTGTCATGCTTGAGATGCAGATGGTGACCGCATTAGTCGCCCTGCCGTTCTATGGGCATCCAGCAATTCCTCTGCTTACCGACCCAACAGGCTTCCTTCCATTGCTGTTTATGATCTTCTTCACGCTGATTGTGGCGTTCATAGCCATCGGTTTCCGCGACCGACCGTGGCTTCTTGTGGTCATCATTGGCGGAGTAGTGGGATTGGGCGGACTTGTGACGTTGTATCTGCTTCAGCTATTCAACATCAGCAATTACTGGGATGTGTTGTTCACAGGTGGTGGCTACTTTACCAAGAATAAGATATTTGGAACGATTGCAGAGGCTCAAGCACCCTCTCGTGGTGTTCTCTTCGGAAGTTTCGGCCCCTTTGTTGGCATCTTTGCGCTCTTCGGTGGATTCACAGCCATTTCTCGTGGATTCCGTAAGAGACGGCCCGAACTGGTCGTGGTTGGCGGTTACGTCCTCATCACCTTGTACATGGCTTGGACTGCAGGGCGTTTCGTGTTCAACGCGACGCCAGCAGTGGCAATCGTGGGAGCTTGGTCAATTCTCTTGTTGTATCAGAAGTTTGGAATCACTGATTTCCGAAAGACGCTGCGCCGCCTTGGGCGCGGAACCCCTGGGGCTCGGATTAAGTCGACTCGCAAGGCTCTGCGCAAGCACCCCGGTGTCACTGCCTCTTGGATCATCTTCTTTGTGATTGCAACTCAGCATGCAACCTATGGGTTAGATGCAGGAATTCCACGAGGTTCACCTTCAGCACAGCGCATCGATGCTACGATCTATGAAATTCCTCCTGATCTACTACGTGCGGATTTGCTAGGTTTCTCAATTCTTCAGAGTGATGACCATGATGGGAACTGTGACGCTCGTGGGACTGCGCCGTGCATTTATCTGAATTCGTTCGGACCTGGATTCAACAGCAATAATTGGAATCTCGCCTACCAGTGGTTATCGCAGCAGGATGAAATTTATTCCGAAGTTTCCACTGAGCCAGAATGTCAGACCTTGCAGGGTGATTGGGATGCAAGTCGCTCATTATGCAAGATGAAATTCGGTGATCGACCAGCCTTTGTATCTTGGTGGGATTATGGTTTCCAAGCTCTTGCACATGGTCAGCACCCATCCGTATCTGGGAACTTCCAAACCGGAATTCCTGAGACAGGGAATATGCTGCTCACTCGCTCCGAAGCTGATTTACTCGCTTTGTTCATTGCTCATCTTGTCTCCAGCGATGCTCGACTCGATCGCACTGTTGATGATTCTGCATACGACGCACTGCTCATCGAGCATCTCGGTGAGGAAGCGTATGAGGAACTGAAGGCCCGAATCCTGCCTGCGAGTGGTGAAGGCAAGGAGATGGTGCAGAATCGTGTTCTTACTGTTACAAAGTCAAGCCAGACGCGCACTTCCTCCGTCACACTTGCATCGGGTCATCCATTCAATCCTCTCAATGGTGCTCCTATTCTTGAGCAGACACTCTATGCAGTCTTCGTCAATCAGGAATTGATTCCATGTGTTGGTTCCACTGGATGTATTGAGTGGAATGGCCAATTACTGTACATGAGTGAATCTGATGCCGAACGTGTGTTCGCCGAGCGCGCTAGTGAGGTGGATGAGACCCCCACCGTTCACCACATCATCGGGAAATACTGGTACACGAACGATTTGGTTGATGAATACGACACAGTCGGGACCCACCTCCATCGTACCAATGCCAATCTGGCACTGGCCCGTGATCATCTCGCCCGAATGCTTGACACAGATGGGCTTGTTGACCTGTATCATGATCTGACCACTGAGTTCACCTACACCACTCGCGATACCTTTGGCACGATTGGTTCGACCTATGAGCGCAATCTGGACATCGGTTACTTCGCCGTTGACAATCGTCTCTATCCACTCGGTGGTAAATATACTGAGGATGCAGGATACCATGGTGGTAATCCGAATGGCATCTTCCATGCACCGACCTCGCTTGCAGGTCTTGATCTGTCGCACTATCTGACGTCTACCTATGAGACTCAGACTGGAATCGATGGCCCCATCGTTGAAAGAACCGCAGCTGAATACGAAGAGCAGATTCGAACCGAGTCAATCTCTCAAGCTCCACCAGAATCCTCGACCCAGCTCATGGATATCCGCGTGGATCAGACAGATGCCTTCTTCGAGACGATGGTAGCCCGTGTCTACTTGGGTTACGGGGCGAGTACGCTTGGTCTGTCTGAGACATCTCAACCATCTCCTTACCTGCGTTCCTTCTCAGGAGGAACTCCCGGTTCATCACTGAGTACGGCACCTCCACTCCCAGGGGCTATGATGCCTCACTTCGTGATTGCCAATTGGTACGAATCCGGGGGCTCGAACGTTTGGTACAAGGGTAACAGTGGTGTCAAGATTCTTCGATATTACACTGGTCACCAGGTTGAGGGTCAGGTCGTTCTTGATGGTGAGAATGAGGATCTGCCGATGTCGGGTGTCCGTATTCTGGTCGAGCGTGATGCATACAGCGGTGAGGATGGCGATAATGACCCGAGTGTCTATTGGATTCCTATTGATGCCGCCGATGTCGATGAAGATGGTCGCTTCCAACTCTCTTTGCCTGCTGGTCGAATCCGCCTGACTACCTTTGTCGGAGATGCTGACCTAGCGGGAGCCCGAGCTCAGATACAAGCAGGTCTTGATCCAGACCCACGGGTCGATCTGATTTCAGACACACCAACAGGTCCGACAGCTTCTCGAACTGTGAATCCCATCACAGGGGTTCTTGGTGGTGTGGCTGGCATGGAATGGCTCAACGAGACCGTGCTCATCGTTACTGGTGACCAAGCCCTCCATCCTGAGGGTTCTCCTGAGAACATCACATTGCGAGTATCTCCATCTGGAGCGGATGGGGCTGTCACTTGGACTGGAGTAGAACAGTTCGAGGGTGATGCAGTTCAGGATGTCACTGTGGTATTCACTCATCAAGGTAACAATCAGACGTATCAAACTACAACTTCGAATGGTACGTACATTGGTGAGCGGATCATCACGGGGACTGGAGCAGTAGACTTTGTCGAGACCGGTATGTTGGCTTCAACAGACACAGTGATTGCGACGAGATTCTCGGGTAACATCACCATCGATCTAGATACGGCAGCGACCTATGCAGATCGCGGGACTTTCCAAGGCACAGGTTGGTTCAACGGTTCGGTCAACGAAGCCGTTGACCACGAATGCGAAGTGAATGAGACGATGCCCGAGAACGCCAGCGTTTGTGCGTTCGCAGAATCGTCATACAGACTCGTTGATGGCGCGATCAATGGTTCTGGTCGCTATACAGCTGATACGGCATCTACATTCACTAAGCATGTCACGAACAACTCCTATCAGGGTCGTGGAATCTTTGAAGGGATAGGTACGCTCAACGGGACGGGCCAGTTCGATGGCAATGGCACCTTCAGCGGCGATATGATTGCAGCAGGATCGTTCTATCTCAGTGGAGTGATGCCGGGAACATACAATGTGACTCTGCAGTTCCCTGATGGCACACATCAGAATCTCACCGACACCATCGACATTACCCGGATTCCAGTCCTCGGGACAGCTCTTCAGGCACAAGCTGGTGCAATCAATGCCTCGACCATGAGCATTGAGGGTGTTAATCCAGTTCAGATGAACGTTACATTGTACAGTGCCTCAGCCGAAGCGGTCATTGCCGTCAAGATGACTGATGAGACAGGGTACACCACATTCGGGCCGCTTCCTCCAGGTGTATATTTCACAACGATCAATGCTGATGGCGATGAATTCGAGGATGGCAATGTATCCTTGACCATTGGACCGTCAGGTGGGGCCATGGCGGCAGACATGATTGTTGTCGATCGTCTCGATTACCATCTCACTCTCCATTGGGCAAATGGCACTCTTCTTGGTGCAGGTCATGACCTCCTTGTCAATCTGCCAGAGATTGACAATGATATGACTCGAAACACCATCACCACCGATGAGAACGGTCAAGCCCATATCGAATTGGATAATCTGACAGGGATGACATACGTCATCACTGAAGTTCTGGAGGCAGCGAATGGTACCTCACAGATTCTGACTCATGAATTCCGACCTGAAGAAACAGTGGTCAACCTCTCTCTTGAGAATGCAGTCAGCGTTAGTGGCCAGACCGCCTTCTTCGATTTGGGCTTTGGCGCTGACAACAACCAACAGGCAATGGACGCTGTTCCACTGAAGGCGAAATGGGGTAACTTCACACTTGATGCCTTCAGCAAGGACCAGGGAGCCTGGACCTTTTGGTTGCCCGCTGATGAGCAGGTCATCATCACGAGTGCGAACAGGGATGGGAAGATAGGAGCAGTCAATCTTACGGTCGTCGATGGCCTTAATTCAATCCTTCTTGAGATGAAGGAGGTTGCAACAATCTCTGGCCAAGTCTTGCTGAACAATTCTGGGGCTCCTGTAACTCAGAATTATCCCGGTCTTGATATTGAATCGGCACAATTTGGACTTGAGATCACAGCGGTTCTGAATAATGGAACTGGATTAACGACTTGGAAAATCCGCTCTAACCCTTCAACAGGTTCGTTTGAATTGCAAATTCCTGTTGGAATCAAGGACTTTGGACTCAATGAAAACGCTGGTCAGGGGAATTTGAGCCTCTTCATGGAACATGAGGATCTCAATATAGAGAGTGCTGAGATTGAATTCAACATCACTGAGAACACGGGTGTGACAAGGACTTTCACGCAGAATCTCGAAGCCCACCCGGTCAATGTCACAGTGCACCTGCTGACCTTCCTCGACAGCGGCCTCGATGGATCATTTGAGAATGGGACTGCTGTCTCTGCCAACCTCTCTCTTATCCCCACTGGAGAGGGCCATGGTGTCTTCCGTGAGATCACCCCTGAGGAATACAATTCGATTGGCAATCTGACTCTTGATATGGCACCGGGGGAGTATCTTGTCAGCATCCTTACTCAGGACTCCGATGCTGATGATGCCCTCGACCATCAGACCCGATTGACAACTGACACGGGTATCGTCGTTGGTCTTGCCGCTACTTCTGCTGACCTCAATGTCTCGCTTGCTCCAGAGTGGATGGTGAATGGTGACCTTGAATCACTTTCAGTCATCGATGGCAGCATTGCACTTCGTAACAAGTCATTCCGCCTTGAACCCCTTAATGATAATCTATCGATGATCATGGGAATGACCGATGCGAATGGAAATTTTTCCTTGTATGCTCAGGAAGGTACGTACATCTTGAGCACTGAAGATTATGAGGTTGAGGGAGCCCCTGAGGTCATCCGTCACAGGCTTGAGATCACTCCTGAAGATGTGAATCTGAGGCGGAATATTTCTGTGACTGCTCTCGAACCAGTGGAAATTTCTCTGAATGTTGTTGAGAATCTCACAGATGGTGAACCACTCGATGGATTCATCATCACGGCTGTGAGTGAATCGGGTCTTGGTAACATCACTGTTCCTACCCTTGATGAGAATGGTAACTCGACTTTCTTCCTGCCTCCAGGTGATTGGACATTTACTCTCAACCAAACAAACAGTGATGTGCGCCACCTTCTACTTGCAGAGAACAGGACAATCTCTGCTGCAGGAACCAAGATGTACATCAATCTCTCAGCGGAACGTTATGTGAATGTTCAAGGAAGCGTCTTCTATGACCTTGATGGGAATGGACATTGGTCGACTGGCGAAGGTCTGGATAACGCCACGGTGATCGCCCTCAATCACACCTCTGACGTCAACGTGAACCTGACTACTGATGAGGTAGGGTCGTGGTCCTTCTTCGCTCCATCGAATACTAACATCTCATTCAATATCTCTAAGGCGAACTACACAACAGTGGAATTCTTCCGTAATCTGACAACCGTTGGTGATTACAATGATACTGCACTGCCCAGTGGAGTGGTGACCATCAGTGGTCGAATTGTGGATTATGAGTCCTATGGTGTTGACAACATCACGCTTCGTGTGATACCAGCTTCTGGACAACCCGAAGACCGGGAGCCTGTGATTGAATTCACAACTCTAAATGGTACGTGGACTGGTGAATGGAACGTCACAGTCGTTCCAGGGACATATGCTGCTTACGCCACAGCTCCTTCTGAGACTGGATACAGTCTTGTTGCAGTGTCGCTGGTAGAGGTACAAGTTCAGGTCAATGAGCAGGTCAACCTTACCTTGGTTGAGGGTGGCATGCTCAACCTCACTGCCGAATGGGTTGACTACAATGGGACTACAACCCATCTTGGTGAGTCAAAATTGCCCGATGGTGCCGAGCACTCTATCGGTATCTCACTGACGCTCAGTGATTCAGGGGCATCGTGGAATCTAACTCTTGGTGCCGATAACGGCTCATTCCAGATCGCATTGCCACCTGGCTCAGCCTCAGTGGATGCATTTGCCATCATCAATGAAAGAGGCCGCAACATCACTCATCTTGCAGGGACTCCCTACGAGATCAAGGCGAGGACTGAGATTTCACGGGTCCTTGAACTCAATCGAGTCAAGGAATCTCGCGTGACCTTTGAGGTCTTCAACGCTACAGGTGGTCTTGTTGCGTCGAGTGATACCGATGTGGATCCTGTACCAGTTCCTGTGCAGTTCGTTGATTCAGCACAACGCCTCGCATACAACGAGATTATTCTGAAAGTAATCCTCACTTACGAAGGAACCGAGTTGCAGGATCGCTTCTCTATCACTCCCCGTGCTGGTGTCGGGATTATCGATCCAAATGCCTATGTTTACAACATCTCCCTCTCTGAAAATGGGCCTTGGCTGGATTCCATCGATGCTGAACTGGGTTTGGATGATTCGACGAATCAGAGTTTGGAGGTGTTCATCAGACTCCAATTCCCCGATTCCGACACCGCTGCAGTCAGCCCCTACGATAAGGTCGTTCTTGAAGCACGGTCTACCATTTCGACTCCTTCACAGGTAGAGATTGAGTTCTCACCTGAGACTCGGCGAGAAAGTGCGATTCGCTCAGATGCCTCAGAGTATTACGTCGGTCGTGGTGATTCGATTACCATCCCCTTTGAGATAGATAATCTTGGAAATAGTGAGGATTTGATAGATTTCAAGTTGGATGGACTTCCCGACACTTGGACTGTCAATGAATGGTCTGCCACCTTAGAAGGTCTGTCCTACAACAATAGTCACTCGATACGGGTAATTGCACCTGCGGATGAGACAAGGCAGTACTACGATGTGAATTTGCTGGCCAATGGTAACGATAATGGAGCTACTCGAGCCAATCTTGCCTTCCAAATCTGGATAGGGGAGGCTGATGTAAGAATGGGTGATCTGCCCAAGAAGATCACGACTCAGGCAGGTGAGACTGCAATCATCCGTGTGCCACTGGAGAATGTTGGCACAATCGCTACAGAGGACATGACGATCTATCTGAATACGACCGCTGAGAATGAAACCATCATCGTTGTTGAGGAGCGCCTGATTCGGCTTGAACCAGGTGAGAACCAAACGATCGAATTCTCTATCTCCATTGAGGATTCAACTTCGGTCATGAACACTGATACAAATTATCAAGTCATGCTGGATATAGGAGCGACAGATCATGTGGATGAGAACGAAGATGAGGAACCGTGGTGTTCGATTGGGAATGAGAACGTCATCCTCTCAGATTCGATTCATTGTAAGCAAACGAAGATCTCTGTTGTGGCAGGTGACTCCGAAGGTGTCAGCAATTGGCTCTTCATAGTGATCCTCTTGATTGTCGGTTCAATTGTAATCGGCGTCTTCATTCGTCGGGTGCAGAGCACGCCGAGTGGGCCGAGTTTCTGATGGTGTGCTGATGGTCGGCCGGAAGGCGGGACGTCTGTACCTCTCGGAACCCGAGATGCCACAAGTTCGCACGATTATCGATGAGCAGGCTGAGGCTTATGGTGAGGAGAGTCTGATTACTGCCGATGTTCACTGGGGTGGCCCTGGAACCTTCAGTTCCTCATCAGATTCAGGAGGGATTACAGCAGGTGGCGGTTCCTTTCACCGAAGGTCGAGACGTCTGCGCCCACTGGCAGCGATTGCCTTTCTTGTCGGCATAGTGATCTGGTCCGCCTCTCTTCCATTCGGTGCATGGGAGGACCTTCTCGTAGTCGATCAAGTTGCTGATCATTTGGAATGGCCCTATCAGTCGACAGGCCTGCGTCAGGCTGCAGACGAATTCGAACTCACTGGAGATGGTGTTCGCGTGTGCATTGTTGATACGGGTATCAATGTCAATCATCCAGACCTCACAGATGCGGAGGTCGAATTCAAGGATTTTCTGACACGGGAAACTCGAGTAGGTGATCGTTCCTCGACATATCATGGAACCATGATGTCCGGCTTGCTCGTCGCGAACGGAACGCTTTCGGGAGCAGCTCCGGGTGTGACATTGGTAATGGCAGTCGCACTTGGTGATGCAAAGGGAAGTGGTGAGGAGGACCTAGTTGCCAATGCGATAGACTGGTGTGCGAACGACCGTGGTGCTCACATCATTTCACTGTCCCTTGGTGGACTAACAGATGTGAGTAACACGCGAGACTCGCCCCCTGTCACTGCCATTGAAAGGGCCCTTGACCGTGGAATCTTCGTGGTTGCTGCAGCAGGAAATGATGGCGGAGTGAATGATGATGGATTTGTCGCCACACCTGCCAATATCCCGGATGTAATTTCTGTCGCTGCCATTCAACGTAATGGTACGATCTGGGAGCAGAGCAGTGCTGGCTCTCCAATCGATGGGGCTAATGGCAGAGAGAGAGTTGCTCCGAACCAGAAGCCAGAGATATCTGCTCCAGGATTCGAAATAGTTTCCACGGGACCAGGGGATTCCTTCATCGTCTCTTCAGGGACTTCTGATGCTACAGTCTTCGTTGCAGGAGGTCTTGCCCTCCTGCTGGAGCGGCATCCTGAGTTTCGAGCAGGTCTCAATGAAGGACGGATCACAGTTCAGTTGGTCAAGAATGCAATGATGGAAACCGCAGTTCCCTCGCCTTTGCAGGAGGTTCCACATGATGCGAAATACGGCTATGGTGTCCTTGATTCTAGGTCTTTGGTGGCATTTTTTGAGAACTCCAGTGTCCAATGAATCTGCGAACCGATTTCTCTTGATTGATACTCTTCATGATACGCAGGGCGCCAGACGATATTTCCAGAGTGATAAACGCTGTACTGCGGTGTTGCTCAGCCTCCATGAAGCCGGCTATTTGTGAGAGTGACGTACCCGATTGTTAAATGCGATGGAGCCAGAGAATCCTCCATGCGTCATGACCGTACAGTGTCCCCCTCGCGCAAGGCCAATCTTCTCCTTCTGATGCTTCTTCTCAGTGCCTTCAGTGGCCTGCTGTTCGCCGTTCCGGTTGCTTCTGCTGCAACCTCTTCGGGCACGATTTCGTCTAGTGAGACGTGGAGCGGTGCACATAGCGTAACTGGCGACATTCACATTCCCGCTGGGGTGAAGGTCACAGTCCAGCCTAACACTCAGGTGACTCTGAACAATGGGACCAAGATTGTTGTTGAAGGAAACCTCTGCATTTCTTCAACTTCATGTGGTGCTTCAGGTAACGGCCAGAGCACTTTCACTTGGCGCCCTCCGAATGATCAATCCGCCTTTGGTGATTGTACTGGCATCACTCTTGTTCACCAGAATCAACTCCAGAAATACTACGACAACATTGACCCCTCGTGTGGTGAGGGGATAGTGTTCAAGAAAACAGTCGATGCAGCACAGACGGGTATCGAAGGGGCAAGTTTCACGGGAGCCTATGGGATTCCTTCGATCCTTCAGAATGGTGATACTGCATTGGGGGCAGTCATCATTGAGGGGGCTAGCATCACTGTGAAACAGGCCGTCTTCACTCAGATCAACTCCACAAATATCCTGGTTCAGGATGATGCAGCTCCTACCCTCGAGGCAAATACTTTCAGTGCAGGGGTCGATGAGCAGGATGCAGATGGTGCAGCATTGCAGATTCGAGAAGCAGGGTCTCTGAACCCAGTCACTGTCCGGAATAATCTATTCAAGGGATCAGCGAAGGGTTGTAGTTCACAGGACAGTGGACGTCATTCAATCTACATCCGTAATTCTTACATCCTCATCGATGGGAATAATATCAACGATAACAGTGCCCCTGCAGATTTTGGAATCTATACCAAGGCTTCGGTCGGTCACATCAACGGGAACAATATCAAAGTCAACTGTAATGGAATTGATCTCAACTCTCGACGCTCACTCAACGGTATTGTTCAGCCAACAATTGTCAACAATAATCAGATTGAGACAGATACTGGAGCGCCGGTGACTGCTTACGATAATACTTTGGCGACCATTCAAGGGAATGTTCTCAAAGGAGCTTCAGAATCTTCAGCCATTCAAGTCAGCGACGCTGAGGCACATATCACTGGGAATCAGATTGGACCGGTTGGGGGCTACAATGGCATCTGGGCGATTGGGGATTCTGTGACTTGGATCGATAACAATACAATCACCGAAACCACGAAAGAGCCGATTCTGATCAACGAGTACCAGTTCAGGACCCAGCGTTCCCCTAATCCTCAGTACTCCCGTATCTCGGACAACACAATCACTTCGGCCGGCACTTGCAGCACCACTACGATTCAAGGGCAGGGTGAATATCCGTGTCCAGCGGTTCTCATATTCTCTGCAGTCGCCAGCCTCTACAACAACAACCTCACTGCAGAGAACGGCATTTGGGCTCATGCTTCGATTGTCAACGCACGCCAGAACATCATCAATGCTCAGAACATCGCAGTCATGCTTAGGCATTATGACAATAAGGATGGGGTCTTTGCTGGTCCCAGTAATGTTGAGTATGCCTCTCTAGGATACTTCGAGGACAACGATTACACGGGTGCCGTACCCAGTCAGGTGTTCAACGTCACAAAAAGCACTCTCATTGCTCGCTCTGAAACTCTACCTCCACTCGCTCCAGGCCAGCAACCGATTCGTCTTGCTTGGGCAGGGTATGAAAATGAGAATGTCACTCTGCACGCTGGTCTTCTGCCACTGGTGCCTAGTGAATTCCCCGTCCCAGCACGCGTGACGGCAAATGCTACTATCTTCCAATTCGCTGATTTCGGGACACAATTCGACCTCGGGCTGATTGACATCAGTGCAGGTAAGCCCTCGGCTTGGGTCGTTCAGGTCCAACGCAGTGAACTTGTGAGGTATCAGGTCAGAGCCCTTGTTGATGATCAGTCAATACCCGTGCGAGATGCGCTGGTTTCGATCAAGGATCCTATGGGCCTTGAGATTTACAACATCACGACTGATGCAGATGGTTACACTCCTCGCCTTCCCCTCGCTTCTGATTTCCACCTCGACTTCCGGGGCAATGGTGAGAACCCGAATAACCGAGTCGGTGATCCTGGTGAGAATTCATGCGCAGATGGTTTTGACAATGATGGGGATGGTGTCGCAGATTCACGAGACTCAGATTGTCAAAGTGGAACAGGGCGAGAACTTGCTCGATATCTGATCTATGCCGAGGCATGGGGCGGTGGGCAATACGATGGTGATCTCATTCTCACTGGAACGGTTGACAGTACATTGCTGCTCTCAAATATGGCGCCCACTGTGAATGTCGATCAATTGGATGGTGTTTCCTTTGGGCGCATCATCGAGATCACAGGTTCAGGATGGGATGGTGTAAGAAAGACCTCTTTCGACAACAATTGTGGTTTTGATGTAACTCAGGAAGTGGCTGAGCTCTGCGATAAGGAACAGCGTGGATCCATGTTCGGTGTGGTGCACAGGGTGGAGGTCCTTTTGCCAGGTTCCTCTGAGTGGATTGCTCCTCGGCAAGCAATCGATACCTCAGGTGCGCCCCAGGGGGTAGATGAAGCGGCTGTGAACAATACGAATCATCCCTTCTCGTCTTGGTATTTCACTTACGATATGACTGGAGATACCGAAGGTGACAAGGTATTCCGCTTCAGATCTTGGGACGGGTATTCGTACAGCAATGAAGTGATTCGGACCTTCAAACTCAACATGGATGCCCCTGTTCTGTATGTTTCATCACCGGGCTCGGGTGCTGTTTTCTCAAAGGGGACATGTGCAGATAGGGATGGTGATGGAATTGAAGATGGAATCGACTCTAGTGTCGAGGAGACGATGAACTCCTGCGTGCTCTTCACAGGTACAGCTATCGATGCATATACCGGTTCTTTTGGTGGCAGTCGAACCGATGATTCCGATGTCAAGGACGTCTATGTCACTGAGACCTGGGCTGATGGTACTGTGAATGGTCCCTTCCCTATTCCTAATGGTGGGGGAGAAGATTGGAGTTGGAATTGGAACTTCAAGGATTCCACAAGTGGCACCTACATCTTTACCTTCTGGGCCTCTGACTCTGACTTCTGTAGGGACCCTTCTAACTCAGCAGTGCCATGTTCAATAGTTGAGGTCCGTCTAACGATTCAGAATCAGAATCAGTTACCCCGTCAGCCCGAACGCCTTCGCATCAATGATGAACCAGTTGATTTCAGTACACCCAATCGAGTTGAAGGTGAATCGTTCACATTGACTGGCGATTCAACCGACCCCGATGGTCAGGTTACAGTTCTCGAATGGTGTTACATACGGGCCAATCAGTTGGATAGTGACTGCGCTATCGACCGAATCGAGCGTTTGATTCTGCAAGGTAATGGCCTATGGGTGTTGGAAGTTCCAACGAATCTCTTTGAGGAGGGGACGATCTACACGTTCAAGGTCCGTGTCAAGGATAATGAGAATGAGGCATCAGAGAATTGGGAAGCCTTTGAGATCAAATTCCTAGGAAGTGGGGAGAATGTTCAGGAAAATAGAGCTCCTGTGTTCGATGATACTGGTTGGGACAACGTGCCTGACAAACTCAAGTGCGATGATTTTTCGAAATCCGATGAACGCTGTGGAACTATGGGGCGTGGTTGGTACATCGATATGAGTAATTTCTTTACTGACCCTGATGGCGATGACCTGATTGTTGCAGTAAAGGACAATGCAGAGGGTGACATGGCAACAAAGATTGGACTTGTGCAATGTAACATCCATCTAAATTGCACTTACAACCCTGGACGAGATGCTAGCATGCTCGATCCTGAAGTTTACAAGTGGGATCTACAGAACCTGATATTCATCGCCAAGGATCCGTGGGGTGAGGAGGTCGAGTCGCAACCATTCGATCTTGCCGTTGAAGCGTGGCGTTTCGCGATGTATGGGAATGACCCCGCAAAGACTGCCCTAAATTCCAATGTTACCGCTGCAGGGGGAGGTACATACAGCGGTCAGGGATTGCCTGGTCTCAGAGTCGTTCTTGAAGTTAATTCAAAGAGTAGGCAGACTGTCATTGATGAGAATGGAACTTGGAGCATTAAAGTCAAGACAGCTGATTTCATTGATGGGCGCAACGAGATCAGTGTTACAGCTTATCTCGATACTACTGTGTTCTACAAGAATGAGGAGGCTGACCTCATCATCGTTGACAAGGACGCAGAGACGTCGGTACTCTCTGACCTTGCATCGAAGGCCACAACCGGCCAATTCGCTTGGTTGACGTACTCAGTGATAGCGCTAGCTGTGGCAGCTCTTGGCGTTGTGCTATTCTTCTCATTCTTCACCGTGATCGATGAAGAAGATGAGTTCGAAGGAGATGGGGCTGGAGCAGTAGCACAGGTTGATCCATATGCGTGGACTCGTGATGACTCTGCTGCGAGCCCTGCAGCAGCAGCACCTCAGCAGGCTGCAGCTCCTCAGCAGGTTCCGACAGCACCTGGCTGGAAGTGGGATTCAGCATCCAACCAGTGGGTTCCAGATTATGAGTGAATCAATGAGGCTGAATCGTGAGTCTAACACACCCTAAACCAGGTGTTCAGGAGCGCATCATGCTCCACCTCCGAGATTATGGGGATCATCGTGAATCTGTTGAAGTTCCCTTTTCAGTTTCTCAGATGGGAATTGCCAATGCTGTATCTATAGCGCGCAGCAATGTACCTCGTGCCATCGCCGGTCTGCGTGAGCAGGGCCAGCTGATCGAAAGGCAGGCCCATGTTACGGGTGTGGCAAGAAAGCGGAAAGCCTACTTCCTGACTGATGAAGGCCTCAGGGCATCGGATGAGATTTATCGCACCATCTGTCAGCATCCCATTCGCCTTATTCAAAGTAATGAAGATGAGGCTGAGGCGACTATTGGCGAATCCTGTGACATCTCTCCTTTTCCCTTGCGAGTTGTTGATGTCATTCGCTATCTGCTCGAGGACGGCACTCTTGATCTTCGTCAACTCAGTGGAGATCTGGTTGCTAGGGATTTGACGAAGAGCATTGAGAAACAACTAGTAACTATGACTACTGATCTTCCTCGCCCGACGCGATTTTTTGGCAGGGCACGTGAACTGGAGAGCATGGTTGGACTGCTTGACGCACGACCTACTTGCCTGCTTGTGCAAGGTATAGCTGGCATCGGTAAGACTGCCTTGGCGTATCAACTCGTTCAGGAATTCACTCACCGCAGGAATCTACTCTATCATCGATGTCAGGATAGAGAGAGCAGCAAGGCGTTTATAGAATCTGCAGCAGATTGGGTGAGCCAAGTATCTGATACATCTCTGGCTGATTATGTGGCTGCTACACCCGCACCACGTGCCAAGGAAGTCGCACGCCTGCTACTTGAGAGTCTGGCCGAATCACCTGCGCTGATAGTCATTGATGATCATCATAAGGTGAGCGATGAGGACTTGCATGAGATAGTCCTCCACCTTGTGCGCGGACTTGAGATGACGGATGAATTGGGAGTTGTGGTCCTAACTCGTTCTTTCAGGGAGATTCTACCGAGTAAGGATTCTGAGGGAGCCATTCTCACTCTTGCCTTTCCGCTTGAGGGACTCGATCCAGATGCCTGCCGCAATCTCTTGACGAGTTTCAGCGAACTCGATCCCGCCCAGTTCCAACAGATCTATGCCATCACTCGTGGTCATCCACTTGCCCTTGAACTTGTTAACAAAGGTGCTACTACATCGACGTATCATGGGACGCTTGAAAAGTATGTCGAGACTGAGATTCTTGCACGCCTGACCTCAGCGCAGAAACGTGTTCTATCCGCCTTGTGCATCTTCCGCGAGCCGATTCCGATCGAAGAGATTCCATTCGAGGGGGATGCACATGATGTCATTGAAGATCTCGTGAGCAGGGGACTAGCACGCGTATCAGATGGCGGAAACTTCGACGTTCACGATCTTGTCCGTGAGTTTGTGCTACGTGGCATGGATCCCTCGCTGAAACGTGACCTTCATACTCATGCCATAAAACACTACAGAACCTCTTCCTCGAGAGGGGATCTGGAACTTCTTCATCATCTCACCTTCAGTGGTGGTCACGATGAGGCTGCTCGCATGGTTGTTGACCGAGCCTCCGAATTGATTCGTATCGGCCAACTTGAACTCATCGATATCATCGCCTCTCTTGATGCCAATCTTGTTTCACCTCGCACTTGGTCAGAGGTCCAGATGTTCCTTGGCGATATGCTCGCTTTGAAAGGTGATTGGGATGGGGCTGAACTGAATTATCAGTCGGCTTTTGAACAGGCCGAGCAACTCGGAGTAGAACGCTTGGTCGCTAAACTCCAGTCTCGGAGGGCAGACATCGACCTTCATCGTGGGCGGACCACTGACGCACTCGACAAGCATGCAATTGCTCTGAAAGGTTATGAGAAGCACGCAGAGCACGATTTAGCAGGAAGGACATACACCAACATCGGTGCTATTCTTCGACAGAAGGGCGATAATAAGGCAGCTCTTGAGGCGTATCAGCAGTGCAAGAAGGTCATCGACTCAGCTGGGTCGAGCAGCCACCATCTGGTTTCAACATCCCTTCTTCTTGCCAGAGGGCTCCTTGAACTTGGTGAAGTTGAATTTGCTAGGGAGGCAGCGTTTCAAGCCCATGACCTCTCGGTTGTGATTGAAGACCAGGCGCTTATTGCTCGGTCTCATGCCGTGCTTGGTCGGCTCCATGCACGGGGGGATGATCAAAGCCTCGCCTTGCATCATTATTCTGAAGCACTCGATGGACTTAGCGACATAGGTGATCCTCGCTCAGTTGTCGAAGTTTCTCTCATGCTCGGCGAGGTGCTTATCGATTCAGGCAATCTCGATGGAGCCATCGAACGATACCGCGAGGCTCTGGCCATGGCTGAAGAGAACGATTTGAGGATGCTGATGGGTGAAATACTTGCGCGACTAGGCGGAACCCATCCTGATCGCAAACAACGGACTGAGGATCTGAATCGAGCTTTGACTCTGTTCCGCGGACTGGGAGCCAAGAACCGGATGAAGGAGGTCCAGGCCCAAGTTCACCGTTTACTTATGCAGGCCTAGAAGTCAGGTGCCTGATTGCTAACGCTGATGATTCCACCGTCGAGGACCACCCAGATGCGCTCGATGTTTTCGAACCTCACCTCGCCTTCATGGGTTGCTGAACTTGCTCCAGAGAGTTTTCTAGAGGTATCAAGGTCCGAGTCCCCTAGTGCCACGATTCGTATTGTTTCTTCACTGAGGACGATGCGCAGTCCAAGTCCACTTGCATCATGCAGTAGCAGATCGACAGGTTCGGCGAAGCGAGCATCGGGGTGGACGCTGGCCACTTGTTCTGCTCGCTCGACGGCAGATGCGAGTTCATCGATATCGTGATTCAGTGCCTCTCGCGACCATCGGTCCCGTGTTGCAGTTTCGATATCCCAGGCCCAAAGGGAGAAGGAGGTGAGCAGAACCACGCCCAGCAGGAAGGTGAAGATGTATCCTATCTCGACAGTCCCTTCAGTTCTCTGCGAGATTCGGGTGGTTTTCATCGTTGATCCTCCAGAGTGATAGATATCATTGTGGTTTGAAGGCCGAAGATGATGGCCCGGCCCTGCACGTGGTAGACCGTTTCGGTGGCGTAGGGTGTTGATGGGTCGGGTACCCAACCTGAATAGTCGTTCAGGAATTCTGTCGAGCCGGGCATGACCAACCAGTCCTCTGATGATGTCAGTGATGTCACTTCTTTTGTGACGATAGCTCTGGCATCCTGTCCAAACCACCCCCTTCTGACCTCATAGACGGTGTCTCGTACCAGAACCACGCGTTGCTCGAGGGTGAGTACTGTGTCGAATAATCCCGTTCCTTGTTCGGAATCAGTACTTGGATGGACAACGGGTACAGCGACTGACAATCTTGGTCCAGGCCCTGACCGAGTTGCAGGCGATTCCATGGCTCTGACATCATATTCCGGATGATCTGTCGATATCACGCCACCAACTGAGCGGATTGTGTGTTCTCGATTCGAGGAAGGAAATCTGTACTCCAAGGCTGGGAGGGGGATGATCCAAGCAGATGATGTCGCTTGCCTCTGTTCGTCTACCGTTGAATACACTATTACAGATATGCCCGTGGGTAGATGCGGTGAATCAGTCATGGCCAGTGCATTTGTTGTGACATCGAACGATGCAGTCCATGGAAGAGTGATTCTGAGCCACCCGCTCGATCGCTCAGAGACTTGAGTACACCTATCGAGGCCCCATGGATGGAGAGATACAGTTCCATCTTCGCCGACCATGATCAGATTTCGTAGAGACTGTCCTGTGGAGGTCACGCCGTGCCCGGTCCCGAATTCATCTGGATCGGTTGCGAATGTCGGAACACTGGCGTTGAGTGTCACACTGGGGGAGAGGGGCGCCTCATAACCAGCGAGAGTGAGGAACTGGGTAGTGTCATCATCTGTTGGGGCTGTAGGATCTGTTCCACCAGTCCGAGTGACGGCTTCGAAGACGGTGCCTGAATCAGAGAGTGTATCTTGGGCTCCAAGATGTGAAAGGCTGCTGGGTCGCCAAGATCCTGTAGCAGTGGCCTCGGCTGTAGCGAGATATTCAACCATGACGGGCTCGGTGGAATACATGGTGGTATCACCGATGCCGGACCAAAGAATTCTGATAGATGAGGTGGAGGGGATGGTGTAGCCAGAACCCGCTATGACGCTTGTGACCGTGAACGAGTTCGGATTATCGATGATGAGGGTCCCTTCGACAGGAGGTAGAGCGTGATTTGCCGAGACAGCAAGACCGTGAATGCCCTCAATGATTGTCGCGCCGGCACGCTTGGCTACATTATCCTCTAAGGCGTTCCCCCACAATAGCATCACTCGCGATGAGCGATCGGCCTCGATTGCTATGCTGTCGGCAGTTGGAAGGTTGAGATCGAATTGAGTGACAAGATCGCCAGAGCGTGTCTGGCTGCTTGAAGAGGTTGTCACTCGGGTATTACTCCAGCCATCGTTGATCACAAGAATTCTGAGATCCCCTGGTGAGGCGGGAATCGTCCATCTTGTTCCGTGTTCAGAGACATCTGCATCAATGGGTGAGGGGGTGTCAACTCCTCCAGCACCGCGCCAGAACATTGCATTCAGGGGCCCGTTCGAGACCAGCCAAAGTGGCTGTGTTCCATCGAGTACGATTGACGCAATATTGCCTACTTTTCCACTATCGATGACTTGACCGGTCAGAGTCTCAAGCGTCCAATCGAAGGGTGCCTCCGATAGCAGGTCACGCGCGGGAGTGAATCTGAGAGTCCCATCCATTGCCGGGACCAGGAAGCGATGTTCTGCATCAGGGCGCAGGTGAAGATCACTGAAACATATCACGTCCAATGAACTAGATGGATGCTGGACATCGATCTTTGCCGAGCCTGAAACATCGCGAAGACGAAGACTAGTCTCTGGAAGATGGGCGACTGAGTACCATGTTCCCGTGTCAGTGCCGGTCCATTCCAGTGAACCATCGAGGGTGTTGAGATCAGCGGTGTATAGGTCCCCTGGTGTGCCTCTCTCGCTGAGGGACACGATCTGATCACGCACATCTCTCATCTGTATGGTCATGGATTCATGGTCCACAGCTCCATGAAGTTCTGCGATCAGAGGTACCATCGCCCACATCATTCCCGAGATGATGCTGAGGACTCCAGCGAACAGAAGAACAGTGGAAATAGCGGCCGAGACGGCCTCTGAGGATCGCCGTATGAGCGGGTTGGTATTCATTCGATGATCCCCACGGTCTGTAGTGAAAGGCTGAATTCGACGGATGCAGCAAGGGGGTAAGCTGTGATTGCCAGTGTCTTGGATGAGGTTTTGACGGGGCCGAATCCAGTGTACAGGTTCTCGATGCCGATGGATTGGTACAGGGCGTGCTCATCGCTCAACCGAGAGATGTATGTGGATGTGGCAATCGATCTTTCAGTCGTTGTTACCCTGATGTCTAGATTCCGAACCACATCGTCGAACAGGGCGAGATTCCCCTGATTCTGAAGACGCAGGGTTGAGATGCGCGTTAGACTAGTCAGGGCGGAGACATTGAGGTCAAGCAGTGCCACAGATGCGCGCACATGATTCTGATTGAGAAGTTCACATCGCATTCTCGGTTCCTGTGAGATTACAGGTGCCTCGTTAGGAATGGTCTGAATCATAGCGCCGTTTACAAGATCGATGGAATATGTGCTCCCTCCAATGCTGGATGTAATCCTTAATCCATCAATACTCACTGAGATTAAGCGATGGATATGCATGTTTTGATGATCATGAATGTCGATGATCATCAGATCTGGTAAACGATTCCCGATGTCAATACGAATCGGCTGTCTCAAGTCGTCAACATCGCTAACCTGATTGACGCCCGCTCCAGTGATTGTTATTTGTCTCATCGTCCCATTCACTGAGCTGAATTCCACAAATGTTCCATTGAGTACCATTTCGACACGTTCGTTACCGAAAAGGTCCGCAGTAATTGTCCACCGTTCTGTTCCGAGCAGTGGGACTACGCGTCCTTCATCAAGTTGCAGAGGTAGTATGAATACGCTGCCGTTGGCTGCGTCAGCAGCAGTTGAGATGCGCTCTTCTATTGCCCCGGCATTGGTGGTCAGAGCGGACCAACTTCGTGCTGCGTTGATATCGCTCAAATACGGGGCAAGTACGGTGAACACCGTCGCCATGATGCTGATTACCATGCTCAGCATGAGTACCACGCCGATCACCTCGGAGACGCCATCCTCTCCAGCAGCCTCCCTGCTCATCGAGCAGAACAAGCCGGCATCTCTCATGAAACTAGTCCCGAGCCTGGTCGGTGTAGAGCTGCTTCACCGACGTGAATCGTGAAATCAGGTCCCGTCTGCGAACACACGCCGAGAACACCTGAGAAACTCTCTTCCACTTCACACAGGACTGCCGTCTCGGCAGAATGTGGGCGATTGTTCTTCTCACTGAGGTGCAGAAGTGCGATTGAGGTCGTTTGAGGCGTGATGGCTTCACTGAGCAATCTTGCCGTCTGATCGTTGGATAGGTGTCCTAATCTCCCTCTGATTCTTTCTTTGAGGTGTACTGGATAGGGCCCCTTGTCCAGCAGACGATCCTCGTAATTTGCTTCAATTGAGATGTGCTGGCAACTTCTGAGATGTTTGATAAGCTCATCTGTAGCGTGACCGAGGTCTGTGGCGATGGCTGCCCTGTTTCCGTCACAGTTGGAGAAAAGGAATGCTACATTCTGTTTACTATCATGAGGTACGGGTATGGGTAGTGCACTGATCTCACTCCCGATGTCTATGCGTTCAAGCAGCTCAAATTCATGGGTTTCCTTTGGGAGTTCCAGTGCTTTGGATACGATGGTAGAGGCGTGGATGTCGGCTCCCCAACGCTTGTGGAATCGCTCGACATGGCCAGCATGGTCGCCGTGCTCGTGGGTGATGAGGACCGCGCTGACGTGGGCGGGGTCAACTCCTACCGAAAGCATTCTTTTCTCGATTTGGCGCAGACTGAGGCCCTGGTCGACGAGAACATGTAGGTCACCTGACGATACCAGCGCGGCGTTGCCTTTGCTTCCACTGCCGAGGTGCGTGATAGCGAGGCCCATGGCATTGGCTATGCGGTAAGGTCAATGAAGACATCCTTTCGACTCCTCAAGGAGATGAGATTTGTGTCCGAACACCGCTCCATCAGGATGATATAGCGACCATTGTCACATTCAGGGTGGAGCGGACGCTCTGGATGTGTCAGTGATGAGGAACAAGCAGGTAACATTGCTCGTAACACTCCTCGTCGTCGGCGGTCTGCTCGCCACGCCTCAGTTGACTCCCTCTGCTGAAGTGGGGTCGGTCGACCCGGAGCAGGCTGATGGGGGAGGCCCTCCTGTAACGGATACTGATAGAGATGGGATTCCGAATGTCTATGAGCAGAGATTCGAGGAATCCATCGAAGTCACGTCTCCAGATGGTGATAGTGCGACCGTTAAAGGACTTCAATACAGAAACGCCTCAGATAACGAGACCGACTTCGACCTCGACGGCGTCAATGCATCTTCGGAATACTGTTGGCCCTACGCCTTCGACCGGTGTTTCCTTGACAGGAAGGGCCAGACAGGAGTGCTTGATCCAGTGACTGGCTTCCGTCTTTATCTTGATCCTCGTAAGGCAGATACCGATGGCGATGGTCTTCCAGATGGGTATGAGATTGACATGTGCACGAGTTCGAACGAAGAGGTCGAATCGAAACAGGTTGAGGGTGCATGGATCTGTGGTAAGTTCGATCCACTCAATGCCAGCGATGGTGCTGCCGACTATGACAAGGATGGATTTGATGTCAATCAGGATGGTGAGTTGGATGAGGGTGAATATTTCTCCAATCTTGAGGAGTACACGTATGGGATGCCTGATGGATGGGTGACCGAGATTGATGGTCTGTGGCATGCTGATAATTACCCAGATGCCGCAGTTCTCAACACGGTGACTTGGCTTGGTACCGACCCTCTGAACAATGACAGTGATTTCTACAGATGGGGGCTCCTCGATGTGCGAGCTACCTCCATTCCGATTCTAGGGGATTCGATTCCCGATGGTTGGGAGGCATACTTCGACATGGATCCTCTGAATCAGTCGGACGACATTGCTGATGACGATAATGACGGGTGGGATATGGATGGTGATGGCTCAATCACTAGGGCTCACGTTGCCAGTCGTATCGATACGGATGAGGCTTTCAGCAATCTGGAGGAATATCAGGTCTTCCTTGATGATGGGAATTGGGTTCAAGGGGGTTTGAAAGTCACCAAAGTCTCTCGCGATGAAACCGAGGTTGTGGATATCTATGATCAGGGCCATCCTTGGGCTCCAATTGCGCATTATGATGTGAAGCGCATCATCGCTGTTGAACATACACACTCTGTGGCGGTCGCTGCGAGGACTGGGGTAACCTTTGTGCACTATGATGACCAGAACGCACTTCGGAGCAACGTTGTCGAGATAGCGACAGGTGTGCGCATTCTGGATATGGAATTGTGGTCTCCCAGTGCTGAGGTTGACCAGAACTTCGTGATCCTTGGAACGACAAAAGGTGTTCGAATCCATCAATTACAGGATATGGGCCAAGGCCTAGCATCGATGGCTCGTCAACCTCTCCAGACTATGGGAGATGGCAATTTCACGAGTATAGCGCGACTTGGTCCTTCTGATGCGCCCTCTGCGCCCTTCCTTAGCGTGAATGATCAGGGCGATGTACTCTCTTTCACGATTCAGTGGGGTGCTGACCCGACGATTACTCTCGGCACAGCCCCATCAGGTCTTGAGGAGGCCATCGCTGAACACCCTGGAGTGATCAATGACATCGTCCACGTTGGTTCCATACCTCCTGAACATCCTGATGAGACCTTGTATCTGGGTTCAGATGAAGGATTATTAGCGTACAATCTGGTCACTGAGGCCAGCGATTGGATATATCATGCCTTGAAGGCCGAGAATTTCACCGTTCATGATGAAATCTCTGTGGCAGCGGGTGTTGCCACACGTATGATCGTGCCCGCTGGTCCGCCAGACTCTGATGAAGTCACCAAACTGTGGTTGGCCACTGCATCAGGTATTCATGGCTACTCATTGAGTACCCAGCGTTTGGAGATTCCTTACACGATGCTTGGTGACGATCAGATACGTGCCAATGACCTCTATTCCATCACACCTGTGCCTGAAGAGAGCAAACTGCTCGTGGGTTCGACTTGGGGGTTATGGGCGTTGACGTACAACGAACCTAACGTCGGTGCTCGAGCTCTTCAGACGAAGATTCCCGGACAGATTGTTGATAGTGTGACCATATACGACTCCAATGGTGAGTTGCAGATTCTTGCAGCTGGCGATCCGGGACGTTTTGCGAACATCGTGTTGATGGATCCCAAGAACAATGATTCTGACTTCGATGGTCTGCCCGATGGATGGGAGTACAATTTCGGTCTTGATCCATCAGATCCTTATGATGGGGCCCTTGACTCGGATGGTGATGGTCTTGATCTTGATGGAGATGGATTCATTGACCGAAATTGGACCAACAGAGATGAATTCGAGTATCGTCCAGTGACCTTGGGTGGTAATGACACGACTGACCCAAGATCGATCGACACCGATGAAGATGGTCTACCAGATGGAGTGGAATACTATGGTCGCTCCCTGATGGAGACCAATTTCACATGTGCTTATCGTGAGAATGGCGACTACGTGTGCGATGAAGCGAAGGGTTTGACAGCGATGGAGGAATATCGCTATGGGAACGTCTCAGACCTTCGAACAGATCCGACAAATCAGGATTCGGATGGCGATGGTATGTCTGATGGCTGGGAAATTCTTCACCGTAGGTGGATTGGCCAAGAGTTCACGGGAGCGAATCGCTGGACACTCGACCCGAATGACCCTGACGATGCGTGGGAGGATGCTGATGGTGATGGTCTGCCAAATGTGTGTGAGTACAATTGGACTCGAGACCTTGAACTTCTTCACAAAGGTGATCTCCCTCAGATGCTCGGGGAGTACAGTGACGCAGCCTCTACATGGACCGAGATGGACCCGAATTCCAAGGATAGCGATGGTGACACCCTCACCGATGGTTGGGAATCGCGTTATTCCCTCGGCAGTAAGGACTGTACATGGTCGAATACTCAGAAAGGTGTCAACCCCCTTGATGGATCTGATTGGAACTCCAATCCAGATGGTGATTGGTATGATGCAAACAGAGATGGCATCCACCAGCCGGAAGAGAATCTGACCAATTTCCACGAATACCACCTCAAAGATACCCTCTTCTACAATTCTTCAGCGATCGGCGATACACCCAACCTCACAGGTTCTGGCGATCCGATACCCGAAGGCTTCAGTACGGTTTTATTCAATGAGAATTGGTTCGAATCTGCATTGACTCGCCCATTTGGACAAACAGTGGATGATTCACTCGCAGCTGGGCAACCGACCATAGCAGTCGGATCGCTCAATCCTCTCAGTGCAGATACCGATGGAGATGAGATGCCAGATGGGTGGGAGGTATATCACGCCAGATGGGATTCCTTCTATGCTGAGTGGACCTTGAATCCCTCAAACAACTCGGACCGAACTGGAGATGCTGACAAGGATGGAATGATCAACTGGGCTGAATACAATGTTGTTGGTGGTTCATCGATTGAATTGGCCCATGGGCGGGGCGTGCCGGTATATGGGATCTCATTCGATGAGACAGTTCAGGGTGTCACAGATGCGACAGATCTGCTTGTGATTGGTCAAGACCAGCCACCGTTCGGTGATCCTTCCTTCCTCCACAGTGACCAGTACAATTTGACTGGTCCAACAGCAGACCCGAATAATGTTGACACAGATGGCGATGGTGTGCTTGATGGGGTTGAGCTGTTGTTCACTAACTGGTCCGTCGAACACCAACGATGGACGCTCAACCCCTTGGATAATGCCAGCCGTCTCGACTCGCTTGATGGTAAGTTGGACTCTGATGAAGATGGTTTGAGAGATATCGAGGAACTGAGTGTTTCTGATAATCCTCCCGATAACGGCGGCACCTACCAGTTTGCACCTACATTTTTCGAGGATGCGGTACGAGTGACGGAGAACGCTACCATTCGATTGACCCCTGTGACGGAATACTTGGTCGCCCTGGGGACAGGTCTAGGTTCTGCTGCGCGCGCGGCACCTGCCAAGGCTCTTCTTGACGAGTGGGTCGCCGGTGGTTCGGTCGGTAGTCCAATTTTCTTAAGCACACTCTTCTCGATTCTCTTCCCGGATAAGGCCGATACCGACGATGACGGTGTAAGTGATGGATATGAATACTACTTCACTAAATTCGATGCGACTCAAGCTCGGGGTTACCACGACGTGCACGCTTCGTATTGGACCCTCAACCCGTTCCTCGATGATGGTGACCTTGATGCAGATGGTGACTCGTATGACTGCAATGGCGATGGGGCACAGACTGCTGAGGAGAATTTCACCAATAGCAAGGAGTACAAAGGGCATCTCATTGGTAAGTTCGGAGATATCGAAAAACCTTGGCACACTGACGCTATCCAAGCCATTCAATGGTATGATGACGATGTGTCCACTGCCTCCGAAGCGATTGACGTCATGATGGCCGGTCATCTAGTCAACGATCCCGATGGTCTTGTGACTCGGCGCCTTGGATTGATCAATCAGAACGATCCCGACTCTTTCCAGACATATTTTCTAGGGTCCGCGGATTCTACTCGCGAAGACTCTGATGGTGATGGGCTTCCTGATGGATGGGAATACTGTTACGCCCATTACGGCGATACGTGGACCGTGTTCCCCGAGTTAGCAACAGCTAATGCTCCAATATATCACTGGACATCGTCACCAGTCAACCCTATCGATGTGGATTTCGACGGTGACCATGATGGTTGGTACGACCGTGGTAGTGGTAAACTCGCACCTCAGGGTGAATGGGAGTTCTATACCTTCAGAACAGACCCCGAAATCACCTATGCGGACAACGAAGACATCCCCTTCACGAATATGATGGAATATCTCAATGGCACTCGTCCTGATTTGAACGATAGCGATGGGGATTGCGTTGGTATGCATGCTATCTTGAATGAAGCAGGAGATGTTAGCAATCACCAACGCGATTACTCTTTGAGGGATGGCCTAGAGGTCTTGAAGTTCGGCACTAATCCAATGAATGATGACACAGATGGTGATTTCCTACCTGATTGGTACGAACATCGTAAGGGCTGGAATGAGACCAATGAGAACTGGTCCAGCCTTCGAACTGTGGAAATGGTGTGGGAGCAAGAAGAATCCACGGGGGTCAATCTTCCTCTTCATTGGAATGGCGCTTACGAGACGCGGCCTTTGCTCGTAGAGAAAACGGTTGAATTCAATGCTACTAACCCCAACGATGCGACCAATGATTACGACAAGGATGGCATGTGGAAGGAGGTCAACGGCGAAGTTGTGTATCTGAAATACAACAACTTCCACGAATTCTTCGGCATAACATCATTCGAAGGGACCGGTGGCACTTACAATAACGCAGATGATGTCCGTAGTGTACCCGGCCAAGAATCGTGGACGTGGCGTGATTTGAGGGGTGATCTGCTTGGTGCTAATTGGTGGGCTGCTCCTGTTAGCACCAACTACTTCGATATCGTTCGTGACGATGCATCCGATCCCCTTTATGCATGGACTATCAATGAGGAGGAACTTGATTTCGGAGCCTCCCGTGTCATGCCTACGGCACTTGAGACCGTAGTCTATGGCAATCACACATCTTCCTATTTGGAGAAAGGAGGTCTTGCCACGGATCGTCCTGTTGTTGAAAGGATGCTTTTCTGGGGCGTTCTGAAAGATATCTCTCCAATGATGGGTGATGGGGTGCCCGATACCGAGTTCCCAGTAAAGTGGTATTTGCTTGATATTGATTGGGATTTCACCGCTGATGGTACCGATCCACTCAATTATGACACCGATGGAGATTGGTTACTCGACAGTACGGAGGTGGCGTTCGATCAGGAAGCTGCCAATGCGGATGACGGTGTGGATCGGGGTGAGACCTTCTCTCCCATCCGTTGTGATTATGAGGATTGTAGATCACTCTGATGGAGATGGAGATGCGAACACGTTCTGGGTTGACCCCCCTGCTCGTACTCCTTCTCTTGTTGGTCTCTGTAGCTCCTCTGATGACCCCGGCTTCATCATCTGCTGAATCGGGGCGGTCCTCCCCTGCACAGGTCACCACCTTGTTCAGTTCGATGGCTACAACTGAGATTGCCAACGCCATGGCGGGGGCACCCGATACCTCGGTGATGGTTCGTCTTCCAATCGGAGCTCATGTGACAGATGCTAGAGTGGGGCTTAGTGGTGCATCAAACAAGGGATGGGCTTCATTTCTCATCGATGATCAATCTGATTGGGAAGGTGGCATTTCTGCAGGGGTTGATGGTCACAGCGATGACCTGACGCTTGGCCAGGTCTCACCCTCCTCGCATTTTTTCAGCCATGGTCCCAACGACGTGATAGGTGCGAATACGACTGCCAACATGTCCGGTCAGATCTTTGCAGTCCATCAACCCGCAACAAGTTCAATCAATGAGACTCTACTGTCCACGCAGTCCTCGATCCAGTCCAATTTCCCTTCTCAGTACAGTGGTGCGATGATCCGATTCGGTGGCCACACCTTCCTATCTTCCTGGAATCAGGGCACTCCATTCAATTCCACAATCAGCGCAATCCATTCCAACAATGGTACTGTGGCTCAGCGTGTCTTTCTCGATAAGGGCTCGTGCACGATTCCCTCGGTCACGTCATCTTGGTCATCCGCCTATGGCTTTCTCGACATGACCTATGATGGAGACGAGCACGTTTACGGCATTTTGTCGACCTATAAGAGCAACAGTTACCTTCCAAGTTCTAGCTATCTTCGTCTCCTCAAATTCGATGTGAGCGACCCGTTTGATTGGGTCTGTCTCTCTTCCTATGATCCCTCAAGTCGGAATCATGGCATCTATCGTGGTATTTCCTATGATCGAGCAAATGATGTTGTGTGGTTAGCTCACACAGAACAACGCCTCGCCATAGGATATGAGTTCCTGGACGATGGTACGATGAACCGATTTCTCAACACCTATGTGCAGGATGGAATACCTGCGAACACCATTGTTGGCATGGTGGTGCACGATGACACGTTCATCTTTCGGACCTATCAGAGTTGGCAACGTGATCAGATTGAGATGTGGGAGGTTCGTGATGGGGACTTGTCGCTCTATCCTACCACTACGCGAACAACTCTCAGCCAGAATGGCGTGGGGCTGCACTATGATGGGCGACGTGTGATAACCTCTGATTACTACCAGAATCAGCCGTGGTATAATCGATACATGACCGAGTTTGGAATGGGTTTGGCATATGACAATCCCGCAACATTCAACCCCGGCACCACATATTTCTACGGCGGAGAGGTTAGGGCTATGGACAGCATTGTTTCTGTAGCGACTAGATACAGGTCCACGAATGTAACTGCGGGCGACAGTGTGACGTACGAACTCTCGACCGATCAAGGTCTGACATGGGTGACGACACGTACCAATTCTACAACACACGTGCCCCCAGCGTCGAACAACCTGTCATGGCGAGTTCGTCTCAATGGTCAGTCTGCAACTTCATGGTGGATTGAACTCTCGCCGTCGACCTCGTATCGTAGCTTAGGGACTTGGACATCTCCGATGAAGCATACGGCCAGTGAGATTGGCAAGGTTCGACCAGTCTGGCTTGCTACCACTCCATCCAATACCGCATTGAGTGTCGAGGTCACAAATGATGGCGGTTCGACTTGGTTGCCCGCGGCCAATGGTGTAGTGTCTGAATTTTCTCAGAGCGGGCGTGATGTGGGTGTGCGAGTTCTTCTGAATTCTTCTGACCCGAAGTTGACCCCGACTCTCCAAGAATTGACGTTGCACTATGAGGAAGGATTTCCTCGAGATGTGAGCATCGATGTAGGTGATGATGGAGCCGTTGATTTCTCGATGGTAGGGCTCCTGAACGCCGAACAGACCTTCCAAGCCTCCAATTTCGTTGATGCCTTGAATGCTCACATTCCACAAAATGGCCTTGGTGTCGTTGACATCCCATTAGCGACGACAGCGACAAGTCCAGGGCGTGTGTTGTTTGCGAATCTTGAGATACGTTACGAGATGCTGACTCGTATTCTTGATGTCCAGATGGATGCCAGTCTCCTCATTCCAGATGATATCGCCCGGCCCATTGTCGTACGGGTTGCCCTTGGGACGAATATCGATGCCATCGAGAGAGTCACTGTGAACCTTAGCAATGAGAATGGTGAGAATCCCTCTTTGCTTTGGGACCGAATAGATGGATGTTCTCAGACTTCATCTGCAAGCACGGTTCTTGTGCTCGATGGGCGAAATTGTTCGAGTTATCTTGATGTGAATGGGATTCTCAGTCTGCGCTTTCCGATCCAGACTCTCTGGGATTGGGATGATGACAAACAGATTGTAGCGACTTTGAATGTTGATGATTCTATTCGCAACCGGGTTGTCGCTGAATGGACTACTCCGACACTTGGTTTCTCTGTCGAGAACGATGTCCGTCTCGATGGGCTTTCAGCAGAGGATGAGGGTGGTAGAGCATTGTTGCCAGGAGATTGGATGAGGGGGGGGACTACTCTGACGCTCTCAGGGACCCTATCGTTCGAAGGAACCGAGTTGGCACCTCCGGCAGGGCGATTCAATCTGTCTATTTATGGCCAGAATCTTACGCGAGATGGTGACCCTGACCCTTCGCATCAATCAGAACTCTTTGTCAAGGAGCCAAACCCTGCCTTTGGTGCCTACACTCTGCGCTTCACAACTCCTATTGAATCGACGCAAGGTGGTATGCTGTTCACCGTTCGAGCTGAGGACCTCCCACACGGCACCAGTGTTCACATCAATCCCATGCAGAGTAACATTCGTCTTGTTCTGGACGGCCAGAGTCCTCTTGTGATAGGAACAACTCCCAGCAATGGTTCGGAGCTCAAATCTTCTTCATCTCAGCCCATCGAAATCATGGTTCAGGATAGCGTTGAGCCCCCAGACCGTATTACGATGAACTACTGGGTAGAGAGCATTCACGATGGTATCGACCCGAATGGCAAGCCGAACGAGGATGAATACGTCGCTCAGACACTCATTGGTCCTGAGACTCTTCCAGGAGGGATTCTCATATTTTCGACCACTATTGATGACAGTCACAATGACTTGGGAGACAAGGTTGTCATGTACTTCACCGGTCAGGATACTCAAGGCAACAC
>PVBE011542417.1_pt1 | contig 80062 bp, 77 predicted proteins | sample 1631181 | NCBI WGS metagenome assembly PVBE01 (sample SAMN08397723, study PRJNA350692) | Marine metagenome, whole genome shotgun sequencing project. | isolation source: water | place: Pacific Ocean | collected 2012-04
AAGCTTTTAATTGAGTTTTAATATTTTGATCTAACATGTATTTCTCCAAATGCTAAGACTTTAAAATCTGCTAAATTCATTCAATGAGGCTATAGTACGCAAAAGCGTTAAATAGGTAAAACAGTATGTTTTTATGAGTTTGATCGGATAAACCGAATACAAGGCTAAGCATCAAGTTGATGTGCAATTCGATTACGTCGACTTTTTAAATGAGACGCTAAAAAATATAAAACCGTACTTATCGCTATTGTGACGAGCAGCAATCCCCACAACACCACATTTACGATTTGAGCGATAAGCTCAGCCTGTTGGGCACGTAAATCCAATGGCTGTGTCATTAATGTAATACTTTTGCCATAGAGCTGTTGTTGCATAACCCATAATTGCTCAGGCTTGAAATCGTACTTTTGGAACTGCGCAGGATTATTTCGCTCTGCATTAATTAGCTGATTTACATAAATATTGGCAGTTTTTCGGTCTATCGGATCATGCAATAAAGCGACTTGCGCCAACACATAAGCTTTCTCAGTTGCAGAAGCATTCGACTGATTCAAATCCTGTGCGATTTGGCTTTCGATAATATTATTTTTATAGCTCATCCACTGCTGATAAGCTTTTTCAGTTTCATCTTGCCAGTCATACTGAATATAACTCATACCTGACCATAACAGTGTGAAAGCAATGATCCAAGCAACGACTCGCAGTGTCCAAGCTTGAAAACGTTGTCGAAAAAAGTTTAATCTTTTTGCCCAACGTAGTAATAAAAATGCACCAATGAATGCAACGAATATTTTTATAAATAACCAGCCAAACCAAGACAGTAAATTAAAAAAATAATCTACTGGCTGTTTAAATGGAATTAGATCTTGAACATGGTAAGGCAAGTCCAAAGTTTGAACATGCATAGAAAGATCAAAAAAACGATAGACAAATTCTTTTTGGAAAAACAATGCAGTGATCGTCATTAACACCAAAGCACTGCTTAAAAAAAACCAAATCATCAGATGACGTTGGCGTTTTTTTAAAACCACTAAACGCTGATCAATTGGCTGTACACTGAACTCGTCTATCGATGACAATGATCTTTCCTCTGCTTAAATCATAATTGAGAAGATTGGCTATTTTCTAGAACCAGTTGATTCAAACTCTCTTGTAATGCACGTAAACGAGTCGTTGCTTCAGCACGTTTTTGCATTCCTTCTTTCTGAATCTGAATCACATCATTTACAGTTTTAATGAGGGTATTTTGCACATGTTCAAGGGTTTCGACATCAATCACCGAGCGCTGATTCGCTTTTGCGGTATCGACCGAGTTTTGATGTAATAATTCAGCATTTCGACGCAATAAATCATTGGTCGTGTCATCAATTGCTTTGGCTAACTGCACACTATTTTTTTGTTCCTGCAATGAAATCGCTAAGCTAATCTGGTTTTTCCATGCAGGAAGCGTAATGTTTTTGATCGCATAGAACTTATCAACCAACATTAAATTGTTGGATTGAATGATCCGAATCATCGGCAAAGTTTGCATAGCGGATTGTTGTAAAACCTGCAAATCACTGACTCGCTTTTCCAAATTATTTGCCAAATGATTTAAATCATAAATCTGCTGTGTTGTCTGTTGATCTTGCTCTTGAGTTGTAAGTGTTGAAATCTGTTGTTGAATGTCTTGTTGCTTCAATTGTCCAGCAGCAATATAAACACCAAGTTGTTTATATTCATCTTGAACGGCATCAAACATTTTGTCCAAAGTTCCAACCCGTGCTTTCAAACCAGACTGAGAACTTTCAATTTCTTTCACAAGAACATCAATCTGTTCTTTTGTCGTATTAAAGTGTTGGTCAAAACTTTGCTTTGCACCTTTAAACTTACCTAGCAATCCGCCAAAGAATCCTGAACTCTTTGATTTATTTAAAATGCTTGTCGTATTCAACTGCTGTGCAACGTGCACAACTTCATTTAACTTTTGCCCAGTTGCATCTAAGTCTTTGTTTTGAACAAGATTAAGCAACTCATCTGTATATGTAGATGTTTTATTGGCAATATTTTTACCATATTCAGCAACAACTGTCGTACTAATGTCAGCAAGCTCTTGATGTGCATCCATTACTTCTGCAAAGTCTTGAACCTGTAAGCCCAATTCTTTCAAGTTAAGTTGTTCAAAGCGTTGCTCTTGATTAACAACCAGTTCATTTGATGAATTGCTCAGTTCTGAATTAGACATAATATTCCCCTCTTATTTCTGTAATGATTTCTTAAGATTTTGAATGAGATGTTCTCTGCTTTTATCCAACTGTTCAAGTGTCTTTGTCGAATTGCTCTCTCGACTTTGTTCCAAATGATAGCGCCATGCTGGAATCAAAACCTGCTGTGCCTCTTTAAAACGATCTAATAAGCTAAATGATAAATGTTGTGATAACTGCATTTGTTTTAATGCAATATCATTACTGGTTTGTAAGGTTTGTAAGGTATTTATTTTTTTAGACAGTCGCTCTACAAAGTGATCTAAAGTTTGTTGCTTACTGAACTGAGGATACTCTTGCAAGAACTCTTCAGCAGCACGAATATACTCTGCCATTTGCTCTCTTAAACCGACAGCCTGCTGTAACCGTGATTGAGATTTTTGAATCTCTATCTGTAATTTTTGACTGAGATAATTTGCCTCATCAATTAAACGATCAAAATCCTTTAAGTATTTGATCTGACCAGCATCGTACTCGATGTCGATCCCTAGCCATTTTTGCAATACATTAAATTTTCGTTGACCCAAATACTTATTCGAACGAGACAGTTGTTGAATAATTTGATGAATAACTTCGCTCAGTTGCTGATTCAATTTAGGATCAACACCATTTAAGAGTACGCTTTGAGCTTGCACCAAATGATCAGCATAATGATTTAAACGATGCGGATCATTCAGCAACGGGACTAAATCATTACGCTTAATCGCCAAGATATGTTCTTGATTTATGTCAAGCTGTGATAAAGGAATTAAATCAAGCGGTATGGTCATAGAAGTAGAAAATAGTAAGAACAAATAAATTTGAACATTCTAGTTTTAGCATGTTCTTACTATTTCGCATACTGAATTGTTGTTATGTTTTGCACGATTGTTGATTGTTATTTTTAAAGATTTTATGATTTTTGTGGAATCGCATAGGTTCCAATCACATGAGCAACAGGCTCATCATCATCTAAAGAATAGAGCCAAACCTCACCTGTAACTAATGTTTTACCGACTTTAATCAGTTTACACACTGCCCGAATATTTTGATTACCATTCGGTTTTCGAAAGAAGTTAATGGTCATGTTGGTTGTAACCGCCATCGTTACCAAACCAATATGACCCATGATTGCCACATAGAGCGCGAAATCAGCCACTAACATCAGTGTTGGGCCAGAAACCGTTTGCCCTGGACGCAAGTCATCAGCATCGATTTGATACAACAACTGAGCACCTTTATGAGTGATTTCTTCAATGCTGGTTTTTTTAAGTGCTTGTGGAAACTCTTGAGCCAAAAACTCAATTAGTTCATTCTTTCCAATCTTCATCTGCTTTCCAAGTTTTTCAATGTGATGTTTTTTTAAGAGATCCGTTTCAAATTTTATTCGGCTTGATTTGAAAGCTCATTTAAAACTTGCCAATATGTCGGCGCTTCTTCGACATGACCTTTATTACGCAACATTTGATGCATCTGTGGTAATTTAAAATATGGAACAGTTGCCATCAAATGATGCTCTTTATGGAAATTCACATGAATCGGTGCAACTAAAGCCCGAGCAATATAGCCTGCCTTTGTGGTTCGGGTGTTGGTCAATGCACTATGACTGGTCTCCATACCAGCATGTTCAGCCATCGAACGAACCCGTAAAAACAATGGAAATGGTGTCAAATAAGCCAGCACCCAAAGTGCATACAGTTTAGGATGCCCTGATGCCCATAAAGCTGAAAATAAAGCTGCATTGGTTACAATCGCACCACCACTATTTTTTAAGAATGTTTTGGGATAATCAAACCAACGACGACCTTCTTGAGAAATCCAGCGACGGTCATTCGACACCGTCCACTCCATTTTCTCAACGTCCATCAATACCCGACCAACTGCAAACTTAAATCCAGTCACGCCAGATAAATCACGTATAAATTTACGCATTAATGATTTCTTCGTCGTCGGAAACCCTATCACAAGTGATAAATCAGGATCATCCACTGTAGAAGTCTTACTATGATGACGCAGATGATGGCCACGATACTTATGCAAATCATTCCAGATTGGACGAGCACATAACCAGTCCGTTAAAGTGTCATTTAACCATTTCGTTTTGAATAAACTTTGATGAGAAGCATCGTGCATGATGATTGCCAAAGCCAGCTGACGACCTGCCAAAATAATTAGTGCAGCAACACAGAGTAATAATTTTCCCCAATTCGGTAAATATTCCCAGAACCCAGCTACAGCAGCAAAAGTACCACCAATAACCGCCCAAGTAGAAAAAACAGCCCAACCACCATGCAAATCTGATTTAGTTGTTAATTCCGTTATTTCATCTCTCGTGAATAAATCACTGATTGCTATACGCGTATTCATATCCCTTGCCTACAATTGTTCTAATTTTATAAATACATAAATCTTAATTTTATTTTAAATTAAGTAATATTTCTGTCAATCTATTAAAATTTAATTTTTAGTAATATTTGTAATCAATCTTTACTCTAAACTGAGTTCATAAAACTTCTGCCACAATTCCAAACCTGTTCGATCTAGCTGTTGAACGCTTGTCGCAAATTGATCTCTTAGTTGCACATCAACAAAATCTTTGGGCAATAACGGATCATTCATTAATAGTGAAATTGTTTGGCGACCGAGTAATAACGATTCTCTAGCTGCTGCTTCCAAACTTAATTGACTTACCGTCAGCAACCACTCCTGAATCATTTGGCTATATTTTTTATAGTGCTGATTGAGATGCTCTATTGGCCATAACTGATAGATCTTTTCTACTGTGTCTTGATCAAAATGAGAAATCTGACAAATCTTGGCACTACTCTCTAAGCCTGAAGCTTTTAATTCAGTAAAAAGATGATCAAATGAAATGGCCAAATTATCTGGACGAATATAAATCCCTTGTTCTAATTCTTTAAAACCAAAATGTTTCAACGCTCGTTCTCGACGATTTAAAGCGGTACGATCGACGCGACCTAACTCACCTGTAAACACAGCTAAATATTGCTGATTCCATTTTTTGGTTTGTTTAATTCCGTTCTTACGGTTGAGCATCACATCTGCCCACTCATGTGATTGCAAAGTAAATTGATAAACCCCTCGTTCAATCGCCTCAATGACGCCATCACCAGACAATCGAGTTACCGCGACGCGTATGCTGTTTTCACTAATCTCAAAAAGTTTCCCTGCAATAATAATTTGTTTAATCGAGATCTCACGACCTTGTAGCCCTAGAAGTAAATCAATGATCAAATCACGGGCATTCATTTTTGCTATTGTCATGTTGCTATTGAACCAGTTTAAAAATAAAAGAGCGAAATTAAGGTGAAATAGTTTAACTTAGAATTTGCCTCTTTTAGTCATCTTTCTAAAAGAGGCTTATTTTTTAATTATTTATAGGAAAATGAACAATAAAATGATACCAAGCACAATACGATACCAAGCAAACACACGCAAAGTATGACGTTCAACAAACTTTACTAATGCACTCACCACAAGTAGCGCTGCAATAAATGCCGCCACAAAACCAACACCGATATTCAGCATGTTTTCTTGAGTCAGAACATCCGCATTACGTGCTAAATCAAATACAGCTGCACCTAACATGGTTGGCATTGCCAAGAAGAAAGAAAACTCAGTAGCTGCTTTACGCGACAAGCCAGAGAACATTCCACCAACAATCGTTGCACCTGAGCGAGATGTTCCAGGAATCATTGCAACACACTGCGCACAACCCACTAAAAATGCTTGTTTATAGGTAATTTTTGTTGCTTCAGTAGTTTTATGATCAAACTTAATAGACTCAACCCAGAAAATAATTAAACCACCGACTATTAAAGCAATTGCCACAACAAGTGGGCTAAACAATACGCTTTTGATGAAATCAACAGCGAAAATACCAATCACGACAGCAGGGATAAAAGCCAATAAAACACTAAAGGTAAAGTGTCTTGCCTCAGTATCTCCACTAAAGAAACCTTTAATCAAGTCCACAATCTTTTGGCGGTATAACCAACATACCGCCAAAATTGCACCCAGCTGAATAACAACTTCAAATACACGACCATCATCAGAATGGAAGTCAATCATATGACCAAATAAGATCAAATGACCTGTACTTGAAATGGGTAAGAATTCGGTAAGACCCTCGATAAAACCTAAAAATAAGGCTTTTAAAATTTCAATATGTTCCATAACTTACTCAAAAAGCGTAAATACAAAAATAAAAATAAATGGCAAGCTTACATGTAAATAAGAATATTTTATGTGACTGTCACGTAATAATTTTGACAGCACAATAAGCAAAAATTTATCAGTAGATTCTAGATAATCATCAAGCTGTTTTTCTTTTGCATTTGTTCAACAACATCTTTGGTATCAAATCCTAAACGCCAATACAGCAATTCCAAAACATCTAATTCGTCTTGAGTAATAATCCGATCACTCCACAAGCAGCGTTCAGCAATCGCCAAGATATTTAGACGATCACGTAATAACAGGCCTGAGACATCATTTAGGATTTCAGCTAAATCTAAAGGCTCATCTGAAATATCAGCAAAAGTTTGCATTTCAACTGCAGTTAAAATCTTTCTTAAAATACGCTCACGCACTTCTAACTGATTCGGGCTATTGATTTGTTGAACATGCAATAACGCATCAACCAGATGCACAATCTGCGATTTAACATCTTCAAAAGCTGTTGGTAAATGTGCAGGCATCAGGTTTAACTCATGTTTAACTCGTTCAAGAAGTAAAGCATCAAGTAAACCAACTTCACCATCTTCCTGAATGATACAAGCAAGCTTAGTTAAAAATTGGCGGGCAATACTGGTAGGCATATGACCAATATTTTTACAAGCATCATGGAAAATTTGCACATGAATACGGCCATCAAGATTCAACAAAGCATCTACAATCGCATGGCTCACAGGTGCATCTTGAGGAATAAATTCTCGATATTGACGAATCATCAAGATCGCCACCATCACTTCTCTAGAACCCGTTGCGGTCTGCATAGCACGTTGGATTAACTCTGGACGCTTTTTATTTTTACGCATTTCAGGATTCAAAGGCTTAATGGCATCATTCAACGCAAAACTTATTGGAGACAAGCGCAATAAAGGTAAAGGCTGCGGTGAACTCCAAGGTGTCGTAATATCGGTAATTTCTTCCTCTAATGATCGAAACAAACTGAATAAAGGACGATTTCGAAGTTTACGCAAATTCTCTAACTGTAAGTCTTGCAACAGTGTTGGATTCAGTTCGTAGATACGATCTTTAATACTTGGATGAATATTCATCCAGCTTTGCGGACTCAATGAATTGGCAAAGCACATATGTGAGATTGATTCAGAATAAGCACTATGAATTTGCGAACCAGTATGATGCACATAAATTCGCAGCAAAGTCTGGATATTGGCATTGTTATTCATCAACCGCATGGTTTTCAAATCATTACGGAAAGTTCGGCCACTCAAAGTCAAATATTTGATTAAACGAGTAATTAAAATACCCAAACTACCAATCAGCCAAATCACTCCACCGATTGCCACAAAAATCGTTTCAAACTTATTTCGATAGGAAGTTGCATAAGGGTTATAGCCTGCCTGAGCTAATTTACTTCCCCATTGACTGAACGTTGTTAGTCCACTGTATAAAATTTTAAGCTTGGTGTTTTCAACAGCTTCACCAGATAGAATTTGATTGAACTCATAACTAAGTAAGCCATACAGCTCAAGTTCATCTAAGTTCTGCAAAGCACCCCAAGTTAAAATAATCACAATATCCTGTGATTTAAAACCTGCTGTTAACGCGTTTACGCCGACTTCATCAGGTAAGACATAAACCGCTGGTGTATCAATTGCAAAACTACGCGCGACTTGCTCTACTACTTTAAGTGCGGTGCTTTCTTCAGGGGTACTTTCGTCAAAAACGAGACGACGAGCTTTTAATTGCTTGGCAAGCGAATGTCCACCTTCACGCAACACATAAAGCTCAGCACAAACAGACCAAACTAAGACAAAGAAAAGCAGAAAGATGAAATACGGACTGAGAACATGCCACCAAATCAGCTGGGTGTAATCAAAGAAATGCACCACCAAACCCAAAATTAAATTGAGAATAAAGACGGTTAATAACATTGCGAGAATACAGAAACTAACTGACCACGCAATATTCTTATTTTCAATTAAATAATGGCTCATTTCTTTCAATGTAAATTTTCCTTATTACATTGTTTCTATCCGAGGCATTAGCGCCTTCTGTATCATAAAATAAAAAAGCGGGAAATTCCCGCTTTTCTGGATATTAAAATGATTACTCTTCTTTAATACCTGTTAAATCCACTGAAGCTGCATCAATATTTACATCAATATAACCATCAGTTTTTTTCTTAGCCGTATCGCTACGTTTTAACTCAAGGTTAATTAAATAGTCGTTATCAATGCCACCAGCAACATAAACACCATCAAAGACAGAACAATCAAACTCTCTTAAATCAGGAACTTTGCTTGTACGCACAGCATTTTTCAGATCTTCAATTTCTTGGAAAATTAAACGATCTGCACCGATAATTTCACGAATTTCTTCAACTGTACGATCAGAAGCAATAAGCTCAGATTTTGCTGGCATATCAATACCATACACGTTTGGATACTTCACCATCGGTGCTGCTGAGGCAAAGAATACTTTTTTCGCACCAGAGTCACGCGCCATCTGAATGATTTCATTACACGTTGTACCACGTACAATTGAGTCATCGACTAAAAGAACATTTTTGTCTTTAAATTCAAGCTCTACCGGATTCAGTTTTTGACGAACTGATTTTTTACGTTGTTGCTGACCTGGCATAATAAAGGTACGACCGATATAACGGTTTTTCATGAAACCTTCACGGAACTTCACGCCTAAAATATTTGCCAACTCTAAAGCTGATGTACGGCTTGTATCAGGGATTGGAATCACAACATCAATGTCATGCTCCTCACCCCATTCTTTTAGGATTTTATGCGCAAGCTTTTCGCCCATTTTCAAACGAGCTTTATAAACTGAAATACCATCAATTGTTGCGTCTGGACGAGCAAAATAAACGTATTCAAAAATACATGGACGGTATTCAGGATTAACTGCACATTGCTTAGAGAATAATCGACCTTCGCTGTCGATAAAGATAGCTTCACCTGGTGCAATATCACGTTCAATTTTGAAACCAAGCGCAGTAATTGCAACTGACTCTGAAGCAATAATATATTCTGTACCTTGATCAGTTTCTCTTGAACCGTAGATTAATGGACGGATACCATTTGGATCACGGAAGCCAACCAAACCATGCCCTGTAATCATCGCAACTACACCATAAGCACCTTTGCAGCGCTCATGAACGCGAGAAACCGTATGGAAAATATCTTCAGGTGTTGGATTTAAAGTACCAATTTTCTGTAGCTCATGCGCAAATACGTTAAGTAATACTTCTGAGTCAGAATCAGTATTCATATGACGTAAATCTGTTTTAAACAGATCATCATGAATTTCAGCTGCGTTGGTTAAATTACCATTATGTGCAAGCGTGATACCGTAAGGTGAGTTTACATAAAATGGTTGCGCTTCTGCACTGCTAGAAGAACCCGCTGTTGGATAACGTACGTGTCCAATACCGTAGTTACCAAGCAAAGCACGCATATGACGAGTATGGAATACATCGCGCACCATACCGTTGTCTTTGCGGAGGAACAAACGCCCTTGATGGCAAGTAACAATACCTGCTGCATCTTGTCCACGATGTTGTAACATCGTCAAGGCATCAAATAACATTTGGTTCACTGGCGATTTACCGGCTATCCCAACAACTCCACACATAGCAACCTCGCGACAAGCTAGGAACGGGGTTTGACCCCAATTAATAAAAAGGATTTTTCGTCGAATGGTCAGCGCGCTGATCCGTAGCAGCACGTTCTGACTCGTCCATTTCAGTTGAAGGGCGATGCAATAGCGCACCTTCAGACCTCATTTGATCTAAAGCTTGATTTGCAGCATCTTTGGAAATTTCAGTCGCCAAAGGAGCATAAGGTAATAAAATCTGAATTAATTTTGACTGTTTCCAGTGGGGAGAACTATCCACCCAAGGTCCTACACCTTGCATGGCGATCAGAACAATCAATAGTCCTTTTAGAGAGCCAAAAGCACCACCTGCTAAACGATTTAATGGGCCCAGTTTTAAACTTTTCAAGAGCCCATTTAAAAGTGCGCTAACAATCCATGTACACACAACAATGATCAATACAATAAAAGCAAAAGCTGCAATTTTTTGCACAACAGGGTCTTGGCTGAGACTGCTCATTGCAGGTGCCAATATAACTGCGTACTTTGCCCCAATGATCAATGCAAATATCCATCCGACCAAGTTCGCAAAGGCTTTAATAAATCCTTGACGCAAACCGTTTAGCCCTCCAATGAGCAAAATGATCAGAATAATGATATCAAGCGTGTTCATTTCACACTGTCATCGCGTTAACACAATCTTTAATAAGCGTTGGACCTGTATAAATAAGGCCACTATAAACTTGAACCAAGCTCGCTCCTGCTTGCTGTTTTGCTACAGCTTGCTCACCATTTAAAATACCACCAACACCAATGAGTGGAATCTGTCCGTTCAGCACTTTAGCAAATTGACCTAAACACTCAGTACTCTTTTCAAATACTGGTGCACCTGACAATCCACCTGCTTCATTACCATTTGGAAGATTTTCAACACCATCACGACCAAGGGTCGTATTCGTCACAATAAGACCATCAATTTTGAACTGAATGAGTTGAGCTGCAATAAATGAAATATCTTCTGGTGTAAGATCAGGAGCAACTTTGAGCACTAAAGGAACATAATGATTATATTGTTCAGCAAGTTCTAGCTGTCGATCTTTCAAAGTTTGTAATAGCTCTGTAAGTGCATCACCACTTTGTAAGCTACGCAGATTTTTAGTGTTCGGAGAGGAAATATTGACTGTAATATATGATGCGTAATTATAGACTTTTTCTAAACAAATCAAATAATCAGAAACCGCTTCTTCGACAGGAGTATCCGCATTTTTTCCGATATTAATTCCTAAAATCCCTTTAAACTTTGATGATTTAACATTTTCAATCAGTTTATCAACACCATCATTATTAAAACCCATACGGTTAATAATGGCTTTTGCTTCAGGAATACGGAATAAACGTGGCTGGGGATTGCCAGCTTGAGGACGCGGAGTGATTGTACCAATTTCGATAAAACCGAAACCTAATGCTGCTAAAGCATCGATATGCGCACCATTTTTATCCAAACCCGCGGCCAGACCAACAGGATTTGGAAACTCGATACCCATGCAAGTTACAGGTTTTGCAGCAACTTTTTGATGCATAAAACCCAACTTATGCGCTTTATCAAGCATAGAAAGTGTGAGTTCATGTGCACGCTCTGGTGCTAAAGTAAACAACAAAGGGCGAGCCAATGAATATAACATACCAATCACAGTCTACTGATTTTCAAGTAGGCATATTATAGGCATAGGCTTAACAAAACGCCATGCCTGACAAGCGCTTATTTTGTAGAGTCGTTGCTTTAATGTTCCTTGAATATACAACTATGAAAATAAGTCGATACAAATCCTCTATTTTTTATTTACATCTCTATCAAATAAAAGTAGGTAAGTACCTTCGAGTACTTACCTACTTGTTATTCATACATGATGTGTTATTTCCAAGAATAGGAAACACCAGCACCTACAGCGGTTGTATTACCATTATTAAAGCCAGTTGAGAATGCGCCTTTAATTGCGACACCATTATCAAAGTAATGACTTGCTCCCACTGCAATCGCCGACTGACTATCGTAATAACCCATACCTACACCAATAGTTGAAGCTCCTGCTTCTGCAGGCATCGGAATATTTGTCATCGCACTAATACCAGCAATACCTTGTGCAGCAATATCACGATTCTTTCTAACGGTTTGATTGGTTTGATCTACACGATTTGATACATCCCTAAAACTATTTTCTAGATCAGTCACTTTTGTATCAGTGTAAGCTTTCGCATCTGATAATACTTTAGCATCAGCAGTTTTGTACTCTTGTCGCATGACGGTTTCACGGCTATCTGTATAACCTTTAGCGCTACTTAAAGTTGCCTGATCACCAACATCAGCATACGTTTTAGCATCACTTAGAACTTTTGCATCAACATCTTTCATTTGTTTGAGGTTAACTGCATCAGTATCTTGAACACCCGCTGCCACATGAATAATTTGACGCTCTTGACCTGATGCACCAACTGATACAGTGTTATCTCGATCTGAAGCAGAATCATTACCCAACACAACAGCATTTTTAGCTGAAGTATTTACATTATTACCAACAACAAAAGTTTTATCCCCTGTGATGGTATTGTCATTGCCGACTGCATAACTGTCGTTTGCCTGAATTACGTTTGGATCGCCGAATGCTCCTGAGCGGTTTCCTTCAACTTTGTTACCTTTACCCACTACAGTATTCGATTCTCCTGTTGCAGATGCTCCTGAACCAACAACCGTATTATTATTGCCATCAGCTATAGCACCATCGCCCAATGCTGTTGCACCTGCACCTGTCGCTTTTGCACCAGTACTAGATTCATTAGCTTTCGCATCTAAGAATGGTGACGAACCACCTTGACCTTGCTGTCCCTCTATCCATTGTTGTTCTGTGCCCGTATAGCCATTATCAACCGCAATTTCATAAGCACTCTTACCTGTCGCTCCAGTGTCACCTTTATCGCCCTTGTCACCTTGCGCACCCGTTGCGCCTGTCGCTCCAGTGTCGCCTTTATCACCCTTATCACCTTGCGCACCTGTCGCTCCAGTGTCACCTTTATCGCCCTTGTCACCTTGCGCGCCCGTTGCGCCTGTCGCTCCAGTGTCACCTTTATCGCCCTTATCACCTTGCGCGCCCGTTGCGCCTGTCGCTCCAGTGTCGCCTTTATCGCCCTTATCACCTTGGGCACCTGTTGCGCCTATATCACCTTTGTCGCCTTTATCGCCCTTGTCACCTTGGGCACCTGTTGCTCCAGTGTCACCTTTGTCGCCCTTATCACCTTGGGCACCTGTCGCTCCAGTGTCACCTTTATCGCCCTTGTCACCTTGCGCACCTGTCGCCCCAGTGTCTCCTTTATCTCCCTTGTCACCTTGGGCGCCTGTCGCTCCAGTATCGCCTTTATCTCCCTTGTCACCTTGCGCACCTTGAGCACCCGTCGCTCCAGTGTCGCCCTTGTCGCCTTGGGCACCTGTTGCACCTGTCGCTCCAGTGTCGCCTTTATCGCCTTTATCACCTTGAGCACCTGTCGCTCCAGTATCGCCTTTATCTCCCTTATCGCCTTTTAGAGATGCCAACCATTGTGTCTCATCGCCTGAAAACCCATTATCTTGCGCTATTTCATAAGCACTTTTACCATCTACACCAGCGCCAGTAGGTAAACTGTCAATTTGGCTCTGTAAACTTGTCAATTTAGTATTTACGGCACTAAACGCACTGCCTACATTGTTATAGTTAGATCCTTGAATCGTATATGTGGGACTACCAAAAAAACCATTTGTAAAACCAGCTCCACCGCCTAAAGCGGCGGCCAGAGAGTTTAACTGCCCATAATTCACTGCATCATTTGTAGAAGTACCATTTGCAAGATTGGTAATCTTATTGCTATTAAAAGAGATTTCACCGTTACCAATATCATTTCCGAGCGCACCCTTGGAAGTAATTCCCCCTGTCCCCACCTTTAAAGTGTCTGTGCTAATCGTTACATTCATATCGTCATTTAATAACTTATTATCAGAAACGAGTGTTCCGGATGGCTGGTTTAAACAATACAGCGTTCCCCAATACTGCTGTGAAATAATTGAGTTATTTAGTCCAGCTGTTGCGATACTCGGATTGGTATTTGCCCCTTGAGCACCACAAGTAATTACCTGTTCAGCAAATGTTTGTTGCGAATATATTGTTGTAAAAATTAAACTTATAGCCATCGTGATTGGCTTCAAGGTCAAGGTGAAATTATTTAATTTTTTGATGTTTTTAATATTATCTAATGATTCCGAAACAGATATCGACTTATTGGTCTTTCCCGCACCTTTAGCATTTTCTGATACGACAATGATGCACCCTTGAGCTTTGCTCCAAATTTTTTTAAAGATATGGTTCATGTTATTCCCTACTTTTGTGAGTATAAATACATAAATTAGAGAATATTTTCTAAAACAATGAATCATTGAAATTTGGTATAAATTTAATTTTTTTAAATAACAAATTTCAATGATGTGCAACTTAGACATTTACTTTTTAATAACCGTGCTGCAAACAATAACTATTTTTCTAGAAAGGAATAATATGAACAACACCACCTTATTAAGTCATAGAGAACATGAAATTTTTTTAAATGTTAGCTCATGGTTTTAGAATTAAAGAAATTGCCGCAAAACTATGTATTAGTGATCGCACAGTCACAACACACCAAGAAAGAATTTACCAAAAACTTAAAATCCATCATCGTGCTAGTCTGATTCAATTTTCACCTTATTATTTAGAACTTCTAAACTTACTTACTCCTAGAGAAAGTACAATTATTGAATTACTGACCCAAGATCTTTGTAGTGAAGATATTGCTGAGGAATTAAATTTAACAGTTGAAACAATCTATAGCCATCGTAAATCAATTAATAAAAAATTAAGAGGTCTTCAAGAAAAATACGATGTTTTGGGGATATTCAGACAAAAACAAATTTCCTTTAATTAAATGGCACATAAACATCAACAACTTTTCAAGAAAATAATAGGTAAAAATTATGAGCGCAGATCCATATTTAGGGGAAATTATTCTTGTTCCATATACTTTTGTCCCTCAGGGATGGGCAGCATGTAATGGGCAGTTACTATCAATAGCCCAATACCAAGCTTTGTTCAGCTTGTTAGGCACAACTTATGGTGGTGATGGTCGAACTACTTTTGCTCTTCCAAATTTAGGTGGTCGTTTTGCAATGGGGCACAATAATACCAATCAATTGGGTCAAAGTGCTGGTCATAGCAGTACGACCTTAACTGTTGCCAACTTGCCTGCACATAATCACATTGTCCCTGCTGAAACCGTTTCAACTGCAATCTCTTTAACATTGCAAGCAAGCAACGGTGGAGGAAATACAAGTGATCCAACAAATGCTGTGTGGGCAAATGCAAATGATCCAACTACAGGCGGTATTTTTGATACTTTTACTCAAAATCCAAGCCAATTGATGAATATGAAGCCTGTAAGTTCGCCTGCGAACATACCATTACCTCAACAAAGTACTTTGTTAACGGGTGGAAGCATTCCTGTCGATATCACAAACCCTTATCTTGTGCTTTATTACATTATTAGTTTGCAAGGTATTTACCCTTCTCGTTCTTAATTTATAAATGGGTTTCTATTTATTGATAATAATTTAAATAGAAACTCATTATCACCACATAAACAATTATTAAAAAGCATATTAAAACAAACTAACAAATAAAATTCAGATCCAATATTATCAAAATTATTTAACAAAGATATAGAAAATAAACACCACATGTTTATAATAATTAAACACAGATAACAATAGAATAAAATCATGGTTGAGCAACTACAGGAAAGGCAAGATTTATTTGACAAAAATATCTTGAGCACCATCTTGCCTAAACCCGTGTTAATTGCAGAAGAAGACCAAAAACTTCAAAATAGGTTAACAAACTTATTAATTAAATTAAATTATAAAAATAGTGATTTGATCATTTCAAATACCCTTAAAGACGCTATTTCTATTGTTAAAGAAAACAGAGTTGCTTTTGCCTTAGTTAATTTAAACCTACCTGATGGAAATGGAACTAAGCTTATTCAAACCCTGAAACAACAGAATTCGAATACTTTAATATTGGTTATCTCTGAATGGGATACAAAAGAAGCCGTCTTAACTGCAATTCATGCAGGAGCGACTGGTTATTTATTAAAAGAAAGAAATGATGTTGAAGTTTCAATGTCAATCAAGCAGATTTTACAAGGTGGAATTCCTATTGATCCATTTTTAGTGCGTATCATTTTATCAGCAAGACTAAGACAGCCGATTAAGCTTGAACATTCTCCTGAAAATCTATCTACAAGAGAGTTAGAAATTTTAGAATTTGTGACTCAAGGGTTTAACAATCAAGATATTGCAAATGAATTAGGCTTATCACGGTATACCATAGAAGCACATTTACGCAATATTTACAGCAAACTTTCAGTCGATAGTCGCTCTAAAGCCATTAAAATTGCATATTCTCTTGGCCTTTTTTAAAATAAATACAATGTTTATTAAATAAAATTCACTTAATTTTTAAAATAAATAAAGGTGCATTTATTACTAAATAACACCTCAATTAAATATATTTCAAAGGCTTCTGAAAATTAAATTATTCAACAGTCGCTGATAATTTAATTTGATTATTATTAGAAACCATTTCCATTTTTTGAATACTTAATCCCATCTGAGACAATTGCATTAAAAAATTAGCAAGCACAGCATAATTTTGATGTTCTGCGACGATTTGGATTTGCTCACCACTTTGTTGTGATGAAACTGCTAGGCCCTGCTGTTGAGCAGTCCGTTGAATTTTATCTGCTGGTGTAAGATCAAGATCATTCGCAGGCTTCATCGTTGCAGCATTACTCTGCATCCAAACCGTTAAATCTTTAAGTTCATTTAAACGTGTCTGTTGCTGATCTGCTAAAGAATGCATTTTCCAAAGTGCAGAACCGATAATCACAACTGTTAAAAATATTGCAGTGAAAACCACCATAACACGTTCACGAACAGACAAGCGCTGTAAATACTGACTGACTGCTTCAACCTTTTGATCAAAAAGGTTTTTTATTCCTGTAAATGCTTTCATTATTTTACTTTTACCACCCCGATTGCACCTACTGTATCGGCTTGCACGTTACCTAATTCAGCCTGAAATCCTTGTTGATTCAACTGTTGAGTTAATGCTTGTAAATCATCCGATGATTTGGCTTTCAATGACATCGTCAATTCAGATGCATCGTAATTCACTTGTTGAGCAAGGATTTGTTTTTGCATTAGAATAGGACCAACACGGCTCAACAGTGACAATGCTTGCGTATCACCTAACTGGCTCATTCTGAGCTGGCTTTCAAACTGACTTTTTATATTTTGTTCAGTTACACGACTGTTTTCACCGAACCAATATTTATACTGATCAATCGCTTGGGCTGCCGTTTGATCCGCCACCTTTTTGAGCTTAGCCCAGCGTAAACCATCATAAGTCAACTGAACGAAAATTACGGCGATAAAAACGATTGCAGCAGTTTTCCAGTAGCCAGACCATTGCACATCAGTATTTTTTGCTTTTGGAAGAACATTAAACGGATGCTGTCTAGGTCGTTGTAACTGCTGAAATTGGTAACTAAACTCACTGCGCTGATCTTTACTCGAAGCAGTTGCCAAACTATCTAATTGTTGAATATTGAGATTAGCAAACTTGTATTGAGTTTCTGGTGTTTGAAACTCAAGAAATAGACCTAAATCATCAACAGAGTTACCAGACCAAAGATTTTCTCGAACAAGCAAATGATCGTAAATATTTGCGATCACAACTTCGGCCTGTTCTGGTTCAGGTAACATCAAAAAGTCAGGTAAAAAAGCAACAATTTGAATAGGTAATAAACTTAATGCATGCTGCCAAGTTTCAATGGATGATTGAGCTACACCTAAAATATTAAGTTGATCATTTTGAAAATGATGAACGACTTTCATTTGATCAATAGGTAAAGTTACAAACTCTTCAAGGAGGTATTTTATTCCTTCTTGCCCCAACTGTTTGTAATGTGCTTTCGTCATTGTTTGTTGCAAGATTTGAGCATTTCGACTCGGGAAAAAAACAGCCGTCTCTTTCCCTTGATGCTCTTGTAAATCTTGAATGAGTTGTTCAAGACTTTCAGCGACGAACCAATTTTCCCCTGCCGACCAATACCATGTTCCATTGGTTTCGGGCATCCATATATACAGCATAGGTTTTAATTACCCTTTTATCCGCTTAGGATAGATAAAATTTATATTGTTGGCGTAAAACGTTTCTTTTCTGTCGATAAGCCATTTGCAATCACAGTCTGATCATAAATACGCGCTTCGGCTAATGCAAATGGATTAAAACTTTCATGTGTTAATTGTTCTGCAATATGCGCTACGACATTCATATGACATACAACTGCAATAGATTCATATGGTAGTTTTGACAACCATTCTATCGCATCTTTAGCATCATCATCAGGTTTAATTTTATCGCAGATTAAAACAGGAATACCTTCAAAGTGTGCCTTGATATGTGCCAATGTTTCTTGAGCACGTAATAAAGGACTTACAATAAAAATCTCAGGTCGAATGACATCTTTTAGAAAATGTCCTGTTTGATCAGCTTGCTGATGTCCACGCGGTGTTAATGGACGCTTGATATCATCACCATCGATAGCTGGAGAAGCTTCACCGTGACGAACTAAAGTGAGTTGCATAAAAATACCTTATTTCTTATCTCTATATTTTAACTATGATTGATGACAATTTGATAAATCTATCATCACTTTACCAAGCCCTTTCTAAAAAGAGTCAATAGATCTATTTTTTATCCCAACCTTAACTTAAAAGATTGGGATAATACCAATTAAAAGATATTTAATTTGTGCCAGTATCTTTGTTTGCTAGAAAGACCTAAAAGCTACCCTACACTTCATGATGTGGTAGTACGAACTCGACATCACTACGATGGCCATTTTTCATCAGAGACAAAGCGATCGTCATCGGTGGCGCATTTTCAAAAATAACTTCATATAAAGCATTGGTAATTGGCATATACACATCAAGTTCTTCCGCTTTAGCACGAACTTGAACAATTGTATTGATCCCCTCAGCAGTTTGTCCTAAGGCTTTAGTTGCGTCATCCAATGTTTTACCTGAACCTAAAGCAAAACCAATTTGATAATTTCGACTTAATGGACTATTACAGGTTGCAAATAAATCACCAACACCTGACAAGCCCAAGAAAGTTAATGGATTAGCACCTTGCTTAACCGCAAAACGACTCATTTCAGCCAAAGCACGGGTCAAAATCATACTCTTGGTATTTTCACCAATGTTATATGCCGCACCCATTCCCATCGCCACGGCGTAAATATTCTTTAATGCACCACCAAGCTCTACACCATGTACGTCATCACTACCAAACACACGAAATAAAGCACTGTGCAATGCATGCTGCACAGCATAGCGAACCAATTCAGATTCACTCGCAATCACTGTACCTGATGGCATACCGGCCATAATTTCTTTTGCCAAATTCGGACCCGACAAAACCCCATAAGGGACTTCAGGTAATTCTTCACGAATAATATCGCTCATGAAGCTAAAAGTTTTTGCTTCAATCCCTTTCGTGAGTGAAACCACAGCTTGCGAGGTAATAAACGGCGCAATTTGTTTTAATACATCACGGAATGAATGACTCGGAATTGCAACAAGAATAATGTCACGATCTCTTACTGCGAGCTCTAAGTCGGCAACTGCACGTAATGCAGGTTCTAATGGATAATCAGGTAAATAACGTTTATTGATATGCGTTTGATTGATCTCTTCAGCCGCAGCAGCATCACGAATCCAAATCATGGTATCGCAACCATTACGTACTGCTAAATTTGCCATAGCAGTACCAAAACTGCCGCCACCCAACACGGTGATTCTTAATGCTGTTTTTTGATCGACCGCAACAGGCTCAACTAAATCACTAAATTTTAACTCTGTCATTTTTTATCCTGAAACTCTATTTTTAAATCTAAAAAAATTTTAAGTCGCTTGCCATGTTTTCATGAATGCTTGGCTATCAATTTCAGCGCGTGGTGGAATTACTTTTGCAGCCGTTCCAACATAAATAATGCCTGCAATAATATCTTGCTCTTTTAAGCCAAGTTGCTGTTTTAACCAGTTTGATTCAACCACTGCGCCAGAACGCCACATACTTGCAAAACCTTGCGCTTGTAAAGAAAGCAAGAAGTTTTGAATCGCAGCACCTGTACTGAGAATCTGTTCAAAATGAGGAACTTTAGGATGATCTTGTATCGTAGTTAAAGCGAGTACTAACATCGGAGCACGGAACGGATGTTGTTTTACCCTGTCCAACTGAGATGAATCTGTCTCACCTAAATCAGCTAAAGCATTGGCTAACTGCTCACCAAATGCAGCCCTTTGCTCTGGAGTAATAATCACAAAACAAGTTGGTTTCAAACGATGGTGGTCTGGTGCAGTTAATGCAGCTTGGACAGCTTTTTCGAGTTGTTCTGAATTTGGAGCTGGCTCAACGAGTTGACCAATAGATTGACGTTGATGGATATTTTGATGAATTGTCTCGATATTTGAGTCCGTCATTGACATGAATCTAACTAACACAAGGATTTCGCTAGATTAGCATAATATATCTAATTTCCACTACTGATCCCCTACGCGCTTCACGATCAATTTTAAAAATTTAACAGACCCTCAGCATAAACTGTACATAATCAGCTAAAGCAATCAAAAGTTGTATGTTCAAATAAAACAATTATGTAGTAACTAGAGAAAAAGCAATGAAAAAAACTTTGATGATGAGTGTATTAGGTGGCTTAGCACTTGGATTAACGGCATGCGCCTCGACACCAACCAACACCATCGCGATTCAAAAAGAAAATAACCAATATGAAGTGACTGGAATTGGCAAAACTAATCTCATTTCAAAAAATAATGCAGTAAGTGCAGCGCAAAAAACGTGTACTAAAAATACCTCACCTGTCGTCGTTGATGAGAAAACGACTTATCAAGGTGTATTAAAAGGTGTAGTCGATGAGCAAACAGGGAAAATGGTTGAAGCCGCCGCAGGTGTCATTGGAACATTGACTGGTAAAAATGCGTCTTTGGCTAAAGATGATGATTATCAAACTACCCTAACATTCTACTGCAAACCAAATGCTTAAATAAAAAAAGCCGATGTAATCACATCGGCTTTTTATGTCAGAATAGCTTACTGAGCTTCGCTCGTTGCTACTTCTGATGCTGCACCTTCTACAACATCAGTATTCTTTTCATCTATATTCGGTTTATCGATCGCATCGATCGCAGCTTGTTGTTCTGGAGTAGTCTGTGTTGCTACAGTTGAAGCTGCTTGTTCTTGCTGTTCAGCGTTATTCGCTTCTTCTTTTTTTGCACATGCAGTTAACATGATTGGTGCAATGATTAAAGCGGCAAGAGTTAATTTAAATTTCATCACGGCTTTCCACAGTTACTTGGTTAAGTTGATGACAATCATATTGCAAATATATGACAATTTTATGACTACTTTGTAATGCAAAAGTAAAAGAGCCGATTTACATCAGCTCTTTAGTTCTATCTTTTATTGTAAATCAATCAATTAACGCAATTAAGCACGTTCAAGCAAAACAGCAACAGCAGGTAAAGTTTTGCCTTCTACAAATTCTAAGAAAGCACCGCCACCAGTTGAGATATAACCAATTTGATCAGCAACTTCATATTTATCAATCGCAGCAAGCGTATCACCACCACCCGCAATTGAGAAGCCAGCAGATTCAGCGATCGCCAATGAAAGTGCTTTCGTCCCTTCACCAAATTGATCAACTTCAAATACACCTACTGGGCCATTCCAAAGAATCGTTTTTGAAGTTTTTAAGATCTCAGCAAAAGCTTTTGCAGTTTCAGGACCAACATCTAAAATCATGTCAGTATCAGCAACATCTTCTACTTTCTTAACAACTGCTTGAGCATTTGCCAAAGAACCCAAAAAGTCACTGAAGTCAATTTGAGTTGCATCAGCAACCACGACATCAGTTGGTAATGGCACACTTACTTTTGCAGCAATTTGTTTTGCTGTTTCAACTAAATCAGCTTCGTAAAGTGATTTACCCACATTGAAACCAGCCGCAGCTAAGAATGTGTTTGCAATACCACCACCGACGATCAATTGATCACAGATTGTAGAAAGTGAATTCAGTACATCGAGTTTGGTTGAAACTTTAGAACCCGCAACAATTGCAACCATTGGCTTTTCAGGTGTTTGCATTGCACGACCTAAAGCATCCAATTCAGCTGCCAACAAAGGACCCGCCGCAGCAACTTGAGCAAAGCGTGCTGCACCTTCAGTTGAAGCTTCTGCACGGTGTGCTGTACCAAATGCATCCATGACGAATACGTCACAAAGTGCTGCATATTTTTTAGCAAGCTCTTCGTTATTTTTCTTTTCGCCATGATTGAAACGAACGTTTTCAAGCAATACAACTTGACCTGCTTCGACTTCAACACCATCTAAATAATCAGTAAATAATTTTACTTCTTGGCCTAAAGCTTTTGTTAAATACGCAGCTACAGGAGCAAGTGATTGTTCTGGTTTTGGCTCACCCTCTACAGGACGACCAAGATGAGAAAACACCATAACTGCTGCGCCTTTTTCTAAAGCAGCTTTAATGGTTGGCAATGCAGCACGTAAACGTGCATCGCTAGTAATTTCCCCATTTTTTACAGGAACGTTTAAGTCTTCACGAATAAGAACACGTTTACCTGCTAAATCAAGGTCAGTCATGCGCTGAAAATTCATGGATGGCTCTCTAGTTGATTTTAAAAACGGCACAATTTTAAATGATTCTCTGAAATAAAGGTGAGTTTTTTTGCAGAAAAGCTGTCTAAAGCTTCACTTTTGATTATGATAATCATCGTCATTAAATCTATATATTATTATGTCTATTCATCCAGATCCTAAAATTAATCGCTTAAATGTGCTTGGCGAACCTTTATCCAGCTGTTGTTATGACCCAATCACTGGGTATTTTCGTAACGGTTTTTGCCATACGGCAGTTACTGATCTAGGTCAGCACACCATGTGCGCCCAAATGACTTCAGATTTTCTTAATTTCTCACAAAAAGTTGGCAATGACTTAATTACGCCATTACCCGAAGTAGGTTTCCCTGGCCTAAAACCAGGTGACTTCTGGTGTATCTGTGTGACCCGTTGGGTTGAAGCATATGAAGCAGGACATGCTCCTCCAATTAAGCTAAATGCTTGCCATAATGCGGTACTACACTATGTGCCTCTCAATATTCTTGTGGAATATGCAGTCTAATGAAGCCATTAGAATTGATCTTGGCTTCTAGTAGCCAAACCCGTAAAGATTTGATGGATCGTTTACGTTTGGACTATCGTTGTATTGCACCTGATATTGATGAATCTGCAATGGGTGAATTACATGCTGATGATTTAGCTAAACGATTGGCATATGAGAAAGCTCATGTTATTTCTGCAGAGCATCCTAATGCCATTGTCATTGGCTCTGATCAAGTGGCGTGGCGTGAACATGCACCCTATGACTTTATTGGTAAACCATTAACTGTTGAGAATGCCATTCAACAATTACTAAAAAACTCAGGGAAAACTGTGTTTTTTAGTACGGCGCTCAGTGTTCAACATTTGCAATCTGGCTTTGAAACCACGCTTGTAGAACATTATCAAGTCAAATTCAGAGAACTCACTTTAGCTGAAATCGAACGCTACATTGACATAGATCACCCCTTGCATTGTGCAGGCAGTTTTAAATGTGAAAGCTTGGGTATTAGCTTATTTGAGAAAATGCAGGGTGATGATCAAACCACGTTGATGGGGCTACCTATGATTCAGTTATGCAAGATTTTGCGGAAATTCGAATTAAATGCTCCGTGAAGATTACCCTTAGCTTGAATGATCAAACTAAGGGTAATCTTTATTCTTCAACAACAGTGATTTGCTTTGGTAAAGCAAACCAAATAAAGATAGACAATATAAAAAACAGGAATGCAGCGACATTCAGAACAGAACGGTGTGATTGACTGAATGCTTGTTTCGCGGCATCAATGACTGTTTCAGCAAGCGCAGGCTGTAACTGTTTGACGACTTGCATTGCCTCTCCGATTGAACCACTGACCTGCTCAATCAATGCATGTGGCAACTCATTTGGAATAATAATTGAATTGGCATAAAACCATGAAAGCATCAAACCGAAAAAGGCAATTCCCAGACCAGCTCCTAATTCATATGCCATTCCTTCGATTGCTCCTGCTGCTGTCGCTTTACTCGGAGGTACAGAAGACATAATTGCTGAGGTAGACGACAATAATGCAATTTCCACACTTAAGCCCAAAACTACCATCCATGCCCAAGCCGATATTTGTGCATTCATAAAATCTGTATGCGCCAATCCCCATAAGCTAATCGCACTCATTAACATACCAAGCGATGCAACTGAGCGAAGACCAAAGCGATTCACCAACAAACTTGCAATTGGCCCACCCAAACTAATGGCGATCATAAATGGCAAGATGAATGCGCCTGCCGCAAGTGGTGAAAGCTGGTAAACAAACTGTAATTCTTGAGAAATTAATAGCTCAAACCCAACCAAAGCCATCATTGATAAAATGGCCATGATGACGCCTGTCGCAATCACAGGATGCCTAAACAATTGGATATCAATCATTGGAGCATCAGAAATTAACTGTTTACGTACAAACCCAACCAACAAACCCAGACCCACAGCAAAAATCAGTACCGACCAAATTGAAAAGCCATGCAGCACTGATTTAATGGCATAAATCATACTTAGAATAGCCACAACTAAAATAAGCGCTTGCAATAAGTTCAAGCTTTGCTTGGGTTGCCCTGCCTGCTTTGGAATTATTAAAGCTGTCATGATTAATACTGCAAGCATAATTGGCACATTAATCAAAAAAACTGAGCCCCAATGAAAGTGCTCAAGTAAAAAACCACCAAGCAATGGGCCAAAGGCTGCGCCACCACCACCTACAGTCGCCCAAATACCCAAAGCAAAGTTACGCTCTTTCTCATCTAAAAAAGTATTACGTACAGCAGATAAAGTCGCTGGCAAAATCATTGCTGCACCAACGGCAAGTAATGCCCTTGATGCAATCAAAGTCAAAGCTGTTGGTGAAAATGCAGCAGCTAAAGACGCTAAACCAAATAATAGACCACCAATAAGCATCAATCGTTTAAAACCGATGCGATCACCCAAGACACCCATTGGCAAAATAAGACCAGCCATAACCAGTGAATAAATATCAATGATCCACAACATCTCATTTGCCGATAATCCAAGTGACTCACTCAATGTTGGTGTAGCGACATGTAAAACAGTTGCATCGATCGAAACAGGAAGATAGATCAATACGATGATTGCAAGAATTAACCACTTGCGCGACATAAATGCCTCTATATTTTGGACAGATGTTCAAATTGGTGCAATTATAAGCAGAACTGAACACTTGTCCAACTTTAAAATATAAGTTAATTTGTATCTGTTTTTACAAAACGAGTTTTGGTCAGAAAAATGGCTTATTTAAATCGAGAACAACGCCGAGAAATGATTTTACAAGCAGCCATGCATGTTGCTTTAAATGAAGGATTTTCAGCGATGACTGTTCGCCGTATTGCAACCGAAGCACAAACCTCCACAGGACAAGTTCATCACCATTTTGCATCAAATTCTCACCTTAAAGCAGAAGCTTTTATCAAACTTATGCAACAACTCGATGAAATTGAAGACCAAGTAAATACTGTAAATTATCTACAACGTGTCTCTCTTTTATTGGGTTGTGAAAATATTGAGCAAATTCAGCCTTATCTCCGTCTGTGGAATGAAGCTGAAATCCTGATTGATCAAGATTCAGAAATCAAACATGCCTATAATCTAGCGATGCAAGATTGGCATCGCTCAATTGTCCGAATGATTAATGAGGGTAAAAACCAAGGTGAATTTAACTTTGAATCAGATAGCCAAGACATTGCTTGGCGATTAATTGCTTTTGTTTGCGGTCTAGAAGGTATATATAAATTAGGACTGAATGGTCTAAATGATGCAGACTTTAAACGCCATACCGAAGCTATTTTACAAGCAGAGCTATTTAGAAATTAAATGAATTACACATTACCAATATTACAAAGCTCAAGAGTCAATCTATTTCTATTTCAAATGGATGATCTAGTAGATATATACCCTCGTATTACCAAAACCTTAACTCGCTATATGGCTTGGGAACCTGCTGAAAATTTTGAAGCATTAGAACAAATTGCACAGCAATGGCTGCTAGCCGAATCAGAGAATACTGATTATCACTTTGTTTTGCGGTGTAAAGAAACGCATATTTTTATTGGTCTGATTGGTGTACATCGTGCCCAAACACCCACACCAGAGCTAGGTTTGTGGATCAGAGAAGACTATCACAATCAAGGTTTTGCCAAAGAGTCGATTTACGAAGTTTTCCACTGGGCTTCTGAAAAAATACAACCTAAATATTTCTTGTATCCCGTTGCCATTCATAATATTGCAAGTCGGAAACTTGCAGAGTTTTTAGGTGGCGCAGTTGTAGATAAAAAGACTGAGAGGAAATATGACGCTGTCATTTATCATATTCCCCCGTATTTAGACCAATTCACTTAAAACCAGCCTTTTCTTCCTTTTAGAATTTCATCTGCACAACGTAAAGTTTCTTGGCTCAAGCCCCACAAACGATAATCGCCTGTAGCTGAAGTAATATTAAAATTGTGCGTATAAGCAAAGCTTAGTTCTCGATCTGGATCACACCATGCACCTGAACCATTAAAACCAACATGACCGAAACCATGCGGCGCACGTTTGCCCATCGTTAGGATACGGTGATAACCCAAACGCCAATGCATAGGAATCGGCATCACTCGATCACGAGTCTTGCTTTGTACCGTACTCAATTGCTTAAAGACTTCTGGACAAATCAGTTGTTGCCCCTGCCACTGTCCTTGATTAGCAAGCATTGCGTATACTTTTGCAAGGCTATTTGCAGTGAAAACACCATTTGCAGCAGGAATGACCGCTTGTAAACCCGCATCACTATAAAAACTAAAATTACGCATCCCTTTTGGAATCATCGCATCTTGGAAATCTTGTGGACTTTGCCCAGATAACTCTAACAATCTTTCTGATAAAGATGTTTTACGAGCGGCTTGAGGCTTTTGTACTTGCGGTTTTGCTTGAGATTGAGACTTAGGCTTCTCTAATAACCGTGCGACACGCCCCAACTCCGAAGTTGGCGTACCAAAATATGCACCATCAAGTTCAAGTGGCTGCACAAGATAGCGCTGCATGAGCCAACTTAAAGGTTGTTTCACTGCTTTCTCAAGGACACCACCGATAATCCAACCATAGGTGAGCGGTTGATAAGCAAAGCTTTGTCCTGCTGAAAAGCGTGGTGTAGCAGCAGCCATAACATCTAGCATATGCGACCAATCCAACATTTCTGTTGCTGTCTCAATGGTATTTCGAATATCAAACAATCCGCTTTGATGAGAAAGTACATGACGGACTGTGACCCATTGCTTGCCATTCTGTGCAAACTCTGGCCAATAATGTGCAATCGGTAGATCATATTCCAGTATGCCTTCGCTCACTAAAATATGTGCAAGCGTGGCTAAAATTCCTTTTCCTGTTGAATAGCACATCGACAAAGTATCTGCTTGCCAAGCTTCATCCTGAGATTTCTTACCTGTGAAAATATCAACAACTTTTTGGCCTTTGAAATACACCACTAAAGCCGCACCGCCTTGATGACTTCGCGCATCTTGTAAACGGCTAAATTGTGTTGCTAGATCAACAAAACGGTCATCAACATTGCCATGATAATTATGTGTGTCGGCAAATAAAATCTCTTTAATCAATGTACGCATCCTTATGATATTTATATTTTTAAATATCCCTCTTGCGAACAAAAGGGATATTGAACATATGAATAATGGCTTAGATTGCTTTTACAGTACCAGCAACGTGTGGCTTTTTAGATTTAACATTACGAATTAAAAAGTCAGTCTGCTTAGCATCTGTAGCAGTTAAAAATTCAACTTTTGAAGGTAAGTACATTGGTAGCTTAAACCATACGTCTGCTTCATAAGCATCTGGAAGCTGCACATTTGCTAAAGCTTTTGCTTTGCTCCACATACCATGTGCAATTGCTTGTTTAAAACCAAAAGCTTTTGCAGTCACCGCATGAATATGAATTAAGTTGAAATCACCTGAAATCAACGCATAGCGACGGCCTGTATTTTCTGAAATATTCCATTCAGCCTGCGGTTGATAAGCTGGCTCTTGAGTGTCTTTCGCTTTCTCAGCCGCTTTTTTCTCAACTTTCTGACGTGACAGATATGTTGTCAGGCTTTCCATCACAACTTCACCACCGACCTTCGCCGTCGTAATGAAATCAAACTGTAAACCTTTATCATGTGGTTTCAGCTCACCAAACTTGCATGACAATGTGATTTGTTCATTCACACCGATTTTACGCATTTGTTTGATCTGATTGCGGATATGAACTAAACCTAAAATTGCAAATGGGAAAGCTTCGCTTGTCATCATATGCATTTGTAGGCTTTGAGATAGTACGGCTAAATAGATCGCAGGCACAAAACCATCATTTTTAAAACCACAGATTTCGTTATAGCTTTCTAAATGCTTGGTATCAATTTTTAATGTATCCACCACATACTCAACTTGTGGTAATACTTTCTCGCCTTTTGGCTTTTTAAAAATTAAACCCTGAATAACTTTTGGATAAGCCAAATAAGGTTTTGGTAATTCACTAAAATGACGTGTGTTCATAATCAACCTTTTGATATTTTTTATAAAAAAGGGATGCACAAGCACCCCTCTTCAAAACCCTAATGCTTACGCACCTAATAAGCTTTGACCACATACACGAACAACGTTACCTGTAACACCTGTTGAACCAGTAGATGCATACCAAGCAATTGCCTCTGCAACATCTACAGGTAAACCACCTTGGTTCATTGAGTTCATACGACGACCTGCTTCACGAATAGCAAAAGGAATCGCAGCAGTCATTTGAGTTTCAATGAAACCAGGCGCAACAGCATTAATCGTAATACCGTTTTTCAATGTAGGCGCAGTAAATTTCACTAAGCCAATAACACCCGCTTTAGAAACAGCGTAGTTAGTTTGACCTAAGTTACCAGCGATGCCACTGATTGATGATACACAAACGATACGACCATTTGCATTTAAACCATCATTTGATAGTAAGTAATCGTTAACGCGTTCGATTGCAGATAAATTAATGTTGATAACTAAGTCCCAAAGCTCTGGCTTCATGTTTGCCAAAGTTTTGTCACGAGTAATACCAGCATTGTGAACAATAACGTCTAAACCACCTTGTTTTGCAGCAGCAGTTTTGATTTTCTCGCCAGCATCCGCAGCAGTAATATCAATTGCCAATACAGAACCACCGATTGAACCTGCAACACGCTCAAGATCAGCTTGCTGTTGTGGTACATCCAAGCAAATTACGTGTGCGCCGTCACGAGCAAGTACGTTTGCAATTGCTTCACCAATACCACGGCTTGCACCAGTCACTAATGCAGTCTTACCTGCAAGTGGCTTCGCCCAGTCTAGATCGACAACGTCTGCTTTAGAAACACGAACCACTTGACCTGAAACATAAGCAGAACGTGGAGAAATTAAGAAACGTAACGTAGATTCAAGGTTTGCTTCTGCACCTTGGTCTACATAAACAACTTGAGCAGTGATACCCTTTTTGAACTCTTTACCAACTGATTTAATGAAACCTTCAAGCGCACGTTGAGCAATCGCTTGTTTCACTGTCTTTGCAGTTTCAGGCGTTGTACCAATTACAATTACACGACCAGAACTAGAAATCTGGCGAGCAATTGGGTTAAAGAAGTTATACAACTCTTTAAGTTGTTCTGAATCTTGAATACCAGAAGCATCAAATACAACTGCTTTAAATTTAGACTCTTTATCATCTGCATTTAAAGGACGAAGGTTTAAACCAACTTTCGCTGCGGTTTGTTGTAATTCAACATTATTACCCACATAGCTATCTGCATGGATATTGCTAAGAACCTGAGCAATAGCAGCAGAAATCGTGCTTGAAGGCGCTGCGCCAAGCAATACTGCACCATTCACAACAGGTTGAGCACTTTCAAAACGATCTAACGTTACTGGCGATGGTAAACCTAAATTTTTTACAACAAATTTACCCAAAGGCGATTGTGTAAATGCTTGGTATTGATCGGTCATGATTATTATCTCTCATACAAATGAATTTTTTACAAACACATGCATCATGTTAATCAAATTACATGAAATCAATGTTTGATTGACTCGTCATAAATCATACTTGAGTTCATGTTCTGATGTCTTGACCTGAATGTGGTCTACAGCGTCATTCTAGTCAATACAGCAGTATTGTAAATATGGTATTGTTGTCACAAGAATATCGCAATTATGCTTGGAAAAGCCTTATGAGCAAAACAACTCAAGAAAATCCAGCAGTCGAGAATTCTGCTGAAGAAAATGTGTCAAATACATCAAAAGCAGCTTCTACTACACGTAAAACTGCTGGCACGACCTCTAAAGCAGCAAGCACGACACCTAAAACGACTCGTACGCGTGCTACTACTCGTAGTCCGAAAAGCACTGCTTCTTCTACATCTACAAAAGCAGCGCCAGCTAAAACAACCAAACCTTCTGTTCAACAGGATAAAACCATGAGCCAAAACACTGTTCGCCGTGTTGCCATTATAGGCGGTAACCGTATTCCATTTGCTCGTTCAAACGGCGCTTATTTTACAGCTTCAAACATCGACATGTTTACTGCTGCATTAAATGGTTTGGTTGAGCGTTTCAACCTACAAGGTCAACGCTTAGGTGAAGTTGTTGCTGGTGCAGTATTAAAGCACAGCCGTGATTTCAATATGACTCGTGAATGTGTATTGAATACTCAACTTGCTCCAGAAACTCCAGCTTGTGATCTTCAACAAGCTTGTGGTACTGGTTTACAAGCAGCATTCCAAGTTGCAAACAAAATTGCATTAGGTCAAATCGAAGTAGGTATCGCAGGTGGTGTAGATACGACTTCTGACGCGCCTATAGCGTTTGGTGATGGTTTACGTAAAGCTTTACTTGAGCTTAACATCGCTAAAACTGGTAAAGACCGTTTAAAAGCACTTTCTAAGATCAATGTTAAAGATCTTATGGATGCACCTAAAAATGGTGAACCACGTACTGGTTTATCTATGGGTGACCATCAAGCAATCACTGCGCTTGAATGGGGTATTGCTCGTGAAGATCAAGACGCTTTAGCTGCTTCTTCTCACCAAAAAATGGCAAAAGCATACGAAGAAGGTTTCTTCGATGACTTAATTACACCATTTTTAGGTTTAAGCCGTGACAACAACTTACGTGCTGACTCAACTGCTGAGAAATTAGCGAAGTTAAAACCAGTATTTGGTAAAGGCGAAGCTGCAACAATGACAGCGGGTAACTCTACTCCTCTTACTGATGGTGCTTCATGCGTGCTTTTAGCTTCTGAAGAATGGGCTAAAGCAAATGGTCACGAAGTCCTTGCTTACTTAACGTTCTCTGAAACTGCTGCGGTTGATTTCGTTGGCAAGAAAGAAGGCTTATTGATGGCGCCTGCTTATGCAGTTCCACGTATGCTTGAACGCGCTGGTCTTAAACTTCAAGATTTTGACTACTACGAAATTCACGAAGCATTTGCATCACAAGTTCTTTCTACATTGAAAGCTTGGGAAGATGAGAAATTCTGTAAAGAGCGTTTAGGTTTAGATGCACCGTTAGGTTCAATTGATCGTAGCAAATTAAACGTTAAAGGTTCTTCTTTAGCTGCGGGTCACCCATTCGCTGCTACTGGTGGTCGTATCATCGCGACTGCTGCAAAAATCTTAAACCAAAAAGGTTCAGGCCGTATCTTAGTTTCGATCTGTGCTGCTGGTGGTCAAGGCGTAACAGCAATTATTGAAAAATAATTACTAGCTAGACTCAAGAGGGATTAAATCTTTGGATTTAGTCCCTTTTTTATATTCTAAGTTAAAAAAATTCACCCTTCTAAATCTAAACCATCATTTACTATCATGGTTGGCGGCATGGACGCCGCCTTGTTGGACTGCGGTAACAGGGATGTACCGTCAGTCCAACAAAAGATTTTGGTTACTTTTCATCTCTGAAAAGTAAAGGTAAAGACAGCCTATCTAGTTATCGTAACTATGAAAATATATTTATTAATTCAGGCTTGAAACCAAACTATCTAGCTCTTTTAAACTTCACATAATAATCATTTAAAACTTTAATCGCTTGCTTCAACTGTTTAAGATTTTCTTCTGTATTCCCCAACCGCTCAACAAAACGCTGTGAGTGTATTTCTAGATCGATCTTTTCATTAATTTGCGGTGCAATCCGAAATAGCTTTTCGAGATCGTCAAATCGATCTAACTTTCGGTTTGAGAAATATTCCAGACGGAATCCCAACTCATTCAAAACGATGCCTTTATAAATTGCACCACGACTATCAAAAACCAAGTCATTTTCTTTAAGGAATAGCTGTTCAGGTGTTTCCTTTGAACTTTTGAATAGGTTAGTTAGTTGGCTTAACATATGATCTATCTATACAGCTTTGCTTTGATGACTTGCTTATTAAAACGATAAAGTACCCATTGATGCAAGCTAACAATCAATCAGGAATAAAAAGCACCCTTAACGGATGCTTTTTTAAATCAGGTTAACCATATTGTTTTTTCAAATAATCAACAATCTTAGCCGACTCAAACATCTTCACGCCTGTGTTTGGATCAATTAAAAACGGAACTTGAATATCACGCCCCATAATTTCAACAACCTTTTCACGCTTACCATTCGGTAATGGAATATATTTACCTGGTTTTAAGCGTAGAATGGCTGGCCCCATATCTTGCCAACGCTCCTTAGGCACATTATGCAGAACATATGGAATTTCTAATTCACATAAAGCTTCACGCACTAAACGCGTATAAGGACTCGCTTCAAAGCTCCACAGCTCTAACAGTTGCTCTGGTGCTGCTCGATCAATAATTTTCTTATTGATCCATACACCACGTGCTGCATTCGCAACTGAAGCCAAGGTCGAAACATAAGGTAATTTAGGATAATGGCTGTATTTCTTAGGGGTCTGCCCTGTTTTACCATAATGTTTAAATAAATGATGAATAATATCTTGTGATTCATAAAGTTGATCACCTGTATTTTCATCAATTAAAAATGGAAATTGTCTTTTTCCACCTTTGCTCTTTACAATTTGTCGATATTTCTGACCGCCTTTAGGACATGGATAAATCTCCACATCTAAGTTCAATAAGGTCACTACTTCTCGAACTCGACGGCAGAATGGCGAACCTTCAAATTCATAAAGCTTTAAAGGTTTTGTTGGTTGTTGAGGAAAAGGCGTACCTGATACACCTCGCCCACCCTCAATGATACTCGCAACCACAGATTGTAAAACTTTAAATTGATGATTCACCATTTTCAGCATATCGCTAACCCTTTAGCAGTCGACTAATTTTTCTTTCGCAATCACAATTCCGTTATTATCTGCATAGATATAATCACCAGAACTGATTGTCACACCACCAAAATACAATGTGATATCAACTTCACCTATGCCTTTACGATTACTTTTTTGTGGAATTGCAGCCAATGCATGTACACCTAAATCTAGTTCCGCAATCGCATCTACATCACGCACACAACCATAGATCACAACACCATTCCAGTGATTTTTCACTGCTGATTCTGCAATCATGTCTCCCATCAATGCACAACGCATGGAAGCACCACCATCAACAACAAGTACCTTACCTGTTCCATCAGTTGCCAATAATTCTTTAACACGAGAATTATCTTCAAAGCACTTTACAGTCACAATTTGGCCACCAAAAGTTTTACGAGCACCATAACTCTTGAAGAACTTCCCATCTAGGCATGGTGTTACGACTTGTAAATCTTTTTCAGGGTTGTCATCTAACAAATCACAAGTTACGAAAGATACTGTTGTCACTGAGCTTCTCCATTATCGAGTTTGTTGTATCATTAAATTATCAAACAGTTTAAATGCGGCAGTTTGTGTTTGGGCTGCAACCAGCATAGTATGCGCCAATTGCTCTGCGGTTACAGGCTTATATTTAAACGGCTTAGTCCATGCTTGTTCTACAAGTTTAAATGCTGTTTGTGCCATATCTTCCAGAAAACGCACATCACTTCGCTTACCAATCAATAATGATGGTTGAAAGATTGACAATTTATAAAGAGATAAACTTCTGAGGTAATTTTCTAATTCACCTTTAACTTTATTATAGAAAATTGGTGAATTTGCACTCGCTCCCAAAGCACTAACGACCAATAAGTGAACATCTTTATCTTGAAGTAAATCAGCAAAATGAGCATTCATTTCATAGTCAATTGCATAGAATGCTTCTTTTGAACCTGCTTGTTTAATCGTGCTACCTAAACAGCTAAAAGCATGCGTATATGCATTCACGTCTTCATCATTTAATAACAAAAAATCTTCTAAGACAAATTGAGTAACTTTATTATAAGTATCTAATGCATCAGACTTTTTACGTACCACAGCAGTTATCGCACTGAATTCCTCAGACTGTTGCAATTGTTCTATTAAAGCTTGTCCAACCAACCCTGTAGCACCTATTACAATCGCTTTTTTATCACCTGTTTTCATTTTTATTTCATCCAAGTTATAACTAGGCTTAATGTAACGTTTTCTTGCAACATAATCACCTGTTAAATGCACTTATAAACATTACAAGGCTTGACTTCGATGCTTAGTTTCATCAAAATATGGCACTTGTTTACGGGCTGGTGAATGTTGCCAATATTTTTTGGTTTTAACTTCAGCCCGCCCAGACCAACTTATTTTCAAGGAGTGCACGAGTGGCAAACTCTGCTCAAGCTAAAAAACGTGCTCGTCAAAACGTTAAAGCACGTAAACACAACGCAAGCTTGCGTTCTATGGTTCGTACTTACCTTAAACGTACAGTAAATGCGATCGCTGCTGGTGATTATGCTGCTGCTTCAGAAGCTTACAAAACAGCTGTACCTGTAATCGACCGTATGGCTGATAAAGGCATCATCCACAAAAATAAAGCTGCTCGTCATAAGAGCCGCTTAAATGCTCAAGTTAAAGCGTTAGCTAACTAATTTGAAGCAAATAAAAAAGCCCGATTTTCGGGCTTTTTTATTGTCTACAGTTTTTCGTATTACAGAAATTAGAAAGAGGTAAATTGATTACCTCCTCCCTTTTGAATTTTATGGATTAACTGTGAATACTTTAGGAGATAACGCCAAGTTTTTAGTCGTTAAACCTGAAAGTATTAAGCTATTATTCACAGATGGAATCGTCCATTTTTGATTCGCGCCAGCAGTGCATCTATAACGAATCAAACGTGCTCTATTATTAGTCAAATAACCACCCTCTAAATCAAAACATTGATTCGATTGCTTAATCGCTTGAGCACTTACATCTGTAACCCAAACTTGATTAGCTTGATTATTATCACAAGGCATTAAATTAATTACATTACCTGAGGTTGTTGCCAAACAATGATCAATGTATTGTTTACTGTGTATTTTCCCTAGAGCATCATAAACCCATTTTTCAGAGTCATCTCCAACACATCCAGTAGCACCACTAATAAATGCATTCAATTGCCCGCTTTCAAGTCTCTCAGCTTTCAAACAATTGGTTCGATTCATCAAACTCACTGCTGAGTCTAAATTAAAATCATTTTTTAATTCGAGTTTATCTAGGAATGTATGGAATGCATCCAAGGCATCAACATTCATATCCATCAGATCAGTTCGATATACATTCATCCAGCGGTTCAAACGATAAAGCTTCGTTTGCTGTTGCGTATAACGATTCATTTCAGTTTGTGCATCAGATGAAAGCTGGTTTTTAAATTTCTGGTAAGAATCAAATAACAACTTAGCATCTGTTGAAAGACTAACAACTGGTTTAGCTTTGTTCGCAACTAGCGCTTGTTCAAGCACTGGAAGCTCAATTTCTTTTAATGCAGAGTAACCAGCTTCCTCACCAATCTCAACAAATGGTGCAATCGGTGTATTATTCGCAGGAATGCTCATTGTAGAGAGTAATACTGCATTTTCATTGGCTTTTCGACAATACAAATTAACTTGTTGAGGTGCTTCACTTTGGGCAATATTGATATGGAATTTATTGGCATTACTATTGCTATTCATACGCTGAGGTGCGAGCGCAATATTTTGTGTAGTTGATGCGAACTGAACATTGAGCCAACAGTTTGCCGTAGTTGCATTAGTATTAACTTGAGGCAAATTAAATACATTCCCCCAATTCCCTTTCGCAGCAGGATAAATTAAACCAATCTGATTCACAGGATCATATCCACCTAGAATCGTATAAACAGGAACACCAAATAATCTTGGTTTTAAATAATTACCATCTGCGCTGTTATACCAAACATTTCCAGAGTTCGGTACTTTTGGCTGAGCAACTTCCATTAATCGTGTAGTCGCGTTCCATTTTTTATAACCAGTTGGCGAGTTTTTATCCCATACATAGCGATCAAAAGCTGGCTGTATTTTTAAATAGGTACTATAACCTGTGTAGTGCGTATATTTAGAGATGTTACTTGCTGTTGCTCCACCAGACATTGCATCCCAACCATAAGCATATTTGTTTAAAAAGTTTGGAACACCGTTACTACCATCACCTAAATTTGTTGCCGTCCAGTTTAGATTGCCTCGCATTTTATTTCTAAATGCAATATATCCCCAGCCACTATCTGCATGATGTGCAGCCCAAAACATATTATTGCCCACAGAACCAGGATAGTGCCCTAATCCATAGTGATGACCAATCTCATGGCTAAATTCATTACCTATGGAATCAATCAACGTAAGCATTCCATTTCCACCACTTAACCCATGTGTCGCCTCTCCATTACTGTATTTACCGCGAGCATGATGAGCAACAACACTTTGAGTTAGTTGTGGCTGCTCCTGACTTGCCATAGAAGCACTTGTAATCCCCCAATTGGCTAAGTTTATACCGACACCAAAAGTTGATTTAGCTGTATTTTCACGCATGTCTCCGCTGTAAACATCGCCAGTGGTTGCACTCACAGTGTCGTAAATGACACCACTTGCAACCATCACTTTTTCTAATTTTAAATCATCATATTTTGTGACAATCATTCGCGCAGCTGGAATCGTCTGAAAATAATCTGTTCCCGCTTTTGCTGGTTCTAACAGCATATAGTGACCATTTGATTTAGGCGGATCTGTCAATAAACCTAATCGAATGTTTTGCAGCACTAATTCGCCTGGAGCAGCAAAATCAATATCATTCTCAGTCAAATCGCCTGTACGATTATTTAACGGATCCAGAACTCGAATATGTAAACCAGCCTTAACCTCATCCCAATTCAAAGGCGCACTCCAAGCGCGCTTTGAATAGCTTACAAGAGGTCGACCATCACTATTTGATTGATCAGATGCTGCCAATCGTGATGGTTCCTCTAACTCAACGGTTCTGAGTAATTGATTGCCCTGATAAATCTCAGCCTTTAAAGTCTTTACATCCCCCATTTCAGCCAATGGTGTAACTAACAATAAAGCCTCTTTATCCGTTGTTAAACGTGGCATGTAGTCTTTTTCATTATTCTTAGGATTAACCACATGACTTTGACCAAATTGAATCATCGCAGAAAAGCTACCATTCAAATCATTTCTTAATGAGCGTGGCTGTCCTAATTTATCGTAATCATAAAAGCCCAGAACATTATCATCGATTACATCCTTTGTTGGCTCTGGATATTTCTCTGCTACAGGCGGAGCAGGATTTTCCGTACTGCCTGTCCCTATCGTATTATCTCCAGAAGGTTCCGAACCACCACTATTACCACCTCCACCACAAGCAGTAAGCATAATAGTGAAAATACATACAGATAAATGTTTGAGTTGCAATTGCATCACATTTCCCCAAAAAAATTACAATGAATTATCAGTAATGATAAATTATGATTATTAGTTAAAGTTAATAAAAATCATATATTTATAATAATATCACCTTTAATTTAAAGATGAAAAAATATATTCAGAATATAATAAAATATCTAAAATAAAATGAATGACTAAAATTAATTTAAACCCAATTGTTCTTTTAATTATCTTTAAAATCTTTAATTAATAGTTCTTGTTTTTGCCCACGCCAAATCCATTTCAATTTACTATTAGCAAAATCCTCACCTTCAAACCAAACAAATAATCCCTCCATCATATCTGGCCAATCTGCTTTATCAATTTGGTTTTTGCCAGAAATCACTGCAACTATCGCCGCCAAAATCGTATCGTGACTGACAGCTAAACTTAATCCTTTTTGTTGTGACGGATGCGTGTGATATAGCAATTCGATCACATCAAAAACACCTGTAATCGGATGCTTCATTCCCGGTAAGGCATTATTCACAAAACTATTAATAAAACCCAATGCACCTTGTTTACGAAAATAAGGCGCAGCTTGTTGAATATCCAATACAAAGCTTCCCGGTTCAACCAACAAACGTTGCTCAACTATTTCAATCGTATGTGTATTTGAAGCTTTGTGTGCATCATCAGCCCCTTCAATCATTAAAGCGGCTGTATCGACACAACGCTGAATTGGACTAGAAATACAATGATGGATGGCGCGATCCGTATTTTGTATTAAATACTGCCCCCATGCATAAGCAAGATCTCGACCTTGCTCTGTAAGCTGAAGATCATAACCAGCAAAACCCTGCCCATTCACCAATTCACGTAAAGAGTGGCGTGTAAATAAAGTGACTGGCGTAGAAGCATCAGGCAACAAGTCGACTGCTTCAAACATACTTTTGGGCAAAAGGTGTAATGCCATAATATTTATAAATGATGAAAATTTATTTCACTATACCATGCGCGAAATAACTCTCAATCTAAAATACCCGAATGCGTTAAAGCATCATAAGCAAGATCTTTGCAATATTGATCTTTAAATGCGATAAAACCCCCATTAAGTACGGTATCTCTTTGATTGTATAGAAATGGTTTACCCTCTAAAGTCAACAAACCACCACCAATACTTTCTAACAATGCTTGACCTGAACTTGTATCCCACTCAGAAGTTGGATGGAAACGTGGATAAATATCAATTTCACCTTCTAACATCATACAGAACTTATAAGCACTGCCCGCTTCGCGGCGAGTTACATCTCTTGATTTTAAAATTGGATCGATGAAATTTTGATATTTAGGGTTTTTACTATTATGACTTAAGCCAATTTGAATCGGTGTATTAACCGAATGCTCTTCAATCTGATATTGAAACCATTGTTGTTGACTAAAACTATATTTATAAGGGCGCTGTGAAGTGTAGCCAATATACATCACTTGCTCACACGGCACTGCGATGATTGCAAATGTAGTCAAATGCCCATCAATTAAACTTAAATTAATTGTAAATTCATCACGCTCATGAATAAATTCTTTCGTCCCATCTAATGGATCAAGCATCCAACATTGTGGCCATGCCTTTCGAGCTGAATAATCACTTTCTTCAGAGAGTACGGGTAAGTTTGGTGTCACTTCAGCTAAATGCTTCAATAAAAAACGATTCACTTTCAAATCCGCTTGTGTTACTGGTGAATCATCACTTTTTTCCTGAATATTAAATTCACAACCTGCACAATAACTTTGGTATTCTTCCAACAATATTTGACTTGCCTGCGCCATAATCGGAACAAGTTGAGAAATTAACGGATCTTGTGGCGCAAGCGTTTTTAAAAACATAGACCAACCTTATGTCATATTCAGATTTACAGCAGCAGCCGATTGCCATGTTCGACATGGATGGCACATTACTCGATTTAGCCTTTGATGATTTTATTTGGAATCATTGTTTGCCCGAACGACATGCTCAAGTCCACCAATGCAGTCTTGAACAAAGCCAGCAGACACTATTTCAATTCTACCAACAGCATAAGCATACACTATCTTGGTATTCTTCGGCGTACTGGACTGCTAAAGTTGGGGTTGATGTACTGCAACTTCAATATGAACATCGCGAGAAAATTGCTGCACGCGCTGGCTGCCATCAACTGTTAGAACGACTCAAAGCGAAAGGTTATCGCTGCTGGTTATTAACCAATGCAGACCAAGCTGGACTGCAATTGAAACTTGAAAATGTCGAACTCAGCCCTTACTTTGAACTTATGATAAGTAGTGAAGAATTGGGACATGCCAAAGAAGATGTTGGATTTTGGCAAAAGCTTCAACAGCTTCATCCTTTTGATCCAGCAAAAGCTGTATTTATTGATGATACCGTTGCTGTCTTAAAAGGTGCTGAAGCTTTTGGTATTTCTAAACTTGTAAGCATTCTACAGCCATCAAGTAGTAAACCAAGTAGAAACGTAAACGAACTCCCATATCCTGCACTCAATCATCTAACTGAATTATTTGACTATCTTGAGTCCAACAATCTCGCGACCAACCTACAGGTAACAGATGCCAAAACAGCATGAACCAGACAGCATGGAAAGCATGCGTATTGATAAGTGGCTTTGGGCGGCTCGTTTCTTTAAAACACGCTCCATTGCCAAAGCTGCGATCGAAGGCGGTAAAGTCCACCATCACAATGATCGAGTTAAAGTCTCTAAAGAAGTTCGAATAGGAATGGAACTGACCATCCAGCAAGGCTTCGAAAAAAAGACCGTAGTGATTAAAGCACTATCTGCCGTTCGTGGTGGCGCTCCTATTGCCCAACAACTCTATGAAGAAACACAAGAAAGTATTGCGCGTAGAGAGTTGCATGCATCACAGCGAAAAATGCATAATCTAGCTCGACCAGATCATCGACCAAGTAAAAAAGATCGTCGTGATATCAATCGTTTTAAGCAGGAAAATGTACAATCATGGTCTTATCATGATGAGTGAATTTCCCTACTTTCAGGTGCGTCATTTTGTGTCGCAAAGACACAGATCAGATGTAGAATAAACAACTAGAATCTGCCACTATACCCGAGTCCCAACAAGTTGAGATTCAATACATCCACTTGGGTTAGTCGTTAAGAATATAAAGTTTTGAGGTTTTGAGATGGATGATAATAAAAGCAAAGCGTTACAAGCTGCGTTAAGCCAAATTGAGAAGCAATTTGGTAAAAATACAGTGATGCGCTTGGGCGATAACACTGTACAAGCAGTTGAAGCTGTTTCTACAGGTTCATTAACACTAGATATCGCATTAGGGATTGGCGGATTACCTAAAGGCCGTATCATCGAAATTTACGGTCCTGAATCATCAGGTAAAACGACCATGACATTACAAGCGATTGCTCAATGTCAGAAAAATGGCGGTACATGTGCATTTATTGATGCAGAACATGCATTAGACCCGGAATATGCACGTAAGTTAGGTGTAGATATTGATAACCTCTTGGTTTCACAACCTGACCATGGTGAACAAGCGCTCGAAATCGCAGATATGCTGGTACGTTCTGGCGCAATTGACCTCATCGTTGTCGACTCTGTTGCTGCATTAACCCCTAAAGCCGAAATTGAAGGCGAAATGGGTGATTCACACATGGGCTTACAAGCACGTTTAATGAGTCAGGCATTACGTAAAATTACCGGTAATGCAAAACGCTCTAACTGTATGGTGATCTTCATTAACCAAATCCGTATGAAGATTGGTGTGATGTTTGGTAGCCCAGAAACAACAACTGGTGGTAATGCTCTCAAATTCTATGCATCTGTACGTTTAGATATTCGTCGTATCGGTCAAGTAAAAGAAGGCGATGAAATTACAGGTAACGAAACACGCGTTAAAGTTGTAAAAAACAAAATGGCGCCTCCTTTCAAAGAAGCTGTATTCCAAATCATGTACGGTAGAGGGACTAATCAGTTAGGTGAATTGGTTGACCTCGCAGTTCAACAAGATATCGTCCAAAAAGCTGGCGCATGGTATTCATACCAAGGTAATAAGATTGGACAAGGTAAAAATAATGTAATTCGTCATTTTGAAGAAAACCCTCAAATGGCTCAAGAAATTGAGAAGCTGATTCGAGAACAACTTCTGACTAAAAACAAGCCAGCCGAAAATACAGATATTGAAGAAGAAGAACCAGACTTTTTAGAAAGCTAAGCTGAAACGCCCTTCGGGGCGTTTTTCTTTCATGAGGAAATAAAACGTGTTTAATACTGAAAAATCAGAAAAACCCAAAACGCTTACAGGTACAAGACTACGCTCTTACGCCTTTGCACTTCTGACACGCCGTGATTATTCCCAAGCCGAACTGAGCAATAAACTCAATCAATATGCAATCAATCCTGATGAGGTTGCAGAGTTAGTAGCAGAATTAGCACAGCAAAACTATCAAAGCGATCAAAGAGTCGCAGAACTTACCCTAGCAAGCCAATTGAGAAAAGGCAAAGGGCTACAGCGCATCAAACAGGCTTTAAAAGCGAAAGAACTAGATGAAGAGCTGATTACTGAAGAATTAAAAGAAGTCGATTGGTCAGAACAAGCGTATCAGCTTAAAGTTAAAAAATTTGGTATAGATATCGCAAAAGATCCAAAAATCAAAGCTAGGCAAATTCGCTTCTTACAATATAGAGGATTTAGTATGGATGCGATAATGAAAGCGATTGCTCGAACGAGCGAAGAAGAATAGCTGGTGGCAGCCCTACCAGCAAGACTTCGGCACATCATAGTTCTACTACCGTTGCTACCTTCCGGTCCTGGCGGGGTTCATAGAGTACAATTGCGAAGCTACCAGCAGGGCTACCATTGCCTGACAAAGTATAGAGATTTTTAGACCACTTGCAAGTCTTGTAACTGTTTTTAATTAAGTTTTCTATTCAACTGTCTAATTCCTCATCAAAATCTAGATTTTTTTATTACAGCCGATTAAATATGAATAAATTATAAACAACAAAAACTAAATCCCTTCAAAAGTGCTTGAAGATTGTAAATGCTTATTGCATTTAAATGAGTTGCTGTTTTAATGACTAAAGTAAAATACATATCAACATGCCACAAGCTCAAAAGCTTGCTTGTATCGCTTATTTTTCAACATTACGGATGAGTTTTCATGCTAAAAAAGCATTCTGTACTTTTCATTGCTCTGCTTAGCAGCGCGCATTTGTATGCCAATGTTCCTATTGAGTCTAGAGCTTTAAGCCAACAAATTGCTGACAATACAAATGCTTCACCTGTTGCGACGAATTTAAATTGGGATTTAATCCAAAAGAACCAAAAACTTGAAGAAGAAGTCCGAAAGTTGCGTGGTCAGCTTGAAGAGCATGAAAATGCAATTGACCAACTCAAAAAAGAGCTAGCAAATCGTTATACTGATTTAGATCAACGCTTAGAGTTGCTATCACAAAAAATCGATCCACCAGAAGAAAATACTGATCCAGAAAATGCTTCTAGTGAACCAACAACAAATACCACAAATCAGGTCGCTCCAGTAGCAAATACACAGCAGACAGCGCCAATCACACCAACACCTGTACAAACACCAGTTGTTCAACCACAAGCAAACAATAGCGTAAATAACCAAATAGAGCTCGAAAAAGCTGCTTATACAGTTGCTTTAGATGCATACAAACAAGGCGGTGCTAAAAATGCGATCCAGCCTATGCAAAACTTCATCAAAAACCATCCAAATGGAATATATGTCGGGAATGCATATTTTTGGCTAGCAGAATTTTATTTGGCTGTAGAGCCTGTTGACTATAAAGCAGCTAAACAAAACTATAATATCGTTGCCACACGCTATCCAAACTCTGCCAAAGCACCACGGGCTGTTTATCAACTTTATAGTATCGCTAAAGAAGTCGATAAAAATGCAGCTTTAGCTGGTCAATATCGCACAAAGTTACTCACTCAATACCCACAATCTGAAGAAGCAAAGTTTATTCAGAAAAAATAAAAAAAGATCAAAAAAAGCCAGTTCAAATTGAACTGGCTTTTTTTATACCTAGATTAAACTTATTTAATCTTTGCATGTGATTTTAAGTATTCAGTGTAATCTTCTAATATCTGCTGACCGCGGAACTGTTGATATAGTTTTGTCAACTCAGTCAATTGTTCTTGTGGTAGCTCACTAGCAACATTCGCATTCACATTTGATACAGCTACGATAACCAATTCATTTGGTAATTTCGCAGTAGTTGCTGACCACATCCCTTCTTTCGTCGGAGCTGGAATACTGAAAGCCGCTCGTTCAATTTCACGTTTTAAACCTTGAGAACGAACAAATACGCCTGCATTTTCAAAAGTCACATTAGACTTAGCAACAACTTGCGCTGCTGGCTGTGTTTTAAAGTCTGTCAAAATTGTAGACATCTTCGCTTTCGCAGCTTTATATGCTTTATCTTCAATAACTTTAGCTTTAACTTCAGCTGTCGCTTGAGCTAACGGCTTAATACCTGCTGGATGATAATCACGAACTTTGATCCAGATCGTATCACCATTAGCTAATTGAATATTTGATGACGCATTACGATCACCATTCTTCACATCATCACTAAAGATTTTAGCTTTAACATTTAAATCACTTAAATAAGGATTTTGCGTTGTCAAAGTTACACCTTTTGCTGATTCAACGCGTGCAGCTTTTACTTCTTGCACTACAGCATCAAGTGAATCGCCACCGACAACCATTTCATTTAAGTTATTTACAGTATCGCTGAATAAATTAGCTGATTTTGTTTTTTCAACTTCAGCTGTCAAACGCGCTTTTTCAGCTTCAAATGAAGGAATAGTCACTGTCTGTGTGTTTGCTTCGATAATGTGATAGCCATACTGAGTTTTCACAGGCTTTGAAACTTGACCATTTTTCAAAGCATTTACAGCATTATCAAAATCAGCAGAGAAAATACCAGGTGCATAAGCATCAACCAAACCGCCCTGATCTTTCGAGCTCGGATCTTCAGAGAATTGAGCTGCTGCTTGAGCAAACGTCATGCCTGCTTGAATTTTCGCATAGACATCATTCGCAAGTTTTTGTGCAGCGGCAGCATCACGAGTATCAGTCGTAATTAAAATATGCTTCACTTCACGCTTAGCATCTTTCTGCTGTTTTTCAACAAAAGCTTGATAAGCTTGTTTTAAATCAGCATCAGTTACAGCTAAGCTTGTTTGTGGCAACAATGAAGGTGTTAAAACAACATAATCGACATCAACAGCAGCAACTTGCTTAAACTCACCTTTATGCTTGTTGTAGTAATCTGTGATTTCTTGGTTAGACGCAGTTAAGCCCTTCTTATAGTCATCCAATTTGATGCTTGCTAGGTGCAAAGTACGCTGTTCAGTTTGCAAGTTCGCCAATTGTTGTAAATCAGACTTACTTACTAATGCATAGTCCATCAACGTTGATGAAATCATTTTCAATGCATGGTCTTGACGTAAGCTTGCAAGCAAACTTTGATTGGTCATGCCTACTGAACGTAAATAGTTTCCATAAAGTTGCTCAGAGAACTTCCCATTTTCTTGGAAGCTTGGTTGTTGAGCCAACATTTGTTCAAGTTGAGCATCGCTTAATGAAATACCTAACTTTTCAGCTTGCTGTTGCAATAAGGCACGCGTCACAAGCGCATCTAAAGCTTTGTCTTGAATAACTGGTAGATTTAAAAGTGACTCATCACCTTTAACCATAGATAAATACTGATCTTTATAATTCTTGGTTGCACTTTCTAATTCTTTATTAGAAATATCTTGACCGTTGACAGATTTCGCAACGTCTGCCTTATTGCTACCACTAAAATATCCCTCAATACCTACAAGCGCTAAAGGAGTCAAAAACAAAACTAAAAGGACTTTGCCAAGCCAACCCTTAATGAGTGTACGAAAAGATTCCATAAGAATTCCAATATTTTATTTCGGAGCAATTTTAACTGAAAAATAAAAGCGAATGAATGCAGAATAAGGATCAAACTCATTTTTTCATTCATTAAATAAAAAACGCACCCGAAATGGTGCGTTTATTGATTTAAAAAGATTACGCAACTGAATCTTTTAAACCCTTACCTGGTTTGAAACTAGGTACTTTGCTTGCTTTAATTTGAAGCTCTTCACCAGTTTTTGGATTACGACCAGTACGTGCAGCACGTTCTTTAACGCTAAAAGTACCAAAACCAACTAAAGTAACCGTATCACCCTTTTTAAGTGCTTCAGTGATTGACGCAATCGTTGCATCGAGTGCCTTACCAGCATCCGATTTAGATACTCCCCCTTTTTCAGCAATCGCATCAATTAATTCTGATTTATTCATGATAAAAAATATCCTCTTAATATCGTTTGTTAAGATCCAAGGCTATAGTTTAAAAGGCCATGACGCCTTTATAGCAATGCTTTAGGGGAGAACGCAATACTAGAAAGGCCTTTTAGCAAAAATAAATACTGAAATACGACATAAACGGACGAGTGCCAACGATTTTTTTTACTTTTTATTCAATTTGGCTTTTAACTGGTTATTTTCTTCAATTAAAGCGTCCACTTTAATGTGAAGTTGCACTAAAAGTTGCTCGATATGTTGAAGATCCTTTGGCGTCACTAAACCAATGCGATTTAAAGAGTGATTTACACCAGTATCTAAAATCTTTTCAACTTTATCTTTGGTATCTGTAACAGACTCTTTGGCTTTCTCAGTGACTTTACCAACTGTGTTATCCGCAAAATCAACTGTTTTTGATTCTAACTCTTCGCCGACCTTGACCAATGAGTCGAATAATTTATTTCCTTCCTCTTCAGCGCGAGAAAAAGCACCTAAACCAGCTAACCAAATTTGTTGTGTATACTTCTTGAAATCAAGCGCAGATTTTTTAGAACTCTTTGATTTTGTCTTAGTTTTTACCTCAGTTTCTTCACTCGAATTTTCTATATTTGAGTTATCCATAGAACCATGCTCCTAAGCACTTTACAAACAGTATGTCGTATTTAACTATAAAAATGTTTTTATAATATCAAAGTTAAGACTTGATCGTTTTAAAAAACTGTTCTACAAAGCAACAAAGTCATGTAAATTATTTTTAATAATTGAGTAAGGATGCTCAAGTTTACAGATTTGTGGTTTTATTGTTTGATTGGTAAGGAAAAAGAGACTTATGAGTTATACGCAACAAAGAAACAAGCACCCTCATTTGTTGCTAAACATTGTCATCATTGTTTTAGAGACTTTTTTCTCATTCATCCTAACCCATGATGCCGCTTTACGTTTGCAAGCAAAAAAATTTATTGAGCAAAAAATTACAATTCGCATCAATAGCTATATCCCTTTCTTTGATTTTTATATCCAATTTACTGATAAAGGCTTGTTGTTTGATATGAAAGCCTTAGATAGAAAAATTGATTTAGAGGTGAATAGCACACTAATTGATTTAGTTAAAATATTTGTGTTTAACAATCAACGTAGCATCACCAATATGCGTATTTTGGGTGATTCAACTTTATCTGAAGAGTTTTTAGACTTTATTCCACATCTAACATTAACCAGTATCTTCGCAAATTGGAGACAATGGTTTAATGCTTTTAATGACGAAGCAGAAGCAGTTGCATCTCAACAACGCATCGCCCCGCTCTTGGATAAAATTGACCAACAACGTTCTGAAATCAATACTTTACTCGTTGAAGTAAAACAGTACCAAAATCGCATTCATCGCATGCAGAAACGTCAGCGTTTCATCAATATTTGCTTTGCTTTATTGAGCTTTATTTTTATTGGTTTTTTTGTTTATAATATGTGGATACAATAATTACAGTATATTTCACTTTTCACGTTGATATTCGCAATTAAAAAACTTGACTATTTTAGTCGGAATTCATAAAATTTAGACATCTAGTCTAACCATGTGTATCGAATCATGCGCCTTACAACTCGCGGTCGTTACGCAGTGACTGCTCTACTTGATTTAGCTTTGCAGCCAACTGAACAAACGATCACGCTTGCGGAAATAGCAGCACGCCAATCCATCTCAGTCGCTTATTTAGAACAGTTATTCGCGAAACTTAAGCGTCATGGGTTAGTTTCAAGCGTTCGTGGTGCTAACGGTGGATATCATCTTGCACGCAATGCCGCTGAAATCACTGTGCTAGAAATTATCGAAGCTGTAAATGAAACTGTCGATGCGACGCGTTGTGACCATAAAGGTAACTGCCAAAATGGTGCAATGTGCTTGACGCATGACTTATGGCAAGAACTCTCCCACCATATTGCCGATTATCTCGCAAAAATCTCCCTTGCTGATCTGATTGCTCGTGACAACGTTCAAACAGTTGCACTACGCCAAAATTCAGTAAGTTTAGATTCAACCCTTCTATCGGTTACAGGTATTTGACATGAAACGTCCAATTTATCTTGATTATGCAGCAACTACGCCAGTACTTCCTGAGGTTGCAGAGCGTATGATGGAATGCTTAACTTTCGAAGGTACATTTGGTAATCCAGCATCACGTTCACATGCGTATGGTTGGCAAGCTGAAGAAAAAGTTGAGTATGCTCGTGAACAAGTAGCAAACTTAATCAAAGCTGATCCGCGTGAAATCGTGTGGACTTCTGGCGCTACTGAATCTGACAACTTGGCGTTGAAAGGTATTGCTCAGTTCTATGGTTCAAAAGGCAAACACATCATTACAAGTAAAATCGAACACAAAGCTGTGTTGGATCCTTGCCGTGAACTTGAAGAACAAGGTTTTGATATTACATATTTAGAGCCAGAGCCACGTACAGGTTTAATTACACCTGAAATGGTTCAAGCTGCTTTGCGCCCAGATACGATTCTTGTATCACTCATGATGGTGAACAACGAAATCGGTACAGTGACTGATGTTGCTGCAATTGGCGAATTAACACGTGCTAATAAAACATTCTTGCACGTAGATGCAGCACAAGCAGCAGGTAAAGTTGAAATTGATCTTTCAACAATGAAAATCGACTTGATGAGTTTTTCAGGTCACAAAATTTATGGTCCTAAAGGGATTGGTGCACTTTACGTTCGCCGTAGCCCTCGTGTTCGTTTGAAAGCTCAAATGCACGGTGGTGGTCATGAACGTGGTATGCGTTCTGGTACTTTAGCGACACATCAAATCGTTGGTATGGGTGAAGCTTTTGAAATTGCTGGCAAAACTATGCAAGCAGAACAAGAACGTCTTCGCCTCTTGCGTGACAAACTTTGGAATGGTTTCCAAGATCTTGAGCAAGTGTTCTTGAATGGTCACCCTACTCAAAACGTTGCAAACTATCTCAATGTTAGCTTCAACTTCGTTGAAGGTGAATCATTGATGATGGCGTTAAAAGATCTTGCTGTTTCAAGCGGTTCAGCATGTACTTCAGCAACCTTAGAACCATCCTATGTGTTACGTGCTTTAGGTTTATCTGATGAGCTAGCACATAGCTCTATCCGTTTTAGTTTTGGTAAATATACCACTGAAGCAGATATTGACCACGTATTGACCCTTACCAAGGCTGCTGTTGAGAAACTTCGTGAACTTTCTCCGCTTTGGGATATGTACAAAGAAGGTATCGACCTTTCAACAGTTGAATGGGCTGAACACTAAATTATTTTATTGTAGTTTCAATTGAACTCTTCATTGAAAACAGTGTTTTAACCCTCATATTTAATATTAGGCTGACCCCGAGGTTTGGAGAAGCGACATGGCTTATAGCGAAAAGGTAATTGATCATTACGAAAACCCTCGTAATGTAGGTATTTTGGATAAAAATGCAGAAAACGTTGGTACAGGTATGGTCGGTGCACCAGCTTGTGGTGATGTGATGCGTTTACAAATTCAAGTCGATGACAATGGCGTAATTGAAGAAGCTCGCTTCAAAACTTATGGCTGTGGTTCTGCGATTGCATCAAGTTCTCTTGTAACTGAATGGTTAAAAGGTAAGACACTTGATGAAGCTCAAGCAATCAAAAACATTGATATTGCAACTGAGCTTGCGCTTCCTCCAGTAAAAGTACACTGCTCTGTATTGGCTGAAGATGCGATTAAAGCTGCGATTGAAGACTATCGTGGTAAAAAAGCAAAAGCTTAATTGATTACCGAACAAAATTGGAGTTTTCATGATCAATTTAACTGAAAATGCTGCGACTCACATCAGCAATTACCTACAAAACCGAGGTAAGGGTGAAGGCATTCGTGTTGGTGTGAAAACTTCGGGTTGTTCTGGATTGGCTTACGTACTTGAGTTTGTCGATGATGTCGACACACATGATCAAATGTTTGAACAATTCGGTGTTAAAGTTTTCGTTGACCCTAAAAGCCTAGTTTATCTCGATGGTTTAGAGATGGACTATGTCAAAAATGGTCTCAATGAAGGTTTTGAATTTAACAACCCAAATCAAAAAGGTGAATGTGGTTGTGGTGAATCATTTACTGTTTAATCCACTCCCACCCTCTTTCTTTTCGTCAAAACAGTGTGTTCCGCACTGTTTTAACGTATTTATCAATAGCGGAATTCATCTCCCATGAATCATTTTGAGTTGTTCCAATTACCCGAAGCACTCGATATAGATTTAGCAGCTTTAAAAAAACAATTTTTAAGTTTGCAACAGCAATATCACCCTGACAAAGCAACCGACAAAGATCAAGCACTGATTAAGTCAAGCGAAATCAATCAAGCCTTCAAAGTGCTTTCACAAGTTGATAGTCGCGCTGCATATTTACTTGGTTTAAAGAAACAAGACCACCATCTTGACCAATCAATTAATGATTTTGAGTTCTTACAATCTGCACTTGAAATGCGTGAACAATTGGATGAAGCAACATCTTCAGCGCAATTGCACACATTAAAAGTTGAAGTGCAACAATGGGTTGATGGTCTAGTACGTGAGTTTAAAATTGATTTTGCGGACGAAGATTGGGCTGAAGCACGTGATACTGTTCGTAAACTGCGTTTTTTCCAACGTGTTATGAATGATATTGATAAGGCTGAAGATCGCATACTAGACGAAGAAGAAAGCTTCGATCTAGATGATGATTTTTAATCCGCTATTACCAATTATTTTCAAGGGATACCTCACGCATGGCACTTTTGCAAATTGCTGAACCTGGTCAATCGACTGCCCCGCATGAACATCGTATTGCGATTGGCATTGACTTAGGAACAACCCACTCTTTAGTGGCGACAGTGCTATCGGGAAAACCGAAAGTTCTACAAGATGACAAAGATCGCGTTTTATTGCCATCTATTGTTCACTATGCAAAGGATTCAACAACGTTTGGCTATGAAGCCAAACCGTTTATGATGACTGACCCAAAAAATACTGTCGTTTCTGTAAAACGCTTTATGGGTCGTTCACAAGCAGATATTAAATTTCAGCATCCGTATATACTTGTTGGCGCAGAAAATGAGATGCCAGCATTTGAAACTGCTGCTGGTCGTAAAACGCCTGTTGAAATTTCTGCTGAGATTTTAAAACAACTTAAAGATCGCGCTGAAGCAAGTTTAAACAATCCTGTAAATGGTGCTGTCATTACAGTTCCTGCTTACTTCGATGAAGCACAACGTCAAGCAACGCGTGATGCAGCTCAACTTGCTGGTTTAAACGTTTTACGCCTATTAAATGAACCTACAGCCGCTGCGGTTGCCTATGGTTTGGATCAAGAAACCAATCTAAGCACTGATCGCAACTATGTGATTTATGATTTAGGTGGCGGTACATTTGATGTATCTATCCTACGTTTTTCCCAAGGTGTATTTGAGGTTTTAGCGACAGGTGGACACACTGCGTTAGGTGGCGATGACCTTGACCGTTTAATCGTAAAATGGGCAAAGAAACAACTCAATATCGATACATTAAGTGATGAAGAATATGCTGTCTTTGTTGTTGCTGCCCGCCAAGCCAAAGAATATTTAACGGATCATGAATCTGCCGAGTTAAAACTATTAGATGACCGTCTTACTTTAGACCGTCCAACTTTTGAATCAATTATTCAAGTTGCTCTTGATAAGACAATGAGTGTTTGCAAACGCGTATTACGTGATGCAAAACTTGAACTTGATGAGATTGAGCATGTTGTTTTAGTGGGTGGTTCAACTCGTTCTTACGCCGTTCAAAAAGTAGTACGTGAGTTATTTAAGCGTGAACCATTATGTACAATTAATCCAGATGAAGTTGTCGCGATTGGTGCATCTATTACGGCAAATCAACTGATTGGCAACAGCCAAGACGGCTCATTATTGCTTGATGTTACCCCACTATCTCTTGGCTTAGAAACTATGGGGGGGTTAGTTGAACGCTTAATCTCTCGCAATACAGCAATTCCTGTTGCTCGCCGCCAAGAATTCACCACTTATCAAGATGGTCAAACAGCAATGTTAATCCATGTGGTACAAGGTGAACGTGATTTGGTTGAACACTGTCGCTCGTTGGGTCGCTTTGTATTACACGGCATTCCCCCAATGACAGCTGGTCAAGCACGTATCGAAGTGACATTCCAAGTTGACGCTGATGGTTTGCTTACAGTATCGGCAAAAGAAACCACTTCTGGAGTGCAAGCACAGATTGATATCAAACCATCTTATGGTTTATCAACAGCGGATACTGAACGTTTACTAGTAGAAGGTTTCCAGCATGCAGAGGAAGATAAACATCTTCGTCATTTGCAAGAAACTAAAGTTGAAGCTCAACGCGAGTTAGAAGCCTTAGAGCAAGCATTAAAAGCCGATACTGATCTACTTTCTCAGCAACAAGCACGAGATCTTATTTTAGCCGCAGAAGCATTGAAAGCTCGACTTAAAACTAATGAACTAGAGGCAATTGAACATGCTGTTCAAGAGCTTAAAGTTCATAGCGATGCTTTTGCAGCGCTTCGTATGAATCGACATATTGACCATGCCTTAAAAGGTACAAAACTTGAAGATTGGTCAAACTCAAATTAAAGGTATAGGTGATCAATATGCCACGTATTAAAGTTCTTCCTCATGCTCAAATTTGCCCTGAAGGTGCAGAATTTGAAGTCGAAAAGAATGCCAATTTATGCCAAAGCTTACTTAAGCAAGGTATTAAAATTGAACATGCTTGTGATATGTCTGCGGCATGTACGACCTGCCATGTTGTTGTTCGCAAAGGTTTTGACAGCCTAGATGAAATGAATGACGTAGAGGCTGATTTACTTGATCGTGCTTGGGGTTTAGAGCCAGACTCTCGCCTATCTTGCCAAGTTGAAATTGTTGATGAAGATTTAGAAATTGAAATTCCTAAATACACCATTAACCATGCTTCAGAAAACCACTAAGCCTATATTCGCTTAGTTATAAAAAAACTCCTCATACTTTGAGGAGTTTTTTTATTCAAAAATAAATCTAGCTTATTGTCTAATCTCATCATCAAGCGTTAATTTTGGAATGCCCTGAGCATTAGTAATTTTTTGCTGAGTTTTAATACGCTGGATCATTTTCTCCAAAATTTCGACCAATTCTGGATATTCATAGTTCTGTACTTCTTCTAAGTTCAGCACTAAATGGAATCCTTTATATTCAAAGTCGAACCATTTTTGTGTATCTGACTTCTTACCAGTAAACTTCTCCATAACCTGCCAAGTTTTGACAGGACCTTGAATCCCTTTTAAATAAATCGGTACTTTAGGAACACAAAGAAATTCATTTTTAATCAGCTGATGCGTGTCATCAGCAATCAGAATTTCATCAACTTCTGCTGCTGATTGTAAGCGTGCAGCGAGATTCACATCACGCCCAACGATGGTATAAGCCATACGATGTGAAGCACCATAGTTTCCAACGTGGCAATACCCTGTACTTACACCCATACGGATATGTAATGCTGGATAACCCATCTTCTTCCAACGTTCACGTAATAGCTTCATTTGCTGACGCATCGCAATCGCCATTTCTACACAAGATTTTGCATCTTGCTCAACACCTTGCGAGTTTGGATCACCAAAAAAGATCAGAATCGCATCACCCATGAACTTATCGACAGTCGCTTCATACTGCTTCGCTATCTCTGTCATATGACTGAGATAATCATTGAGTAAGAAAGCTAAATCATCTGGGATTAGTGTTTCTGAAAGCTCAGTAAAACCTTGAATATCTGAAAAGAAGATTGTTAATTTTTTACGCTTATATTCAATCTTGGCTTCAGCCTCACCACGCATAATTGACTGCCATAATTGCAGTGGTGCATATCGACTCAATTGATTTGCAAAAGCAATATAACGCGTCATTTGGTTATGATAATGCTGACGTTGTTGACCAAGAATATTGATACGACGATGCTGATAGTAGTTTCCAATCACAATAAACATCATCAAACCCAGTAAACTGACGACGGTCAGTTCTGGATTCGTTGGCTCAAAATATTCTTCCGCACCAAAAATGAAGAATGTACAGAAATAGAAAGTTAAAACACCGATTAGCCCAATCAAACAAGCAACAGGTAATGTGATTTTATTATTGAGACCAACGTAAAGTAATGCAAATAAGATTGTAAATGTTGGAACTAAACTTAAATGTAACCCAGCTAAAACGATTGCAACAATGACTGCTTCACAAGCAAAGAGAACATTTTTTTCTGTGTTTTTATCAAATTTGTACTGTAACCATTTTTCTAACTTTGGACAAAACAGAAAAAAAACAAATAATAGAGGAAGGATGTAAAGTTGATGATTAGCACTTGAAGAGGTAAATGTATAAATTACCAATATCAGCGACAGTATCGAATATCCCATCAGCCGATGAAAATATGCGAACTGTCTAGGTTCTTTATCAATCAACCTATCTAGTGGCACCCTTAGCTCCTTCCTTATTATAGAAGACTGTTTTTATTCTGTTGTCTAAATCAGTCCATACGCCAATCAAATGGCATATCGCCTTGACCACGTAGTGCAAGCATCAAAGTCTGGCGCATATGAGCAAGAACATCACTGCTATAAGGTACAGCTGGAGTTCCCCAAACTGGCTTCGGCCAAGCAACATCATTTTGGTAACGTACAACATGATGAAAATGAAGTTGAGGTACAACATTACCTAAAGCGGCAACATTCATCTTATCTGCACGGAACACACGTGAAAGTTGGCTAGATAACCAGCTTGATTCACGCAAAAACTGCTCTTGATCTGCTTGGCTAAGTTCATATAACTCAGTGATTCCTGGTACACGCGGCACAAGAATCAACCAAGGAAATTGCATATCATTCATTAAACGACATGTTGAAAGCGGAAAGTCGCCTACAAAAAATGTATCTTGAGCAAGTTGTGGATGCAAACTAAACATATCTTTATAAATGATGCAGAATAATGATGATCAATACTATCACATCAGTTTTGATGTGAATATTATTAGTAACCTGTTTGATTACAAATAACAATGATTTTCCTCATTTATTACATATACATCAGACCAAATGACTATTCATTGGCTAAAGACCACACATCTTGATCATTTAAGCGGCAAAAATATACTTTTCCACTAACTATGTAATTCAGTAAGAAGCTTATTCAGCAAATCAACAATAAATTGGATGCGTTTATCATACTCAGCCAATTGCACCATGACTTTTAAGCGCTGACCGCCTTCCATACGATAGTAGGTTGGATTCTTTTGCATGAGTTGAATAATGCTCATCGCTTGAACTGGCGTATCAGGTGCAAACTCAATGTAACCACCATTACTATTGATATCAATTTTGGTGATGCCTAATTGCTCTGCTCGCAAACGAACTTGATGCACACTGAATAATTGCTTCACTGGTTGCGGAGGAATACCAAAGCGATCGATCAATTCCATACGGATATTATCAAGCTTCTCTTGTGTATCTGTATTACTAATGCGCTTATAAAAGAGTAAACGCTGATGTACATCACCCAAATAATCGTCAGGAATCAATGCTGGCATATGCAGGTTGATTTCAGCAGTAAGTGACAATGGTGCATCAAAGTTTGGTGTTTTACCTTTTTGAATCGCTTTGGTCGCCTTTTCCAACATTTCCATATACAAGCTATAGCCAATCGCTTGCATTGAACCACTTTGTTGTTCACCAAGTAACTCACCTGCGCCACGAATTTCCAAATCTTCGGTTGCCAGCATGAAACCAGCGCCCAAAGTCGAAGCACGTTGAATTGCATCTAAACGTTTTTCAGCATCACCTTTGAGATGTTTAATGGATGGAACTAATAAATAGGCATAAGCTTGGTGATGTGAACGTCCAACACGACCACGTAGTTGATGCAACTGTGCTAAACCAAGTTTGTCAGCCCGTTCAATTAAAATGGTATTGGCATTTGGAACATCAATCCCAGTTTCAATAATCGTCGAGCAGACCAAGACATTGTATTCTTTATGATAGAACTGTTGCATCACTTGCTCGAGTTCTCGTTCACGCATCTGACCATGTGCAACTGCAACACGCGCTTCAGGCACAAGGTTACGAATGTTTTCCGCTGCTCGTTCAATCGTATCGACTTCATTATGTAAGAAATACACCTGACCGCCACGTAACAACTCACGCAGAATTGCCTCTTTCACAGAATCATCTGTATGCTCTTGTACAAATGTTTTTACTGCTAAGCGGCGTGCAGGTGGAGTCGCGATAATCGATAAATCTCGCATTCCTGAGAATGCCATATTTAGCGTACGCGGAATCGGTGTAGCAGTAAGCGTAAGCATATCGACATCTGCACGTAGTGCTTTGATGCGTTCTTTATCTCGAACACCAAAACGATGTTCTTCATCAACAATCATCAAACCCAAATTTTTAAACTGAATGCTTTCTTGCAGAATTTTATGTGTTCCGATCACAATATCGACTTTGCCCTCAGCTAAATCTTCGATCGTTTTCAAATGGGTTTTATTGCTACCAAAACGAGAAAGCACTTCAATTCGAACCGCGGTATCGGCAAAACGATCTTTGAAAGACTCATAATGCTGCTGAGCTAAAAGTGTGGTTGGAACAAGTACAGCAACTTGTTTTCCATTTTGAACCGCAACAAAGGCAGCGCGCATTGCTACTTCAGTTTTACCAAAGCCAACATCACCACAGACCAAACGATCCATCGGTTTGGCAAGTTGCATATCATGCAAAGTTGCTTCAATTGCATTGGCTTGATCCAGTGTTTCTTCATAGGCAAAACCACTGGAAAACTGCATATAACCAGTATGATCCAACTCAAACGCAAAACCAGGTTTAGATTGACGGCGAGCTTGAATATGCAGCAGCTCAGCAGCAACATCATGAATTTGTTCAAGCGCTTTGCGTTTCGCTTTACTCCAAGTATCCGTGCCGAGTTTATGTAATGGTGCAAGGTCTGGATCACCACCACTATATCGACTGATCAGATGCAAATTGGTCACAGGCACATAAACTTTTGCACCATCGGCATAATCGAGCTGCAAAAACTCGTGATCTTGCTGATCAATTTCTAATGTAATCAGACCCGCATAACGTCCAACACCATGATCAATATGTACTACAGGCGCTCCGATACTCAGCTCAGTTAAACTGCGAATTAAAAACTCTTCTGAAACTTCTTGTTGGCGTTTTCGGCGGCGTTGTACCACACGATGCTCATAAAGTTGGTTTTCAGAAATAACAGATAATTGACCTGTGAGCAGCAAGCCACGATCTAAAGGTGCACTGGTAATCGCAACCTGTAATTGATCTTTTTGAAATTGTGCAAAACTTTCTACATTCTGAATGTCTCCTAATACAGAACGTAGTGCATCTTTTAAGGTCTCACGGCGGCCAGCACTCTCGGCGACAAGTAAAACAGGATGCTTAGCTTGATCAATATAATGTTTGACCGCTTCAAAAGGTTGTTCTTTTTTAGGATCAACTGCTAATTTGGGTGGTTGTTCAGCAGCAAGATTCAACACACCTGATTTGGCATCAAATGCGTCTGAAGAGGCTAAAATACGAGGAAATTGGTTGAGTGCCTGCAATACGTGATTTGGCATTAAAAATAAATCTTCTGGCGGAAGAATTGGTTGATCAATATTATGACGACGATCTTCATATCGACGCACAACTTCTTTCCAGAAATTAATCAGCTCATCTTCAATTTCATTATTTGTAATGACAACGCAATTCTTTGGTAGGTACGTCATAAGCGTACTTTGTGATTCCATCAATTTCTTATCGAAAAATAATGGTAGATAAAATTCTAAACCAGGGGTTGCAATCCCCTCTAGCACATCCTGATAAATTGGATTTTTCTTTGGATTGGCTGTTGGGAAGCTTTCAGCATAACGATCTCGAAATGTAGAGCGTCCTTCCTTAAGTGGAAATTCTTTTGCAGGTAAAACAGTGAAGTTTTTTAGGGATTCCGTAGTACGTTGCGTTTCTGGATCAAAGAATTTTAAGCTCTCAATTTCATCGTCAAATAAGTCGATACGAATCGGCTGGTCTTGTCCAGATGCGTAAATATCCATAATACTGCCACGAACTGCAAACTCACCATGATCATAAACCGTGTCAACCAAGCGATAGCCAGCTTGTACCAGTTGCTTTTTCTGTGTTTCTAAATCAAGCTTTTGACCGACTTTAATATCAAAGTGTTCGCCCACAACCCACGAATATGGTGCTACACGTTGCGCTAAAGTACTTGCAGCAATCAGCAAAATGCCCTTTTGTGGCATATTGGAAAGAAGTGCTAAACGCTCAGACACAATATCCTGATGTGGAGACAAACGGTCATAAGGCAAAATTTCCCAATCAGGAAAAATCGTTGGCTTGATACCATAGAACTCAAGTTCACTTTCAAGTTGAGCAAGGTGCTGATTATTTCTTGCGACAATCACATATAGATTAGAATTCTGCGTAGCAATTTCTTTAAATAATAGTGCTGCTGATGATCCGAGTAATGAACCAATCCAGCGTTTTTCGCCCGCTTTGAATTGTTGTAAGTTTAATTGAGAGATTTCTTGTTGAAACATAGAGAAAATCATGCAATCTAAAAAGATAAGTACCCTATTTTAGCATGATGTTTTTTAGTTGAAGTAGAAAATCAGTTTCATTTAAAAGTTTTAAATATGCTTAGGCTATTTTATTTTTGCATCACTCTATTTAGTAACCCCCTTATCCTTTATTTAGATATGACATTTACATACTTGAATTTCGCTATCAAAAACCAAATAGCAAGTTGAACCAAGCCATCGCTAATCAATCAAATACAATATAAAAAGCACCTCGATCAAATTATCCAAGGTGCTTTATTAATCATTAAGATGCAAATTTTGCATTTGGAAAGAAACGTCCCTCAACAATGTCATAGCACCATTGGAAGATAAACGTATACACCAAAATACACATCGTTAAACCAAAATCTAAAATCAAAGCTTCAATGAACGACATATTCATCATATAAGCAATAATTGGAATGGTTGCGAGCATTAAACCGCCCTCAAATCCAATCGCATGAAGAATACGTATACGAATCGTTCTTTGCCATTGATATTTATGTTCTATTTTTTCGAAATAATGGTTGAAGATCATATTCCAGATGACCGAAATGACCGCCATAATTGTACCTAAAATACCAGTAACCTCTAATGGCATACTAAAAATAAAACTTAACGCAATTGCGATGATGACCAATAAAATCACTTCATAGCTAATCGCATGAACGAGTCTTCTTTTGGAAATCAACATTTTTAAACACTCTCTTGTTTGGATATTACGCATTTTATTTTTATAATTTTGATTAATCCAATCAGGTTCTTTCAGTTTTTTTGACAGATGAATATAAATCAAGAACAACTTCTCATGTTTCAAACCGTCATTGAAACAGGTTCATTCTCTGCTGCTGCACGTAAGCTAGGCAAAGTCCCTTCAGCAGTAAGTATGTCCATCGCCAATTTAGAAATTGACCTCGATCTAAATTTATTTGAGCGTATTGGACGTGAACCAAAACCAACAGATGAAGCATGGGCTTTATATGAGAAAACACAGCAATTACTGATTGAAATGAATCAGTGGAAGCAACATGCTCATGCTTTAAGTACGGGTTTAGAATCTACACTTAATATTGTGGTGGTTTCTGAGTTACTGCATACCAATTGGACAGATTACATCACCCTACTTGAGCAACATTTCCCGAGTCTTGCAATTAATATCGTGTCTGCACCTCAAGAAGATGCTTTGCAAATGTTGCTCGATCAGTCCGCACAACTCGCACTGATGTTTGAGAGAGAGCATTTGGACAGCCGCGAACAATTTGTGGAATTAAAACGAGAAGCTCTCGTTCCTGTTGTTTCAAATATTCATCCGCTTGCACAACTTCAAGAAGTTTCTTTTGAACAAATGATTCAAACTCGACAAATCGTAGTCGCGAGTCGTGATAATACAATTAAGCCAGAATTACTTTATTCTAAAGATTATTGGCGCACCGATAATCATCATTCTGCATGCATGATGATTGTCCGAAATTTGGGTTGGGGTGTTTTACCTTTAGAAATGTTTAATGAAAACCCTGAACTGAAAAAGAAATTAAAAATTTTGGAACTTTATGATTTCACGCCTAAGTTTGAATACTACGTCGATCTTGTTTGGAGTCGTGAAAGCGAACTTGGTGCAGCAGCAAGATTTCTGATTAAACATATCAGAACTCAACGTCAACAAACGAATAAATAAAAAGCATTCTATTGCATAAATAAATGCGGCAATGCCATGCTTTGATTTCACACAGTTTATGTTATAAAGAAGTTATCCGTAATTTTGTTTATTAAGAACGCTATATCAATGACTGAAACTGCATTACACCAATTAAAGAATCTAACAACTGTTGTAGCTGATAGTAGCGACCTAGAGGCGATTGAAAAATTTCGTCCACTAGATGCAACAACCAACCCCTCATTGATTACTGCCGCAGCAGAACAGCCAGAAAGCAAACAGCTGATTGAAGACGCTTATACACAAGCAAAACAGGAAGGCTATCAAAATGATGCACTGATTGAACGTACCATTGATATTTTAACAGTCAAATTTGGCGTTGAAATTTTAAAACTAATTGATGGTCGAGTTTCAACAGAGGTTGATGCTTCTCTTTCTTATAATACTGAAGCAACGATTGCCAAAGCACGTGAGCTTTCTAAACTCTACCAAGGCTATGGCATTGCTCAATCACGTATTTTGATCAAGATCGCGTCGACATGGGAAGGTATTCAGGCGGCGAAAGTCCTCGAAGCAGAAGGTATTCCTTGTAACCTCACTTTGTTATTTGGTTTACATCAGGCCCAAGCTTGTGCAGATGCAAAAATCACTCTGATTTCTCCATTTGTTGGTCGTATCTTAGATTGGTATAAAAAAGCTGAAGGTGTCGAGCAATATCCAATTGAAAAAGATCCAGGTGTACTGTCTGTTAAGCAGATCTATAATTATTACAAACAGCAAGGTATTCAAACTCAAGTGATGGGCGCAAGTTTCCGTAGTACGGCGCAAGTTCTAGGTTTAGCAGGTTGTGATTTATTGACAATTGCACCAAGCCTGTTGTCGCAACTGGAACAAGATCAAAAGCCTGTTAAAGCTCAGTTGTCAGTTGAAGTGGCGGAACAAGCAGAAAAAATCGAACGTCCAGCTCAAACCAAAGAAAGTTTCAAAGCTGAACTTGAACAAGATTTGATGGCATTCCAATTGCTACAAGGCGGAATCGATGGCTTTATCAAAGCACGTGATCAACTGAGTTTATTGCTACGTCAATCTTTTGGTATTGATGCTGAAATCAAAGCATAATTAGTCGAATTTTCACCTATAAAAACCGATTTTTGCTATATTAGCGAAAATCGGTTTTTTTAATGAGTTTAACGTGTTCGGCATAACAGATTTAACCACGTATATTATTGGTACAATCTTGATCGTGTTATTACCCGGACCTAACTCTATATATGTGATGTCAGTGGCATCACGTTACGGTATACGAACTGGTTATGCCGCTGCTTGTGGCGTATTTACAGGCGATTTTATCTTAATTATTTGTACTGTATTAGGCGCAGCTTCACTATTAAAAGCATTTCCGATTTTATTTATCGTTTTAAAATTATCTGGTGCTTGTTACCTCGCATATTTAGGCTTTAAGTTATTGCAAAGTGCTTTTCAAACATGGAGTCGACCAACGCAACATGCTGAAATGGCTGATTTACCACAATTAGATAAAGTTCATCCTTACCGTACAGCACTTAGTATTAGTCTGCTTAATCCCAAAGCAATTTTATTCTTCCTTTCTTTTTTTGTTCAATTCGTAGAACCCAATTACGCTTACCCTGCATTAAGTTTTTTAATCTTAGCAATAATTCTACAAATCATTAGTTTTAGTTATTTAACCGCTTTAATTTTTTCAGGTGTAAAGCTTGCTAACTTCTTTAAACATAATTATAAACTTGCAGCTAGTGGTATTTGTTTAGTTGGGCTTTTATTTTTTGGATTTGGTTTAAGACTTGCTACTTCAACCATTTCTTAGTTTCAATTTTTCAAATTTGATCAGTTTATTCAATCGCCTAAATACTTCGATTAATTGATAATTAACGATATACTTTTCAACAAATTTTAATCAAGTTTAGATGCATAGATGCAACGTCTCCTCCAAGATTTCTCGATTCCCGCGGTTTTTGCTGGCTTTATTACTTTTCTTATCGGAATTAGTGTCTCAGCCGTACTGGTGATCCAAGGCGCCCAATCTTTGGGTGCAAATACTGCTCAAATTAATTCTTGGTTTTGGGCGCTTGGGCTTGCAATTGGTCTATCTGGATTAATTTTATCTTGGAAATATAAGTATCCTGTTGCAACCGCATGGTCAACGCCAGGTATTGCCTTGATTATTGCATCTACAGGACATTACGACTTATATGAAGCTATAGGTGCTTTTCTTATTTGTGGGATTGCAATTGCTGTCGTTGGCTTTTCAGGTATTTTCCAAAAATTATTGGCTCATATCCCCCAAAGCCTGACCTGCGCAATGCTAGCGGGTATCTTATTAAAATTTGGAATACAAATTTTCAGCAGTTTAGAAACGCAGCTTGGTTTTATTCTAAGTATGTTAGTGATCTATCTTGTATCAAAGCGTTTATTCCCACGTTACAGTATTGTTCTTACTGTTATTGTAGGGGCTATCATCTGCCCTCTATTCATTGATTTTGAACTTCATGCAATCACATGGTCTTTGACACAACCTGTGTGGATGCAACCTTCATTTTCTTGGTCTGCCATTCTTGGACTTGCCTTACCGTTGTTTGTGATCAATATGACTTCACAAAATTTACCAGGTATTGCAATGATTCAAAGTTATGGTTATCAACCACATGTGAATCAACTGGTTGGTTGGACGGGTATTGCACACACTGTTTTTGCTCCTTTTGGCTGTTTTTCCGTTAATTTAGCAGCTATCAGCGCAGCAGTAAGTTTAGATGACCAAGTACATCCTGATCCAAGCAAACGTTATATAGCGGGGATTAGTTGTGGTTTGTTTTATATTTTAATGGGGCTTTTTGCCTCAACTCTAGTCAGTCTACTGATGTCGTTCCCACAAATTTTTATTGTCGCACTTGCAGGAATTGCCTTATTTGCAACAATTAGCCACAACGTAGCAGTCGCATTTTCAAATGTCGAAGAACGTGAAGCCGCTTTACTGACCTTCCTATGCAGCGCATCAGGTGTTCAATTTTGGGGTATTGGCTCAGCATTTTGGGGATTATTGCTTGGAATTTTCGTACTAATCTTATTTCGATTTAAAGCAAAAAATAAGCCTTAGATATTAGGGTCTGTTGACGTTTCACCTTGCGAGCTTTCAGCTCTCATTGCGACAGTGGGTGTTTTTTAGATGATACAAGGCATGTTTTGTGAAATTTAGTCATTCTAAATGAGCAAGACATAACGCAGTAGCGGCAAAAAATACCCCTGTCCCGAAGGGTTATGGCTAAAACTTCCTCAAACTTCGTTATGAAACTTGACAAGGGGGGCGCCATTGCCTGCGTTTCATGCCTTGTTTGTGTCGTTTTAACCTATAACACAATGCATGGCTGAAATGTCAACAGACCCTAAGGCTTATTTAGAAAATACGCTCTATTTACCTTCCAAATCCTTCTGCGCCTCTTCATCATTTAAGATACGACCAGCTTGTTTTGGGCGTAATAAAGGTGAAGTTGGGCGAGGATGACTATGTGAATATTGTAAACCTACCCCCGCATAAACATCATCTGTGGCAATTTCTGTCTCAAAACGCTCTTCATCCCGCTCACGAATTTCATCACTGATTCGTTTTACTTCGTCCTCATCAACACCAAGACGCTCCAAAATCACTCCACCAAATTTGATTGCAGATTCAAAGGTCTCACGAATCATATAATCCACTTTTTGTTTCACTAAGTGCAAAGAATGTTCACGATCATATGAGCGAACTAATAGCTTTACTAAAGGAAATTCATGTGTAACCAGTTCAACGATACGATTAGTTGTTTCCTTGCTATCTACACAGACAACAATTGCTTCAGCTGTTGAAGCACCTGACGCATGTAAAATATCTAAACGACATCCGTCACCATAATAGATTTTAAAACCAAACTTTTCTGCGTTTTGGATCATATCAATGTCATTATCGATAATGGTGACATCAACACCTCTGGCCAATAATAACTGACTAGCTACCTGCCCGAAACGACCAAAGCCGATCAACAAAATACGACCACTAAGTCCCTCAGCAACATTGACATTTTCCAACGAGACTTCGTTTTTACTTTGAGTAAATCGTTTAAATACCACACCAAGAATCGGTGTTAGCACCATTGATAAAACAACAATGGCCGTTAGGTTGGACTTGACCGTATTATCAATGACCTGAGCACTCACAGCCGCGGCAAAAAGTACAAAAGCGAACTCACCGCCCTGTGCCATCAATAAAGCTCGATCCAAAGCTTCTGTATGCGAACTTTTGGTCACACGTGCAACAACATAAATCATCAGGGCTTTGGCAAACATCATGGCCAAAACGCCACTTACGATCAGCTGCCAGTTCTGTTGTACCACAGATAAATCTAAAGACATCCCCACACCAAGGAAAAATAGTCCTAATAAGATGCCTCTGAATGGTTCAATATCTGCTTCAATCTGATGTCTAAAGGTTGACTCTGATAACAATACACCTGCAAGGAAAGCGCCCATCGCCATCGACAAACCACTGACCTGCATTAACAATGCTGCACCTAATACGACTAAAAGTGCCGCGGCTGTCATCACCTCCCGCGCTTTAGCTGCTGCCAAGAGTCTGAATAGTGGATTCAGTAGCCAATAACCCGCAGCGATTAAACCTGCGATGGCAATTAAACCAATCCCAATATTTTCTAAGCGCGCTGATGTAGTTTCGACCACATGATTTGGCGCCATGAATGCAACAATCGCCAATAACGGAACAATCAGTAAATCTTCGAATAAAAGTATTGCAACAACTTTTTGTCCATGCGGTTGTGCAATATCACCACGATCACCCAATAGCTGCATCACAATTGCAGTTGAGGTTAAAACAAAACCAGCCGCCCCAATAAATGCAACTTGCCATTGAAAACCAAAGAGTAAGCCGACACCTGTTAAAGCCAAAGCACAAGCAACAATCTGTAATGTGCCTAAACCAAAGATTTCACGTCTAAGACTCCATAAATGTGACGGTTGCATTTCTAAGCCAATCACAAATAGATACATCACGATACCAAGTTCCGCAATATGTAAAATCGAAGTAGAATCATGAAAAAAAGCAAAACCAAATGGGCCAATGATAAGGCCTGCAATTAAATATCCTAATACGGACCCTAATCCAATACGCTTAAAAATGGGTACGGCGATAACAGCCGCAGCTAATAAAACTACAGGCGCAATTAAACTGATTGAGTGTGCCTCTGAACTCATACTGTTCTCATTTTTATCAATTTGATTTTATTCTATTTGAAACACGAAAAGACTTATATACCATTTATGAGACAATGCTTCTCAATCTATTTTTTAATGATCTAGAAATAAAAAAATCGCCACAGAGGACGATTTTAAATTTGATTAAACAACTTTCTAAAGCTCTTTTACCACAACTGTCTTAGCCATTTTGTCATGCCAACCCTGTTTTTTAGGATCAAAAGCGACCCAGATCAAACCAATAAATAAAACTAAAGTGGCTGGAATATAACCAATATAGCGAATAATTCCTTGCCCAACAGTAACATTATTTCCTGTTTGCTCATCCAATACTTTTAAACGTAATAAACGTTTACCAGGTGTTCCCGCAAATTTAATCCAACAAAAGATATAAAAAATAGCACTGAGAATTTGACCTAGCCAATCAGCCCAAGTCCAACCCGAAAAATTATTACTCACATTAGGTGCAATAATCATCATAATTGGTATTAGAGCGACTGCCACGATAATCGAATCAATAATTGCTGCACCCACTCGTATCCAGAAACCTGCATACTCATATTTATATGACATTAGCCCCTCTCATTTTATTTCTATAAATGAATAAATATTTATACATAATAACGGCTAAGCATATCATTTATACAGTATTTTGTTTTAACTCTCGATCAAAAAAATCAACTGTACGTTGCCATACGACTTTGGCCTCAGGCATGCCGCGGCTTACACTTCTGAAACCATGCGGCATATTGTAGGTATAGGCTTCAACTCGATCGCCTAATTGCTGAATCAACTTTTCTCTTTTCGATTTTGGACAAAATGGATCGACATTCGCCCAATGTCCTTGCAAAATTCGAATATCATCTAAGGATTCTTTTTTCGGTACACCAACGCCCTCTATTCCTAAAGAATGATGATAAACCACAGGAGCTAACATATCTTCACGTTTGGCCATTTGAATCACATAGCCACCTGTTAAACATTGTCCCAACATGCCTAAACGCCCATTTGAGCGTGGATCGGATTTCAAAGCATCCAATAAAACATGAATCTCTTGATTTACTCCACTATCAGCAGCATTACTTCGCCCCGCTTTACTCACCATCGCACGGATACAATATTTGACTGCACCACCATCAAACAAATTAGGTACATAAACGAGATAGCCGCGATCAGCTAAATCTTGGGCATCCTCACGATAAACATCAAGAATACCGAATAACTCGTGTAGCAATAAAATTGATGGTACTGCCCCCGATGTTTCTTTAGGTGCGTACACTTCTACTTCTATTTGGCGGGTGGGTAATGTGATTTTTTTTATTTCCATTTTAGTCATCCGTAATATTCGAATCGATTTTATACTATTTATGACAATGCTTATTGTCAAATAAAAAAGGATGGTTTGTACCACCCATTCTGCAAGGCATTCATTTAACTCTAATAGTTTATTAGCGCAGGTTTAACATTCAATCGAATTGACAGCTAAACCACCTTTGGAGGTTTCTTTATATTTATCTGACATGTCTTTACCTGTTTCTTTCATAGTTTGTATGACTTTATCCAAAGACACATGATGTTTGCCATCGCCATGTAATGCCATTTGCGCTGCATTAATCGCTTTTACCGCAGCAATTGCATTTCGCTCAATACACGGCACTTGTACCAAACCACCTATAGGATCGCACGTTAAGCCTAAATTATGCTCTAGACCAATTTCAGCAGCATGTTCAACTTGCTCAGGTGTTCCATTTAAAATTTCTGCTAAACCAGCCGAAGCCATTGCACATGCTGAACCAACCTCGCCCTGACATCCAACTTCTGCACCAGAAATAGAAGCATTCAATTTACATAAAATTCCAACTGCTGCTGCGCTTAAAAAGAATTTTACGATGGTATCTTCAGACTCATCTTTTGAAAAATTTACATAATAGGATAAAACTGCTGGAATAATCCCTGCTGCACCATTGGTTGGTGCTGTTACCACTCTACCACCTGCGGCATTTTCTTCATTAACTGCGAGGGCAAATAAGTTGACCCACTCCATTGCATTAAAGGTCGTCTCAATCAAATTTTGATTTTCTTTTCTTAACAACCGTTGATGAATATTTTTAGCTCGACGTTTTACATTTAGCCCTCCCTCTAAAACTCCCTCATGCTCTAATCCGCTTTGGATACAGGTCTGCATTGCCTGCCAAATTTCGAGAATTTTAGTGCGTATTTCATCTTCAGTTCGCCAGCTTTTCTCATTTTCCAACATCAAATGACTAATACTGCAATTATACTTTTTACACAGCGCTAATAACTCTTTGGCCGTTTGAAATGGATAAGGAATTTGCGTGTTGTCTTCAATGAAACTGCCATGATTGACATGACTTTCATCTAAAACAAAACCACCACCAATTGAATAATAGGTATTGGTATAAACCTCATGTTCATGTTTGTCATACGCGACAATTTTCATCGCATTTGGATGATAAGCTAAGGCCTCATCGATAAAAGTAATATCTCGGTCAGCATCAAAATCAATCAGTTTTGTAGCATCAACTTTTAGTTTTTTAGTCACTAAAGCTTGATCTAGGATCAATCGACTTTTTGCAATATCAATCGTTTCAGGCTCATTACCCATGAGACCTAGTATTGTTGCCCTATCTGTACCATGTCCGATCCCTGTAGAAGATAAGGAACCGTATAAGAAAATTTTAACTTGCTCAATTTTCTGTAAATCACCACGCTCTTTCAGAACTTGAACGAATCGATACGCTGCTCGCATGGGGGCAACAGTATGGGAACTTGAAGGACCAACACCAATCTTAAAAAGATCAAATACACTCAAAGCCATCTGTGATTATTCCTAAAATATCCCTTTTTATTTTTTATGATTTTTTAGCGGGGAAAATTCCGTATTCAATAAAAAAGAATAGCCACAACCGTAACCGACTGTGGCTAACAAAAAGCTTAAATCAGATTAGATACTCAATAAAGAGTTTAATGTTTCAGATACATTTTTCGACTTCACCTTTGGCTGTAATGCTTTTAGGGCTTGTTGAACTTGGGTACGTTGCGGCTCGATCAGTGTGTACCAACGTGAAAGCACTTGTAGCAAACGTGATCCTAAAATCGGGTTTTTCTCATCTAAATATGCAGCAAGCTGAACGAAATGATCAACGCCATAACTCCATGTATTTACAGGATTCGCCGCTAAACCACCGCTAACTGAACGAATACGGTTCGGTGTACCTAAATCATAATCAACGTGTTTGGTTAGATATTCAATGGTCTCTGCTGTTGCGCATGGATTTGAAGCTTGAATCATAAACCATTGATCTAATGACAAGGCTTCATCTTTGAAACGATTATAAAAATCATCTAAAGCCGCCTGTGCTTGTGGTGCATCATTCCAAACTAATACACGTAAAGCACCTAAACGTTCAGACATATTACCAGTCTGTTGATACTGTTCATAAGCCAATTCAAATACAGCATCATCGCCTTGGCGAGCAAGCATATTCAACATGATATTTTTTAGCGCACGAACACCCATTGCCAAAGAAAATTCTTTTTGCTGATCAGGATCTAATGCAAGATAAGCTTCTTTCCAGAATGATCCTAATTCACGCGCTAAACGATTCAGCACAGACTCGCGTTTTTCACGAACAATTTCTGGCTCATAGTCTTGATCAATACGACTACCCAAATAGTTTTCACTTGGTACATCAAACAGACGTGAAGCGAGTAATGGATCTTTATTCACTAAATCTGGCAATGTATTTTTAATCGCCTGAATATAAGTATCTGCTTTATGATCTTCTAATAGGATACGTTCTAATAACGTTTGAGTTGCTTGCCATTGGTTAAAACCGTTGGTTTCATGCTGAATTAAGAACGCTAAATCATCATTCGAATAATCAAATATCAAATTCACTGGTGCAGAGAAATTACGTAATAATGAGGCAACAGGCTGTTCAGTTATGCCTGTAAACTCAATCGTTGCCTCATCCGTATCAAACAGATAGACACCATCTTTCACATCATTTACAAATAAATCAGTGCTATGCAATTTATATTGCTCACCTGTATTGGCATTGAATAATGCCAAAGCAACAGGAATCGGAACAGCTTTCAAATTTGGGTATTTTGGATGTGCTTTTAAACTTTGTTTAAAGCTCAAACGATAAGTTTGCGCAGCAGCATCATATTCACCTTTTGCTTCTAACTTAGGTGTCCCTGGCTGATTATACCAAGTGAGGAAGTTAGACAAATCCACACCTGAACCAGCGCTGAGTGCAGCAACCCAATCTTCAACGGTTACGGCTTGACCGTCATGGCGAAGGAAATATTCATCCGTTCCTTTACGATATTTTTCTTTACCTAATAAAGTCGCCATCATGCGGTTAATTTCCGCACCTTTCTCATACACTGTCGCAGTATAGAAATTATTAATTTCCACAAAATGATCTGGACGCGGAGGGTGTGATAACGGACCAGCATCTTCAGGAAATTGATGTGATTTAAGTACAGCAACATCGTCAATACGTTGTACTGCGGCGGACTGCAAATCTTCTGAGAAAGATTGATCACGGAAAACCGTTAAACCTTCTTTAAGGCAGAGCTGGAACCAATCACGACAAGTAATACGATTACCTGTCCAGTTATGAAAATATTCATGCGCAATCACAGATTGCACACGCATAATCGCAGCATCCGTAGTGAATTCTTCATCGGCAAGTACACACGAGGTATTAAAGATATTGAGACCTTTATTTTCCATTGCACCCATGTTGAACTGGCTCACAGCCACAATCATATAGTTGTCCAAATCATAAGGACGACCATAGTGTTCCTCATCCCAACGCATAGAATGCTTTAAAGCTTCCATCGCAATATGACATTTTGGAATATCTTTTTCGATAGCATAAATTTCTAATGCTACGTCACGACCTTCTGAAGTGGTATAACGATCTTTCAACACCGCCAAATCACCAATCACACAGGCAAATAAATAGCTCGGCTTTTTGGTTGGATCTTGCCAAATCGCAAAATGACGGCCATCACCTGCCTCACCTGTTTCGAGCAAATTACCATTGGCCAATAAAACTGGATATTTTTTATCTGCCTCTACACGTGTAGTAAATACTGAAAGTACATCTGGGCGATCAGGATAGAAAGTTATTTTACGGAAACCTTCTGGCTCATTTTGCGTAACAAATAAATCGCCCGCTTTATATAGGCCTTCAAGTTGTGTATTTGATTCTGGATGAATAATGACTTGTATTTGAAGAATGACCTCATCTGGTGCATCTGTGATCTGCAATTGTTCACTGTCTAAAACGTATTGATCTGCACTAAGCATCTGACCATTGAGTTGAATCGACTTTAGCTCTAAATCACGGCCTAAAAGCGTTAATGCGCCTGCTGCCTGACGCTTCATCACTAGTGTTGAATCAACAATTGTATGATCATCATAAACTTGAATATCTAAATTAATTGATTCAACCAAGAACGATGGCTTTTGATAGTCTTTTAAATAAATGGTTTGATCCGTTTGAACAGGAGGTTGGGCCGCGATATTCATCAGTATTCCTTATCTTTCATGATTTCATGTATATGGTCTTGTCGACAAGACTTCTTGAAGCGTCTTTTATTAGCATAAATTATGCCGTTTGGTCTAAAAATCTCGCATTGAAAACAGTTATAACCACGAGTATCACAGACATCTGCACAAATCATACGCCAACCAATAAAAACTGTCTGTAAGACCCGACATGCGTTTAAAATTTTTATTGGGTTGAGATTGTCTATTTTCAAATAGAATTTGATGAATCGGCTTATCGTTTAGACAAAATTACAACATAGTTTTCTCTTTATAAATAAAAGTGACAAACCTCTCTGCATTTCATCGCTTAATTTACATTTTTTTCGTTAGCTTTACATTTTGTGCACGGTTATTGCTTAAACATATATGCCAATGTAGGTATTTAAAATAACAAGTGAGGGCTACGACTATGGAATTAAAAGCGCATCTTTATCGCCTAGAAAATATTAAAGCAATCCATGATCTTGCCGCTGCAGGCATCGATCATAACGTTATCTCAGTTTTTTTATCAGCGGAGGGAATTAGTCTAACAACACTAGAAGTCACCAATGTAATCAACACCTACGATGCGCTTGGAAAAGAGAAAGTACCAAGTAAGAAAGTTCAAGCATTAATTACAGCTAAAAAAATTGGTCAGGAGGACGAAAACTTACCATGCCCTGTTTAACGATTTACTTAATCCAATAAAAAAACCTCGAACCTTGTTTAGATTCGAGGTTTTTTATAAGGTTCGTTACGGATTTGCACTGTCTGTCCGCAACCAAACAACTGTTCGACCCAACGCGGATACGCCCATATAGCCGCGCATACGTAATCGTTTACCATCGCCAGTCACAACAGCTTTTCCTTTATAAACACGACCGCTGGTTGCTTCTAATACGCGCCCATCGATATAAGCATCAGCTTTGTTTGGATCTTCTCTAAATCCAGACAGAATCTCTAAGCCCAACAATGGTTTATTTGTATTTGGCGCAGCGCATTTTGTGCAGTTTGTTAACGCGATACCGCGTGTTGGATAACGATAAACAATCTTTCCATGAAAACGTCCGTCATTTCCTTTACGGATTTCAACAATTGATAATTGTTCACCTGTTCTTTCTTCGATACTTTTCCAATAGCCTTCGATTGAAGCAGCAAATGTCGTCGCACTTGCAAAAGCAATTGAAATTCCCATGATTCCTTTCATGAGCATATGATTTAGCATATTAACCCCCGTCTTTAAAAAGTAAGCTATTCATCGTTATAAATTTAATGGTCGAAAATTATCACACTTTTTAGGAAGTTACATCGTACAAAATCACTCTTTAGCACAAAAAACAACCACATCGTCATTTATATTTCATATACATATGTACATAATTTTAAACAAAAAAAAGCCTAAACTCGTTGTTCAGGCTTCTCTGTAAATAGTTCTTATTTAAGGATTCGCACTATCTGTTCTAATCCAAACTTGGGTACGACCTAATGCTGAAATCCCCATATATCCACGCATACGCATACGTTTCCCATCAGCACTCAATTGTGCTTTACCTTTATAAATATTGCCTGTTTTAGGTTCTAACACACGACCATCAATATACTGATTTGGCTTTTTAGGATCTTCTTTTAATCCCCAAGCTATTTGCAGACCTAAAATTGGCTTATTTTTAAATGGTTCTGGACATTTCACACAATTGGTTAACACTGCTCCACCACCTAAAACTGGATAGCGATAAACAATCGTTCCTGTATATGTATTATCAGGTTTTTTCTTAATTTCTATGATCGAAAGCTGCTCACCAGTACGGTCATCAATACTTTTCCAAAAACCTTCAGGAGTTGCAGCAAAACTGGTAGAAGTGAATAAAATAAATGACACTCCCATGAGTCCATTCATGAGTGAGTTTCTTTGCATAATATGCTCCGTAATGCAAAATTGATCCATCTAATATACATATGTATTACAACAGCAATCGGCAGTCAACACGACTAATAGATATTTAATTATTTAAAATCAAAAAGAATTTTAACTAAGTCACAAATTAACAGTTAAATGAACAAGAGTTAGCAAAGTTATATTTTCTCTCTGTAATTGAAGACTGTAAAAATCTAAAAAATTAAATCAAATTTCAAGCTTTTAATTTGCAATCTAAAACTATGCATCATTCTTTTATGCCAACATGTATAATCTTTTATTTAGGCACAATAGGTTTCTTCTCAATGGATTTACAGATTCTACAAAAACAGTTAGATGAAAGTAGCCATTGTCCTCTCTGCCAAGCTTCAATGTACTGGGTCGAAGCTGAACAATACACTCAAGATATCCAATTTCATGAGTGCAGCCATTGCGAACATCGTGTGTTTAAGCCTGATAGCAATATGAACTGTCATTGTACTCAATGCACGGCACAACGAAAGAAACAAACACAACAAGCACTTTTACAAGAACAACGCAAATACAAAGCAAAAGATGAAATCATCTATAGCCTCAATCAACTCAGTTTTTTACATAAACTGTTCTTGTTAAGTCTATTAGATGGTTATGCGCGTGAAGATATTCAGCATGATGAAATGATCCATTGGAAAAACATTAAATATCATGAATTCACGCCTAATTTTTTATTCCAGAACCATTTGATTCAAGACCTCGTCAAAGTCGGTATTTTAAAATCACAAGATTCTGGCATTGAAACTGAACATTATTATTTAAATGTTCGCTTAGATGGCTATGCTGACCCAAGTCTGTTTAGTATTACCCACCAGCTTCGCCAGTGGTTTTATGAAAATTTAAGTTTAGGTGTTCCCTTTAAAACTACAGATGAAGTTAAGGATGCACTCTACTTGGTGCTTTACCAAGAGATTGTGCAATTCATGCAGTTCTACTGTCGTACTTGGGGAATTCAAATTGCTGGAAATCGTTCGTTTCAGGCTTTTTGCTATCGTTTGATGGAGGGGTTAGCGATTGGTCAAATTTATTATCTTATTCAAACCGCTTTAGAATATCTTTATAAACAGAAAGCATTGCAGTCGAGAAATGATAAGTTTATCAATACCAACTTATTGAAAAAGACACTTGAACAATATCGTGAACGTGCTTTAGCCGAACGTTGGGAAACGAGTACATTACCAAGGCCACATAACATTCCTTTTAGTAAAATGAGTGAGGTTTTGTTATTTAAGTTTTTGGGTTATGACGAAAATATTTTCTTTCAACCTGTTTGGAAATCTTGGCGTAAAATTGAACCTCGTTTAAATTTTTATTCGGTTAAGCGTTGTATGTATTGTGGTTCGAATGATTTAGTTGTGGACTATGATGCTAAAGATTACGTCTCATTGATTTGCCGTCAATGTAAACATCAAGACCATTATTTTACGCGTTAGTTAGCTCAGGATTTATCATGTCACAGAAACAACAACTTATTGATCAAGTTATAGAAGCTTGGCATTCATTACAAAAACAATCGCCACTCGTTCAATGTATAACCAATAGTGTTGCCAGTAATTATGCGGCGAATATTTTACTTGCCGCAGGTGCGTCACCTGCGATGATTGATAATCCTTTTGAAGCGGAAGATTTTACTAAAATCAGTTCCGCACTCAGTATTAATGTTGGCACACCAACAACTGAACAGACACAGGCAATGTTAATATCAGCACAAACTGCTCAGCAGCATGAAGTACCGTGGATACTTGATCCTGTGGGTTATGGTGCGATTTTGAAGTGGCGTAGTGAAACTGTAGATCAACTTTTAAAATTTAATCCAACAATTATTCGCGGAAATGCCTCAGAAATCAGTGCGCTGGCTGGCAGTCAAATTCAATCCAAAGGTGTAGACAGTACGCTAAATAGCCAAGATGTATATGTACAAGCAAAGAACTTATTAAACCATGCTAAATGTATTGCGATTTCGGGTGAATCGGATTACATCATTTCTAAAGAATTAGATCTTGTTATTCGGGTAAATGGTGGTTGTCACTTACAACCTAAAATCACAGCAACAGGTTGTGCTTTAGGTGCATTAACAGCAGCGTATAGTGCTGTTAGTGCATCTACAATTGCTGCACTTGCATCACATATTCACTTTGCAATTGCAGGTAAACTTGCTTATGAGCATGCACAAACAATCGGTAGTTTTAATGTTGCATTCCTAGATTATGTGCATATGCTTGATGATAATTTAATTCGGCAATATGTTGATGTAGAGATGGTATAAATTCCTTAATCATTATAGAATTTTTATCTACCATTCTTCTTTAGATAATCCTCTTCATCCATAATTTCCCATTTACTAGAAGGATTATCTATTGCGATTTGTATATTATCTCCATTTTTTAAAATCCGAATATTTTCTTTAACGACTTTACTATCTAGTTCCACTAATTTTTTTTGAGCGATATCCAAGCCAAACTCTTTGGCTAAAGTATAATAGGCATAAGCAAGATCAAAGTCTTGTTTTACTCCATTACCTTTTTCATATAACGACGCCAAATTATAAGCGGCATGAGGTTCATTGTTTTCTATTGCTTTGTTATACCAGTAGATAGCGCTATCAAAATCCACATTTTCCCAAAAACCATGCTGATAACCATTACCTAATGCATTTTGTGCTTTAGCATCACCTTGATCCGCAAGTTGCTTAAATATCTTATATGCATCTTCGTATTTATCTTGATCGAATAAATTTTGTGCTTTTTCAAATAAGGGATTAACGTCCTGTTGGCTATGGCTATCTTTCGGTTTTGTCGTATTAGTAGAATTACCACAAGTGACTAAAATAAATGAAGATAAAAACATAGTCAGAACAATTAATAAAACATTCTTTTTTGTCTTAATCAACATACTCAGCACCAATTTATTCAAATCAACAAAATTATTTTATAAATTTTACAACAAACAATGTAAAAAAAATTAAAAACATAAAATATTTATAAAAAATATTAGAGTTTATCTATTTTACTATTAATATAATTTTATTTATACATAAAAATCAAATCCACGCACTATTTCATTTTTTAGCAATTATTGTTCCACCATAGCTACGTGTAAAACTAGTTAAAGCTTAATAATACATCATCTACTACTCCGACAGGTACAATTCAAGCCCACCTGTTGTAGGTGCTTTGTCTCTACTATTTAATCTCTTATATTTTTATAAAAACAAGTTATCTCGTTACAAAAAAATAAATAACAATCCATATCATTAATTGTTCTGCATAAAAATATAAATTAAAATTCATCTTCGTCTATGTTGCGCTAAAGTCTAAAATTTTTATGAAAAATCTTTTGGTTCTTACATCACTTATCTTCTTGATTTCATGTGGTAGTACAAAACAAGAGCACACTGCAAATACTAAGAATTCAAATTCAGAAACAGTATATATTTATGATCAAGAAACAAATAAAAAGCTAAAACAAGCAGAAAATTTCATCAATAATGATCAATATGATAAAGCTTTTCCAATTTTATTCGAGTTAGCCAAACAAGGGAATGCAACTGCTCAAAATGATATTGGTGCAAGTTACCAATACGGATTTAATGGTGAAACTAATGAAGAAAAAGCCATTCATTGGTATACATTAGCAGCTAAACAAAACCATGCACCAGCAATACACAACCTAGGCTTAATAGCGTTTAACAATGCAAAAAATGAAGATGACTATCAAAAAGCATTAACCCTTTTTGAAAAATCAGCTAAGCTTGGTTCCTATGAAGCTATTAATTATATTGGTATATATTATGAAAATGGCATTATATTTCCTCAAGACTCAACCAAAGCAATTGAAAAATTTAAAATGGCAGCAGAGCATGGCAACGCATCAGGTCAGTTTAATCTAGGTCAAGCATACTATTATGGTAGAGGAGTTAAGCAAGATTACAAACAAGCATTTGACTGGTATACAAGATCTTCAAATCAAAATTATAGTGCCTCTGCAATTAAATTAGCCATCCTTTATCGAAAAGGTAAAGGTACAGAAAAAAATGTTGATAAAGCAATAGAGCTATTAAAACCATATGCAGAACAGGGTTATGATCTTGCACAATACAATATTTCTCTTTACTATAAAGATAAAAATGAACTGGGTAAATCTATATACTGGCTAGACCAGTATAAGAAAAACCCCAATAAGAGTGATTAAATCACTCTTTAACTTTTCTATTATAAATAAATAAAGGAATTACAATCGAAGCCCCAACTTGATTATTAATATTTGGGGTATTTATACTTTTCCCCCCTATATTTATCTGCCCCACACCGCCAATCCCATCAATATCTTTATCCCCCCCTGTTTCATAATCTTTTGTCTTAGATTTTACATTCATCAAACCCACATTATAAGCTCCTAAGTTAACACTATTTGTTAGACTATATCCTGCTCCAGTTAATTCCGAAACATGTTTCGCATTAGTCTTAATATTACTTCCTGCAAGAGAAAATCCAATATCATCACTTATTTTTTTTACATTTCCACCATGTAAATTTATTGCACTCTTATCAATACTTATAGAGTCTTCAACAGCATAATATAGCATCCAGTTACCGCGAGCATCGTAGGCTACTCCTAATTCTAAAGAAGCACCTAATATTTCCCATAACTGTGCTCCAATAGTTACAGAAATTTGTCGAGTATAATCTCCACTCACTTTAGTAATTGGCAATAAGCTTTCAGTATAAAGTTTCTTAAGAATTAACTTTTGATTACTTAAGCCTAAAAACTTTGCAGAATGATTTATTAACTTTAGTCTTTGACCCGCATAAAGACTATATGTATCAGTTATTTTATTATCTTGTTTAATTCTTTCTGCATTTAAATTAAATTTTCTTGCGATACTTAATAAAGTATCGCCAGCATTTACAATATAATCTATTTCAATAAAATAACCTTCTTTAGGAGCTGTGACTTGAAGCATCATTTGATTTGATGTATTAGCACTTCCAATAAATATTTTCTGACCTATTTTAATTTCATTTGCATCAGAAATATTATTACTTCTCATAAGTAGAGAAATCTCTTTGTTATATTTTTTTGCTATACTTGCTAAATTCTCACCAGATTTCACCTGATGATAGTCACTTTCATAAGTTTTAGATGGCCCTTTTACTTCCGTTGTGAGCAAAATCTTAATTAAACTTAATGGTAGTGTTAATGTTATCCCATTAAGGAAATAATCTTTCTCAATATTCTCTTGATAAATTTGTGTAAAAGTCTTATATTTTGTTGGGCCACCTTTTACAAAAACTCTTAATATACCTTTTTCAGAATGTGTATATAAAGTTTTTGTTACCTTTCCTTCTTTTGTTGTTTGATCACTATCTAAAACCCTAGTTGTAGTAGGAAACACTAAACTTTGAAAAGTCACTTTATAATCTAAATTTGGAATTTCTTCGTCTATATTCTTATATGTAAAGCGTAATTTAAATGCAATATTCGACATTATTTATCCCAACTATTATTTGCTATCTTTTTCATTTTCAATATAGCCAATAACTGGCTCATCTATATCAATAAAGACTTCTAAAGGCTCTTCAACTTCTGAATAAATCCTATTAGTCCGACCTCTTTCATCCAATACACCCTTCAAATAAACTCCATCTTTTTTACGAATGCGGTAAGAACTTTTTAAATAATCTGAATGAAGTCCAAGACTAGAAAAATCAATACGATGGCTAAATTTTTTAACCTCATCAAAAACTGGTTCTTTTAATATAGGTAAGGACATATTAACTTTCGCCCCACCCATAAACAAATGCTGCCCCGCCTTCGCCTTAAACTTGCCACCCGTGATCGGAAAAATACCTGAACCATTCAGCTTAATCTGAGAACCTCCAGCAGTAATCACAATCTCTTTCGGACTGCTAATCTCAATACGGTCTTCTGTTGAAATAATTTGAATGCCTTGCTTAGCAAGCAAATCCATTCCATCTGACTGTGCCTGAACTTCAAACTTGCCTTTAGCAGCGACCTGCTTAATCCCACTCTGTGCGGCAAACACACTGATTCTGTTTTGTGCATGTGTAATCAGGTTTTTCTGCGTACTTAGATTGATACTATCACCCGCAAATTGATTGATCTGCCCATCCGCAGAAAGATGAATATCTTCATTACTACTCAGGCCAATACCTTCAGGAGAATTGAGTAAAAGGACAGCTTTGTTAAATTTAGCAATTTTTGACTCTAGCGATTCAAAAAAAGCTTTCAGTTGCTCAATTGACTCAATCTCATCCGTTTGCTGGTTCTTCGCAACTTCACTCAAGGCTTTGGCATTGTTTTGGTTGCCTTCCAGCTGTTGCTTGGCAGGTTGGGCATCAAGGTGTTCACCCTCAGCTTGTGCTTGGCTATGAGTGGTGATGAGTAAGCCTTCACCTGCACGT
>PVBE012576178.1_pt1 | contig 80005 bp, 63 predicted proteins | sample 1631181 | NCBI WGS metagenome assembly PVBE01 (sample SAMN08397723, study PRJNA350692) | Marine metagenome, whole genome shotgun sequencing project. | isolation source: water | place: Pacific Ocean | collected 2012-04
CTGGCCGAGCGCATCGAGTCTCTGCTGGAGCGCGGGGCCGAGGGGCGGGCGAGACTCGGGTGCCGGTTGCGCGAGATCGTGGCCGCGGGCCACGAGGTCGAGCGCCTCATGGAGCGCCTGGTGAGGGAGATGGAGGCGGCGCGCGCGGGCGCCGAGGGATGACGACTCCGGGGATGAAGGGCGGCGTGCGCGAGGAGTTGCTGGATCCCCTGCGGCGGACCCTGGAGTGGATGGTCTCCCTGCGCGACGGACGCGGGCGCATCCTGTGTCCGGAACACCGCGTCGAACACAGCGGCAAGAGCGCTGGTGCGATCGTGCTGGCCCTCGAGTTGCGGCGGCTGGATCCGCGGGCGGACCGTGCCCATCTGGCGACGATCGCCAGCGAGCAGGGGCGGCGCCTGGTCGCCAACCTCGCGCGCGAGGGCACCAGTCCGGCCCACACCTTCCGGCCGGGCCGCCACGATCCGTTCAACTGCTCCAACAGCGTGATCGACGGCGGGGCGGCCAGCGACGCCCTGGCTCAGCTCGCGGCAGAGCTCGGGGAGGAGCTCGGACCGGCCGAGCGCGAGACCTTCGCCGCGGCCAGTCTGTTGCACGCACGCACCTACCTGCGCTACGCGGTGCTCGACAAGGGCATCCCGGCCCAGCGCGCCTGGGGCCTGGCGGGCCTGGCAGCGGCCTGGGCCCTCGAGGCCGACGAGGTGCTCGAACGGGCCGCGCTGGAAGCCGTCGAGCTGCTGCAGGAGATCCAGCATCCCGACGGCAGCTACCCCTATCACCCGCTTGAGTGGGGCGCTGAGCACCCTGGCGCCGGCGACGTCTCGGCCTACTACCAGTCGCGGACCACGGCCTTCCTGTTTCATGCTCTCGAGCGCCTGGGCCGGGATACGCGGGACGCGCACCTGCGCGCTCCCCTCGAGCGCGGGCTCGATTTCCTGCTGGCCCTCTCGGGACCGGACGGGATCAAGTGCGGACTGGTGGAGGCCAAGCCCTGGTACTGGGGCGCCACCTACGAGGTGGCCTCCCATCCCTTCGACGCCTTCGCCCTGGCGCGCGGCTGGCGTCATTTCGAGCGCGACGACCTGGGCGATGGGGCCCTGGCCTCGTTCCGCTCCTGGGCGGCGCACATCGACGGTGACGGTCGCCTCGCGAGCCACAGGCCCGGGCCGGGGCGCGGTCGGAGCTACCAGTGCCCGCTGTTCTGGGCCGGGCACGCGATGTGGATGGCGCGCGCCGTCGAGGACCTCGAGGCGATCATGCAGCGTTCCGAGCAGGAGGACGCGGGCCCCGCACGCGCTCCGCGCGTGCGGCACTTCCCCGACGCCTCCCTGGCGCGCGTCGAGGACGGAGCGGTCGTCGCCTGGGTGCGCGGTCGGCGCCCGGGGGTCAACCTGCACCACGGCAGCCCCCACGGAGCCGGGCTGCTGCGGGTCGTCCGTCGCTCCGACGGCGCCGAGTTGCTCGAGCGCTGTCGCCTGGGGGGGCGACAGGAGGCCGAGTGGTCGGGACGCTGCGGCCTGCCCTCCCCGGGCCGAGGCTGGCGCGCGGGGCGCGGGGCGCTGCGCTTCTCCCTCTGGCTGGCTCGCGTGCACCTGCGGGCGCGTCGGCCCCTGGCGGCCCTGGCCGCGCCCTTTCGAACCCTACGGCGCGGGATCGGGGCCTTCGCCCACCCGCGGGTGAGCAGCGCCTTCGCCCTCGAGCCGGAGCTGGAGGCCCTGGAAGACGGCGTGCGCTTGATCGGCCCCCTGGCCTGGCGGGATGGAACGCCCGCGAGGGGTACGCGGGTCGAGCGCTCGTTCGTGGCCGACGGCGAGGGTCTCGTGGTGCGGGAGCGTCTCGCGGAGCGCGGGGACACCCGCTCCGTGGCCTACCGCACACCGCACTCGGCGACGGAGTCGGACGGCGGGGACAACGAGATCAGTTACAGGCTGTCATGAGGGTTGTAGCTTCGGACCCATGAAGGTGAGCGAGCAGGGCGGCGGGCGAGGCGCGGCGGCGCGCGCGGCGGTCGGGACCGGGTGCTGCGTGGGCATGATCTTTGGCCTGGCGGACGCGCTCGTAGCCGACGCGCGCCTAAACGGCCCCGAAGGCGCCGGGGCGATCATGGGTTGCTACGCCGCTGCGGTCGGGGCCTACGTGGTGGGCTATTCGGCGCTGCTGATGCTCGGCGGCCAGCTCCTGCACCCGCTCTGGCGCCGGCGGTCGGCGAGCGGGCGACGGCGCGCCCTGCTCGCCGCGGGCCTGGCGCTCGGGCTCTTCGTCGAACTCTACTGGTGGACGCGCCCCTTCGTCTTCGAGGGTCACTCGTCGGTCTCGCCCGAACGTCTGGCGGCAGCGGCGCTCCAGGCTCTCGTGGCCCTGGCGGGAGGCTGGGTTCTCGCCGGCGCCCTTGAGCGCTTGCCCCGCGGCGCGTTCTCCGCACTGCGCGGCCTGGCCCTGGCGGCTGGGGTCGGGGGAGCGCTGTTCGTCGTGAGCGAGTGGCGCGCCGTCGCCAGTCGCGGCGAGCTGGGGGAGCACAACGAGCACATGCCCAACGTGTTGCTGGTCGTGGTCGACGCCCTGCGCGCCGACCACCTGGCCTGCTACGGCAACCCGGAGGTGCGGACTCCCGTGCTCGACGCCCTCGCGGAGCGCGGGGTGCTGTTCGAGAACTGCTTCGTTCAGGCGCCCTACACCTGGACCAGCTTCGGGTCGTTCCTCACAGGGAAGTACCCGCGCCGCCACGGCCTGATCGCCCAGAAGGCCGGAGTGCGCATGTTGCGCTCGAACATCACCTTGCCCTTCCACCTCAAGACCGGTCGCAACCTGGGCGGCTGGACGATGGCTGACGAGGACTACACGGCCGGGACGTTCATGACCGGCGCCCTCTCCCACGGTTCTGGGCTCGCACGCGGCTTCGATGTCTACGCCGAGGCGATGATGGGGCACGACATCGTCGAGACCGACAGCCAGTGGAGCGTCTTTCGCTCCGAGCTCCTGCCGTGGATCTTCAAGAACAAGATCCAGCAGCGGGTGGACTCGAGCCTGGTCGTCTCCCTGGCGCGCAAATGGCTGCGGGCCAACGCGGATCGGCGCTGGATCGCCATGGTCCACCTGTATTCGACTCACACGCCCTACGATCCGCCGGCGGCCTTCAAGGAGCTCTACTGCGACCCGGCCTACGATGGGCCCGTGCAGGCCTTCTACGCCGAGCACCGGATCGCCATCGAGCAGGGTGTGCAGGAGCCCGATGCGGCGGACGTCGAGCAGATCCGAAACCTCTACAAGGCCGGCGTGACCCAGGCCGACGCGATGATCGGCGAGCTGTTCGACGAGCTCGAAGACCTCGGGGTGCTCGACGAGACGCTCGTGATCGTCACCTCCGACCACGGCGAGGACCTCGGTGAGCGGGAGGGTATCTGGGAGCACAACCACATGTGGCAGACCAACCTGCGCGTGCCGCTGATCATGGCTGGCACGGGCCTGCTGCCCGCTAACCTGCGCGTGAGCGCCCTGGTGGAAAGTGTCGATCTGTTTCCGACCGTCTGCGATCTGCTGGAGATGGACCTTCCCGGTGCGCCCGATACCGACCCCTACGCTCTCGTCGATGGTGTCTCCATGGTGCCCCTGTTACGCGAGCCGCGGGGGCAGGCGATCAAGGAATTCAGCTTCGCGGAGAACCACCTGTTCGTGTCGATCCAGGACCGGCGCTTCAAGTTGATCGTGCCGCGTGTGCTGCTGGGAGATGCGGATGGCGAGGCGCTCTTCGACCGGCGGCGCGGCCCGGTGCGCCTCTTCGACCTCGAGCGCGATCCCGGTGAGTGGCGCAACGCCCTGACGGAGCAAGCGGGGGAGGCCAGCCGCCTGTTCGCGGCCCTCTTCGCGTGGAACGCAGCCCTGCCGATCCCCCACAGCGACTTCGTGGCCGGACCGCGTGACCTCGACCACCAGCGCCTGCTCAACGACCTGGGCTACACCGACAGCTTCGGCGTGGCGCCCGAGCTGAACGATGAGCCCGACGGCGAGGAGCGAGCGGGTGAAAGCGACGGTGGCGGGCGGTGAGCGACCCGCGCGCCCTGCTCCTGGTCGCCAACGCTCGCATGCCCTCCCAGCGGGCGCAGTCCCTGCAGGTGGCCCAGGTGGCCGCGTCCTTTGCCCGCGCCGGCTGCGCGACGACCCTGATGCACGCCCGGCGGCGCGACACGCCGCCCATGGAGGCTGGAGAGTTGTGGGCCTTCTATCAGTCCCAGGGCACGCCGGGGGCGACGCCCGCGCTGCGAGCGGTCGGCTGCGTGGACTGGATCGATCGCTTTCCGCGCCGCTTGCAGTACCTCCCGGCTCGCCTGCAGGAGCTGAGCTTCGCTCGCCAGGCGGCGCGCGCTCTTGCGGCCGAACCGGACTCCGCGTGGGTCCTCTCGCGCGAGCTCGAGGTGGCGCGCAGCCTCGTGCGCAGCGGCCGTCGAGGCGTCTTCCTCGAAGTGCACCGGGTCCCCGGAGGCCGGACGCGGCGACGCTGGCTCGCCCAGTGCGCTCCGAGGCTGGCCGGCGTGGTCGCCATCTCCGGCGGCGTGCGGGAGGACCTGCTGACCCTCGGACTGCGCGAGGAGGACGTGCGGGTCGAGCACGACGGCTTCGACCCCGGGCGTTTCGTGGGGCTGGTGACGCGCGCCGAGGCTCGGCGCGAGCTGGGCCTGGCCGACGGGCGAGCGGTCGTGGTCTACACAGGTGGGTTGCTGGAGTGGAAGGGCGTCGACCTGCTGGTCGAGGCGGCGCGCGAGCTGGGGGAGGTGCAGGTGGTCATCGCCGGGGGCATGGACGCGGACGCAGCACGCCTGCGGCGAGCGGCGAGGGGCGTCGCGAACGTGCGCATCGACGGATTTCAACCCCCTCAGCGAGTGGCCCTTTACCTGGCGGCGGCGGACGTGGGGGTGGTTCCCAACCGCTCCCGGCCCCCGATCAGCGCGCGCTACACCTCGCCCCTGAAGGTCTTCGAGGCCATGGCCGCGAGCTTGCCCCTGGTGGCAAGCGACCTGCCCAGTCTGCGCGAGTTGCTGACCCACGGTGAGGACGCCTGGCTGGTGCAGCCCGACGATGCCGGCACCCTGGCGGAGGGTCTGCGCCGGATCCTGGCGGACGACGCCTTGCGCGCGGGCCTCGCCCGGCGCCTCGGCGAGCGTGCCGCCCGACACACCTGGGACGCGCGCTCGGCGCGTCTGATGGGCTGGATGGAGTCGCGGGCGCCCTCCTGAACGAGGTTGCGCGTGGACTGGGCACGCGGGGCCGATAGCATGCGCCGATCCTCAGCCCCATGCGGGTCCTCTTCCTCACTGATTCTCTCTCCGACCTCGACGGCGTCGGGCGCTACGCCGTGCGCCTGATCGCCGCCCTGGAAGCGGAGCACGAGGGGTTGCAGGTCGAGGTGCTCTTGTCCCGCAAGCACCGCCCGACCTCGGCGGACGTTCCCGCTCATTGGAAGGTGGGGGTCGGCCTGCCTCCGGACTACTTCTTCTACATGTCGCGCGTGCGCTTCTGGGCCAACCTGCTCGCGAGTCTGCCCGCCGTCTGGCGTGCGGCGCGCCGCGCGCAGGTCGTGCACGCGATCAAGGACTACCCGCACAACCTGCTGGGACTGGTCGCCGCGCGCCTGGCCGGCCGGCCGTGCGTGGCGACGGCCCATGGGACCTACACGATCCAACCCCTCTCCACGCCGCGCCACCGCGCGAAGGCCCTCTGGGCTTACCGGCGCTTCGCGGGGCTGATCGCCGTCAGCCGCTACACGGCCGAGCGCTTGACGGCCCTGGCGGGGGAGGTGGAGCTGGGCTGTGGGCGCTTGCGGGTGATCCCCAACGCGGTCTCCGCGGAGCACTACGCGAGGCCGCGCGCCCTCGCCGATCGTCCCTGGAGCGGGCGGCGCTTCACCCTCTCCATCGGCGAGTTGAAGGAGCGCAAGGGTCACCACCTGGCCCTGGCCGCCTGGTGCGACGTCGCGCGCGAGCGGGAAGACCTGCACCACTTCCTGGTGGGCAAGCCGGGCGCGGACGCCTATCAGCGTTCTCTCGAGACGCTCGTGGAGGAGGCCGGATTCTCCGAGCGAGTGCACTTCCTCGGCAACGTCTCGGAGGAGGAGAAGGTCGATCTACTGCAAGGTGCTGAGGTCTTCCTGCACACGCCGGTGACCGCCGGCGATGGAGGCTTCGAGGGTTTCGGGATCGTCTATCTGGAGGCCTCGGCCAGCGGCACGGCGGTCATCGGGACGACTGACAGCGGGGCCGAGGACGCGGTACTCTCCGGGCACACGGGCATGCTCGTAGCGCCCGAGCGCGCGCCGGTGGCCGAGGCCCTGGCGAGCTTGCTGGACGATGGGGGGCTGCGGCGGCGTATGGGGGCCGCGGGCATCGAGCACGCGCGTGCCAGCTCCTGGGAGCACAATGCGCGGCTCGTCGGGGACCTCTACGGCGAGGTCCTGCGGTGAACTTCAGTCCCATGGTCTGGCTCCGCAACCGCTTTGTGCGCGACGCTGCGACCTTGCAGGTGGCGGGCATGATCAATCAGGTCAGCCAGCTGATCTCGGCTGTTGCCCTGGCCTTCCTGCTGGGGGCTCACGGTCAGGGCCTGTACGTGTCGGCCATCTCCCTGCAGGCGCTGTTCTACTTCATGATCAGCGTCGGCGTGGCCCAGGCGACCACGAGCCAGATCGCCGCGGCGGCGGCGCGCGGCAACGAGTACAAGTCCTCGGGATGGGTGACCTTCATGGCCAAGGCCGTGCTGGTCTTCGGCACCCTGCTGCTCGTCGGGGGCGCTCTGATCCTGCCGAGTCTGGGCGAGACCCTGTACGGCTCGCGTGAGGTGGGCGTGTGGGCCGCCTGGCTCTGTGCTCAACCGCTCCTGGAGTTGCCGCGCGTCGTGGCCATGGTCTCCTTTCAGGGGACGCGCCGCATGTTCCTCCTGGGGCAGGTGGAGAACGGGCACGAGCTGGTGCGTTTCTTCCTCGTGATCCTGGGGGCCACCATCACCGGAACGGCCGAGGGCGCGATCATCGGCACCCTGCTGGCCAGTGTGATCGGTTCGATTCTGGCCTCGGAGCTCTACCGCGAGGCGCGCAAGGACGGCGGCCATCCCTTGCCCAGCGTGCGCCAGATCGTGGCGCGCATGCGGGAGATCAAGATCCGGCAGGGGATCCGGCAAGGCGTGCGAGTGGCGCTCTTGAAGAACGGCCAGTCGCTCTTCGGGACCGTCTTTCCGCGGCTCATCATCGGGGTGGTGGCGGGCGTTTCGTGGGTGACCTACTTCCACATCGCGCAGCGCATCATGATGGTGCCGATGATGTTCGCTCTCGGCGTAAGTCGCACACTCCTGCCGGCCCTGGGGGAGCTCGCTGGCAAGAAGGACCTGGCACGCTTTCGGCGACTGTTCGTGCGCGCGACCCTGATCACAGGCGGTCTGATCACCGCCTGCGAGTTGTGCCTCCTGGCGCTTGTGCCATGGCTGGTGCCGCTCTTGTTTCCGGAGGACTACGTGCGCCCGGTCTTCACCTTCGCGGGGATCCTGGTGATCGGCTACATCCCCTACGGCTTCGGAGCGACCCTGGAGTCCTTCTACATCGTCGCCAACCGCATCAAGGCGCTGCTCTTCATCACGACCCTGGGGGCGGCCATCACGATCCCAATCAACGTCTGGCTGATCCTCCACGTGCCCTACGTGGGGACCGCCTGGGGTCTCTCCCTCTACCAGTCCTGGACCCTCGTTCACCTGATGTACGTGGCCCGGTTCTTTCACACCGTGCGGCGGCGCGGAGCTGTCTGGGGTGAGGGCGAGGGCGACATGCAGTCCCGTGGGGCCGGCGAGGGCTGAACCTGGCCCGAAGCGCCCGAAAAAGGGGCGCAGGAGGAGGATCACCACGGTCGATAGAGTGGGTGCCGAGGGCGACGACCTTCGGAACTCTCGTTGCAGGAATCTGCCGTGAGGGTTAGCTTTGAGAGTGAGTCTCTCGCGGAGATAGGCCCTGGGCCACTCCGTGCCGCCCCCTCCGGCACAGCGATGCGCAAAACCCTCGTCACCTACGTCAAACCCCACGTCCAGGAGGACCCGCTCTCCATGGTGCTGGGGATCACCTACATCGGCGCGGCCATGGAAAAGGCCGGCCTGCCGGTCGAACTGGCTGACGAGCGGATCCTGAACGACCGGGAGATGAAGGCCGCTATCGACCGCAACGACATCATCGGTCTCGGATCGCTGACGCCGAACATCAGGCGCGCCATCGCATGGGCCAAGGTGGCCAAGGAACAGGGCAAGATCACGGTCATGGGCGGACCGCACGCCTCGGTGGATCCCGGCGTGTTTCTGGACAGCGGGCACTTCGACTACGTGATCAAGGGGGAGTGCGAGGAGACCCTGCCGGAGTTCGTGAAGGCGCTCGAGGGTGGTGATGAGAGGGAGCTTGCCGGTGTGCCCGGTCTGGCCGCCATGCGCTCTGGAGAGCTCGCGATCGACAACCCGGCGCCGCCGCTGATCAAGAAGCTCGACGAGCTCGAGATCCCCGCTCGCCACCTGCTCCCCATGGAGCGCTACTTCGACCTGAACCCCGAGCGCCTGATCTATGTCTTCACGACTCGCGGCTGCCCCTTCAAGTGCATCTTCTGCCAGAAGGAGTTGACGGGTCGCGGCTTCCGTGTGCGCTCGACCGAGCTGATCGTGGACGAGATCGAGCACATCGTGAAGACCTACAACCCGGGTGTGATCCTGTTCGTCGACGAGATCCTCACCCTGCGTAGGAAGCGCATCCACGAGATGTGCGACGAGATCCTCAAACGCGGCGTGAAGTTCGAGTGGATCGCCAACACGCGCGCGGACTGCGTCGATTACCCGCTGCTCAAGCACATGCACCGCGCGGGTTGCCGGCGCATCTACTACGGGTGGGAGTCCGGCAGTCAACGCATGCTGGATGTGCTCAAGAAGGACCTCACGCCCGAGGAGATCGTCGAGGCGGCGCGTATGACCCGCCGCGCGGGGATCTGGGCCAAGGTCTACCTGATCGTCGGCAGTCCGGGCGAGACGGCCAAGGACATCGAGGAAACCGAGAAGGTGCTGCGCCTCGCGGGACCTGACCTGGTGCGCGTCTCGGTCTTCAATCCCCTGATCGGCACCGAGTCGTGGGATGGCTACCTGGCCAACATCGATGCCGAGGACCTGCGCGAGAACTACGTCTCCTCCAACCGTTCGGCCTACAAGCACGAGCACTTCACCCAGCTCGAACTCGAGGAGCTGCGCAAGAACATGGTGCGTTCCTACGAGCGCTGGTACTACGGCTACGGACAGCGCTCACGGCGCTTCATGGAGCGCATGCTGTACTACATGGAGAACCCGCTCTTCGGGCGCAAGCGTCTGGGCCGGGCCATGGGACTGGTCCCGCCGCCGCAGAGCGAGAACGTCATGCGGAAGGTCATGGCGAAGAGTTAGGGGCTCGCTCCGGGGGATCCCGCGTCCTACGGTATGGCCCTCATGGGTGCTGCGACGGACGTCTCGAACGAGGAACTCTCGATTCATCTTTGCGGGCCTGAGGACCGCGACGAGCAGGCACGCCTCTTCAACGCCTGCTTCTCCAAGTCAATCGACGCCGAAGGCCTGCGCTGGCGCTACGACCGCAACCCGCACGGGACCGCGATCAGCCTCCTCAGCCGCCCGCCCGGCGCGGACGGGATCTGCGGCTACGCCTGCTCGCCGCGCCTGGCCGTGCCCGGAGGGGACGAGCAGCAGACCGCTCCGATCGGGCAGACGGGCGATGTGATGACCCACCCAGAGTGGCGCAAACGGGGGATCTTCAGCGGCCTGGACCGGGCCTGCATGGAAGAGGCGCGCCGCCAGGGATGGCCCGTGACCTTCGGCCTGCCCAACCGGCGCTCTGCGCACCTCTTTCTGCACATGGGCTGGGAGCGAGTGGGGATCATCCGCCCCTGGACCCTGGTGCTGCGAGCCGATGCCGCCGCGCGCTCGGTGCGGCGCACGGACGGACGCCTGCGCAGCGCGCTCGTGCCCCTCGCTCTGCGCCGCGCCCGCGCCCGACGGCGCGCGGCCCGGCGCCAGGCACAGGCCTTCGAGGTGCGACCGCTCGAGCGCTTTCCGGCCGAGGTCGAGGAGCTCTCGAGGGTCGTGGAGCGCCGACACACCCTGATGGTCCGGCGCGACGCGGCCTACCTGGACTGGCGCTTCCTCTCGAACACCGTCGGCCTGCACCGCGCCCTGGGCGTGCGCGGACCCGACGGCGCCCTGGCGGGCTACGCCGTCGTGCAGATGCCCCGCGAGGGGAGCGCCGTGGGCTTTCTGGTGGACCTGCTGGCACCCGCGGAAGAGGCGGCGGGGGCGGCCATGGAAGCGAGTCTGGCCCTGCTCGAGAGCGCCGGTGCCTCGGTCGTGCAGGCCACCGCCGTCGCGGGCACCTCCTGGGAGCGGCTCCTGGCCAAGAGCGGCTTCCAGCCCCCGCGGGCCGAGAACCACCTGATCGTGATCGCCATGATCCACCGCCCGGACCACCCCCTGGCGCGGGCGGCGCGCGAGACCTCCGGCTGGTACTTGACCGACGGAGACCGCGACGACGAGACCATGGGATAGGCTGGTGTGCCGCGAGCAGCGGTCGGGAAAGCGAGACTTGAAACACAAGCTGAAGAGGATTCTGCGCGAGTGCTGGGCGCGCCTGCTCACCCACAGCGGGCTGCACCTGCTCGTGGACCGGTTGATGCCGCGGCGCATGTTGATCCTCGGCGGTCACTGCGTCGAGCACGCTGAGTGCAACGCTTCCCTGCCGTCCGACATGAAGATCTCGCGCGCCAGGCTGGCGGCCATCCTGGCGCGCCTCGGAAGACGCTACGACCTGACCACCGTCGGCGCCGGCCTCCAGAGCCTGGGAAGCGGTCGCGGGCGGAGCCTGGTAGCCCTCACCATGGACGACGGCTACCGGGACAACGTGCAGGTGTTGTTGCCCCTGCTCGAGGAGCTGGGCGCCTCCGCCACGATCTTCATCGAGAGCGCCGCCCTCGACGAGCGCAGGGTGAACTGGACCCACAAGTACTTCTGGCTGCTGGATCGCATGGAGCCAGGCGTCTTCGCGGCGGAGTTCGCCGCCAGTTGCACGGACGAGCCCCTCGGTGCCCAGCTCGTCCAGGCGGCCGGTGGAGAGCGCGCGACCTACCAGATGAAGCGCGCGCTCAAGTACGACGCCGACCAGGAGCAGCGGGACCGGGTACTGGACGAGCTCTTCGTGGCCCGCGGCGGCGATGAGGGCGCACTCTGCGAGCGGCTCTACCTGACCTGGGAGGACGCGCGCGTCCTGCACGGCGCCGGGATCGAGATCGGCGGGCACACCGTCACGCACCCCGTCCTGGCGGGCCTGGACCCAGAGCGCCAGGCGGCGGAGCTCGTCGGTTCGCGCCAGGCTCTGGAGCGCGGGCTGGGAGTGCAGGTGCGCGCGATGGCCTACCCCTTCGGCAGGCGCTGGGACTTCGACGACAACGCCGTGGTCGCCGTGGCGGCCGCTGGCTACACCTGCTCGGTCACGACCCACGCGGGGACCGTCGGCCCGGATTCGGATCCCTTCCAGCTCAAGCGCTGGATGGTTGTCGAGGGCACGGGCATGCACCTGCTCGTGGCGGAGGCCTGTGGAGGCTTCGACCTCCTGCGACGCCTGGGCCTCGACCTCTCCGAGTAGGCCGCGTGCGGACTCGAAGCGGCCTGGCCCGTATCGGTCGCGAGGCTTCACGCCAGAACGCGCAAACGGCCGGCGTCCTCGATGACCCTATCTGGTCGCCTGTGGGGCCGACGGACCCAGAGCACTAGCAGCGCACGGCTCGCAGGCTCTGAGCGCCCAGCGTCGTGACGGGTGCGCCCTAGTAGATGTTGTAGAGGAAGGGCGTGTCGCCGTCGCCGGAGCCGCCCATCCAGATCATCCAGCACAGTCCCAGAAGGACTATGACGATCGGGCTGACGATCCAGATCCAGTTCTCGCGCAGGAAGCTACCCATGGGTGTCTGCTTTCGGGGGGCTCGGAGGGGCGCGGGCGCCCAGGGTTCAGTGTATCGGCCCGGTGCGCCCCGCCCAGAGGGGACTCCCGACCATCGTCAGGGAAGGATTGGGAACTGAAGTCCGTTGCTGAGGCCCACGTTCTCCGGCGGAGGAAAACCGGGGTCCCGGAACCAGAACTGGCCGAACACCTCATCTCCGGGTCCCAGGCCGTTGCCGGCCATGGTGGCCTGGGAGAAGTGGTAGTCGAGAGCTCCGGCGCAGAGGGTGCCCCCCGCGTTCTGGACCGGGGTGCGGACCAGGGGCGGGAGCACGCACAGGGTGCCGCCCGCGAAGGGGGTGTCGGCCGCCGCGGCTCCCCAGAAGAAGGTCCCGAACTGTCCGCCCAGGACCAGGCCGGCGGCCACGTGAAAGTCATCCGGACCCGACAGGCTCGGACTCCCGCTCCAGCCGATGGCAGGCACGCAGCCGATCGAGGTCTGCTTGGCCTGGCAATAGGTTGCGGGCCCGGGCTCGGTGGGTACGTGCGGGGCCAGACCGAAGTGGGCCTGTAGGGCAAGCAGGTGCGCGAGGGCCATGCGGCGTCGGGCCTCGGGGTCGGCGATCTCGGCCAGCCACTGGATGTCGATCGGGCTGGTGATGAAGCCCGTCTCGGAGAGGGTGGCCGGCATGGTCGTGTGTACGAGCACGTAGAAATTCGCCGTCTTCGAGCCGCGGTCGTCGAGGCCCCAGGCGGCGATCATCTCCTCCTGGATGTGATCGCGTAGGTCGGCGGAGTTCGTGCCTTCCTGGAAACTGTAGGTCTCGGTGCCGTCGGCCGACGGGTCGCTGAAGGCATTGCAGTGGATTGACACGAAGCGCTCGGCGGGCCAGGCGTTGGCCATGTCGACGCGCGCCGCCAGGGAGACCGTGGCGTCGGTCGTGCGCGTCATCAGCACCTGCCATTGGCCGCCGCCGGAGGGGTCGGCCGTGTCCGCCTGCAGCCAGTCGCGCAGGTGCAGCGCCATGTCCAGGTTGAAGTCCTTCTCCGCGTAGCCGAAACCCGAGGCGCCTGGGTCGCTGCCGCCGTGGCCGGCGTCGATACAGATCCGCACGGCGCCTCCGGAGGGCAGGGCGTCGGGAACGGCGTGGGGGGGGAAGCGTTCTCCGCGACGGGCCGGGCGCGCTGCGTGGGTGCCCGGTTCGAGCACCCAGCTCGCCCGCGTGAGCAGTCGCTGGCCGTCGTCGGTCGTACGGTCGAAGACCAGGCTCCCGCCGCGCTCGAAGCGCGGGGCGCAGGCATCGGACAGGAGCAGGGCGCCCGTGGGGCGCGTCACCAGCAAACCGCTGTCGGGTACGAACCAGGCCCTCGAGGCACCGTCCGGGGCCTCGGCCGCCAGCACCGCCGCGACCTGGCGGACCGCCCCTGCAGTCGGCGCAAGCGCCGGCAGGAGCAAGGCGAGGGTTCGCACTGCACGCAGGGTCATGGGGCTCGGCCGGGGTGGCAGCACCACGGCGGGAACACCCTAGCACATGCTAGAAGAGCGTGTAGATGAACGGCGCGACAAGCGGAGAGCTGGCGGCCACCACGAGCAGGCTGCCGATCGTGAGCAATACGACCACCAGGGGCATCAGGTACCAGTGCCCACGCATGGTGAAGGCCTTGAAGAGCTCGATGATTGTGCCGACGCGCCGGCCGAGCTTGTAGAGGATGAAGGTCCCCAGCCCGACCACGAAGACCATCAGCATGAACTGCGAGATGCTGGCGGGCAGGCGGCCGAGCAGCCAGTCGCCGCCCAGGACGATGCAGAACACCGCCGTCAGCATGGCGCACACCTTCAGCGGGGGCTGCCACTTCGACTCGTCGGGATAGGTCCCGTAGTAGAGCGCCGTGAGCAGCACCCACAGGAGTCCGAACACCTTCAGCCAGGTCCTGCTCGGCGCGGGGATGACGACGCTCGGCGCGCGGCCGGGGTCCATGGCCCGGTGGCCCTCGGGGAAGACAGCCAGGTCCTCGTCGAGAGCTCGGTGCAGGAAACCGGCCAGGGCCAGGTTGCCGGCCTCGTTGAGGTGCCAGTCCACCTGGAAGTAGAGCTGCTCGCCCTCCTCGGCAGCGGCGCGCAGAGCGGGCCGGCAGTCGAGGGTCTCGATCTGCAGATCCCGGCAGTGTTGGAGCATGGTCTCGACCGGTAGGTCGGGGTTCCATTCACCGGGTTCCAGACCCAGGTAGGCGCGCCCGAAGCGCTCGGCGTGGTCGGGGTAGATCGCGCTGTGGGAGGGGAGCGGCACGACGATCAGGCGCGCCCCCAGCTCCCGGCAGCTGTCGGCCATGAACTGCAGGGCGCCGCGTGTGCGTGCTGACGCGTCTGTGATGAATCCGGGCGGATTGCCGAGGACTACGGCGAACTCTCGCTCGATCGTGCGTTCGCTGCCCTCGGGGCTGAAGCGATGGGTCTGGTCCTCGGGTTCGAGGAGCTTGCGGGCGAGGTTGCCGATGGCCGTGCCTCGAACCCACCCGCGCTCGCCGGGATCGACCAGTTCACGCTCCTCGAGCGCGCCCTGAGCGTCGAAGCGCGGCTTGTCGAAGCTGTTGTAGGCCTGCTGGCCGTTCCAGTAGATGTCGTTGTCGTAGGGGAACAGCAGCACGACGTCCGGCGCGAAGCTCCCTCCGTGCTCGGCGACCCAGACCGCCTGCTGGTCGGTCGAGTAGCCCTCGGTTCCCGCGTTGATGACATTGACGCGCCGGTTCTCGCTCTTCCACCAGCGCTCGAGCTGGTCCACGAAGAGGTTGTCGCGCTCCACCGTGTAGCCGAGGGTGAAGGAGTCGCCCAGGCACACGACGCGGAAGGCTCCCGGCGGCTTGGCCGGACTCTCCATCGGGTCGTCCCGTAGGCCGAGCTGGTTGATCTCGAAAGTGACGTCGTATTCGCGCGTCGATTTGTGGGCCGTGGCGCCGGGGCGCTTGGACCAGCCGGTGGCGGCGTCGAACTGGTTGACCGTGTGGGGCGTGGCCAGGCCGATCACGCGCAGTCCTCCTTCGAGGGTCACGATGAAGAGCAGCAGGCTGATGCCGATGGCGAGCAGAATGTTGATGGCGCGCATGATTTTCGAGCTCTCTAGCTCACCATCGCCGTGACCGAGTCGCCCTCGTGGCGCAGGTTGAATTTGGTGTCGGCGATCTTCTTCTTCGCGTCGGCGGTGATGACATAGTTGTTGAGGAACAAGAGGTCCATGCCCGACAAGCTGAAGGTGTTGAAGGCGTGGCTGGGGTGCTCGACGATCGGCTCGCCCTTCAGGTTGAAGGAGGTGTTCATGACGACCGGAACGCCGGTCTTCTCGCCGAACAGCTCGATCATGCGGTGGTAGTCGGGGTTCGTGGCCTTGTAGACGGTCTGGAGCCTGCCGGAGCCATCCTCGTGGGTGATCGCCGGAAGGTCGGAGCGCTTGTCCTCGCGGACCGGCGTCACGTAGAGCATGAAGCGCGCCGGAGAGTGCCGCTGGGGCTCGGGGAACTCGAAGAAATCGTTCGCGCGCTCCTCGAGCACGGAGGGGGCGAAGGGGCGGAAGGCTTCGCGGAATTTGATCTTGGCGTTGAGCTTCTCCTTCATCTCCGCCTTGCGCGGGTCGGCGATGATCGAGCGTGCTCCCAGGGCGCGCGGGCCCCACTCGAAGCGCCCGCGGAACCAGCCGCAGACCTTGCTGTCGACCAGGGCCTGGGCAACGAACTCGAAGAACTCCTCGTCGTCGTCAATCTTCCGGAAGGGGATGTCGTTCTTGCTCAGGAAGGCCTCGATCTCCTCGTCGGAGTACTCGCTGCCGAGGAAAGCGTCCTCGACGGCCGGTCCCCGCGGCTGGTCGAGCACGTGGTTGTAGGCCCAGTAGGCAGCGCCCACGGCGCCGCCATCGTCGCCGGGAGCGGGGTGGATGTAGACGTCGTCGAAGGGGCCGTCGCGCAAGAGCTTGTAGTTGGCGACCGAGTTGAGGGCCACGCCGCCCGCCAGGCAGAGGTTCTTCGCGCCCGTCACCTCGTGCAGGTGGGTGACCATCTTGAGCAGGATCTGCTCCGTCACGCGCTGGATGCTGGCCGCCATGTCGCAGTAGAACGGGTCGAGGGACTTGTCCTGCAGCTTGGGGTCGCGCGGAGGTCGGCCGAAGTGCTCGCCGAAGGCCTTTGTCAGGGTGTTGTCGCGCGAGTAGTGGTAGGCGAAGTACTTCATGTCGTGCCAGAGGCTGCCGTCCGCCGCCACCTCGATCATCTCGTAGATCTTCTCGGTGTGCACGGGCTTGCCGTAGGGGTGCATGCCCATCAGCTTGTACTCGCCCTCGTTGATCTCGAAGCCGCAGTAGGCCGTGAAAGCCGAGTAGAGCAGGCCCAGGGAGTGGGGGAAGCGCAGCTCCTTGATGATCTCGATCTTGTTGCCGCGCCCCATGCTCATGGTCGAGGTGCTCCACTCGCCCGCACCGTCGACGGTCAGGATGGCGCTCTCCTCGAAGGGCGAGGTGAAGAAGCTCGAAGCCGCGTGCGACATGTGGTGGTCGGCGAAGAGCAGCTTCGACCCGCGGATGCCCATGCGACGGGCCATCATGGACTTGATCCACAGCTTGTCGGAGATCCAGCGCTGCATGGACTCCCTGAAGACCGCCACGGAGCGCGGGAAGGTGGCCATGGCCGAGAGCAGCATGCGCTCGAACTTGACGAAGGGCTTCTCGTAGAACACGACGTGGTCCACGTCGTCGATCGTGATGCCGCCGCGCTCGAGGACGAACTCGATCGCCAGCTCGGGGAAGCCGGAGTCGTGCTTGAGGCGGCTGAAGCGCTCTTCTTCGGCGGCGGCGATCAGCTCGCCGTCCTGCACGAGGGCGGCCGAGGAGTCGTGGTAGTAGAACGAGAGTCCGAGGACGTTCATGGTGGCGGCGGTTCAGTCTTGCCGTCGGGCGGCGCGCAGATCCTCGTTCCGCGCCTCCCAGCCCACCCAGTTGCCGCGCGGGCGGCGGCGCAAGTGCAGGGGGTCGGCGAGGAAGCGGTAGAAGAGGGCGAAGGGGCCCAGGACCCCGAAGTAGAGCACCGTCAGGAGCGCTCGAGAGAGCATGTTCCCGAACCGCTCAGTGAATTCGACGAGGGCTTTCATGGGGTCGCGGGGGGTACGGGAGGGGCGGGCCTGAGGGCCTCTCTGTCGCTGTCTTCGGCGCCGGCGCCCCGTGTCCTTGAGGGCCTGAGGCCTGTTCAGGGGTCGGTAACCGAAGATGGGGAAGCCGCTGACGCGCCTCTCCAGGCCGGCGGAGTATAGCGTCCACTCCCTGTACGGTAAGGGCTGGTCTCGGCTTGCGGGCCCGCGCCCCTTCAGTTCAGGACGAGGACTCCCTCGAGCAGCTCGCGTTCCCGGTAGACCTGCACCTCAAGGGCCGTCGAGGGCTTCAGGCGCCCCACGAGGCGTGCCAGGTCGGCGCGGGTGCTCACGCGCCAGGCGCGGGCCAGGGCATCGTCGCTATCGGGCTGGACGGCATCGACCAGATCACCGCGTTCGAGCCCGATCAGAGCCGCCGGACCGCCCTCTCGCAGGCGCTCCACCTCCAGGATGCTGCGGCGGCCGACCGAGTTCTCGCGGAAGGTCGCGCCCAGCCGCTCCCAGAGCAGGCCCTTGGCCTTCTCCCAGGTCAGGAAACTGACCTCGCGGCGCTCTCCGGCGCGGGACAGGGCGAGCCGCACGGCGCGCGCCGGGCCCAGACCCAGGCGCGCCAGGCGCCAGGCACCCAGCTCCGCGACCGCGCGCCCGTCCACCGCCAGGATGCGGTCGCCGAGTCGCACGCCGGCGTCCCCGGCCGGGCAGCCGGGAACGATCTTCGTCACCACCAGTTCGTCGTCCTCGGTGACCTGGAAACCCACCCAGGCGCTGTAGCTGCCGGGGGAGATCAGCTGCTCCTCGAGTACGCGCCGCACGCGGTCGACGGGGATCGAGAAGCCGATATTCTCCGCGGCCGTGTTGACGGCGCTGTTGATGCCGATCAGCTCGCCGTTGATGTTGAGCAGCGGGCCACCACTGTTGCCGAAGTTGATCGAGGCGTCGGTCTGGATCAGGTCCTCGAAGTGCAGGGTCTGGCGCGGATTGTTGGGGTCGCTGACCGGGACATCCCGGTGTAGCCCGGAGATGATGCCCATGCTGACGGTGTGTGTATGTCCCAGGGGGCTGCCGATGGCCAGCACGCGCTCGCCGATCATCAGGTCCGAACTCGTGCCGAGCTCGAGGGTCGGGAAGACGCGGTGGGGGCTGGCCTCAAGCTTGAGCAGGGCCAGGTCCTCCTGGGGGACCGCCGCCACGAGCTTCGCGACGTAGGGGTGGGGGTCGATCGTCTTTTCGAAATGGACGGTGATCTGGTCCGCGCCGCCAACCACGTGGTAGTTGGTGACCACGAAACCCTCGGGTCGGATCACGGCCCCCGAGCCGCTGCCGCGCCGCAGGGTCGACTGGCGCTGGCCGAAGAAGTCGCGCCACTGGACCTTCTTCCCGGTCTCGATGTAGACGACCGCGGGGATCGCCTTCTTGACCACAAGCGATTCCGCCGTGCGGCGTCGCTCGTAGAGTTCGGTCTCCGACATCCCGCGCAGGTAGTCGTCGAGGGACGGCTCCTGGACCTCGGGCGCCAGGGCGGGCGAGAAGAGCAACGGCAACAGCAGGGTCAACATCGTGATTCTCCGGGAATGCGCCTCCCGCCGAACTCACGCGGGACCTCGACTACGGGCTGGATGGCCGGATGTGAGCGCTCAGTGTCGTGTGAGCCCCCGTTGGCCTCCACCGCAGGCCTGTCCCCCGGTCCGCGAAGTCATTCTGGCCGCGGGCGTGGGCTGGTGGGCGATACTGGACTCGAACCAGTGACCTCCACGTTGTCAACGTGGCGCTCTAACCAAGCTGAGCTAATCGCCCTCGCCGCGCGATTCGGCGGCTTCCCCCACGCGCCGGGCATGGCGCTCGACGGGGGCCAGAGCTTAGTGTCTTGGGTCAGGCCGCCCCAAGCCCAAATCCCATCCCCTTCTCCCCCGACGAGGCTCCCCGTGAAGATCGGTGTTGTCCGCGAAATCAAGGTCCACGAGAACAGGATCGCCCTGACCACCGCCGGTGCCGATCGCCTGCGTGAGGCCGGCCACGAGGTGCTCGTGGAAGCCGGCGGTGGTCTGGGGAGCGGCCTGGCCGACGAGGCCTTCGTCGAGGCCGGAGCGCGCATCCTGCCCAGCGCCGCGGCGGTCTTCGGCGAAGGCGAGCTGATCCTGAAGGTCAAGGAACCCCTCGAAATCGAGTGGCCGTTGATGCGCCCCGGTCAGACCCTCTTCACCTACTTTCACCTGGCCGCTAGCCGTGAGCTGACCGAGGCCATGCTCGCCACCGGATCGCACTGCTTCGCCTACGAGACCCTCGAGGCAGGAGGCTCCCTGCCGCTGCTCACGCCCATGAGCGAGGTCGCCGGCCGCATGGCGATTCAGGACGGGGCCAAGGCGCTCGAGAAGCACCAGGGCGGAGTCGGGATCCTGCTCGGGGGCGTGCCCGGCGTGCGCCCGGCCCAGGTCCTGATCCTCGGAGGCGGGGTCGTCGGGACCCACGCGGCGCGCATGGCCGCCGGGATGGGCGCCGACGTGACGATCATGGACATCGACCTCGAGCGCCTGCGGCAGCTCGAGGAGAGCCTCCCGAGCAACTGCAGCACCGTCTTTTCGACGCCCCTGGCGATCCGCGAGATGTTGCCGCACGTGGACCTCGTCGTGGGGGCCGTGCTGATTCCCGGGGCCGCGGCCCCGCGCCTGATCCGGCGCGACGACCTGGCCTTGATGAAACCCGGCGCGGTGATCGTGGACGTGGCCGTCGATCAGGGCGGGTGCATAGAGACCTGCCGTCCGACGACCCACGACGATCCCAGCTACGTAGTGGACGGCGTCGTCCACTACTGCGTGGCCAACATGCCCGGAGCCGTGCCGCGCACGAGCACCTACGCCCTGACCAACGCGACCCTGCCCTACACCCTCGAACTGGCCGCTCTCGGTCCGGCGCGGGCCATCCGCGAGAGCCGGCCTCTGGCCACGGCGGCCAACGTGGTCGCCGGGCAGCTGACCTGCAAGCCTGTGGCCGATGCCTTCGGACTCGACTACACGCCGGTCGAGGAGGCGGTCGCGGCGATCGAGGCGGGCGCCTGATGGAGTGGTGGGAGGCGCTCCTGCTCGGCGCCGTCGAGGGGCTGACCGAGTACCTTCCGGTGAGCTCGACGGGCCACCTGCTCCTGGCACAGCGCAGCCTGGGCCTGGAGGCCGGCGGCGCGGCCAACGCCTACGCGATCTGCATCCAGGCTGGGGCGATCCTGGCGGTGGCGGGCCTCTACCGACGGCGCGTGGCCCAGATGGCTCGCGGACTCGCGGGACGCGACGGCGAGGGCGCGCATCTACTGGCGTGCATCGCGACCGCTTTCGTCCCCGCGGCCGTCGTCGGTCTGCTCTTCGATGACTGGATCGAGGCCCGGCTCTTCGGCCTCAAGCCGGTCGTCATCTCCTGGTTCGTGGGCGGTTGCCTGATCCTCGCCTTCCGCCGTGTGCGGAACGCGCCGACCGCGGGGGGCGTCCTGGACCTCGCGACCCTGCGCCCCTCCGCCGCGCTGCTGATCGGCCTGGCCCAGATCCTCGCCCTGTGGCCTGGGACGAGCCGCAGCCTGGTGACGATCGTGGGCGGCCTGTTGGTGGGCCTGAGCCTCACTGCAGCGGTCGAGTTCAGCTTCCTCCTGGGCCTGGCGACCTTGCTGGCCGCCACCGCCTACAAGGCCCTCGGACACGGGAGCGAGATGCTCGCGACCTTCGGCGCGGCGAATCTGGTCCTGGGCCTGCTCTCAGCCTGGCTCTTCGCCGTGCTCTCGGTGCGCTGGATGATCTCCTGGCTCGAGCGTCACGGACTGGGTTTGTTCGGCTGGTACCGGGTGGCCCTGGCCCTGGCTGTGGGCGCTGCCCTGTGGAGCGGGAACCTCGCGCCGTGAGTGCGAGTCCCTCGAGCGCAGACTCGCTGCGTGGGCTGAGCTAGAATCAACAGGCGATGAACGAGACCAGCCCGGAGAACGAGCCGCGTCGGGCCCTGATCACGGGCATCACGGGGCAGGACGGCAGCTATCTGGCGGAGTTCCTACTCGAGCAGGGTTACGAGGTCTTCGGTCTGCTGCGACGCTCCTCCAGTCCGCACCTCGACCGCATCGAGCACCTGCGCGAGTCCATCCGCTTCCTGGGCGGCGACCTGCTCGATCAGTCGAGTCTCGTGCGGGTCCTGCAGGAGTCCCGTCCGCGTGAGGTCTACAACCTGGCGGCCCAGTCCTTCGTGCCAACTTCCTTCGATGAGCCGGTGCACACGGCCGAGGTCAACGCGGTCGGGGTCATGCGCCTGCTGGAAGCCATGCGCCAGGTCGCGCCCCAGGCGCGCATGTACCAGGCGTCCACTTCCGAGATGTTCGGTAAGGTCCGGGCCAGCCCCCAGGACGAGCGAACGCCGTTCCACCCGCGCAGCCCCTACGGGGTCGCGAAGGTCTACGCCCACTGGGCGACCGTCAACCACCGCGAGGCCTTCGGCCTGTTCACCTGCAGCGGGATCCTCTTCAATCACGAGTCCCCGCGACGCGGCGAGGAGTTCGTGACCCAGAAGGTCGCGCGGGCGGTGGCGCGCATCGAGCGTGGCCTGCAGAGCGTGGTCGTCCTGGGCAACCTGGAGTCGCGCCGCGACTGGGGGCACGCCGCTGACTACGTGCAGGCCATGTGGGCCATGCTGCAAGCCGACGAGCCGGACGACTACGTGATCGCGACCGGGACGACGCGCACGGTGGGTGAGCTGTGCGAGGTGGCCTTCGCCTGCGTGGGCCGCGACTGGCGCGAGCATGTGCGCAGCGACCCGAGCCTCATCCGCCCGGCGGAGGTCGAGTTGCTCGTGGGCGACCCGTCGAAGGCGCGTCAGGCCCTGGGATGGGAGCCGAAGATCGACTTCGAGACCCTGATCGGCGAGATGGTCGAGGCTCAGTTGGCGGCTATCCGCGCCTGACACTTCGCTCTCAGTGCACGACGCCGCCGCCAACGGGCGCCGCGGCCGGGCGCGCGCGCACGTTCGCGTGGCGCGGCCAGGCGCTCGCCGCGCGTCCGGCCCGGTAGGCCGTGATCCAGATCGCGAGGGCGCCGCCGGGGCAGAGGGTCTGCTTCAGGTCGCTGTGGCCACGCACGCTTCCGGCGGGGATGGTGTGCTCGGCGCGCAGGTCGTCCAGGAGGCGCGAGAGCGACGCCAGGGCCTGCGCGCTCGGCGGGCGATGCTGGAAGTCTCCCAGCAGGCAGACGCCGATGTTCTGGCGGTTCAGAGCGCCCCCGGCGTGGGCTCCCTGCCAGCGCAAGGAGCGCCCCTCGTACACGCGTCCGGCGGCGTCGACCAGGAAGTGGTAGCCGATGTCGCCGAAGGAACGGTGGGTGACGTGGGTACGCTGGATCTTGCGCAGGGCGAGGGTCGAGTCGGTGATCGAGCCGTCGAGGAGGGTGCCGGGGACCTCGGCCGAGTGGTGCACGGTGATGCGCGTCCAGGCCCCTCCGACGGGATCGAGGCGCGAGGAGATCGGCGCGGAGGCACCCCAGCGGGCGCGGGAGATCAGCTCGCCGGGATCGGGGGGCGGGGCCTCGCCCAGGTCGTCCAGACGCGCCAGACCGATCAGGGCGCGCCGGCGCTGGTCCGCGCTCGCCCCGGGGTGATCCACGACTCGTTCGAATCCGGCGCGGGCGGCCGCGTAGCGCGCAGGCGGCAGGCCGGTGGCCCGGGGGTCGTCCTCGGCGGAGATCCCCAGGCGCCCTTCCGCCAGGGTCAGTTCAGCGGTCAGGCGCCAGGAGGGGTCGGCCTGGGGGGAGTCGAGCAGCCAGTGCTCGATGGCATCCAGCTTCGACCAGGTCATGGGCTCGCCTACCCACTCCGGCACGGCCGTCGGGGGGCGCTCGTCGATGGAGGCGCGCTGGAAACCGGCGCCGCTGGCGCAGGCGCTCGCGAGCCAGCAGAGCAGCAGGGCGACCGTCCTATTCCGCCTCGCCTGGGGGACGATGGCACCATCGGCTCGCTCCTGGCGGACACTCATGACCTCGCTGCATACCCGAATCCTGGCCGCGAGGCAAAGGCGGCGGCGGGGAAGACGAGACAGGCGCCTGCCGGGGAGCGAGAATATCCCCCTATGCGGGTGTCGGATGGCCGATGATCCCCTTCTCCCCAGGCCGCGATGTTCACCGCCCTCCTCTGTACCCTGACCCTCGCGACGCCCCTCCCGGACCCCGCGTCGGCCCCCGCGGCCCAGGACGAGGTCGAGCTGGAGGCGCTGCTGGACGAGGAGCGTGCCGAGGCGGACCGCCTGCGGCGCCGCGGTGACCTGCGCGGAGCGGCCCGCATCCTCGCCCGGCACCTGCGCGACGAACCGGCCGACGCCGCCAGCCGCCTGCTGCGCGCACGCCTGGCGCGGGCGCGCGCCGATCACGAGGCAGGCCTGAAGGACGCTCGGCGAGCCCTGGAAGACGCCCCGGTCAGTGGCCCCAGTCTGCGCGCGGCCTGCGCCCGGGAACTTGCAGATCTGCTGATGGAACTGGGGCGGGCGCAGGAGGCGGACGAGGTGCTGGAGGGCGCCCGGGACTGGCTCGCTCCCGCCGAACAGGCGCCCGACGCCTGGGTCGCTGCGCGCGTGCGGATGGCCCTGGGCCAGCGCGAGGAGAGCCAGCGCTTGCTGCGCATGGGCGCCGACGCCGCGCCTGGGCGCGACTGGCGGGCGCTCCTGGCTCGCGCCCGCTGCCAGCGGCGCCTGGGCCGGCTCGAGCAGGCCCAGCGCTCCTTGATCCTGGCCGACCGCGCAGCCCGCGAGGGCGATGGTGTGGAACCCGAGGTGCTGGTCGAGCTGGGCTCCGTCTACTTCGAGGCGGATCGGGAAGTGGACGATGCCAGCGGTCGCTCCGCCGCGGATCTCTTCGACGAGGCCCTCGAATTGAACCCGATCTGCGAGGGCGCCCTGCTCGGTCTGTTCGAGCTGCACCGGGTCAACTGGCGGCGCACCAGCAAGCCGGCGGCGCACTGGTTGAACGAGGCCCTCTCCGCGCGGCCGGACTCGGTAGCGGCTCTGCTCGCGGGCCTCTCCGCCGATCTGGACGACGGACGCCTGCGCGCGGCGCGCGCGCGCCTGACCCATCTGCGAGCCCTGGCCGGCGGGCGACGCGAGGTGCGCGCCGAGCAGGCCGCCCTGGCCTGGATCGAGCATCGACGGGACGAGTGCGCCGCGCTGCTGGCGGTCCTGGCCGCGGAAGACGAGCACGACAGCAGCCCGGAGCGCGAGCTGGGTCGCCATCTGGTCGAGCTCTACCGCTTCGCGGAGGCGGTCGACTTCCTGCGCCGCGCCGTGGCTCGCGACGCTGGCGACCACGTGGCCTGGACGACCCTAGGCCGCGCTCTGGCCAACACGGGCGACGAAGAGGGGGCTCTGGAGGCTCTTGAGCGCGCGGAGGCCCAGGCCGGCCTGCGCCAGGACGCGTGGCGCGCCAACACCGCCAGGGTGCTGGCGCGCATGGAGCGCGTCGCGCGCGTGGACACCTTCGGAGAGCACTCCTTCGTCTGGCAACCGGACGCTGCAGGCGTGCTGGAGGTGTACCTGGTCCCGTTCTACCAGGCGGCCCGCGACGAGCTGGCGCAGCGCTACGGCTACACACCGGGGCCCGTGCGCATCGAGGTCTTTCGCCGCCACGAGGACTTCTCGGTGCGCTCCACCGGTTTCGGCGGTTTTCCTGCCCTGGGAGTCTGCTTTGGTCCGGTCGTGACCTCCCTCTCACCCCTGTGCGAGATGCGCGGACGCTTCTCCTGGGCGCGCACCTCGTTCCACGAGTTCACGCACGTGATCCACCTGGGCCTGTCCCACAATCGCTGTCCACGCTGGATCACCGAGGGCCTGGCCACCTGGGAGGAGGCTCAGCGCGACCCGGCCTGGGCGCGCAACATGCGCCGCGAGCTGCTGGACGCTCACCACAACGGCGCGGTCATTCCGGTGCGTGAGCTCAACCGCGCCTTCCGCGGGCCGCGCATCCTGTTCGGCTACTACCAAGGTGGACTGATCTGCGAGATGCTCGTCGAGCGCCACGGCTTCACCACGACCGTGCGCCTGCTGGAGGCCTTCGATCGCGGCCTGGACCTCGACGCCGCCCTGGACGAGGTCTTCGGGATCACCCCCGAGGGCCTCGACTCGGACCTGGCGGGGTTCGTCGAGGTAGTCATCGCGCCCCTTGCGATCGAGCCGCGCTGGGCGCCCGAGTACCTGGGGCGCCTGCGCCTGGGGCTGGAGCGCGAGGTCCCCGAGGACCCCGCACGCCTGGAGCGCTGGATCGACGGCTGGTGTGCCATCGCCTGGGGACAGTGGCAGGCGGGGCGTCGTGTCGACGCCGAGGAGGCTCTGCGGCGCGTCGCGCTGACGGGTAAGAGTCCGCCGCGAGCCCTGTTCCTGCGCGGCGAGCTGGCCCTGGCCGACGGGGACGAGGCTGCCGCGCGGGAGGCCTGGGCGGGGGGGCTGGCGGCGGGCGGCGAGGACTTCCGCGTGCGCATCGCCCTGGGCGCCCTGTGCCTGGCGGCGGGGGAGGCGGAGCAGGCCGAGGAGCACCTGCTGGCGGCGGAGCGCGCCTTTCCGGGGTTCGACGAGCGCGACCTGGCGGCGGAGCTGCGCCTGGCGTCCCTCTACACCAGCCAGGGTCGGGGCGATGAGGCGATGGCGGCGCGCGAGCGCTACCTGGCCTTCGACGCCTCCGACCTCCCGACCCGCCGGCGCGTGGGGGACTGGCACATGGAAAATGAGCGCGCCGAGCGCGCCGTGCGCTTCTACCGCGAGGCCAACGAGGTCGACCCCTTCGTGCGCGGCCTGCACCTCGACTGGGGTATTGCCCTTCACGAGTGCGAGCGCTGGACCGAGGCCCTGCGCGAGTTCGAGGTGGCGGCTCTCGTCCCGCCGGCCCTGGACCTCGACCGTCCCGGTCCCCTTTCGGACACCGAGCGCGCTTCCCTCATTGGCTGGCAGGCCCTGTGCCTGGTCGAACTCGGGCGCCAGGAGGAGGCCGCCCGGCGCGCGGCGCGGGCCCTCGCCCTCGACCCAGACTGCGCTCCGGCGAGCGAGGCGGCGGCGCGCGCGGGCGGCTGAGAGGGAGCTAGCGCACAGCTTCTCGTTCGCGTAGCCGCCGCGGGAGGTGCGACAGCGTACGATGCGCCCATGGCGCAGCACTCCGAGTCCGGCCTGTTTGTCGTCCTCGACGGGGTGGACGGCTGCGGGAAGACAACCCAGGCGAAGCTCCTGGTGCGCACCCTCGACGAGCGCGAGGGGCGCGCGCCCCTGCACCTGCGCGAACCCGGCTCGACTGCGCTCGGGGAGCGCCTGCGCGAGCTGCTCTTCGATCGCGCCCTGGAGTTGGACTCCGGCGTGGAGGTGCTGCTCTTCGCCGCCGCCCGACGGCAGATGCTGGCGGAGCTAGTGACCCCGGCCCTGGCCGAGGGACGGCACGTGATCTGCGAGCGCTTCCATCCCTCGACCTGCGCCTACCAGGCCCACGCCGGTGGCCTCGACCGGGCGCGGGTGCTGGCCGTGCTCGGCGAATGGGCGGGGGATCCGCGCCCGGACCTCGAACTGGTCCTCGACCTAGGCGCGGGGGACGCCGCCGCGCGCCGGGGAGTTCCCGGTGACCGCATCGAGGACCGGGGCGACGCCTACATGGCGCGCGTGGCCGAGGGCTATCGGCGCTACGCAGCCGAGGAAGAACGCGCTGTCCTGCTGGACGGTGGAGGCACCATCGAAGCGGTCGCAGAGGCGGTGCTGGGGGAGGTGATGCGTGCCCTCAAGTGAGTTGATCGGGCAAGGTGAGGTGCTGGCCGGGCTGTGGAGCGCGGCGCAGGGCGGGCGCTTGCCGCACGCGCTTCTCTTCCACGGTCCGCGCGGCGTGGGCAAGTTCCAGGCCTCCCTGCGCCTGGCGCATGGGCTCCTGTGCGACGCGGGCCCCGGGCCTCCCTGCGGTACCTGCAAGGCCTGCGCCTGTCTGCGCGGAGGGAGCCACGCGGACCTGCACGTGCTCGATCCCGCGGCCGAGGGCCTCGAGACCATCCCCATCTGGCGCGTGACCCCGCGCCACGATCACCCGGGCGTGGTCACCGTGGAGGAGTTCCTTTCCCTGCGCGCGCGGGAGGGCGGCTGGCGTGTCGTCTGCCTGCGCGACTTCGATCGCGCCCACCACGCGACCCAGAACGCGCTCCTGAAGACCCTCGAGGAGCCGGGGAAGGCGACCTTGCTGGTAATCGAGAGCTCGCGTCCGCGCCAGCTGCTCGAGACGATTCGAAGTCGCTGCGTGGGTGTCAGCCTCGCGGCCCCGGGGACGGCGGCGGCGGCCATGGTTCTTGAGGCGGCCGGGGTCGGGAAGGCGGACGCCGCGCGCCTGGGACGCTGGAGCGGGGGGGCGCCGGGACGGGCCCACGAGCTCTTGCGCGAGGGAGCGCTGGAAATGCAGCCCTTGCTGGTGGCGGTGTTGCAGGGCACGCTCGATCCCCTGCGGGCCGCGGAGTCCCTGGGGGAGGTGCGCGGGGACTTCGCCGGCGGTACCGACTCCGCCCGCGCCCGCCAGCGCGTACGAGCGGCGGTCGTCCTGGCCCTCGAACTGGCTCGCGACCTGCTGCGCCTGGAGCACGGCATCGAACCCTCCGCCCTGGCCCACGGTCAGGCCCTGGAGGCCTGGACGCCAGTTGGGGGAGTGCCCATCGCGCGCACGGTGGACGCGCTCTTGCGGGCCCGGCAGGATGTAGAGGCCAACCTCTCACCGCCGGGCATCCTGGATCGCACGGCCCTGGCCCTGGCCGGGGCGAGCCGCTGTGCGACGCAGGCGACGGGTCGTGGCGCACGATGACCGATCCCCTGCGCAAGCTTGCCCTCAAGGACGGCCGCTACACCCCCGAGGCGTTCCAGTTCCTCTTCGAGTCCCTCGAGCACGCCGTGCGCCTGGCGGGTCGGGCTGATTCCGAGGGCGCCAATCGGCATGTCACGGGCCAGGAGCTGCTGGTCGGCATGAAGAGCTACGCCCTGAGCCTCTTCGGGCCTCTGGGGGCCCAGGTCTGGCGCTCCTGGGGCGTGCACGAGACGATCGACTGGGGCCGGATCGTCTTCCTGCTGGTGGAAGGCGGGATGCTCAACAGCCAGGAAGACGACAAGATCGAGGACTTCCGGGACGGGTTCGACTTCGATCAGGCTTTCGTGAAGGAGTACGTGCTGGAGCTGCCGGGGGAGATTCCTCCGCGCCCAACTGAGGGTCCCTGAACGGCCAGCGGCCGGGCCTGGACTCGGCCCGTTCGGCGGGGCAGGATCGTCCTCGATGCTTGAGCGCTTCTCGCCCTCCACCCGCAACGCCCTGCTCGCCGTCCTGGGGGTGGCCGTGGCATGGGGGGCGTGGGAAGTGCGCTCGATCCTCAACCCGATCATCGCCGGCTACTTCGCAGCCTATGTGGTCCACCCTTTGGTGCTGCAGCTCCAGGCCCGCGGCTGGTCGCGGCGCAGGTCGGTCAACATGATCTTTCTGACCTTCGCCCTGGGGCTGTCGGGCCTGCTCGCCGGCCTGTTGCTCCAGGGGCGGATGCTGGCGGGGGATTTTCGAGACGAGCGCGTGATTGGGCGCGCCGAGGAGCAGGTGGACGCCTTCCTCGAACGCCATCAGGGTTCGGTAGACCGCGTGCGGGGTTTCCTGTTCAACGAGAGCGACGGCGAAACTCCGGGCGGCGATGAGGCCGTGGACGTTGGCGGCAGTGCCGCGGACGTCGGCGGTAGCGCCGCGGACGCTGGCGGTAGTGCCGCAGACGCTGGCGGTAGTGCCGCAGGCGCTGGCGGTAGTGCCGCGGGCGCTGGCGGTAGTGCCGTGGACGCTGGCGGTAATGCCGTGGACGCTGGGCAGGCCGCCGGAGATGGCGAGCTGACCCTGCGCTCCCTCGCCGCCTGGGTGGGCAACGAGCTCTTCAGCGAGCAGCGCGCCGGCCAGACCGCCGAGGTCGGCCTGGCCGCAGGGAGCACGGGCCTGGCCCTCTTCCGGCGCCTGTTCGGCTCGGCTCTGGCCTTCGGGACTTTCTGCCTCCTGCTGCCGATCTACACCTACTTCCTGCTCTTCGAGCTCGAGCGCATCCACCGCTTTGTGCAGCACTACCTCCCGCGCCGCGAGCGCACGCGCCTGGTGCGCGTCAGCGGTCAGATCGGCGAGGTGCTGGCTAACTTCTTCCGCGGTCGCCTCTTGGTGTGCCTGATCAAGGGCCTGTTGCTTTCGATCGGGCTGGCCCTGCTGGGCGTCGACTACGCCTTGCTGCTCGGCTTGTGCGGGGGCTTTATGGCCTTGATCCCCTTCGTCGGCCCGCTCATCGCCGGGATCGCGGCCTTCTTCCTGGCGCTGTTGGGGCACGACCTCGTCGGCGCCCTCTGGCGGGTGCTGCTGGTCTTCTGTCTGGCGGAGGTGATCGAGGGCTACGTCCTGATCCCGAAGATCCTCGGAGACAGCCTGGGCCTGCACCCGGTGGTCGTCCTGGCGGCGGTCTTCGTCGGCGGTGCGGCCCTGGGGATGCTCGGTTTTCTGCTCGCCCTGCCGATCGCCGCGACGGCCATCATCCTCGTGCGCGAGCTCGTCCTGCCGGCCCTCGAGGACCTGGCCGAGGAGACCTGAGCGGGCCGGCTCTCAGTGGTCCAGGCGGCTGAGGATGCCCGTCAGAAGTTCCAGGGTCTCGGCGGTCAGCTTGCCGTTCTCGCTTCGGGCCGCGGCCAGCAGGGCCAGGGCGTCGCGCACGCTGCGGCGCTCCTCCTCGCTTCTGGCGTGCGCGGCGACGGTTGCTTTCGACCCTTCGCCCTCCTCGAGTCGGCCGTCGAAGGTTCTGGCGTAGGCCTCGATGTCCCAGGCTGAGCGGCCCAGCTCCTCGAACACGACCTCGATCGCGCGCTGGAGCTGGCGATCTTCCTGGTAGTCGCCGCCGAAGGGGAAGGCCGCCCCGCGCTCGTCCTGAACCCGGCGGCGGATCTCGGTCCGCAGCAACAGGCGCAGGTCCTGCAGCGGAAGGAGTGTGCCGAGGCCGGCGTGGAATTCCGCGAGGCCCGGGTAGCGCGAGGTGTAGTCCCCGTCGCCGTAGGCCAGCTCCTCAAGCAGGTCGCGCTGCAGCTCCCAGTGGTCGGCGACCCAGGAGCGGATCTCGCCCTCGGCGCGCAGATCCCGGACCTCCTCCAGCTTCCACTGCTCCCAGCGCCGCTGATCCACCTCGTGGTCGGGCACGACTCCGCCGGGGCTCACGATCTTGCCCTCCTCGTCAAACTCACGGTGGATCGAGCGTCCCGAGGGCAGCAGGTAGCGGGCGACGGTCAGCTTGACGCGCGGAGCGAAATCGAACTCTCCGTTTTCATTCCAGTCGCGGGTGATCGTCTCCCAGTTGTCGAAGCGTCCGTTGCCGTTCTCGTCTTCGAAGCGGTCGTCGCGCTCACCGCGCACGGGGATCAGGTTCTGGACCGATCCCTTGCCGAAGCTGCGCTGCCCCACGAGCACCGCGCGTTCGTGGTCCTGGAGGGCCCCCGAGACGATCTCCGAGGCCGAGGCGCTGAAGCGGTTGATCAGCACCACCACCGGGATGTCGGCGCCGACGAGCGCCTCGCGCAGGGTGTGCAGGCGCTCGGGGGCCCGGACCCTGCTCTCGGTTGTCACCACCAGTTGTTCCGCGGGCAGGAACAGGTCGGCGACGGCGCGCGCCTCGTTCAGGAGCCCGCCGGGGTTGTTGCGCAGGTCCAGGATGACGCCCGCGACCTGCTCGCCGGTCAGCAGATCGACCAGGGTGCGCGCCAGCTCCTGGCTGGCGACGCCGGAGAACTGGGTCAGCTCCACCAGGGCGATGCGTCCGGGCAGGATGTCTGAGTGCACGGGCGGGATGGTGATCAGGTCGCGCTGGATCACGACCGCCATCTCCTCGGTCGGCCGGTCTATCAGGGCCGAGTCCATCCCGCGCCGCCAGATGTAGAGCTTGACGTCCGTGCCGGGTTTGCCCTTGAGCTTGCGGATGATCTCATCAGAGGGCTTGCCCTGCCCGTTCTCGATGGTCGGCCACTCGTCGATGCGCACGACCTTGTCGTCGCTCACCAGTCCGCCCTTGTAGGCGGGCCCGGAGTAGATCGGGCGCGTGATCGTGAACAGGCCGTCGGCGGGGTCTGTCCGGACGTAGGCGCCGATCCCGCCGTACTCGCCGTCGAGCTCCTGCTGGAACTTGGTGAAGACCTCCTCGCTGAGGTAGTTCGAGTGGTTGTCGAGGCTCTGCAGCATGCCTTGCAGGCCCGCGTCGATCAGGGGGTCGCGCTCGGCGTGGGGCAGGTCGCCCTCGATGTGCCGGCCCTGGATGAGCTGGATCATGCGCTCGAACTTCTCGAGGTCGCGCGGCGGTCCCTGTTGTGTGAGGGCCTGGTCGAGGCGCTCGCGCTGGTTGCGGTTCTTGCTGGCCCAGTAGGCGCGGGTGCGCTCCACCTGCAGAAAGGCGTCGGCCAGGAGGCCGGCCTCGCCGGGTGTGCGGGCCAGTCGTTCGAGCTCGTCGCGGGCCGTCTCCAGGTCGCGCGCGCGAGCGAGGGCCAGGGCGGCCTGGCCGCGCAGACCAGGGTCGGAGGAAGCGAGGAACGAGAGCATTTCGGAGCGCGCGGCGCGCTTGTCGCGTCCGCTCCCCAGGCGCCAGGTCGTTACGGCCAGCTCGAGGCGCGTGGCGGGCTCGCGCACGGCGTCGCGCGCTCCGGCCAGCAGGCGCGCCACCAGATCCTCGCGGGTCTCGGGCTCGAGCAGGTGAAAGCTCGGGTCAGCCAGCAGGCCCGCGGCCCCGCGCACGACGGCCTCGTCCTCGCTGCTGAGCAGGGGTCCGAGGCGCGCGGCGACGGCGTCCCAATCTGGTTCGTCGAGGTTGAGGCGCGCGGCTGCCAGGAGCAGCAGGCCCCGGGGCGCAAGGGAGTCGCCCTCGAGCAAGTGGTCGAGGGCCGCCGCCAGCGCCCCTTCGGGCAGGTCCGCCGCCAGGATGGAGAGGGCGTGGGCCTCGACCCACAGGCGCGGGACTTCCAGGTCGCCGGCCGCCCTGGCGCGCTCGGCGACCAGGGAACTGAGATCTCCGGGGTCCTGGCCCACGGACACGGGCAGGAGTGAGGCGAGGGAGAGCAGGAAGGTGATTCCGATCATGAGGGGTCGGGTTTCCAGGGCGGTGGCTTTTCAGGGTGCGACCGGGCGCCCCGGCCGGGGCGCCCAGGTGCGCTATCGGCCCAATCTACGGCTGGCTTTGATCAGGGATCGGTTCCAGGTTGAAAAAACCCGTGGACGGTGTGGACGGGGCCATGTCGGGGGGGGGAGTTGGCCTGGGGCGTGCCGCGCGGGCCTGCTAGGATGGCGCGCGGCGGCACGGGAGCATGACGGACCAGGAAGAGAGAGAACTCGGGCACCTGCGTCCCGGGCCGGAGGGGCCTGAATCGCGCATGGTCGATGTGAGCGCCAAGACTCCCAGCCAGCGGGAGGCCCTGGCCGGGGCCCGGGTGCGCTTCCCGGCGGGCGTGCTCGAGCGCGTTCTGCGCGAGGGGGGCCCCAAGGGTCCGATCACTGAGGTGGCGCGAACTGCGGGCATCCTGGCCGCCAAGCGCACGGCGGAACTGATCCCCATGTGCCACCCCCTGGGCCTGGACCTGGTGGATGTGCGCTTCGAGCGCGCCGACGAGGACCCCGACCTGCTCCTGATCCGCTGCCGGGCGGTGTGCAGCGGTCGGACGGGGGTCGAGATGGAGTGCCTGGTGGGGGCCGGGATCGCCGCCCTGACCGTGATCGACATGACCAAGGCCCTCTCGCCGGCCATCGCGGTCGAAGAGCTGCGCCTGCTCGAGAAGCGCGGCGGCAAGAGCGGGCCCTGGCTGGCCGACCCGGGCTCCTGAGCCCCGGCGGTTTCGGCGGCCCTTCCCGGGCGCTATCCTCAGCGACCCGCGATGTCCCTCCCCCGACCTCCCGCCCCGAGCCTTCCGAGATGATCGACCTGAAACTGCTCCGGCGCCTCGTGCGCCTCATGACTGGAGCCGGAATCACCGAGCTGGAGATCGATGACGCTCCCAGCGGGGTGCGTGTGCATCTCAAGCGCGGAGGCGAGGGCAATGGTGGAGTCGTTCAGCCCATGCTGCAGGTCCTTCCGGGCGCGGCCGTGCCGCTCACCGTGCCCGTGGCAGGCGCCGGCGCGGCGGCGCCTGAGGCCGTCGGCGAGGCCGAGATCCCCTCTGGCCACGAACAGATCGTGAGTCCCATGGTGGGCACCTTCTACCGCTCCGCCTCGCCCGACTCGGATCCCTTCGTCGATGTGGGCAGCTCGGTCGACGAAGAGTCCGTCATCTGCATCATCGAGGCCATGAAGGTCATGAACGAGATCAAGGCCGAACTGCGCGGGGTGGTCGTGGAAGTCCTCGTGGAGAACGGCGAGCCGATCGAGTTCGGTCAACCGCTGTTCCTCATGAAGATTTCCTAGGGACCCTGTGAACCGGCCACTCGGCACCATGACGACCTCCTCAACACCCGCTCGGCACCTGAGGTCACGGCCGGACCGGCCGCGTCTCGAGGCGCCGACCAGGCACGGATGGGATCGCCCCGGCCTCCGTAGCACTCCTTCGACGGCCTCCTAGATGTTCGGTCGCGTCCTGATCGCCAGCCGCGGAGAGATTGCCCAGCGGATCATCCGGGCCTGCCGCGAACTCGGCGTCGAAACCGTCGCGGTCTACTCCGAGGCCGACGCGGACGCGCTCTATCTGCGCCAGGCGGACGAGACGATCTGCATCGGCCCGGCGGCCGGGGGCGCTTCCTACATGAACATCCCGGCCATCATCTCCGCTGCCGAGGTGGGGGATGTGGAGGCGATCCATCCCGGCTACGGCTTCCTGGCAGAGAACGCTCACTTCGCCGAGGTCTGCAACGAGTGTCGGATCCACTTCATCGGACCCGACCCGGAGACGATCGCCGCCGTGGGCAACAAGGCCAACGCGCGCGAGCTGGCTCTCAAGGCCGGCGTCCCCGTGGTTCCCGGTTCCGATGGTCCGGTCGATGACGAGGACGAGGCGGTGCGCGTCGCGCGGGAGATCGGCTATCCGGTCATCGTCAAGGCTTCTTCGGGGGGCGGCGGGCGCGGCATGCGTGTCGCCCATAACGAGCCGAGCCTGATCAATGGCTTTCACGCCGCGCGCTCCGAGGCCCAGGCCGCTTTCGGCGACGAGACGGTCTACATCGAGCACTTCGTGGAGAACCCGCGCCACATCGAGGTGCAGGTGCTCGGGGACAAGGACGGCCATCTGATCCACCTCGGTGAGCGCGACTGCTCGGTGCAGCGTCGACATCAGAAGCTGATCGAGGAGGCGCCCTCGCACGCCATCAATGAGGAACAGCGTACCCAGCTGGGCGAGGCGGCCGTGCGCATGGCGCGCGCCGCCAACTACCACAACGCGGGCACGGTGGAGTTCCTGCTGGGGCCCTCGGGCGACTTCTTCTTCATCGAGGTCAACGCCCGCATCCAGGTCGAGCACACCGTGACGGAACTCGTCACGGGCATCGACCTGATCCAGCAGCAGCTGCTGCTGGCGAGCGGGGCGCCGCTGGAGATCACCCAGGAGCAGGTCGTGATCCGCGGCCATGCGATCGAGTGCCGCATCAACGCCGAGGACCCGGCGCGGGATTTTCAGCCCTCTCCTGGGCTGATCAAGGCCTTCGTGCCCCCTGGAGGGCCGGGGGTGCGCGTGGACAGCCACTGCTACAGTGGATATCGCATCCCGCCGAACTACGATTCGATGATCGGCAAGCTGCTGGCGCACCGTGCCTCGCGCCCGCAGGCCATCCGGACCATGCTGCGTGCCCTGGGAGAGTTCGTGATCGAGGGACCCGCGACGACCATTCCTATCCATCGCAGCGTGCTGGCCCACACGGACTTCGTGCGGGCCACGCACGACACGGGTTTCATGGAGCGCTACTTCTCCCATCCCATCTCTCTGGGGGCGGTATCGTGAGTGGTGTGCGCGCAGCGCTGGCCGTCGTTCTGAGCGCCCAGGCGTTCGCCGCCTGCGCGGGGGACATGCGCTGGCCGTACATCCCGACCCAGCGCCCCCCGGGTCCGATGGAGTCGGTCGCGTCGGACCTGGCTCCCGGCAGCAGCGGGCTGCTGCTCCCCGGCCCCGAGGAGGTGCTGGTGGTGCGCCACGCCGATCCGGTGCAGTTGCGGCCGGCGGGCGAGTTGTCGGCCTTTCCCCTGCGCTTCTACGACAAGTCGCGGCGCGTGACCGCCGGAAGCTGGGTCCACTCCGCGCCGGGCGGTCGGGCGGAGATCATCTGGCCCGAGGGCGACTCGCTGGTGCTCTTCGGTCGCACGACCGGGATCGTGGGCTCGCCCAGCCGGGGTGAGCCCCTGTTCCTTTTCTTGCAGGTCGAGCGCGCGGACATCAGCCTCTCTCGCGAGGAGCAGATCGAGCTCCCTGGCGGCGCTCTGCTCGTGGCGCGCTCGGGGCCGTTCGTGGTCGAGCGTCTGCGCGGTGATGTGCTGCGCGTGACGAACCAGTCCAAGGAGTCTGGCGAGCTCGCCTTTCGGGATCGCGTCTTCGGCCTCGACCCCGGCCAGGGGATCGACGTGCCCCTGCTCTCGATCGGTGGCGAGCCCGTGGCGCCGAATCCGGGGACGGCGATCGGTGGGGAGGCTGGTTTCTCCCTCGAGGTCCAGGGCGACGTGCAGGCGCAGGCCGTCCAGCACGGCTGGCGGGTGACCGCCGGCGGCGGTGAGCACGAGGTCGGCGCCCTGGGGGTGCGCATCCGCCTGGGGCGCGGCGAGTCCGCCCTGATGAGGAATCTGGGAGCCCTCAGCTCGATCCCGGCGGTCGGTCGGGAGGAGAGCGGGGAGGTCTTCGGCGGTGAGGAGGGCGAGCTGGAATCGGCTCCCCAGGCTCCCGAGCCGGCGCTCGAGACCGTGGTGGAAGACTCTGGCGTCGGGGAGGAGCCCGAGTTCGATAGCGAGGACTCCGACGGTGCTGAAGCGGACGACGGTGTCTCCGGCGGTGATTCCGGCGGTGATTCCGGCGGTGCTGGAGCTGGGGTTGAGGCCTCCGTAGGTGGTGATTCCGACGAGGACGAGGCGAGAGGAGGACGATGAGCGCTCCGCGCATACTGGTGACCGGTGGAGCCGGATTTCTGGGAAGCCACCTCTGTGAGCGCTTCCTCGCCGAGGGCTTCGAGGTGCTTTGCGTCGACAATCTGATCACCGGCGCCCTGGAGAACGTCGAACACCTCTTCGCCGACGCGCGCTTTCACTTCGAGAAGCGCGACGTCACCGAGTACCTGCACGTGCCCGGAGAGCTGGACGCGATCCTGCACTTCGCCTCGCCCGCGAGCCCGATCGACTACCTCGAACTGCCGATCCAGACCCTCAAGGTTGGCTCCCTGGGGACTCACAAGGCCCTCGGTCTGGCCCACGCCAAGAAAGCGCGTTTCCTGCTCGCGTCGACTTCGGAGTGTTACGGCGATCCCCTCGTGCACCCTCAATCGGAGGACTACTGGGGCAACGTCAACCCCGTCGGCCCGCGCGGTGTGTACGACGAGGCCAAGCGCTTCGCGGAGGCGATGACCATGGCCTACCACCGCTTCCACGGCGTGCGGACGCGCATCGTGCGCATCTTCAATACTTACGGGCCGCGCATGCGACTGAACGACGGTCGCGCCCTGCCGGCCTTCATGGCGCAGGCCCTCGCGAACGAACCGATGACGGTTTTCGGCGACGGATCCCAGACGCGCTCGTTCTGCTTCGTGGATGACCTGGTGGAGGGCATCTTCCGGCTCCTGAACAGTGACGAGTCCCTGCCGGTGAACATCGGAAACCCGAGCGAGATGACGATCCTCGAGTTCGCTCAGGCAGTGATCGAATGCACCGGTTCTACCTCGCAGATCGTCTTCCGCGATCTGCCGGAGGACGACCCCAAGGTGCGCCAACCGAACACCTCAAAGGCGAAGGCCCTGCTGGACTGGGAGCCCAAGGTCGACCTCACCACGGGCTTGCGCCGGACCATGGCCTACTTCGCGGAGCGCCTGGCTGCCGGGAGTGGCGAGGAGCGCGGGAGCTAGTCGTGTGCGGCATCGTGGGAGCCGTCCTGCGCGAGGGGTCGGTCCTCGACGGCCTGCTCGCGGGGCTGCGCGCCCTGGAGTACCGCGGCTACGACAGCGCGGGGGTGGCGGTCGGCGCGGACGGCGGGGTCTCGATCCGACGCCAGGCGGGGCGGCTGGAGGCTCTCGAGGCTGTGCTCGCCGACGGCGCGCTCGACGGCGCGCAGATAGGAATTGGCCACACGCGCTGGGCGACCCACGGTCCGCCGACGGCGATCAACGCCCATCCCCACACCGACGTGGGCGGGCATGTGGCCCTGGTCCACAACGGGATCATCGAGAACTACCTCGAGCTGCGCGAGGAGCTGTGCGAGCAGGGCGTCGAGTTCGTCTCCGAGACGGACACCGAGGTGTTGGCCCAGCTCGTCGGCCGCGAGCTGGCGACGGGCGCGGCCCTGGTCGATGCGGTGCGCCGCACCCTGGCGCGCGTGCGCGGCTACTATGCGATCGCCGCCCTGGCCATCGCCGACGACCGCTCCTTGGTGTGCGCACGTCAGGGCCCGCCGCTCTGCCTGGGGGTCGTCGAGGGCGGCGCGTTCCTGGCCTCCGATCCGCTCGCTCTCGTGCGCCACACCCAGGACCTGATCTTCCTCGAGGACGGCGACGTCGCCACCCTCCGGCCGGGCTTCCACGCGGTGGTCGACGAGGAGGGGAACGAGGTCCTGCGCGCGGCGGTGCGCGTCGATCTGGACGAGGAGCAGGCGGGCCGCGGATCCTACGCGCACTTCATGCTGAAGGAGATTCACGAACAGCCCGACGTCCTGGCCCGCACGGCCTTCGACCGCATCGACGAAGAGAGCGGCGAGGTGTGCTTCAGCGAGGACGGCTGGGACCCGGACCGACTGCGGGCGATCGAGCGCGTGCAGCTCCTGGCCTGCGGAACGGCGCGCTACGCCTGCCAGGTGGCGGCCTTCCAGATCGAGGGCTTGGCCGGCATTCCGGCGGATGTGGACTACGCCAGCGAGTTCCGCTACCGCTCGCCGCGGCTCAGCCCGGGCACCCTGGCCCTGGCCATCTCCCAGTCGGGCGAGACCGCCGACACCCTGGCCGCCCTGCGCCTGGCACGCGAGCTGGGCGCGCGGGCGGGGGCGATCTGCAACGTGCCCGAGAGCACCCTCGTGCGCGAGGCCGACTGCTTCCTCATGACCCGCGCGGGCCCCGAGATCGGCGTCGCGAGCACCAAGGCCTTCGTGTCGCAGATCGTCACCTCATACCTGCTGGCCGTGGCCATCGGTTGCTCGCGCGGGGAGCTCGACGCCGACGAGGGGCGCGCGCTCCTCAAGGACCTGCGGCTCTTGCGGCCGCGGCTCGCCCAGCTGCTCTCGCGTGAGACCCACGAGCGCATCGCCGACATCGCGGACCGCCACTACCAGGTCAAGGGATTCATGTTTCTCGGTCGCGGCATCCACTACCCCGTCGCCCTCGAGGGCGCCCTGAAGCTCAAGGAGATCTCCTACATGCACGCCGAGGGATACCCCGCGGGGGAGATGAAGCACGGCCCGATCGCCCTGATCGAGCCGGGGATGACCACGGTCGTGATCGCAAACAAGGGTCCGCTGGCCGAGAAGGTGCGCTCCAACCTCGAGCAGGTGCGGGCGCGCGGCGGCCAGGTGATCTGCGTCGGGTCCGATCCCGAGAGCCTCGCCCTGGCCGACGAGACGATCGAGGTCCCCGAGACCAGTCCCTGGCTCGCGCCAGTCCTGAGCGTGGCCCCGCTCCAGCTGCTGGCCTACGAGGTGGCTCTGCGCCGGGGCTGTGACATCGACAAGCCCCGCAACCTGGCCAAGAGCGTGACGGTGGAGTGAACGATGGCGAAGATCCTGGTCACCGGAGGCGCCGGCTTCATCGGCTCCCATCTCTGCGAACGCCTGCTCGCCCGTGGGGACGAGGTGGTCGTTCTCGACAACTTCAATGACTTCTACAACCCCTCGATCAAGCGCGCGAACGCGGCCGGTCTGTCGGGAGCTCGGGTGATCGAGGGGGATGTCCGAGACGCGGATGTGGTCGGACGCCTGCTGACGGAGACTCGCTTTGACGCCGTCATGCACCTGGCTGCCATGGCCGGCGTTCGGCCCTCCCTCGAGAACCCCCTGTACTACGAGGACGTCAACGTGCGGGGCACCTTGATCCTCCTGGAAGCACTCCGGCGTTCGCCGGGCACGCGCATGATTTTCGCCTCTTCGTCAAGCGTCTACGGGAGCAACGAGAAGGTCCCCTTCGAGGAGTCGGACGACATCCATCATCCCGTCTCCCCCTACGCGGCCACCAAGCGATCCGCAGAGCTGCATTGCTTCACCTACCACCACCTGTACGGGATCCCCACCACCTGCCTGCGCTTCTTCACCGTCTACGGGCCGCGCCAGCGCCCTGAGATGGCCATCCACAAGTTCGTGCGCGCGGTCCTGGCGGGTGAGTCGATCCCGGTCTTCGGGGACGGATCGACGCGCCGTGACTACACCTTTGTGGACGACATCGTCGACGGGGTCGTGCGCGCCATCGACCGCTGCGAAGGCTACGAGATCTACAACCTGGGCGGTTCCCAGACGACCTCCCTGGGAGAGCTCGTGGATCTGGTGGGGCAGGCCTGCGGACGCGAGCCGATCATCTCTCGCGAGCCGATGCAGCCCGGGGATGTCGTGATCACCTACGCGGACGTCTCAAAGGCCGGCGAAGGCCTGGGCTACGCGCCGAAGACTTCCGTACCCGAGGGCCTGGCCCTTTTCGTGAAGTGGTTTCGAGATCGCCAAGGAGCGCACTGATCGTCATTGCGAGGGAGGATCGCCGCCCCTACCATTACCGCCCGATGGCGCCTGCGGGGCGTCAGGCGTCCATCGCGCATGGCTTCCGGCCTTCCTTTTTTTCCGGCAATCCACTCCAAGTTCACCCATGAAGGGCCTCCAGGTTCACTCATGAAGGGCGTCATCCTCGCGGGGGGGCTGGGCACGCGTCTGTTCCCCCTGACCAAGATCACGAACAAGCACCTGCTGCCGGTCTACGACCGGCCGATGATCTACTACCCGATCGAGAGCCTGGTGCGGGCCGGGATCGAGGACATCATGATCGTCACCGGGGGCCAGAACTCCGGCGAGTTCCTGCGGCTGTTGGGCAACGGCAGCGATTTCGGCCTAAAGCACCTCAACTACACCTATCAGGAGGGCGAGGGCGGCATCGCTGAGGCTCTCGGCCTGGCACGCCATTGGGCCGGTGGAGATCGGCTGTGCGTGGTCCTGGGGGACAACCTGATCGAGAACAACATCCGGGGCGCCGTCGAGGATTTTCGGGCCCAGGAGAAGGGAGCCAAGATCATCGTCAAGGAGGTCCCCGATCCAGAGCGCTTCGGTGTCACGCGCATCGAGGACGGCGTCGTGGGGGAGATCATCGAGAAGCCATCTGAACCCGAGACCAACCTGGCCGTGATCGGGATCTACATGTACGACGAACGCGTGTTCGAGGTGATCGAGACGCTCGTGCCCTCGGAGCGCGGCGAGCTGGAGATCACCGACGTCAACAACTGGTACGTACGCGAGGGAACCATGACCCACGAGGTGCTCGAGGGCTGGTGGACCGACGCGGGGACGTTTCAGTCTCTGCACCGCGCGGCCGAGCTCGTCGCCAGGGGCGGGGCGAACAAGGCCGACTGAATGGGCGCTGGGTCATTGCGCGTTCTCGTCACCGGCGGCGCGGGGATGCTCGGGAGCCAGGTGCTCCTCAGCGCCCCGGACGGGACGGCGGCCGTCGGGACGGACCTGGTGGAAGCCGCCGGAGTGGCGGCGGTGGGGGTCGACCTGGCCGATTCGCAACAGGTGGAAGCGCTCTTCGCCGAACACGGCCCCTTCACGGGCGTGATCCACACGGCTGCCTACACGGCGGTGGACGGCGCCGAGGAGGAGGAGCTCCTGGCCCTGCGCATCAACAGCCAGGGCTGCGAGCGGGTGGCGCAGGCCTGCGCCGCGGCGGGTGTGCCGATGGTGGCGGTCAGCACCGACTTCGTGTTCGACGGCACCTCGCGCCGACCCTACCGCGAGGACGATCAGACGAATCCTCTGAGCGCCTACGGTCGCACCAAGCTGGCGGGCGAGCAGGGCGCGCTGCAGGCTCACCCGCTCGGGACGCGGATCGTGCGCACGCAGTGGCTTTACGGCCCGCGGGGCAAGCACTTCCCCGGCACGATGCGAGCCCTGGCGGAGGAGCGCGAGGAGCTCAAGGTGGTCGATGACCAGGTGGGCTCGCCGACCTCGACGCTCGAGCTGGCGCCGGCTCTCTGGGACGTCCTGGCCCAGGGCTCGGCGGGCATCTACCACGCGGCCTGCGAGGGGAGCTGCACCTGGTTCGACCTGGCCGTCGCCGCGGTCGAGGCGGGCTGCTCCGATCGCTCGGGACGGGCCCGGATCGTGCCCTGTACCAGCGCGGAGTTCCCGCGCCCCGCACACCGACCGGCCTACAGCGTGCTGGACTGCTCGCGCCTGACCGAGCTGCGCGGCCGTAGCCTCTCGCCCTGGCGCGAGGCGCTCATGACCTATCTCGGGGACAGCGGAGAGGAGGCCTGAGATGGCGTTGGAGTCAATCCTGGTGACTGGCGGCGCGGGCTTCATCGGCAGCAACTTCATCCACATGCTCTGCGAGGACCGGCCGCAGTGGTGCGTGGTCAATCTCGACTCCCTGACCTACGCCGGAAACCTTGCGAATCTGGAGGCGGTCGAGGACCGCACACAGTTCATGCACGGCGACGTGCGCTCGTCCGAGGATGTGCGCGCGGCGCTCGAGGCCGCCGGACCGGGCGAGACCATGGGCGTCGTACACCTGGCCGCCGAGAGTCATGTCGACCGCTCGATCATCGACGGCGAGACTTTCGTCACCACCAATGTGGTCGGCACGCAGGTGCTGCTGGACGCCTGTCGCGCCCACGGCGTAGCGCGCTTCGTGCACGTCTCGACCGATGAGGTCTACGGCTCCTTGGGGGACGAGGGGCTCTTCACGGAAGAGACGCCCCTGGCACCCAACTCGCCTTACTCATCGAGCAAGGCCGGCAGCGACCTGCTGGTCCGCGCGGCGTTCCACACCCACGGCTTTCCGGCCTGCATCACGCGTTGCTCGAACAACTACGGGCCGTACCAGTTTCCCGAGAAGCTCCTTCCGCTGATCATTGCCAACGCACAGGAGGATCGCGACCTGCCGATCTACGGGGACGGGATGAACGTGCGCGACTGGCTCTACGTCCGCGATCACTGCGAGGCGATCCTGGCTGTTCTCGAGCGCGGGCTGCCCGGCGAGGTCTACAACATCGGCGGAAACAACGAGCTCGCCAACCTGGACCTGGTCAAACGCGTGCTGGCCGAGCTCGGCAAACCCGAGTCCCTGATCACCTTTGTGGCCGACCGTCTCGGCCACGATCGGCGCTACGCCATCGACGCCGGGAAGATCGCCCGCGAGCTCGGCTGGAAACCGCGCTTCACCTTCGACATGGCCCTGCCCCTGACCGTTCGCTGGTATCAGTCACAAGTCGATTGGTTGCAGGGGGTTAGGAGTGGGGATTACCGGGACTACTACCGCCGTCAATACGGGCGTTGAGCGAGACGTCAACCCGTGGATCAATGGTGCCGATGAACCCCTCGCTTCTGCGTCCGCCCGACGGCGCCCGAGTCTTCCAGGAATGAGCCTCCCCACTGCCCAAGACCCCCGTGAGCGAGTTGCGCCCGGCCGGCCCCGTGGCTTGCGGGCTCTGGTCCTCGTGGCTCTCGCGCTCCTGTGCGCGTGCAGTTCCTATCCGGACAAGCGCCTGCTGCAGTACCTGAACACCGACGGCTTCGGGAAGCGCTACACGGGCAACGCCGAGGAGGAGAACTACATCACGATTGGGGACACGCTCCAGATCTTCGATTCCTACCACTCCAACGAGTTGGGCGCGGACGCCGTGGTGGACATCGACGGTACGGTGCTGCTCGTCGAGCTGGGGGCCGTGCAGGTCGCTGGCATGACGCGCACGGAGATCGAGGCTCTCCTGATGGAGAAGTACAGCCCTTACTTCGATCTGCTGGACATCAAGGTCCGGATCAACGCCAAGGGGAAGAACTACTTCGTGTTCGGGGAGGTCAGCAACGAGGGCGAGAAGCCCTTCAAGGGCGACCTGACTCTCTTCGAGGCCGTCATGCCGATCTACAAGTCGGACTCCGCCAACCTTGGGCGCGTGCAGCTGATCCGCGCCGACCCGCGTGATCCGCGGATCATCACCGCCGACCTGACGGACATGTTTCGTGGAGATTCGACCTTCAACGTCCACGTCCAGGAGCTAGACATCATCTACGTCCCGCCAACGATGTTGGCCCAGCTCGGTTATTTCATCGACACGCTGCTGTTCCCGGTGCGGCAGGTGCTGCAGGGCATGGGTGGTGCGCTGTTCGGTTTGCGCGGCGGGCGTCGGCGCATGGGCGGCGGTGGGTTCGGCGGCGGCGGGTTCGGCGGTGGCGGGTTCGGTGGCGGAGGGATCTTCTAGCCCGGCTGCCTGCTCATGGCGATACAGATCGATCCCCCGGGACAGCTCCAGGAGTTCCTGGACATCCTCAAGCGCCGCATCTGGCAGATCGTGCTGCCGACGCTCTTCTCAGTCGCTCTGGGCGTGGGGTTCGCGGTCATCGTGCCCAAGAAGTACGAGGTCACGACTCAGGTAGAGCTGCGTGAGACCCTCGCCGGCGTGGGCGGTGCCACGGGCGGGGATCTGTCCCTGAGCGCGCGCGAGGCGGAGAACGCCCCACACCAGATCAAGTCCCTGCAGCGCATCCGGTGGGTTGTGGAGAAGCTGAAGTGGGCGGAGTACCTGACACTGCCGCGCGAGGAACAGTACGAGTACCTGCAGGACATCCAGGACTCTCTGACGGTCACCGTCCCGCGCAAGAACAAGGACGTGGGCTCGACCTTCGTCACGATCGAGTACCTCAACACCAGTGCCTCGCGCGCGGAGCAGTTCTTGCGCGAGCTGCGGACTGCCTGGATCGAGCAGGTGGTCGAGCGCGATCGGGACAAGATCAAGCTGGAGTACAGCAACCTGCTCGAGGAGCAGGCCAGCAAGGAGAAAGAGCTGCAGCGGGAGCACCGGCAGCTGACCGAGCTCAGGGGGCGCTACGGCCTCTCGCCTACCCAACCCACTCCGCGCTCCAATCAGGGGAGAGCTGAGGACCCCGCCTACCTGAGACTGATGGCGCTCGAGGCGCGCATCGAGGTCCTGAAGCTAGAGGTAGCAGGCGGCCAGGCGACAGTGAAGGAGCTTACCGATCAGCTTGAGCAGACCGACGAACGGGTCCAGGAGGTGGCCTACGTCGAGGGGCAGACCTACGACGAGAAGCTGGAGGAGTTGAGGGCGGAGCGCGCCGAACACCTGAGCGAATTGCGTGCGGGGGGGTATCGTCCGGCGCACTCGACGTACAGGCAGCTGCAGCACCTGATCGAGACCGTCGATGGCAACATCGAGGAGTTGGAGAAGCTGGTTACGCGCGGGGAGGTGCAGGAGAACTGGGTGCCGAACGAGGCCTGGCAGGCCCTGAACGAGCGCCTGGCCGGGGCGGAGTTGGGCCTTGTGCTGGTGCGCAAGGAGCGCATGGAACTCGAGACGAAGTACGAGCAGGACCGGGAGACCCTCCGCCAACTGCAGGACGTCTACCGCGAGGACTCTGAACACTCCGAGGCGATCACGCGCCTGACCGTCTCTCTGGCCGCCCTGGACGTCATGCTTCAGATGAAGAAGCAGCAGATGGAGTTCATCGAGACCTCCTCGGGCAACCCCTTTCAGATCATGCAGGACGTGGTCGCGCCATCGACTCCCTCGGAGCCGAACCCATTCCTGATCGTGGCCTTCGCCCTGGTGGCGGGCCTGGCCCTGGGGATCGGCTCGGCGATCATGGCCGAGTTCAGCCGCTCGAGTTTCAAGAGCGCGGCAGACATCAGCGCCGTGATGCTGATTCCGGTCCTGGGCGTGGTGGATGGGATCGTGACTCGTGCTCAGGTGCGGCGCCGCCTGTTGCGGCAGGCCGCCGTGGCAAGCTCGAGCCTGGTCCTGATCGGCGCCGTCGTGTTCGTCACCTGGGCCTGGGCCACCAGCCCCGACCTCTTGGCCCCCGAGCTCCTCGATGGGATCGAGGAGTTTCGAGAGTTGTTCCGCTAGGAGCTCGTTGAAGGAGTCATCCGGCGCAATGACGACCTCTTGCACAGCGGCTTGGCTCCTGGAGGCCTTGCTGAACACACTGCTTCGCCTGCGTCTGCAGGTCCCGTGCCTGAGCGGATGTGATCGCCCTGGCATTCGATGCCATTCTTCGGCGGTCTCCTAGGAGCGGCTGAGCAGGGCTGACTGGGCGCCATGCGAGACATCATCGTCAGCCTCATGCTCCTGGGCCTGATGCCGACCTGCTTCCGCAAGCCCTTCGTGGGGTTGCTGGTGTTCTCGATGCTGGCCTACATGCGCGTCCAGGACCTGACCTGGGGATTCGCTCGGGACGTTCGCTGGTCCTTCATGGTCGCCATCATCACCTTCGCGGGCTTCTTCGCCTCGCGGCGCGGAGTCCGCTTCATGGCGCCCGATTTCCGCAACGTGATCATGATCGTGATGGTCGTGCTGGTGGGGGTGAGCATTCTTGCCGCGGGCGACTTCGGAAACGTGGACCTGTCGCTCTACACGGAGTACGTGAAGATCGTCGTGATCGCCCTATTCACGACGGGCATCGTCACGACCCGCGATCGCCTGCGGGCGCTGGTCTGGATCATCACCCTCTCCTTTGCCTTCTACGGCCTGAAGGGCGGCCTGGCGGGAATCCTGTCGGGCGGCTCGATCGTCATCCTGCAGGGGCCGGGGGGGATGCTGCGGGACAATAACGACTTCGCCTTGGCCATGAGCATGGCCCTGCCCATGCTCTGGTACACGGCGCACTCGGAACGGCGGGACATCCTGCGGCGCTTCCTCATCTTCTGCGTGCCGCTGACGATGCTCACGATCATGCTGACCTACTCCCGCGGCGGATTCCTGGCCATGGGAGCGGCGACCCTGATCCTGATCTGGCGCTCGCGCAATCGCGTCGCGGGGTTGTCCCTGGGAGCGCTGGTCCTGGTTGCCGGAGTGCTGGCGGCGCCCCAGTCCTACCGTGATCGGATCGGGTCGATCGCGAATTTTGGTGAGGACGCCTCGGCCATGGCGCGCCTCTCCTCCTGGCGGACCGCGACCCTGATGGCCGCTGGAAACCCTATCTTTGGCGTCGGTTACGGGCATTTCGAGGACCGCTACAACGAGTTCGACCCGGCGGCGAAGGACGCTCTGCAACGCGCCCACGGGATCCACGTGGCTCACAACAGCTACCTGCAAGTCTGGGCGGAATGCGGAACTCCGACCTTGCTGCTCTACATCTCCCTGTTGCTCTTCAGCTTCATCGACGTCTGGAGGGTGCGAGCCGTGGCGCGCACGCGCTATCGAACGAGCTGGATCCAGAACTACTGCTCGATGTTCGAGGCCTCCTTGGTGGCCTACATCGTGGGGAGCATGTTCCTCAATCGCGCCCACTTCGACCTCTTCTACCACTGGGTCGGGATCATCATCGCCTTCGGGCTCATCGCTCGCCGCGACCTGGCTGACGAGGAGCGCTATCCCCAGCGCGCCGAGGGCCGGGGAGTCCTCGAACTGTCCTCCGGCCGGGGCTTCGATGGTCGGGGACGATTGGCAGGGTTCGGCGCGCGACCTGCAGTGGGGCGCGGGGCGTGATGGGAGGCGTGTGATGTGCGGCCTTGCGGGAGTGGCGCTGCACGATGTGCGCACCGAACCCGAGCGCGGGATCCTGGCCAGCATGGGGGCGGCCCTGGTGCACAGAGGCCCCGACGACGAGGGGATGCTCGTGCGCGGTCCGCTCGGCGGGGTGTTCCGGCGCCTGTCGATCATTGATCTGGAAGGTGGCGCTCAGCCGCTCTTCAACGAGACCAGGGACGTCGCCGTGTTCGGCAACGGAGAGATCTACAACCACCGCGACCTGCGCGCGGGCCTCTTGGCGCGCGGTCACGAGCTGCGCACGGGTTCGGACATGGAGGTGGTCGCGCACCTCTACGAGGAGCACGGCGCGCGCTTCGTGGAAGAACTCGTGGGGATGTTCGCCCTGTGTGTCATGGACTGGCGTGACGCCGCACGGCCGCGGGTGCTCCTGGTGCGGGATAGGATCGGCATCAAGCCGCTCTTCTACGCCCAGGACGAGCGCGGCCTGGCCTGGGGCAGCGAGCCCAAGGCTCTGCTGGCCGGCGGCTGGGTCGGGCGCGAGATGCGCGGCACGGCCCTGCTGGACTACCTGGTGCAGGGCTACTGCGCCGGCGGGCACTCGGCCTGGAGTGGGATCGAGCGCCTGGAACCGGCGCATGTCCTGGAGTGGACCGCGGGGGAGGTGGCGAGTCCGCGCCGCTACTGGGACTTGCCCACCGAAGACCTGCGCGAGCCCGCTGCGCCGGGGGAGATCGGGGAGTGGGTTGACCGCGTCGTCGCCGAGCACCAGATCGCTGACGTGCCCCTGGGCGCTTTCCTTTCGGGCGGGATCGACAGCACCGCCGTCGTCTCCAGCATGGCGGCGGGGGACGAGCGGGTGGTCGCCTGTTCGGTCGGCTTTCGCGAGCGTTCCCACGACGAGCTGGGGGTGGCAGTCGAGACCGCGCGACGCCTGGGAGTCGTGCACCACACCGAGGTCCTCGAGCCCGATCCGTCAGCGGCGGCGGACGTCCTGCCGTGGTTCTACGACGAACCCCTGGCGGACCCCTCCACGGTCCCCACCTGGCTCGTGTCGCGCATGGCGCGCGAGCACGTGACCGTGGCGCTCTCGGGCGACGGAGGGGATGAGGTCTTCGCGGGCTATCGGCGCTACGTCTTCGACGTCGCCGAGCAGCGCGTGCGACGGGCCGTCGGAGCGCGCGGCGCGCGCCTGCTGGGCGCGGTCGGAAGGCACTACCCGCAGCTGGCCTGGGCTCCGCGCTTTCTGCGCGCCGGGAGCGTGCTGGCGAACCTTGGGGAGAGCCCGGCCCGCGCCTACTGGAACAGCGTCACTCAGCTCGGCCGTGAGGACGCCCTGGCTCTACTGTCCCGCCCCCTGCGCGCGGCCCTCGCCGACCACGATCCCTTCGACGCCTTCGAGGACCACTACCGGCGCCCGGCGATCGATGACCCGCTCTACCGGGCCCAGTACGCGGACTTTCACGGCTTCCTGCCCGAGCAGATCCTCACGAAGACCGACCGCGCCTCGATGGCGGTCTCCCTGGAGGTGCGCGTGCCCCTGCTCGACCACCGGTTGGTGGAGCGCTTCGTACACCTTCCGCCCGACGAGAAGGTGCGCAGCGGGCGCGGTAAGCACGCCCTGCGCGAGGCCCTGCGCGGGCGCCTGCCCGACTCCGTCCTGGACGGTCCCAAGCGCGGCTTCGACACACCCCTGCGGCGCTGGATCCGCGGTGGCCTGGCAGGGGCCGTGGCCGACGCCCTGGAGAGCCTGCCCGCCGCTTGGTTCGACCGGGAGGTTCTGCGCCGGCGCTTCGCCGAACACCAGGCGGGCCGCCGGGACCACTCGCACCTGCTCTGGAGCCTGCTGGTCCTGGAGCACTGGCGGCGGCGCCACGACGTGTTGGAGGTGGCGGCCTGAAGGCCGCGGAATCATGCACCACGCCCTGAGCTTCGACGTCGAGGAGTACTTTCAGGTCGCGAACCTGCGCGACCACTTCGCGCGCGAGGACTGGGATAGCGTTGCCTCGCGCCTCGACGTGGGGATGGACGCGATCTTCGGCGCCCTCCAGCGTCACGACGCCCACGCCACGTTCTTCTTCCTGGGCTGGATCGCCGAGCGACGCCCGGACCTGGTGCGCCGCTGTCTCGAGGGAGGGCACGAGGTGGCCAGTCACGGCTTCGAGCACGCCTTCCTGCAAGACCTCGGGCGCGAGGGGCTGGAGGCGGACCTGGCACGAACGGAAGAGGCCCTGGCCGCAGCCGGCGCTCCCGCGCCGCGCGGGTTTCGGGCCTCGACCTTCACCCTCCGTCGCGACACCTGGTGGGCCTTTGACGTCCTGGTCGAGCGCGGCTATCGGTACGATTCGAGCGTCCACCCCGTGCGACACCCGCTCTACGGCATCCCGGACTTCGAACCCGGTGTGTCGACGGTCGAAGTCGCGAGCGGCTCGATCCTCGAGTTCCCCGTGGCGACCTGGCGCTTCGCCGGCCGCAATCTGCCCGTGGGTGGGGGCGGCTACTTCCGCCTGCTGCCCGCGCGCCTGACGATGGCGGCCATCGCGGGGCTGGAACGGCGCGGCCGGCCGGCGGCCCTCTACCTCCACCCCTGGGAGTTCGACCCCGATCAGCCGCGATGCCCGGCGTCCGCGCTCCAGCGCTTCCGCCATACCCTCAACCTGCGCCGCACCCTGCCGCGGCTCGAGCGCGTGCTGGAGCGCTTCCGCTTCGACACCTTCGAGCGTGTGCTCGCCGAGCGCGGAGATTTGAATTCCTGAGGGGAGGTATCTCTCTCAGGGCTATCGCGCGTCGCGTCCGACTCGCGCCAGGCCTTCCAGCGCTCGCAGGTAGGTCTGCCGGTAGGGATCGCTGACGCCCTGCGTGGCGGCGGCGACGGCCTGCAGGGCGACCTGGAAGTCGCCCGCATCGCCGCGCGCGAGGAGCGCGATGGCGTACAGTTCGCCCAGCTCTCGCGCCAGGTCCGCGTGCTCGATCTGCTCGCGCCGGCCCCAGATCCCTGCGAGGTCTTTTGCGGCGTTCACCCATGACTTGGGCGTTACCTGACGCAGCTGGGCGCGAGCGGTGATCAGCTGGGAAGCCAGCGCCTCTCGCTCGCCAGCGGCGCGGGTCTGCGGTCCCACCAGTGTGCGCACGGAGCGCGTGGGGACGGCCCTGGCGGTCGTCGTGCGCGCCAGCTCGAGGCGGAAGCGGGGGTCCGGGGAGATGCGTCTTGCACGCAACAGGATTAAGGTCGCCTCGTCGATCGCTCCGGTGTTGCGCAGAACGCGTCCGAGCTGGAGCCACAACTCGAGGTTGCCCGGTTCTCGCTCGCGCTGGGAGCGCAGGAATGTCTGGGCGATCTCCGGGTCGATCTCGAGGTAGAAGCTGGCCCAGGCTTCCGACGTGCCAGGTTGCAGGCTCTCGAGGGTAATGTCGGGGTGGGCGGCGAGGAACGCGTCTAGATGGCCGAAGGCGCGCGCGATGCCCAGGGCAGGATTGTCGACCTCCGCGGCCAGGGCCATCCGTGCACGAGCCAGAGGCAGGCGCGGATCGTCAGGTAGGGATTCGGCGGCCTCCTCGAGGGTAGCTTTGCGGGCCTTCAGGGTGAGGCTCTCCTCAGCGCCCGAAGTTTCCCGGGCCAGGGCGTCGAGGAGATCGGGCACGAAGGGCTGTGCCTCGTGGGGCGGGTATTCGAGGAGCACCTTGCGCCAGGCAGTCAGAGCCTGGGCGTGGTCGCCGGCAAGCGTGGCGGCGCGGGCCGCCTCCGCCACGGCCTCGATCCAGTCGGGTCGGGCCTGCAGGGCCGCCAGGGCGGCCGCCTGGGCGCGCTTCGGCCTGCCCTCCGCGCGGTCCTTGCGCGCGAGCAGGATGAGGGCCTCGGGCGAGTCGGGGGCCAGGCGCGCGCGGCTCGTGAGGCGCCGTTCGCGCAGGTCGTTGAGCTGCGGGTGGTCTGGCGTGTGGACCCGCGCGCGCACGGCCTGCTCGAGCAGGCTCCAGGCCGGTCCAAATCCAGCCTGGCGGGCGGTGACTCCCCAGAGGATGTTCTCCGCCTCGGCCTGGGCTCCCAGGAGCAAGCAGGCCTCGGCCTCCAGGGTGGCTGGCCATGGATTGTTCGGGAGTTCGGCGCCCAGGCGGAGCAACTCGTGGGCGGCGAAGGCGCGGAAGCCGGGGGTCTCGAGGGCAAGCAGCAGTGCAGCGGTGTGGAGCGGGGAGCGGCGGGCGTCGCGCTTGCCCAGGATGAAGTCGGTCGTGTGACGCCCGCCGTTGGTACCAAGGGCGGGCGGCCGGGTGGTCGTGCTGTCAGAAGCGAGGTGGGTCAGGGCGGCGATCAGGGTCGGCAGGGGTGCCGCGGGCTCGGGGTCCATGGCGCAAAGCTCGATCGCGCGCTCGGGGTTGGCCGCGAGCAGGGCGCCGAGGGCGGCGACCCGTGACGAGCCGGAGGGACCGTCATTGCCCAGGCCTGCCACGGTGTCCATGACGACAGCCCAGTTTTCGCGGCGGCTCTCGAGCAGGATGCGGGCGATGGTGGCGGTCGCGCGGGGCAGGAAGGGTTCGGCGCGGTCGAGCAGGATCTCGGCCTGCTCCAGATCTTCTGCCGCGAGGGCGCACAGACTCGCGCGCAGGAGGGTCGGCCCATCGGCCTCCCTCAGGCCCGCAAGCACCCCCAGCAGGTCGGTCGCCTCACGTGCCGCGCCAAGGCGCAGGAGCGTGTCGACGGCGCGCAGCAGGTCCTCACCAGTGGCAGTCTCGTCGTCGGCTAGGGCGTCCACGAGCGCCTTGACCTGATCGGTGCGACGAGCGCGTAAGGCACAGACCAGCTCCAGGGGGTCTGACCGGGAGGCCTGCAGCCCGCCCTCGCGCATGTTCTCGAAGGCGGCCAGGGCTGGGCCGTAGCTGCCTTGCTCGACGAGGATCTCACAACCCTGGCGCAGCACATCTCGGTCCGCCTTGGCCCCTCGCTCGTGTTGCAGGACGTCGAGCGCACCCTGGCGGTCCCCGCGGGCTCGCAGGTGGGCGGCCGCTCTCAGGCGCCCGGTGTGGGCGGGGTCGGCAAACATCAGCCGCACCAGTTGTGCTCCGCTGTAGGTGTCCGGGGGGATCAGGTCTAGCAGCTCGGCCGAGGCGTCGTCGCGGCCAGCACGCTCGAGGCGCTGCACGCAGAGCTCGGCCGCTTCACGCGTGCGGCCCATCCGGATCAGGGCGCCGGCTTGAAGGTCGAGCGCGGGCATGAACCCCGGGTAGAGGCCGAGGAGCTCACGCGTCACCGTCAGGACACCGAAGTCCACGCCTTTGGCCGCGTACAGCTCGGCCAGGCTCTGGAGCTCGTAGGCGTTGAGCGCCCGCCGGGGGAGCAGCGACAGCCGCTTTCGCAGATCGCGGAAGAGGACCTCCATGTCCCGCCCCTCAGCTTCGAGTACCTGCTCGCCGACATCGATGAATCGCTCCAGCAGCTCGTCGGTGCGGCGAGGTGCGAGGCGCATGGCCTGGACGATGGACTCGAGTGGCAGGCCCAGGCCGCTCCGCCGGTCGGAGAGCTGGATCCCTGCCAGGCGGTACCAGGCCTCTTCAGATTCGTCGGGGGCAAGCCGCGTGTACTCGTGCAGGGCCTCGCGCTCGCCGAAGGTATCACCGAGGGTGCGGGAGGCATTGGCAACGCCCATCCAGGCCTGGGCGCGTAGGCCGGGGATGCGGCTCACGCGGCGCTCGGAGGCGTAGCGGCGCAACAGGCTGGCGCCCTCCTTCTCGCGCCCCAGGGCGACGAGAGAGAAGCCTCGGTAGACCATGTTTTCGGTTGGATCGCTGTTCGATTCGATGCTGCCCATCTGATTCGCGCAAAGCAGCAGTCCGTTCCAGCTCTGGCCGTGGAAGAGCGCCTCCGCGAGCAGGCCCAGGAAATCCGGTTCGAGGGGGATCCTGCGCCGGACCCAGCGCTGCGCGATGTCGGTCGCGCGCGTGTGGTCTCCGCGCTCGAGCAGGGTCCGAAGGAGTGCGCTGGAGAGGGGGACGCTCTCCTCAATCTGGGGCCAGGAGCGGGCCAGAATGCCCAGGTCGGCGGCCAGGCCCGCGTGCCCCGAGTCGGTCAAGGAGCGCAGGATTCCATCGATCGCCTCGGGGGCCAGGTGCCCCTGGCTCAGGCTGCGAATGAAGTCGTCGAGAGCCGCGCTGAGGGTCTGGCTGCTCTCTTCGGCGAGGGCCAGGATGCGCGCGAGGCGCTCCTCCTCGCCGGGAGGGAACAGGGCCTGCAGTTGCATGGCGTTGGTCGCCCTGCCCGGATCGCTCGGGGTTCGGGCCGCGAGCAGGACCAGGAGGCGCCGAGCTTCCAGGGCGTCCTCGGCCACCAGGACCACCCGCAAGATTTCGTGGCATTCCTCGATGAGTCGCCGGGCGAGTCGCTCGTGCAGGCGCCCGGAGGCGACCAGGGCGGGCCCGAGGTCGGGAGCGTCGGCCAGCAGGTCCGCGGTCGTGGCCAGCCCGCGCTCGAGATCTCCGGAGTCGAGATCGGCTGTCACGAGCATCAGGCGCAGGTCTTGATCGCCGGGCAGGTAGCGTTGCAGGACGGTCTCGATGTCCAGGCGGGCGGCGTCGGTGGCGCCGATATCCAGCAGCAGTTTGGCGCGCGTCTTGAGGACCTCGGCCGCCAGGACGCGCGGCCCATGAATCTCCGCCAGGCGCAGGGCGGTCCCCAACCGGCGCAGGGCCTCGTCCGGATCGTGGTCCGCCTCGTCCAGGCCGGCGCGCACCTCCTCCAGGATCTCCCGACCCGAGGAGGAGTCACCGCCCCCCAGCACGCCGCTCAGGGCGAGGGGCAGTCCCAGGGCGGCCGCGATCAACAGGCGCATGGTCCACTTCATGGAGAGGGGCGCGGCGGAGGCTGGGGCGCACGCTCCTCGACCGTGGGATCAAAGACCGTTTCCATCAAGCCGTGCTTCCTCATCTTGTTGAACAAGGTCGTCCGGTTCACGCCCAATTCCTCTGCCGCCCGCTTGCGGGACCCCCCGCTGCGCTGCAGGCACGCCAGCAGCGTGGAGCGCTCGGCTTCGTCCACGGCGACCCGCAGGGTCGTGGGGCCCGCGAGCGAGGCGCTGGGGGCGCCCGGTTGGGCCTCGCGGACGGCCGGGGGGGCCAGCTCCGGCGGCAGGTCTCCGGGCTGGATGCGCTCCCCGCGGGCCAGGAGCACGGCCCGTTCGATTCCATTCTGAAGCTCCCGCACGTTGCCGGGCCAGTCGTGGGAGCAGAGCAGCGCCAGGGCGTCGGGGTGGAACCCCTCGAGCGCGCGGCCGTACTCACCGCTCAGGCGCTCGAAGAACTCCTGGGCCAGGAGGGGCACGTCGGCGGGGCGTTCGCGCAGGGGGGGCACCTCCACGTGCAGGACCCGTACGCGGTAGTACAGGTCCTCGCGGAAGCGACCCTCGCGTACCGCCCGTTCCAGATCGGTGTTGGTGGCGGCGATGACGCGCACGTCGACCTTGCGCGTCTGGTCATCGCCGACCCGTTCGTACTCGCGCTCTTGCAGGACGCGCAACAACTTGACCTGCAGGTCGAGGGAAGCGCAGGCGATCTCGTCCAGGAAGAGCGTCCCTCCATGGGCCGTCTCGAACTTCCCCTTGCGATCGCGGGCCGCCCCGGTGAAGGCGCCGCGCGCGTGGCCGAAGAGTTCGCTCTCCAGCAAGTTCTCGGGCAGGGCGCCGCAGTTGACCTCCACGAAGGGAGCCTCGGCACGCGCCGAGTGGCGGTGGACCGCGCGCGCGAGGAGCGTCTTTCCCGTGCCGCTCTCGCCCTCGATCAGGATCGTGGCGCGCGTGTCGGCCACGGACTTGAGGAGCTCGAAGACCTCCAGCATCGACGGGTGTCGGCTGTGCATGCTGCCGAGCTCGAAGCGTTCTCCCACCTCGGCCTTTAGGCGGCTGTTCTCGGCGCGCAGCTCGCGGTTCTCGAGTGCGCGCGTCAGGGCGACCGAGACCTGTTCGGCGGAGATGGGGCGCGAGAGGTAGTTGGAGGCACCCAGGTTCATGGCCTCGACGGCCGCGTGGATCGACCCGAAGGCCGCGATCAGGATCACAACCGGCGGCTGGGGACTGGCGAGGACGCCCGCCAGGGTGTCCATGGGTGCGACCTGCGGGTCGCTCAGGATCGCGTCCCAGGGCTCGCTGCGCAGGAGGCGGGCCATGCGCCGTCCGCCGCTGCAGAGCTCGACGGAGTGGCCGCTCTCCTCCAGCTCCCGGGCAAGATGTCGTGCCCCGTCGACATCAGGGTCGATGAGCAGCAGGCGCGTCGGCGGCCTGGAACTGTCGCCAGAGGGGTGCATGTTCATGTTCTTCGACATGCACCCCGCCCGGGGTTGAGCCGGAGTAGGGGAGTCGCCTGGGAACCCGGTGGAGTGCCGAGGCCTGGCGTGATCGCGCTCCTGTTGAGCCCCCGTTGACCATTCATGGCGCGCGGTCAGGGGACCTTCCGGACCCGGGAGTCCAGCCCGGCGCTCAGCGCCCTCAGGTGGCCAGGGGCAGCTCGAGGACCCAGAGCAGGTGGTCCTCGGGCCCGGCCGAGAGGCTCAAGGAGCCCTCCTGGCCGTGGACGATGGCGCGCGCCGCCGAGAGGGCGTTGGGCCCGAGTTCGGGCAGTACCGAGGCCAGGCCGTAGGGTTCGAGGATCGTCGCGGGGGTGAGGCCGACGATCGGGCCGGCGGGGAAGGCGATCGTCACACGCGCGCGGGCGCCGTCGGCGGCGGCCTCGATGCGCAGGGTGCCGTGCGGGCCCACGGCAGACAGGGCCAGGAACAGGACGGCGTCGAGTGCCTGGGCCAGGAGCCGCTTGTCGGCTTCGACCGGCAAGGGCTCTGCGCCCGCGAACTGAATGCGTGGTCGGGGCGCATCGGTTGTCAGGGAGATCAGCTGCTCCTCGAGCAACAGCTGGAGATCGACCCCTTGCCGACCGCGCGAGGGGGGCGAGGCCGTGTAGCCGAGGGTGCGGGTGAACTGCTGCAGGCGCAGCAGTTCGACGTCGAGGTCCTCGATGGGTGAGGCGCCTTCCCCATCCGATTTCTCCTGGACGTCGGTAGCTTCGCGGCAACGCTCAAGGGAGAAGCGCAGGCGCTGGGCGATGTCCGCCAGGTCCGCCACCTGGCGCCGAAAGTAGGGCGCCGGACTTCTGGGCTCGGCGGGCGCGGACGGGGTCAAAGGCGTTTCTGTGCGCTCGAGGATGGCGGCGATCTCTCGCTTCAACTCGGGATCGAGGTGTGCCCGTGCGCTTGGAGCAGGGTCTATGTCGGAGTTCTCTGCGGCGGTCTCGCCTTCGGCGGAGAGCCGCTCTTCGCTCGCAGCTTCAGCCAGGGCGTCGGGGCCCGCGGGCGGGTCGTGGGGCGCGACCTCCGGCGCCGGAGGCGTTCCCGCGCCCGGCGCGCAGACCAGACCTTCGAGCTCCTCAAGATCGGGGGGCCAGGGTGTCCAGTGCACCCCCTCCCGCACGAGCAGGCGGCGCGCCCCTGCGCGCGTCGGTTCGCTGCCGCACAGGTGCAGGCGCCAGGCGGGGTGAGCGTCGAGGAAGCCCTCGATCCTGTCCCGGTCCGAAACCTCTAATGCATCCGAATCCACCAGGATCCTGCCCTCCTCAGGGAACGTGGAAACTAGCCCGCCCCACTGTTCCAGCTGCTCGACCGATTCCGGTGGGTTGGCGGTGTGGCGCGTGCAGCGCGCCTCGAGCCAGGTGGCCAGGCGCGCGAGCGCCGGACCGGGACCGAGCAGCAGGGCCCAGGGGCGGCTCCTGAGCGGGCCTCCACCATGGTCATTCATGCCCTCCATCCTAGCGCCCCGGCCGCCGCGTCTCAAAGTCGGGACTGGGTGAGCGGTTGGCCGCTCTGTGGGTTCGATCGCCGCGGAGCGGGAGTCAGGCCTTTATCATGCCGCGAACCTGGCCGAAGAACCCATGGGAAGCCCGCCCGGCGGGCGAGGATGCCCCCCGACCCCCCTTCCACAGTGTCCCCTGCCATCGACATCTCGATCGTCGTGCCCGTGTTCGACGAGGAGCAGAACCTGCCGGTCCTACACGAGGAATTCGTCGCAGCTCTCGAGCCGTGCGGCTGGAGCTGGGAGGTGCTGTACGTCGACGACCATTCTCGGGACCGCTCGCGGGCGGCCTTGCTGAAACTCTGGCGCGCCGATCCCCACGTGCGCGTCGTGTGCTTCAGGGCGCGCGCCGGCCAGACCGCCGCCCTCGCCGCCGGCTTCGCCCAGTCGCGAGGCCGGGTGGTGGTCACGATCGACGGGGACCTGCAGAACGACCCGCGCGACATCCCCGCACTCGTCCGCCACCTCGACGAGGGCCACGACATCGTCGCCGGCTGGCGCCGCGAGCGACACGACGGCGTCCTGCTGCGGACGATCCCTTCCAAGCTCGCCAACCGCCTGATCGGCTGGGTGACGGGCGTCGCCATCCACGACACCGGCTGCACCCTGAAGGCTTTTCGGCGCGAGCTCGTCGAGCAGCTGCCGATCTACGCAGAGCAGCACCGCTTCCTCCCGGCCATGTCCGCCGGCAGTGGGGCGCGCGTGGGCGAGGTGGTCGTGCACCACCGAGCGCGACGCTTCGGGAGCAGCAAGTACGGCCTGGCTCGGGCCTGGCGCGTCCTGGCGGATTTGCTGACGGTCAAGATGATCGCCTCCTTCTCCCGCAGTCCCTTGCAGTACTTCCTCTTCCTGGCGGCGCCCTTCGCCGTCGCGGCGCTCGTGGTCCTGGGTTCGGGGTGGTCCCTCGGCGCGTACGGGGCCGAGGGAGGTGTCGAGTCTGGCGTGATGCTGGGCGCCTTCGTGCTCTGCTTCATGGCCTGGGTGTACTTCTTTCTGTTGGGTCTCCTGGCGGAGCTGGTCGTGAAGGCCAGCGACATGCACCTGGCGGGCGGTGGCCGCCGCATCCTGGTGACGAGTCCCCATGAGTGAGCTCGAGCCGGAAACCACCGAGAGCGGCGCGGCGCCCCAGGCGGAGCCGACCCTCGATGTGACGATCATCGTCCCGGTGCAGACCGCGGACGGCCGGGTGCGCGAGGTGGTCGAGGCTCTGGGGGCCGATCTCTCCCGCCAGGGCCGCACCTGGGAGTGCGTCCCAGTCTTCGACGGCGTGCGAGGATCGGCCTGGGAGGAGGCGAGCTCCCTGGCGCAGGCGAACCCCGAACAGGTGCGACCCCTGGCTTTCCAGCAGCGCTTCGGGGAGTCGGCCTGCCTCTCGGCCGGGCTCGAGCGCGCCCGCGGGCGCGTGATCGTGACCTCCCCGCAGTACGTGCAGATCGATCCGGCCGAACTCGGACCGATGCTGGACGCCATCGACGGCGGCGCGGACCTCATCGTCCCCTGGCGTAAGCCGCGCGTCGATCCGCTACTCAACCGCCTGCAGTCCAGCTGCTTCAATCTCCTGATCCGGCGCATCATCGGGGCGCCCTTCCACGACCTCAACTGTTACCTGCGTGCCATGCGACGCGAGGCCGTGGCCGGGCTCGCGATCTACGGCGACATGTACCGCTTCCTACCCGTCGTCGCCTACCGCCAGGGTTTCGTGGTCGAGGAGGTCCAGGTCCGCCACGTGCGCGAGTGGGGTGGGGCAGGGATCTTCGGCCTCGGGGTCTACGTCCGGCGCGTGATCGACATCGCGGCCGTGGTCTTCCTGACGCGCTTCACCCTCCAGCCACTGCGTTTCTTCGGAGCCCTCGGCGGCCTGTTCGTGCTCATGGGGGGCGCCGTCTCGGGCGGCATCCTGGTCCAGAAGTTCCTGATCCCCGAGGCGGGCGTCTGGAACCGGCCCCTGTTCCTGCTGGGCGTGATGCTGTTCGTGCTCGGGGTGCAGATCGTCGGTTTCGGTCTCGTGGGTGAGATCATCATCTATACCCGCGCCAGCGCTCTGCGGGAGTACCGCATCGAGCGCGTCTACGAGCAGCCTGAGCGCGAGGACTGATCCGCGCCCAGGATCGCGCTCACCGCGGCGGCCAGGTTCGCCGCCCGGCGCGCGGGCGGGTGCCCGGCGGCGGTCATGCGCGCCTCTTCGGCCGCGCCCTTGCCCGTGGCGACCAGGATCCCCGTCGCTCCGACGGCCGCACCCGCCAGCAGGTCGCGCTCGGCGTCGCCCACGCACCAGCTGCGGGTCGGGTCGATGTCCAGTTCGCGAACCGCGCGCTCGAAGAGACCAGGGCGCGGTTTGCGGCAGGAGCAATCGCAGCGCAGAGGTGGGCTGCCGTGTTCGGGATGGTGGGGACAGTAAAATACGCCGTCGAGGCGCGCGCCGTGCTCCGCCAGGACGGCGGTCATGCGCTCGTGGATGGTGGCCAGGGTGCGCTCGTCCAGCAGGCCGCGGGCGATGCCACTCTGGTTGGTGACGACCACCACCGCCCAGCCCGCCGCGTTCAAGCGCGCCACCGCCTCGCCGGCGTCGGGCAGCAGGCAGAGCTCGTCGGCGTCGGTCAGGAAGTCGCGCTCGACGATCAGGGTGCCGTCGCGATCCAGGAAGACCGCCGGCCGCACCTCAGAGCTCCGCGTCGGCGCTGCGCATCAGGCGCACGAAGATGCGCGCTGGCTTCATCGGGTTCACCGAGCGCACGGGCACGAAGAAGTCGTCCGCGTTGAGGTGCAGGGGGAAGCGCCAGGCCTTGTGCCCGACGTTCATCTCGCTCCACAGGACCGTGACCGTGTTCGTGCCCACCTCCAGTTCGCGTACGGCGGTCACGAAGCCCTTCTTGACCAGCTCGACCCGGATCGCGCCGCCGTCGAGGGGCAGGCCGAGATGGCAGGGCGTGGCGAAGCCGGACGGTTGCCCGTCGAGCACCACGGCGGCGCCGGGGGGGTCGGTGGTGAAAAGCACCGGTGTGCGGCCTCCGGGGGAGGCGCAGCCCCCCGCCAGGGTGGCGAGGGTGGCGAGGGTCAGGAGGCGGAGCGTGGCTGACACGCAGGTGATTCTGGGGCTCGGCAGAGGGGGACGCAAGCGCCTGGGGAGGCGCCGGCGGAAGCGCCTGGCCTCGCCCGGGCGCACCCCCCTGGCCAGGGGAAGGCGGAGCGCTGTTGCGATCGCCGGTCGGCTGTGGAACCCTCCTGAAGTCCCCATGTCCCAAACCTCAGGGCAGGCCTGGAAAGCGGGTGCGGGCCCCTTCCTGTGGCTCGCCGGTTTGCTGTCGCTCACGCGCTTGTTGCGCCTGGGCGAGTGGGGCCTGTGGATCGACGAGGCCTACACCTGGGCCGACCTGCACCACGCCCTCGACAGCGACCAGATCTTCAATCCCTGGGGGTACCGGGCGATCGGGGCCATGGTGGCCCTGCTGGGTGGCGAGCCGAGCGAGGGCGCCCTGCGGCTCGCGCCGTGCCTGGTCGGCATCGCCTGCGTGCCGTTGACCTGGTGGGCCTTTCGTCCCGTGCTCGGTTCCCGTCGGGCGGCCTTCGCGGCCCTGCTCGTGGCGACCAGCGCCTGGCACGTCTACTGGTCCCAGAGTGCGCGCTTCTACACCTTGGCCCAGGCCGTCTCGCTCCTCGGCGTGGGTCTCTTTCTGCGCGGTTCCTGGCAACGACAAGGGCCGGCCGGTGGCCGGATCCTGACCGCCGCGGGGATCGGGGTGGTCCTGCTGGCCGGAGCTCTCCATCCCTCGGCCGCCCTGCTCGCCGGGCCGCTCGTGGGCGTGGCCTTCTGGCGCCGAGCGGGAGGGAGCCGACCCTGGCCGCGGGGCGTGCTGGCCGTGAGCCTGGCCTTGGGCGCCCTGCTCGTGCTCCTGGCGGGCCCGCGGGCCTTCGAGGCCCTGGCGAACCACGCCAGCCAGAAACCGGTCGAGCACTGGGGCGGGGGCGTGGCGCACCTGCTCCTGACCTGCGGCTATTTCTTCACGCCGCCACTCTTGGCGGGCGCCGCCGGTGGAGCCTGGTCGGGCCTGCGTCGCCGGGAGCCCTTCATCGGCTTTGCCCTGGCGGTGGTCGTGCTCTCCGCGGCCCTCGTCACGGCTCTCGCGACCCAGGTCGTGATGTCGGCCCAGTACGCCTTCGTGCTCCTGCCCTGGGCGGCGGTGCTGGCCAGTGCCCTGCTTGCACCGTTGGCCCGCGACGACTTCCGCCGGCGCGACTTGGCCTTCGCTGCCCTTCTACTTCTGCCGGCCCTGGCCAACATGGCGCTCTACTTCGTCGTGCGCGAAGGGGAGCGGCCGGCGTGGCGCGCGGCCTACGAGTTCGTGGACGCCCAGCGGCGGACGGGCGACCTGGTGCTGGGTATGGCGGCACCCGTGGGGGAGTTCTACCTGGGCGGCGCCAACGCCGACCTGCGCCATCCCGAGACCGTCAGCACCCTCTCGGAGTGGTTTCCCGATGGCCCGCGGCGCTGGACGCGCCATGCGCGTCGGATCTGGGTCGTGGTGCGGCCGCAGTGGTTCGACGGGCTCAGGGAGCGCGATGCGGAGCGCATCGAGGCCTGGCTACGCTCGGAGTGCCGTCTGGTGCGGCGCTTCGCGGTGGACATGGAGGGCCGGGATCTCGACGTCCACGTGTACCTGCGCGAGTGAGGGCGCGCTGCGCCTTTAGTTGCTGCGTCCCTGGAACTCGCCGGTGTCGGTGTTGATGCGGATGCGATCGCCGACGGAGATGTGCAGGGGGACCTTGACCCCCAGGCCCGTTTCCACCACGGCATCCTTCTTGACGTTGGTGGCCGTGTTGCCCTTGACGGCCACCTCGGCCTCGGTCACCTCGAGCTCGACCGTCGGAGGCAGGGCGATGCCGATCGCGCGCCCGTCGTGGAAGGTCAGCTCGACGGTCGTGTTCTCCCGGATGTAGCCCATGCTGTCTTGCGCGAGACTGCTGGGCAGGGGGAACTGCTCGAAGCTCTCGGCGTCCATGAAGACGCAGTCGCCGTTGCTCTCGCGGTAGAGGTACTCGCACTTGCGGCGGTCGAGGAACGCGATCTCGAAGGTGTCGCCGGACCCGGCGCGGATCGAACCGGCCTGCCCGGAGGTCAGGCTGCGCGTCTTCATCTGGATGATGGCGCGCCAGTTTCCGGGCGTGGAGTGGTGGTACTCGGTGATCTGCAGCAGGTCGCCGTCTCGTTCGATCACGCTGCCCTTTCGCAGCTCGGTGGCTCGGACGCTCATGGAGAGGATTCTCGGCTCTGGGGTGGAGGTGGTCGGGCGCTCGCGCCCGGTGAGTTAGAAGGTCTTCCGCTGGCTCGATGAGGGCAGGGACATCATCTTGCGGTACTTGGTCACCGTGCGGCGCGCGATGGAGATGTCGTTGCTCTCCCGCAAGCGCTTGGCGATCGCCTCGTCGGAGAGCGGCTTCTTCTTGTCCTCGCTCTCGACGAGTTCGCGGATCCTCTGCTGGATGCTTCCCTGGCTGGTGACCTCGCCGGTCTCGGCCGCGGTCCCGCCGGTGAAGAAGAACTTGAGCGGGAAGATCCCGCGCGGTGTCTGGGCGTACTTGCCGCTGACCGCGCGACTGATGGTCGAGATGTGCACGCCGACCTCGTCGGCGACCTCCTGCATGCGCAGGGGCTGCAGGGCGGTCAGCCCCTTCTCGAAGAAGGGGCGCTGGTGGGTCAGGACCACCCGCGCGACGCGCTCGAGGGTGCTCTGGCGCTGGGCGATGGCGTCCATGAACCAGCGCGCGGACTCAAGGCGCTTCTTGAGCCAGGACTCGACGTCGTCGCCCTTGTCGGCGCTCTTGAGCAACTCGCGGTAGGCACGCGAGATCGTCAGGCGCGGCTGGCGTTCGCGGTCGAGGCGCACAACGAACTCCCCGTCGAGGTCCCCGGCCAGCACGTCGGGATGGATGACGGTGGCGCGGGACTCGCCGTAGTCGGCGCCCGGGGTGGCGTCGAGGGTCTTGAGGGTCTCGATGGCGCTCTTGACCTGCTCGATGGACGCGCCGGTCTCGCGCGCGATCTGCGGCAGGCGGTTGCGCTCCAGGTCCTGGAGGTGGCCGGCGACGATCGAGCGCGGCAGAGACGTTGAGAGGTCGAGCGCGTCGAGTTGCAGCAGCAGGGCCTCACGTAGGTCCTGGGCCCCGAGGCCGGGGTGGATCAGTTCGCGCAGGAGTGTCAGGACCTCCAGGACCTCCTCGACGCTGAGCGCGGCGGCCTGGGGCTCCGTCCCCTCGGGCGGTTCGAGGGGGCACTGGGCGGCGAGGGAGTCGAGGTCGTCGCGCAGGTACCCGCGCTCGTCGAGCGAGCGCACGAGGTACTCGGCAATGAGGCGCTGGCGGGGAGTCAGGTCGAGAAAGGCGAGCTCCTCGGTCAGGGCCTCGGCCATGGACTTGGGGACATCGGGCGTGTTTTGCATCGCAGCGAGCTTGCGATCGCCATCCTCCGCGTTCGCGCTGCCCGTGAAGCGAGAGCCGTCTCCGTAGTCGCGATCGAGGCGCTCGAGGTCCTCGAGCATCTTCTCGATCGCATCACGCTCCGTGAAGTCATCGCTCTCCTGGCTCGTCTGGGGCTCGGAGTCGGGCGTGACCGCCTCCTCCTCCCGCCGCTCGAGCATGATGTTCTCGTCCAGCTCCTGTTGGATACGCGCCTCGAGATCCAGCGCCGGCAGCTGCAGGATCTTCATGGCCTGGATCATCTGCGGCGACTGGACCAGTCGCTGTGCCAGGCGGACGGATTGGTGGAGGCCGAGTCTCACGATGTGGGCCGCCGCGCAGGAACACGGCGGACAGTATTGAGTATAGCCCGGCAGCGGTCGGCTCGCGGGCCTGCGGGGTTCAGGGCGCGACGAGCCTCAGGGTCACCGCCGGGGAACCCGTGTCCGCCTCGAGGGCGACCCGCGCCTGCCCGTCGGGGGTGACGCCGAGGTTGGCAGCCCGCACGGAGCGCCGGGGGAGTTGGAGGTCCCCGAGGACCGTGGCGGAACGCTTGGCGATCTCGACGGACTCGGTGTGGGTCGTGCGCACTTCGGCCTGGAGCCAGCGGGACGAGAGCATGCCCTGCCAGGCAAGGCCCTCGAACCAGCGCTCCACGATCGGGGACGGCATGGAGGTGTCGGGGGCGATCTCAGCCTCGTAGCCCACCAGGAAGGTGCGCTCGCGGCCTACCAGGACACGCGCGGGGACGCCGACGGCGACGGGCAAGGAGACCTGCAGGTCGCCGGTGGTGAGCCCAGCACGAGCGGTGTAGAGGCGCGCGCTCTCCATGGTGCGACAGAGGTCGCGCGTCCGCCCCCAGCGCTCGCTGTCCTCGGGGTGGACGAGGAGTAGGCGCTCTGTCCAGTAGCTCGGCAGCACCCCTCGTGGATTGCGGCGGACGGTGTCACCGGTCAGGGAGTCGAGGCCGGCAGGGGAGACGGGAACGGCCGGATTCTCGAGGGCGGGCAGGGCGGCGGCCGTCAGGAAAGGGAGGCCCCAGCCGATCGGGCCCGTGTGAGGACGCCAGGTGGGCAATCGGCGGGGCGCCGCGGCGAGCAGGGCCAGGTCGTTCATGCGCCAGCCGCTGTCCGGAGTTTCGTCCGGGTCAGGCTCGGTGGCGGCTTGCACCCAGAGGGTCCAGTCGGGCTGGTCGAGGGGTGTGCCGGAGACGGAGACCGTCAGGAAGCCGCCGCTGTGGACCACGCCCGAGAAGTGGACCTGCACGACATCCACCAGGGGCTGCTGGACGCTGCCGAGGTCGGGCGTGCCTGGGTCGAACTCCTCAAGGCCGCGCACCCGCGCGAGGTCGAGCACGCCGGTCAGGTGGATGGAGCGGCCGGCGTCCACGCGCGCGGCGCGCAGGTGCAGGGTGTGTCCGGCGACGATCTGGCCGATCTGGGGCACGGCGACACCCTCCTCCGAGGCGACCTCGACCTCGAAGCCCGCGAGGAAGTGCTCCCGCACTCGGCGACCGAAGGCCACCTGCGCTCCGGAAGGCAGGCGGCCGTTCCAGGTCTTGCTGCCCGCGGGCGCCCCGTCGGGGGTCGGCAGGCTGTCTCCGGTGGGACTCGCTCCGCGCACCGGCCGCAGCCAGGCGGCGACCTCGATTTGTGTGCGCTCTCCGGCCTGATGGAGTTCGCTCAGAGCAGCATTGAGCCAGGCGCGGTCCTGCGCGCTCCCGTGGACGAGCAGGGGCGGCGCGCTGGGGTAGAAGGTGAGCGCCCGTCCTTGCCGGCGGGCTTCCGCCTCAAGCATCTGGCGCACCTGGCTGGAGGGAAGGGCCGGGACACGCTCGGGCGAGGCTTTCCGCTCACGTTCGTCCAGGATCACATGCCAGCCGTCCTCCAGGGGCGGAAAGGAGGGCGTGGGCACGAGCTCGACGCACAGAGAAGGGAGCTCTGCTGCATGCCAGTCCTGGGGCGTGGGGGGGAGAGCGAGGAGAGCGAGGAGAAGGCTGTTCATGGTCGGATCCACGGTGAGTCCGGGTGGTCGGTCGAATCGCAGGGAACCGGGGTCCCCGTTTCTAGTGTCGCAAGAGGGCGCTGACTACGGTCTCGGAGCGTGCAACGGGGCGCGGGAAAGACTACAGATAGGCCCGTGGGAGAGTGCTGGCTCGAGATCGAGTCCTCCGAGGGAGAGACCCGCTGGGCCCTGGGACCCGGGCTGACGCGTCTGGGCGGACCGGGGACCGATCTGGTCGTGGCCGGCGCGCCCCCCGGAGAACTCCATTTCTGGGATGACCCGCCCAAGGTCGTCTTCGTGGGCTCCGGGGTGGGACCGCGCCTCAACGGCATCGTCGTCGGCGAGGCGCCCCTCGTGCCGGGAGACCGTCTCGAGTGGGGCGAGGTGCGCGTGCGCTATCAGGGGAGCGTCGCTGCACCACTTATCGAAGAGCCGGTCGCGCCGGTTGCCCAGGCCATCCAGTCCGCCCAGGCGCCGCTCCCTGGCGGGCCCACCCCCGCAGCCCTCGCTCCGACGCCTCCCCGGGTCGCCGTCGCGGGAGGCGTCAGCGAGCGTGCCTGGGCTCGCGTGCAGGCGGGCATGGCGGTCGACCTGGGTGTGGCCGACCGGCGCTCGGTAGTGCGCTGGCAGGAGGCGGTGATGCGCCGCGAGTTTGACGCAGACGCCTGCGCCCGCGACCTGCTGAGCGCGGGGTCGATCCGCTCCGACGACCCGCGCCTGCTCGACCGCGCCGGTCGCCTGCTGCGGGATTTCCTGATGTCGTCGGCCACGCGTGGGATCCGGGGAGCGGGGCGTCGGGCTCGCACGAAGGTCCGCAGCGGCGCCGCGATGGTCGTGGCTCAGGGCATCACGATCGGGATATACACGGCCATCTTGCTCGTGACCATGATCCTCGCTCGCATCAAGTGGGGCTGGAGCTACGATCTAATCTTCGATCGCGTGACCGGCCGCTGACGGGCGTTGGCATCTGCTCACCTCTTCGCAAACCGGCGCGCACCCTCGATCATGGCCAGGACCTCGAACGACCGGGAACCGGAGCTCTACAGCCTCGCTCAGATCCAGCATCTGATGAAGGTCGAGTTCAGCCGTGCGCAGCGCTACGGCTACCCTCTGCTTTGCCTGCTGCTCGGCGTGGACAGGCTGGATCGCCTGCGCGACCGCCACGGATATGATGCGAAGCAGGGAGTGCTCGAGGCCCTGATCGTCCTCGTCCAGGCCCAGACACGCTCGAGCGATTTCGTGGGCCGTCTCTCCGACGACCGCTTGCTGCTGGTCGTGCCCCACGCCCGCAAGGAGCACGGCGAGGTCCTGCCCGACCGGCTCCTGCAGGGTTGCCGGGAACTCGATCTGGAGGCGGTCGCTCCGGGATTGCGGGTCAGCCTCTCGATCGGGGCCAGCTGGTTGGTGGGCGGGGAGACCTTGTTCTTCGACGACCTGCTGCGCTGGGCAGAGGTCGCGCTCGAGGAGGCTGCGAGTGGCGGTGGCGACCGTTGCGTGACCGGGAGCGGCGGGGCCCGATGACGGGGTGGCGAGGGTGAAGATCCTGCTGGCCGACGACGAGGTCACGATCCGCGTAACCCTCGAGGACGCCCTGACCGACGCCGGTCACGAGGTGTTCGCGGCGGCCGACACCGATGCGGCCCTTGCAGCCCTGGAGGCGGAGGCGTTGGACGTGGTCCTGACCGATGTGCGGATGCCCGGTGATGGAGGGATGGCGGTGCTCAAGCGCTCAATGTCCCTGGACCCGGCGCGGCCCGTGATCATCATGACCGGATTCGCGAGCTTGGAGCAGGCCGATGAGGCTGTGCAGAGCGGCGCTCGCATCACCGTGCAGAAGCCGTTTCGCAACGAGTCGATGGTCTCGCTCGTGGAGACCTTCGCTCGCCTGCGCGACCTCGAACGGGAGAACGAGGGCTTGCGGCAGCGCCTGGGAGAGGACCGGGGCTTCGAGGGCATCGTGGGCACCTCGGAGGCGATGCAGGATGTCTTTGCACGCGTGCGCACCGTGGCACCCACGGAGGCCACGGTCCTGATCGAGGGCGAGAGCGGCACCGGCAAGGAGCGCGTCGCGCTCGCCTTGCATCACCTGAGCCTGCGCCGCGATGGGCCGTTCATTGCGATCTCCTGTGCGGCCCTGCCTGAGTCGCTACTGGAAGCCGAGCTGTTCGGCTACGAGAAGGGCGCGTTCACCGACGCCCACAAGGAACGGCGCGGACGCTTCGAGCTGGCTGATGGCGGGACGATCTTTCTAGATGACATCGACGACATGCCCCTCGCGGTGCAGGTCAAGCTGCTGCGCGTGTTGCAGGAGCGTGCTTTCGAGCGTCTGGGCGGCGAAGGCACGAGGTCCCTCGATATCCGCGTCCTGGCGGCCACCAAGGCGCCCCTGCGTGACCTCGTGCACGAGCAGCGCTTTCGCGAGGATCTCTTCTACCGCATCAACGTTGTGCCCGTGCGCCTGCCTCCCCTGCGGGAGCGTGCCGGGGATGTACCGCTCCTGGTGCAGTGCATGATCGAGCGACACGGAGGCGGCCGCGAGTACTCGCTCTCGTCTGCCACCATGAGCGGAATGGAACGCTACCCCTGGCCGGGCAACGTACGCGAGCTGGAGAACGCGGTGCAGCGCGCCGTTGCCCTGGCCGGCGGCGGGAGCGAACTCGCCGCGGGGGACCTTCTCCCGCGCGACGATCGCTGGCGCGGCGCCACCGAGGTCCCCGAGCGCGTGCAGCCCCTGCGGGAGTATCTGCGCGAGCGCGAGGTGGAGCATCTGCGCCGGGCCCTGGTCCTGACCGGCGGGCATCGCACCCAGACGGCCGAACTGCTGGGTATTTCACGCAAGGTCCTGTGGGAGAAGATGCGGGACTACGGCCTCAAGGCCCCGGGCGGGTAGGATCCGCAGCCATGGTCGGGAACTGGCCCGAAGTGGACCTGGCGGTGGGCGCCGCGGTAATAGGCGATCTGCACCTGGACATCGCCGACGAGGTGCGTGCCCTGGCCTTCGCGCGCTGGCTGGAGGCCCTCGAGGCCCCGCGACTCGTGATCCTGGGGGACCTCTTCGACGCCTGGCTGGGTCCCGGCAGCGCTCGGGAGAGCGGGGCTCGCTGCGTGATCGCGGCCCTCTCGGCGGCGCGCGAGCGCGGGACGGCCTGCGACCTCGTCCCGGGCAACCGCGACTTCCTGCTCGACGCCTCGTTCCAACGCGCGAGCGGCTGTGTGCTTCATCCGGGCGGAGTGCTGGGCCTGCTCCCGGGTGGCGGGCGGGCGCTGCTGGTCCACGGCGACGAGTTGTGTACGGAGGACCTGACCTATCAGCGCTACAAGCGCATCGTGCGGGCGCCGTGGGCGCGCTGGGTCGCCGCTCACCTGCCGCTGGCCCTGGCGGGTGCCCTGGGGCGTCGCCTGCGAGGCGCCTCCCGGCGCGCCGTGGCGGCCAAGCTCCCCGCGTACAAGGCGCTGCAACCCGCGGCCGCCCGCAGCCTGGCAGCGGCGGCCTGCGCGCCGACCCTGGTCTGCGGCCACGCCCACGAGGCCCGGGACGAGCGCGTCGCCGAGGACCTGCGCTGGATCGTTCTCGACGCCTACGGCGGGGCGCGCGACCAGCTGAGTATTGGAGAGGCCGGAGAACTGGAGCTGCTGGCGAGCGCTAGACAGGCGTGAATGGGATGGGGAGCACGTATCCTCGGGGCAATGATAGTCGCCATTGACGGACCGGCCGGAGCGGGCAAGAGCACGGTGGCGCGCAGCTTGGCGCGCGCCCTCGACCTTCCGTTCCTGGACACCGGCGCTATGTACCGGGCGGTCACTGTGGCGGTGCTGCGGGAGGAAGTCGACCCCACTGACGGGGAGGCCTGTGGCGCGCTCGCGAAGGCGTTGCCAATCGACATTGCTTCCGACGGCGAGGTGCTCCTCGATGGAGTCCGCAGCGGGGACGCGGTGCGCTCGGCGGCCGTCGACGCGGCCGTCTCGCTCGTCTCGGCCCATCCCCAGGTGCGGCGCGAGATTGTCCCCGTGCAGCGCGCGGTCGCCGCGCGCGGGAGCGGCGTTGTGGCCGAGGGACGGGACACGACCACGACCGTCTTCCCCCACGCGGACCACAAGTTCTACCTGGCGGCCAGCGCGAGCGAGCGCGCCCGGCGCCGGGCGGCGCAGCTTGGCCAGCCCGAACGCGTGCGGGAGATCGAGGTGGAGCTGGCCCTGCGGGACCGGCTCGATTCGACGCGGACGGAATCGCCCCTGACCCTGGCCGCGGACGCCGAGGTGCTGGACACCGAGGGTCTTTCGGCCGAGGAGGTGGTGAAGGCCCTGCTGCAGCGCCTGGGCGGCGGGAGAGAACGGGGTTGAAGTCTCAGCCTGCTGTCGTGGGCCCGCTCCCGCGAGCTTCTCGCAAGACCCTCGTCTACCGCATTGTGCGCGCTGCCGTCAGCGTCTGGTGTCGGTCGGTGCACCGCATGCGTGTCGAGGGAGCGCGGCACCTGCCGCATTCGGGCGGCGTGCTGCTCGTGGCCAACCACCAGTCCGCCCTCGACATCCCGATGATCGCGGCGGCGACGCGCCGCCACGTGGGGTTCGTGGCGCGCGCGAGCCTGGGGCGCTCGCGCCTTCTGGCCTGGATCATGGAGCGCTGCGGTGCTGTGCTCGTGAGGCCGGGGGAGGCCGACCGTGAGGCCCTGCGGAACATGGTGCTGCGCCTGCGGAGCGGCGATTGTCTGGCCATCTTCCCCGAGGGGACGCGTTCGAGCGACGGGCGCGTGGGTGAGTTTCGCGGGGGAGGCGTGCTCGCGGCGCGCCGCGCCGGCGTCCCGATCGTGCCGGTCGGAATCCGGGGTGCCCGGGAGGCCTGGCCGCGGGGAGCGCGCCGGCCGCGCCTGGCACCGGTGTACCTGTGCTTCGGCCCGGCCCTGGACCCGCGCGTCCCCGAGGCCCTCGCGGAGGCTCGGCGGGCCGTCGCCGCTCTGGTGGGGGAAGGCCGAGCCGGTGCCTGAGGGGCACGAGACTCGCTCCCGGGTCTCGACTCCGCCCTGCCGCATTGGCTAGACTGTTCAGTTCGGCCTGTGTCCACGGGCCGCGGGTGGCGGCCGTGTCCGTGCTGCCCGTTTAACCCCATCCTGAAACCTCCTGAGAAGGCTCCCCCGCGGGGGCCCGCCCCCATGCCCAAGACCCAGAGGCTCCTTAAGCGCTACGACCTCCCCGAGGAGGAGATCGAGCGAAAACTCATCACGGCCCTCGAGGGCACTTCCGACCAGGACCTCGAGACGAGACTTTTCGAGTCGGTCAAGGACATCAAGCCGGGGACGATGATCATCGCCACCGTCGAATCGGTGGATGACCACACCAAGACGGTCGTGATGGGCTTCGGCGGCAAGTCCGAGGGACACGTGCCCTTGAGCGAGTTCGGCGACGTACTGCCGGAGGCCGGGCAGGAGTTCGAGGTCTTCTACGAGGGTGAGGACGCCTACCAGCAGACCGCCAACATCTCCAAGCGTCGCGCGGATCGCCTGCGCGCCTGGGAGCGGGTCTCGGTCAAGTACAACGAGGGCGACGAGATCAACGGCGTCGTGATGCGCAAGATCAAGGGCGGCCTGCTCGTGGATGTGGAGGGCGTCAACGTCTTCCTGCCCGCCAGCCAGGTCAACCTGCGGCGCACCCAGGACATCTCCGCCTTCATCGATGAGCCGATCCGGGCGCGGATCATCAAGATCGATCCGGAGCGCATGAACATCGTGGTCTCGCGCCGCAAGCTCCTGGAAGAGGAACGCCAGCGCCTCAAGGAGAACCTGCTCGAGGAGATCACGGAGAAGCAGGTCCGCACCGGCGTGGTCAAGAACATCGCCGACTTCGGGGTCTTCGTGGACCTGGGCGGCATCGACGGTCTGCTGCACATCACCGACATGTCCTGGGGGCGCATCAACCATCCGTCCAAGATGGTGGAGATGGACCAGGAGATCGAGGTCATGGTGTTGCGGGTCGACCGCGACCGCGAGCGCATCGCTCTGGGCCTCAAGCAGTTGTGCGCCTCGCCCTGGGACGGGATCGAGGCGCGCTACCCGCTGGAGAGCGTCCAGAAGGGCGAGGTCGTCAACATCATGTCCTACGGCGCTTTCGTGAAGCTCGAGGACGGGATCGAGGGCCTGGTACACATCTCCGAGATGTCCTGGACGCGGCGCATCAACCACCCCTCGGAGCTCGTGAACAGCGGGCAGGAGGTGGGCGTCGTGGTGCTCGCGATCGATCACGACAAGCAGGAGATCTCTCTCGGTATGAAGCAGGCCGAGTCCAATCCCTGGGACCTGGTGGACGACCACTACCCGGCCGGCACGGTCATCGAGGGCTCGGTCCGCAACCTGACCTCCTACGGAGCCTTCGTGGAGATCGAGGAGGGCATAGACGGCCTGCTCCACATCTCGGACATGAGCTGGACAAAGAAGGTCACGCACCCCTCCGAGGTCGTCAAGAAGGGTGACAAGGTGCAGTGCGCCGTCCTCTCGGCGGACAAGGAGAAGAAGCGCATCGCCCTGGGGATGAAGCAGCTGACGCCCGATCCCTGGATCGATGACATCCCCAACAAGTTCCACGTCGGTGACCTGCTCTCGGGCTTCGTCACCAAGACCACTAGCTTCGGGGCCTTCGTCAAGCTTGATGACGAGCTCGAAGGACTGCTGCACATCTCCGAGCTCTCCGACACGAAGGTGGAGTCCCCCGAGGACGTCCTGCGGCCGGGCATGAAGGCCGAGGTGCGGGTCATCAGAGTGGACATCGACGAGCGCAAGATCGGCCTCTCCTTCGTCCACGCGGACTTCCAGGACAACGAGGGGCTTCTCGCGCAGATTCGGGGCGAGGGGGATGGGTCGACGCCCGAGGAATCCGCTGATGCTGGTGATGAGTTGCAGGCCGACGCTCCGGAGGGCGGCGAGCAGGCCGATCAGCCCGAGAGCGCCGAGGAGGTGCAGGCGACCGCCGAATCCGAGCCCGCATCGGAATCCGAACCGGAGGAGGGTGAAGCTGAGGCAGAGCCCGAGGCAGAGCCCGAGGCAGAGCCCGAGGCAGAGCCCGAGGCAGAGCCCGAGGCCGCTGCCGATCCGGAGCCGGAGGTGCCGGCCGAACCAGCCTCCGATGCGGACGCCTCCGAGATCGATGACGGCGCGGTCGACAAGGCGCCGGCCGAGGCCTGACAGCCCGTTGCGATCCGCTCACCTACGACCTGCTCCTCTCGGCCCCTGCTGCTCAGTGCTGGACGAAGTGCGTTTCGTCTCGACACGGGGCCGTTCCAGAGGACAGTTACCGGCGCGGGCGCTGCGCTCTCGTTAGGGGTCATGCTGGGAATGCGTGGGGCACTCTTCGTGAGCGCGCTGCTGATCGTGAGCGGCTGTCGCGCCGCGGCACCGGGCGTGCAGCCCGATCCCCAGGTGCTCTCTAGCAGGGGCGCGCTCGATCCGGAGATGGTTCCGGCCCTGGAGGCCTTGCATCGGGCCGTGATGGCCGGTGAGGACGAGTCGGCTCGTCACATCCTCGAGCGTCTCCTGGCGCGCACTCCCTCCGGCGCGACCCTGGAGCTGGCGCGCGCCTTCGAGCGCATCCTGGATGGTCGCGCCCTGGTTGGGTCCATCGATCTGCGCCTGGTGGCCGAGGAGGTGGAGGGGACGGCGGGATCCTACGATGTGGTACTGGTCGGTTCGCAGGCCACCACCGAGCCGGTCCTGCTGATGCCTCACGGTGCACGCCTGCGGGAGATGATGGTCTCCGTCGATCGCGATGGCGCCGAGAGCCGGCGGGTCTCCGTGACTGTTATCGAGGGCGTCGATCGCCTCGCCCTGCCGGTCGGCGAGCAGGTGCGCTTGCACCTGGCGACCGTGAGGCTGGCGGCTCCTACGGGCTCTCTGGCCATACGGGGGCGCTGGTCTCTGGAGCTCTGGACCGTGGAGGCCCGCCTGGGCGCGAGCGACCTGCCGGCAGCTGGCGTGCGGGTAGCGGCTGCCGAACGCGTACGCCTGGCCGCGTTCCTCTCGCCCGATCCCGTGCAGCCCACAGAACTCCTGCGCTACCTACGCGAGGAGCGGGTGAACGGCCCGGCGCTGATGGAGCGGGCGGTGCGCATCCTCCCCGAGCGGCGCGCGGAGACCCTTGACCTGCTCTCGCCCATGGTCGAGGAGATGAGCGTGTTGACCCTCGGTCTGCTGGTCGGGCCCCTGCGCTGGCTGGCCGGCACGAGCGTGCCGGGCGGGGACGCCGAGGCCTGGCGGCGCTGGCTGGTCGCCCGCAGCCGAGCGGGCTCTCCCGGGGGCGAGCCGCGCGGTCTCGTGCTGCCGGGGACCCGGCGCTGATCAGCGCGTGTGCCCCACGTAGCCCGCGTCGATCGAGGGCACGAGGGGGTGTTCGAGCAGCAGCTCGATGCGCCCGCTGAAGGTGGCGCTCTGCATCGACGGGTGGGCCTGGAGGGTGACGTTCCAGCGCTCGCTGCGCCCCTTGGCGTCGACGGCGACGGGGTCGAGGGAGACCTCGATGAGTTTCGAGTCAGCGCCGATCAGGACGGCGTCGCGTACCACCACCCGATCGCCCGGGACCAGGGCCTGCACCTGTGCCGTGGCGCGGGCTCCCTCGATGGGGGAAAACGTGCCGAAGGAGAAGGTCGGCGGCTCCAGGATCACGTCGGGGACGACCGTGCCCCGCACTTCGATTGGGAAGGTGCGGCGGTCGTCAGGGCCGCCGGGGCCGGCCAGGGCCAGACGCAACTCTCCGTGGAAGGGCCCCAGGGGGAGCCCCGGTGCGACGTGCGCCGTGACGACCCACAGGTTCTCTCCGACCTTCACGCTGTACTCCAGCGTGACCTGCAAGGAATCGCTGGCGGACTCGACGCCCGTCACCCGTACGGGCGAGCGCGCGACACCCGTGATGACGTCGCTGGTGCCGAACGCGCCGGTGCTGTGGGGGATCTTCCCCAGGTCGATCGTCTCGGGCGTGGCCTGCAACAGGGACTGCACGTAGAGGTGCAGCTCAAAGGTCAGGAAGGGTGTGTTCGGCGAGTCGCAGGACAGGCGTAGCAGGACCAGCTTGTCCGCGTTCTTGCGACGGACATGGCGTGGATCGACGAGTACTTCGAGCTCCAGCTCGGCTCCGGCTGGCACGGTCAGGACCGGCTCCTGGCGCGGGCGCCCGCGCACCCGCTGGCCGGCCTCGCTCAGGTAGGAGACACGGCCCACGGCACAGGCGCAGGCGGGCATCAAGCGCTGGATGGTTACGGGCTCGGCGTCGGTGTTCTTCAGCACGAAGGTGTGACTCACCTCATCCCAGGCGGGAATGCGCCCAAAGTCGTGGAATGTGGGGCGGTCCCCCTCGGGATTCTGGATCACCAGCCCGGCCGAAGAGGGGCGCGCGCAGCCTGCCGAGAGGACCAGGGTTGCGAGCGCGGCGAGGGAGCCGAGGGCGGCTCTGGGGATGGCGGAGGGCATGAGGCGCATCGCGCGGCGGGTCGGTATACCCGCTCGCCGGCGAGCGGTCATCGCAATTCTCCGCGCCCGGGGCCGGCGGGCACCCCTGCTCAGGGCACGAGTCCGCCGTCCAGGAGGGCCCGGGCCAGGGTGCTGGCAAGGTGCGCGGCGCCCAGGTCGGTGAGGTGCACATCGCTGGTGAACACGCCCCCCTCGCTCTCGGCGTCAGCGGCCGCGAGGGTTCCCTGGCCGTCGACCAGTAGTAGTTCGCGCTCGCGAGCCACGACAGAGAGGATCTCGGTCATGTAGTCGAATGCCCGCAGCTGGTCCTCGCGCGAGGGGGCGGCGTCCAGGCTCGAGCGCCGCAGCCCCTGGCTGACCAGGACGACGCGCGCTCCCCGATCCTCGGCCAGGGAGACGATGCCGTTCAGGTTGCGATGAAAGCTCTCGAAGCCGATCGGCCGGCCCGCGGGCCAGGCGTAGAGGTCGCGCTTCATGAGCTCGTCGAAGTTCACGATCGCCAGGGCGCCGATGTCTCCCCGGCTGCGGATGTAGTCGGTGCAGTAGCGGCGCAACGTGCGGTAGGTGACGCTGCCCTCGACCCAGGTCGGCTCAAAGCGCCGCCAGACCGCACGCCAGTGGGTGTTGTCGGGTCGCGCGTCGGGATAAAGGGCGCAGCGCATGTCGTTGATCGTGTGGTAGACGATCACGATGTCGGGCTCGAGGGGAAGCACCCGGAACGCCAGGTTGGTCAGGCTCTCGAAGCTCGAGTAGCCCTGACAGCCTCCGTTGATGACCTCGACCGCCCGCTCCGGGCGCGCAGCCCGCAGGTCCGCCTCGAGGCGCGCCGGCCACGTGCTCTCGTTGCTGCTCGGCCCGTGTCCGTAGGTGCTCGACCCCCCCAGGCAGGCGATGCGCAGGGTCCCCGGCGGCTTCACCTCGGCGATCTCCGGCCCGCGGAATCCCAGGCTGTTATGGGTCCCCCGGTGGCGCGCATTCTCGAAGGAGTGACCGGGCTTGGGAGCGTAGGCCAGGTAGGGGTGGGGCTGGACACGCGCATCGCGCTCCTCGGCGGCGTAGGGGTCGAGTTCGCCGGCGGTCAGTCCCGGCAGGTCGATCCAGCGCGGAACGGTCTCGAAGAGCAGCAGCACGACGGCCAGCGTGCCGCCGACCGTGCGCATCGCCTTCCCCGGAGTGCCCATGGACACAGGCTACGGATCCGTCCCTGGAGTTCACACCAGCGGATGCAAACAAAGGTCCGGCCCGAGCGTTGTCGAGGATCTTCCTGGGGGTCGGTCCCGCTGATACCCTCGGAAACCATGATTGACCCCGCCATCCCCATCACCCTGCTCCACAACCCGCGCTGTTCGAAGAGCCGGGCCGCCCTGGGCCTGCTCGAGGAGCGCGGCGTCGCGGTCGATGTGCGTCTCTATCTGGAGCGCCCGCTCGACGTGGCCGAGCTCACCAGTCTCGTCGATCGGTTGGGGGCGCCGGTCGCCGAGTGGGTGCGGCGCAGGGAGCCGGAGTTCGCCTCGGCGGGGCTGGGCCCGGATTCCAGCGACCGGGAACTGCTGATCGCCATGGCCGCGCACCCGATCCTGATGGAGCGGCCCATCGCCGTGCACGGCGCTCGCGCCCGCATCGGCCGCCCTCCTGAGAACGTTCTGGAGTTGCTGACGGAGGTCTCCGACGCGCAGCGTCCGTGTACGCCTGAAGGCGGCGGGAACTGAGGCCGGCGTGGGTTGTCGATCCCGCCTGTTGCCGCTCGTCCTGCTGGCCCTGGCCGCGCCCGCCGGCGCGCTCCAGGACGGCGCGGCGCTGATGCGCTCCCGCGAGGTTGGAGATCGCTTGCAGGCCATCGAGCTCCTGCGTACCGGTGACCACCCGAAGGCGGAGCGGCTGCTGACCGGCGCTCTCAAGGACCGCGATTGGGAGGTCGTCGAGCGTGCTGCGTACGCCCTCGGCGAGGTGGGCAGCCCCAAGGCTATCGGAGCCCTGGTGAAGGTGATGCTCGAGGGTCCGGCGGGCCGCGTGCGGCGCGCGGCGGCCCTGGCCGCCGCGGCCCTGGACGCCGACGATGCCCTGGGGGATGTGGCCAAGAAGATCGGCGGGCGCAGTGGCGCTCGAGCCCTCGAAGCGTTCACCCTGCTGGCGCCCGCGGCTTCCGAACCGCGCAGCCCGCGCAGCCTGACGAAGCTCCTGAGAGAGAAGGACGGACGCACGCGGGTCAGGGCGGCCCGGGCCCGGGTGGCGGCGTCGCGCGAGGAGCGAGCGAGCGTGCTGGCGGAACTGCTGGACTCCGAGCACGTGGCGGTGCGGGCGGCGGCCCTGGAGAGCGCAGCCGGCGATCCGCGCTCCGACCAGCTGGCGGTGCTCGGGGAACTCCTGTCCCGGCCCCTCCTGACGGGAGTGGTCGAGCGCCGTGGGCTGGTGGCCTTGACCGCGAGCCTCGCGACCCTCGCCCCGGGTGCGGAGCGGGCCGAGGAGGCCGGCGGACGCGTGGCGCGTCTGTGCGGTTCCACCGAACCCGCCTCGGCGGCGCGCGGCGCGCGCCTGGCCGGGGCCCTGCTGCGCGCCGGGCTGGTGGAGCCCGACGGACTGCGGGAGGCGCTGGAACCGGCCCTCGAACACGCCGATGAGGGAGTGCGAGCGGGGGCTGTGGTCGTGCTCGGTGCCTTCGACACACCCTGGGCTCGGGAGCGCGTGACGAGTTTGGGGCGGGAGGACAGGGGCCCGCGGGTGCGTCGCGCGGCGCTGGCGGTCCTGGCGGCCGAGGAGGCCTTCGATTTGGCCTGGTTCGTAGAGCGTCTGGCCCAGGACGACGACCCGGGCGTGCGCGAGCAGGCCGCGGTGGCCCTGGGTCGGGAGGGGCTCGAAGGCGCGGTAGGGCCTCTCACGGATGCCCTGGACGGGGGGGGCTGGAAGGTGGCGGCGGCGGCCGCCGTCTCCCTGGGGTGGACCCGTTCGGAGGCCGCCGTCGCGCCCCTCAAGATCCTGGCACAGTCCGATTCCTGGCGCCTGCGGGGAGCCGCAGTGGTGGGGCTCACGCGCAGTCTGCGCAAGGAAGCGGTAGGCCCGGTGATAGCAGCTCTCGAGGACCGGGAGCCCCTGGTGGCCCGCACGGCGCACGCCTTCCTGGTCTCCCTGGCCCGCGAGGCGCTCGAGCCGCGCACGGAGGTGTGGGGCGCGTGGTGGGCTGAGAACAGAGACCGCGTACGCCTGGTGGATCCGCAGGAGATCGCAGATCGGGAGCGGCGCTACGGTTACTCCGTGCCACCCGCGCGCATCTATGAGGGCCTTGACGTGCTGGTGCTTGAGAGCCGCGGCGACCACATCCAGACCTTGCTCGGCGCCCTGGGGATCGAGCACCGCCTGAGCGCGGCAGCGCGCGTGGCGAACGACGGTTTGGATGCGGCGGGGGTCTTCGTCGCGAACTGCACGGGGGAGATCGAAGTGGACGACGTGCAACGCCTGGAATGGTTCGTCCACGTCGGTGGCTACCTGTTCGCCTCCTGCTGGGCCTTGCACGAGACCATCGAGCGCATCGAACCCGACCTGGTCCGCAAGTTTGAGACCAACGGCGAGGTGCTCGACAACGTCCTGGCCAGTCCCTGCGCGGCGGGCAGCCCCTACCTCGAGGGGGTCTTCAGCGAGGGCGTGCGGCCGATCTACGCCCTGCAGGGCGCGCACCTGATCGAGGTCGTGCAGCCGGAGCGGGTAGAGGTCCTGGTGGACAGCCCCGAGTGCGCCGAGCGCTGGGGAAGCGGAGATCTGGCCTGCTGGTTCCGACTTGGCCACGGGGTGGTTCTCGATTCGGTCAACCACTTCGACGTCCAGGGTCTCGAGCTGGCCTCGCACCTCAAGAAGCGCGAGGAGCGCATGGCCTACGCCATGGACCACATGGGCCTCTCCCACGAGCGCCTGCGCGAGACTTTCAAGGAGAAGTGGTGGGACAACAACCTCAAGGCCGCGCGCGAGGTGCGCGACCTGTCGGTCTTCCAGCTCGTCACCAACTTCGTGCGCCTGCGGCGCATGCAGGGTCGGTAGGGGCGATCGAGAGGGCTCTCCCCGTCGCCATGACACCTCTTGCCCGACCGCTCCTGCGCCCGGGTACCTGCAGCTGGTCGGCGCCGAGCTGGGTCGGCTCGTTCTATCCCACCGGCAGGCACCCTACCGGCGGACTTCCTCTCCTTCTACGCCACGCGCTTCTCCACCGTCGAGGCGGACGTCACCTACTACCGGATCCCCGATGCGGCGCTGGTCCGCGGCTGGGAGCGGCGCACACCAGAGGGATTCGTCCTGTGCGCGAAGTTTCCCCGTTCGATCGTGCACGCCGGCGACGGCCCGCGACCGGATCCGAGCAAGCTGCTGGTGGAGGAGTGCGTCGGCCCGGATCGAGATCGCTTTCTGGATGCGATGGCCTTGCTGGGCCCGAAGTGCGGGCCGTTGCTGTTGCAGTTTCCGTACTTCAACCAGCAAGCCTTCGGGGAAGCCGGCCCATTCGTCGAGCGCCTCGACGCCTTCCTTGCCGGCCTGCCCACGGACTTCCGCTACGCCGTGGAGGTGCGCAACCGCCGATGGCTCGCAGAACCGCTGGTGGAGGTCCTGCGCGCCCACCGCGCGGCCCTGGTCCTGGTGGACCTGCCCTACATGCCGGATCCCGAGGGCCTCGCCGGTCGCGCGCAGTTGTTCACGACCGATTTCATCTATCTGAGGCTGATCGGCGATCGCAAGCGTGTCGATGGGCTGACGAGCAGGTTTGATCGCCTCGTGGTTGACCTGGACGGCCGCCTGCAGGCGTGGGCCGAACTTCTGGGGGAGCTCCCGGTTGGGGTGCGTGAGACCTATGCATTTGCGAATAACCACTTCGCGGGCCACGGGCCGGCCACCATCTCTCGCCTGGCGGATCTGGTGGGGGGCGCCGAGCCTCCGCGTGCGGACTCGCTCCCGAGCTCCGGCCTGCCCTTCCCCTGAGGGGCCCCGTCTCACCAATGGCATGGCCCGCCCCCGGCCATGGGCCGAGACGAGATCTTCCCGGATTCCCTGGAACCGGGACGGGCTGTGCCCCGTCCCATGCACATAACCACGGTCGGGGACCTTCCAATCCAGGCAGAAGGGCCTCCGTCTGGCGCGGGAGTCCTCGGCCGTAGTTTTTTTCGCGCGTGTGTGAGGAGGGGAAGCGGGTAGCGCGATGGAGGGCTGCAGGGCTTATCCAGGGGCAGCCAGGCCGCAGTGGGAGGTGCAACTCCGCTCCGAGGGGGTAGGCTCGTAGGTGCGGCGGCCACGTCTCTTCTTGAGTCGCCTGAGCAAGGCACCAGATCCCCAGGAATACGCCATGACTTCAGCACGCGTCCACCCCTTCAGCCGCCTCGTGTGCGGTTCGCTGTTCCTCGTCGCCTCCGGATCCAGC
>PVBE011375660.1_pt1 | contig 79892 bp, 73 predicted proteins | sample 1631181 | NCBI WGS metagenome assembly PVBE01 (sample SAMN08397723, study PRJNA350692) | Marine metagenome, whole genome shotgun sequencing project. | isolation source: water | place: Pacific Ocean | collected 2012-04
CCTCCCAGAGCTGGACGAAGTCGACCCGGACCTCTTTCAGCGCCCGGCGCATGATCTCGATGATGAAGTCCGCCTTGAACTCCATCATGTCCCGCACGAAGGTTGGGTCCTCGTGCAGCGCGATCATCAGCGCTTCCGGCCCCATCCATTCCCGGACGCCTCCGAAGAACGACGCGTGTCGCTTCCCGTGGATGTTGACCGGGTCCTCGGCGACGCTGAGCTGCCTCACGCGTAGATCCCAGTCGTCCGGATAGCGCTCGGGCGAGTCGGGATCTAGACGGGGGAGCAGCGCTTCGAAGTCCTTGCGCGTCTTGACCGGGTACTCCAGGAACTCAGGCATCGACAGTTCGCGCTGGTGCATGACCCGGATGACCGCGCCTTGGTCCGTGCGGATCGTCACCGTGCGGTCGTCGCGAGCGAGTTCCTCCTCATCGAACGCGGGACAGAGTCCGAAGTCCAGCCCGCAGTCAAGCCAGTGGTCGCATTCGGCGAACTGCAATGGGCCGGATTCCGGCATCCCCTCAGCCAGCCATCGGCTGCGCGTCGCAGGCCACGGTCCCCACTCTCGCAAGGGCGGACGGTCGAAGTCTTCAAATCTCATGAACGCCAGGAATCGGTCGCGCGGGGTCATGGGAGGATCCCTCCGTTTCCGGGTGCTTCCCTCCATGGAGTGATCGGCCCTGCCGCCAAGGAATGAACGACCATGCGGAGCCCTGGCCGACCCAACATTCTGCTGACGGGCCGCCCCGGCACGGGGAAGACGACCGCCATTCAGAACGCGCTTGCGCAACTGGAGGGCGTCAGGCTCGGCGGGTTCATCACCGCTGCTGTTGAGGAACGTGGATGCCGGACGGGTTTCACCATCGCCGACATCCGCGGCCCAACCGGCATCCTGGCATCGGTTGACCAGCCGACCGGCCCGCGCGTGAGTCGCTACCGCGTCAACGTGCCCGACATCGAACGCATCGGCGTCGCGGCGCTGGAGTGGGCGCTCGCCGAAGCCGACGCGATCATCTGCGACGAGATCGGGCGGATGGAGCTGTTCTGCCCAGAGTTTTGCGACGCCATCATCCGTTGCCTCGACTCACCCAAGCCGCTTCTCGGCACGCTCCAGGCGCGCCACAACGAATTCCTCGATGCCATCCGCGAGCGAGGTGACGTCAACGTCGTCACGGTGACGAGAGAGAACCGGGATCAACTGCCGGCGGAGTTGGCGGGGACAATGCGGAGCCTACTCAAGCCGTAGTCGCCTGAGCGCGCATCCACGCGGCAACGGCATCGAAGCGCTCTTCGGGCACGCTAATCCCGTCAGCCGCGACGAACAGGTTGAAATGAGCGCGGCGAACGCGTGGGGTGAAGAGCCTGTCGAGCGCGGGCCCGATCCCATCCACCGGCCCCAGCACCCAGATTGTCGGGTCAAGCGTGCCGATGATGATCGCGTCCTCGCCCAGCACGTCCAGCGCCAACTCCCAAGGCGTGTCGCCTGTCGGGGGAGGCGTCAGGGCATGAACGCCATCGGCGCCCGTCGCTTTCACCTGGTGCAGCAAGTCATGCACGTGGCCGCACATGTGGATCAGAGCGACCTTGCCACCCGCGCGCATCGTGTCGACGAAATCGGTGACATGCGGGCCGTTGTACTTCCGATAGACATCGGGGCTGATGTAGCGGGTGCTCGTGTTCTCACACAGCGTGACCGACTCCCAGGGGCCTCGCGCCAGGATCTCGAAGGCTTCCATCTCGCGCTCGTGCATCAGCGCAATCAGCGCTTCCATCTCGTGGGGGTGATCGTTGAGGAGGTAGTAGAAGTTCGCGATGCCGAGGTCGGTCTCGAGCAATCGGGGGATCGTGGACGGGCCCCAGAACCGGGTGATCACGCCGTCATCGCCGAGCGCGCCATCGATGGCGGCGAAGGCTGGCAGGTCGTCTTGGGCTACGTACCGCGCGCGCTCCCACATCGACCGATAGAGGTGCAGTTCCTCCAGCGTCTCCGCGTAGTACTTGACGGGATGGCTGCCGCGGCGGACGCTGCGGATCGCTCCCGCATCGCTGCGCAGCTCATGTACAAAGTCGCTGCCTTCCATCCACGAGGTTGCCGTTACCCCCTCACCCCACTCCAGCGTCGGCGAGGCGAGCCCGTGCGCCGTGCCCCACCCGTCCAGCGAGAGGATGTCGCATCCCAGGTGCCGGCAGTAGTCAATGGGCGATGCGTCTCGCCATGGCTCGGGGAAGCTGCCGAGCGTACACCCATCCACCAGCGCGGTCCACGACAGCCCGTCGACGGGCTGCCGCCCCAGGATCCCAGTCAAGCGTTCGCGTCCGGTCATCCGGCCCCACTCCCTCCATCGGTCCTGTCAGCGTCAGCCCTTCACCGCGGGAGCCCCGCTCCCCTCGCCGAGTGTTCACTGGTACAAGCGCGAACAGACCAGAGGGGGGCGATCCACAATGGTATTCCACATCACGCAGGTCCACACGCCGGAGACGTGCCCAAAGAATGCGGGCGGATCGAAGGTGCTCTACACGCCCGAGGTGGAGGGGCTGACGATCCGTGCAATCTACGGGGCATTCGCCGAGCACGTGATCTTCTACGTCGTCGAGGCGGACGACATCAAGGCGATCCACGAGATGCTACTGCCGGGCTTTGAGCGTTGCACGTCCGACATACGCCCGGTGGCCGAGCAAGCGATCATCGACTAGTACTCACGCGCGTAAGTCCGCGTTCGTATTCCGCCGCGACCTTCCTGTGCCGGCGGGTCTCCTGACCCGCCGGTGGTAGGCCTGCGTAAGTCCGGCGGGTCAGGAGACCCGCCGGCACGGTGCGTCAGAGGACGCGAGCTAACTCCCGCGAGTACTAGCGGCTCCCGACGCGCTCGGACCCACAGAACGACTCGCGCGCTTTTACAGGCTCTGCAAGAACCTCACTGCCTTGGTGATGTCTCCGACCGGGTCCTCACCGACCTCGCGCTCGATCGCGTAGTAGCCATCGAAGCCCTGGTCGCGCAGCAGGCCGACGTACCGCGGCCAATCCACCCAACCATCGCCGAGTGGGACCTCCTGCGGCGTGCCGTCTTCCTTCACGAGCGCGTCCTTCGCGTGCGTGTGCACGGTATACGGGCCGAGCACCTCAACACCGGCGTGAGGCTCCCACTCCTCCAGCATCGCCTCGACTTCATCCTCGCGACCTTGGCGCTTCGCGAGCGTCGGCGGCCAGAGAATCAGGTTCGCCGGGTCGTAGTTGATCCGGATCGCCTCGGAGCCGACCGTCTCGATCAGGCGCTTCAGCACCGGCGGCGGCTCCGGACCCGTCTCAATCGCCAGGCACGCGCCGACCTTCTCGCCGTGCGCGGCGATCTGCTCCGAGGCCTTCACCACGGCGGCCCACTTGGGGTCAGAGGTATCCGTCGGGATCACGCCGATGTGCCCCTGCCAAATCCCACAGCCCAGGTCCGCCGACATCTCCAGAATCCGATACGCCCAGGGGATGTTCACCTCGTGTTGGTCCGCAATGGTAAGGTCGACATTGCCGCCCCACGCGGAGGTGGCGGAGATCTCCAGCCCCAGCGAGTCGAGGTGCTTCACGAGGTCTTTTCGCGCCTGGTTGTCCATCTCTTCCGGCGAGAACTGCCCTCCGCCGATGCCCAAGTGAATGCCCGTCACGCCTAGATCAGCGACCTTCTTCATCCCCTCATACGGCTCCATCCGCAAACTGCCCAGCATAATCGCGACTTTCAGATCTGATGCCATTGAATGCCCCTCCCAAGGGTCATAGAGGACTTTCCGAAATCGAGCCCAACTTCACCAAGCAATCGGGAGGACCTCCCCACAATGAGACAACTGAGACCGCCTGCCGTGTACGTCACTCAGCGCGCCGCGGCAGACGCGCGATGCGTCGCTCGGATGGAGCGAATGCTCACCCGAATCGACGCCCCACGGGTGCGGGAGATCACGGACGAGGAACTGGCCCAACTCATCCAGGACGACGGCTGGGACGGCTCGCGACGGTTGAGCGGAAACGAGCGGACGCGAGATTCGCCCATCGTCTTCAACCGCTTCCGGTGGGACGACATCGATGAGACGGGCAAGGCCACCGTGTCGATGCCCGGGCCGGGCCATGGCCAGTTCTACGGCTTCGGCCCGTGGTCTCGCCGGTCGCGCTCCGGAAACAGAAACACCAACAACATCGTCTGCCAGTCCGCATACGAACTGCACACCATCCGAGGCTGTCTGTTTAGCTGCCAATACTGCTACTTCGAGTACGTCACCAACATCATGCTGGACATCGAGGAGTTCGCGGACCGCACCATGGCCCTCGCGGCGCGTCTCCCCCAGACGCTCCACAAGTACGATAGCCACAGCGACATCCTGGCTTTTGAGCCCGAGTACGGCGCGAGCGCGATGCTAACCGAAGCGTTCGGACGGCAAGACCGCGCCTACTTGATGCACTACACGAAGAGCAACAACGTCGATTGCCTGATCGGAGCGAAGCATAATGGCATGTCGATCGTCTGTTGGACGCTCTCAAGTCACACGGTCAGCCGGGAGGTTGAGCGCGACACCGCCACGATGGAGGAGCGGATCGAGGCCGGGCGGCGATGCCAGGAGGACGGCTACCATGTTCGTTTCCGGTTCAGTCCCGTCTTCCCGATCAAGGGCTGGCGCGAGGAGTACACCGAGTGTCTGGAGCTGCTTCTTGGCAAAGTCAGGCCGGATGTGATCAGCATCCTGGCCTTGAGTCGGCTGCCGGATTGCGATATGATACCTCGCCTCTTCGACGTGGATCTCATCGACCCGCGCTTCCTCGCGGCCGCTGAAGCGGCCCGCGACGAGGTGGGGGGCAAGCTTTACGGGCCTCTTCCCCACGCGGCCCGTGAAGAGATCTACCGCTTCATGATCGACGAGATCAGACGCATCAGCCCCGATACGCCCGTCTCCACCTGCCTCGAGACACCGGAGATGTGGAACGCCCTCGGCGACGAGATGCGTATGGCGGACGACGACTACGTCTGCTGCTGTGGCCCCATGTCGACGCCGGGCGAGCCGAGGCTATGCACGTCGTCGCCGTTCAACACCGCAACCTAAACCATCAAGGCGGACTGGATGAAAGAGCAGCAGCTAGACACGGGGTGGAAGCTCCGTCAGTTCGATGACGGCGAGGGCGAGAGCCTCGGAGCCCACCTCGGTGACCATGACGATTCCGGGTGGATCCCTGCCACCGTGCCCGGCCAGGTCCACATGGATCTCATGGCCGCGGGCGAGATAGAAGACCCGTTCTTCGGCCTGAACTACGAGAAATGCCTCTGGGTCGAGGAAAAGGAGTGGTGGTACCGCACCGAGATCACCCCCAGGCGAGATGAGTGGACCGAGCTGCGGATGGAGCTGGCCTTTGAGGGTCTCGATACCTTCGCGACGGTCTACCTCAACGGCGAGGTCCTGGGCGAGAGCCGCAACATGTGGGTGCCCGTCCACTTCGACGTCACCGACAAGCTCAAGTGGGACGAGCCCAATACCATCGCCGTCCGTTTCCGCCCGCCGCTCGCGGCCGTCAGGCCGGACATGGAAGCCGACGACACCGAGGACGTCAACGCATTCTTCAGCCCACGAGAGCGTCTCTACGCCCGCAAGGCGCAGATGAGCTACGGGTGGGACATCTCCCCGCGTATCGTCTCGGTCGGTATCTGGCGCCCGGCCGTTCTGCGCTCGACCCGGTTGCTGAGGATCGTGGACTTTTGGTCCCGCACCGATAGCCTCGAAGACGGCTGCGCGACGGTGACGTTTGAGGTAACGGTCGAGAACTACAGCGACCGCGCCATCGACGCCACGTGCAATCTCCAGGCATCCTGCGACGGCCGTGGATTTGGGTGGTCCCAGACCATCTCATCGCCCCCCGGGCGTCGAACGTTCACCGGCACCGTCACTCTAGACGATCCCCAGCTCTGGTGGCCCCATGGCATGGGCGAGCAGAATCTCTATCGGGGCGAGGCATGCGTGACGGCCGATGGCGAGCGCTTTGAGTGCTACGATCTCGCGCTCGGGGTCCGGACGATCGAGTTGGTCACCGAGGATCCGAAGTCCGGCGAGAGCCGCTTCTATTTCGCGGTGAACGGCGTTCCGTGCGCGATTCGGGGCACCAACTGGATGCCCACGGACGCCATGTTCGCTCGCGTTGATCGCGGTCGGCTGCAGCGCGCGCTGACGCTCTGCACGGATGCCCACTGCAACATGCTCCGCATCTGGGGCGGAGGGATCTACGAGGACCCAGAGTTCTACCGGCTCTGCGACGAAATGGGGCTGATGGTCTGGCAGGACTTCATGTACGCCTGCGGCCTCTACCCACAGAATGAGGACTTCCTCCAGCAAGCGCGCGAGGAGGCCGAGTGGGTGGTCCGGGAGCTGCGCGGGCACCCTTGTGTAGCTATCTGGGCGGGCGATAACGAGAACGACGCTGCCTGGGGCTGGCATGGCAAACCCGACGGCTATCTGGGCAACCGCATCACCCGTGAGGTCCTGCCGGAGGTCTGCGAGCGTCTCGATCCCTCGCGAAGCTACGTTCCCTCCAGCCCCTACAACCCGTCCGGCTCGGGCGATCCGCAAAGCCCGGACGAGGGTGACGTCCACATCTGGGATCACTCTGTTCGACCGCGCCATCCGATGTACTTCGAGGATCGCAGTCGATTCATCAGCGAGATTGGCCGCATCTGCGCGGCCAATCGCAGCTCCACCGAGCGCTTCCTGGCCCCCGAGGACCAGTGGCCTCACGCCAACAAGGCCTGGGAGCATCACGTCGGGTCGATCCCGACCGAGGACTTCGAGCGCCGGCAGAAGACCGACCTGGGCGTCCGCAATCTGATCGGCCGGGATGCCGAATCGCTCGACGAGTACATCGCCGCCTCGCAGTACATGCAGGCATGGTGCCTGGGCGAGTGGATCGAGCGCGCCCGCCGACGCAAGTTCGAGTGCGGCGGGATTCTCTGGTGGAACATCTTCGACAACTGGCCTCAGCACGTCGATGCGGTGGTCGACTACTACTTCGGCGAGAAGGTCGGCTACCGCGCCGTTCAGCGCGCGTCGAGGCTCCTGTTGCCATCGATCGCGCTCAACGATGGGGTCGCCGAGGTCTCTCTCGTGAACGACCATCTGACCGGCTCGACGGGGCGATTGACGCTGTCGGTGGTGGATCTTCAGGGGAACGCGCGTCAAGTCGCCGAGGCCAGCGTCAGCATCGCCGCCAACGCCTCATCTGTCGTGTTGTCGACCGATGATGTCGGCGAGATCGACTCAGACGCGAACTACCTGCGCGTTCTCTACGCGCCGGAGCAGGGCGACCCAATCGAGAACTGGCACATCCTTGATGACTGCGCGAGCCTCGCTGTCTTCGAGGCCGTGTATGGCCCCGTGAATGACTGAAGAACCCGTCACCACGCCTCCCGTCGCCCACCGTCGCCTGTTCATCGCGAGCATGGTCGCGCTGCTGGTTTTCGCCGGCGCGGTGACCACTCCAGCCATCTGCCTCCGACAGATGGGCGAGGTCTTTGGCATGGACCTGGGCGACCGGGGCTTCGTCGCCGCGGTGCGGGTTGCCATGGTCCTCTTCGGCGTTCTGTTGACGGGCTACCTCGCCGACCGCATGGGGAAGGGGCCGTTTCTCGTCGCCGGGCTGACCCTCCTCGCCGCCGGGCTGGCGCTGACCACCTTCGCCGGCAGCTTCGGCGCGTTGCTGATGACCCAAGCCGTCATGGGCCTGGGCGCGGGAGCGATGGAGGCGCAGGTCAACCCGCTTGTGGCCGAGTTGCACCCCAAGAACCCCGCCCGCGCGCTGAACGTGGTCAATGGCCTGTTCTCCATCGGCGTTGTCGCCTCGGCACTCATGTCGGGTGAGATCCTCGAGGCGGGCGGGGGATGGCGAGCCTGCTTCTGGGTGTGGGTGTTGCCTGCTCTGGTGGGGGCGAGCCTATTCGCCACCCGACGCTACCCCCGCGCAGCCATCGAGAATCACGCGCCCGACGGTCAGGGCTTCCTCAAGATGCCCCTCTTCTGGCTCCTGGCGGTGGCGATGGTGTGTGGCGGAGGATGCGAGGCGGGGCTGACGTACTGGGGACCCAACTTCACCGAGGCCGAGTTCGGGGCCACCGCCCGCGCGGGAGCGTGGAGCACGGTCATGTTCGGCGGCTTCATGGCGGCCGGCAGGTTCGCGAGCGGCGGACTGGTCTCGCGGATCTCGCCAATCATGCTGCTGATGGTGTCAGCCGTCGGGTGCGTGGGCGCAACCTTGGGTCTATCCTTCGTCTCGAGCGTCCAGGGCGTCTGGGCGCTCTTCGGTCTGGGCGGGCTGTTCATCGCCTGCTCGTGGCCCACCATCCTCGCCATCGCCTCGGCTCACATCGGCAACTCTACCACCATGTTCGCGGTTCTCGCCGCCTTCGGGATCGGTGGATGCACCATCTTCCCGTGGGCCATCGGGGCAATCGGCGATCTCGCCGGCCTGCGCGTCGGTGTTGTGATCCTCCCCATCTCCATGGCGATTCAGGCCGTCGTGCTGGTGGCGGTGTGGCGAATGGGCGCGGGCTGTGGGTCTCCTTCGACTGAATCCTGCGATTAACGCGGACCTAATCCATATCTGACCGAACCTCCACCCGGCGTCGGAGCATCTACCATTGTAGTGGGTGCGGAGTCAGCCGCCATGGGTGATGCGCGAGACACAACCAGCCTCAGGAAGCTAATCGGGCGCGAGGCGCGGCGTCTCGTCGCCGACCGCCACGAGGCTGCGGATCTCACCCAAGAGTGCATGCTCGCGCTGCACGAACGTGGCGACACGATCCGCGACAGCGGGAGGACCATCGCGTGGTGTCACGCCGTGCTCCGAAACCTCCTCCGCCAGAGACTGAGGCGCCGTTGGTACTCTGAGGCCGTCGGTCTCGACGGATTGCCCGAGGCCCGCGAGAACCCCTGGGAACAGATCGACACGCAGATCACGCTCAGATCCGCCGTCGACGAACTTGCCGCGCCAACAGCTCGCGCGATGCGGGACTTCTACTTCGGCGGCCGGAGCATCGCTCGCATCGCGGCTGATGAGAGACGCCCTGTCGGTACGATCAAGCGTTGGTTGCACGAGGGAAGAGAGGCGCTGAGAATGTCACTCACGGAGACTCAGCAGGATTGCCCGCTGGCCCGCGTATACGCATCGAACTGGCTCGACGACGCGAAGCGTAACATAACCGCGGGGCTAACGACGGCCGGCTACCGACCCGAGATCTCAGAGCTTGGAGAGGAGGATGAACTGCCCGTGGATGCCGATCTCTACGTCCTCGGCCACGAGGTCGGGTGTCGCTCGGGCTTGGAGTTGCTTCTCTACCTCCGCGGCAAGGATGAAACCGCCGACCGACCTGTCGTGCTCTTCGGACCAGGGCGTCACTCCGCCGTGTTCGCGGCGTGGAAGGCAGGCGCCGACACGTACCTCACCGACCCGTCATCAGACGAGGTCGTCCACTTCCTCAAGAAACTACGCGAGGCATACGAATCGGGGAATCCACCGCGTCCGTAGTGGCGACCGACAGACTACACAGGTCCCTCCCCCGTTCCTCGCGAACCTGTCGCCTCTATGAGCGAAGAGAAATTCGAAACCCAGAGTCCCCCGAGGAAGATCGGCTACCTTCTGCCCGGCATCATCATCGCCATTGTCATCGGCGCGGTGGTCGGCGGCTTCATGCCTAAAGTCGGCATCGGTTTTGAGATCGTCGGCGATCTCTTCATGAGCGCGCTGAAGATGCTCGTTGTGCCGCTGGTTATGGCGTCGATTATCTGCGGTATCGCCGCGCTTGGTGATATCCGCAAGCTTGGGTCCATCGGCCGACGCACGATCACCTACTACCTGATCACCACCGGCCTGTCGGTCATCATCGGGCTTGTGCTGGTCAACGTCGTCCGCCCCGGCGACGGCATGCTTCACGGCGAGGAGCGCCCCGGCGTCACCTACCACATCACCGGCAACGCCATTGCCCTCGACGAGCCGCTTGAGCGGACGCTGTACGGCGAGCAGTTCGTCCTCACGCTCGATGACCAGGGCATCGAGGGCCGAATCGACGCGTGCGCGCACGAAGAGCTGACTGTGGTTGAGTGGACGGACGCGGAGGGGGAGCCAGCCGAGCCGGACGCCGAGGGCGCCGGCATGACTATCGCCCTCGCGCGACCCGAGCGCATTGAGGGCAAGAAGTCCGACGCCCTGGATGTCCTCGGCGACGTGGTCCGAGGCATGATCCCCAAGAACGTCTTTCAGTCCATGGCTGAGGGGAAGGTCCTGCCGCTCATCTTCTTCTCGCTGCTGCTGGGCGCGGTTCTCACGACTCTCGGCAAGCAAGGGCAGCCGGCGCTGAGGTTCTTTCAGTCGCTCAACGAGGCCATCATGGGACTCGTACATTGGGTGATGATGGTCGCGCCGATCGGGATCTTCGGGCTGATTGCCGCCCGCATCGGACGCGCGGGCGGATTCGAGGGGTTCTGGCCGGAACTGGCCGCGCTTGGCAAGTACTTTGCTACTGTGGTATCGGGCCTCGCGATCCACGGGATCATCGTTTTGCCGCTGCTCTTGTGGGTGCTGGCTCGTCGAAGCCCGGTTCGGTACGCTCGCAACATGGTGACCGCGCTTCTGAACGCCTTCAGCACGGCGTCCAGCTCCGCGACGCTCCCGCTGACGATGGAAGCCGTTGAGGACCGAAACGGCGTCAGCAGCAAGACCGCCGCTTTCGTCCTGCCGCTGGGCGCCACGATCAACATGGATGGGACGGCGCTGTATGAGGCTGTCGCCGCGATGTTCATCGCGCAAGCCTTCGGGATCGAGATGACCATCGGGCACATGGTGGTGATTTTCCTGACCGCGACACTGGCCTCGATCGGCGCGGCGGGAATACCCGAGGCGGGTCTCGTCACGATGTTAATCGTGCTGAAGGCCGTCGATCTGCCGCTTGAGGGCGTCGCTCTCATCCTGACGATTGACTGGCTGCTCGATCGGTTCCGGACCACCGTCAACGTCTGGGGCGACTCCGTCGGGGCGGGGATCGTCGAGGCGCGAGAACTCCGGTCGGGGGCGACTCCAGCGCGGGCTGAGCGGCCCTGAGGCCGCTCCCAGAGCGGAAGTCGGAGACGCGGCTTCGGCGAAGGTTGGACATTCGGTCTGTTAATAGGTTAAGATGCACCCCCCCCGCACCCGCTGGGACCCCGAGAGCCGCGGCACGCCAGCAGTTATCGCCGGAGGGTATTGCGCGCGCGTTCCTCGGCTCTGAGTCCGGGGACAAACTTGGCTGCGGCGGGGTTATAGAATTGGATTACTAGTATGCCCCTTGGGGTCGCATTGCTACAATAATACAAGGAGCCGTCTAATGCCGAACGGACCGTTTGTCCTGGGCGTTGACGTAGGCTCTGTCAGCGTCAATATCGCCGTCCTCGATGCCGATAAGAACGTTGTAGAGTCGAAGTATGTGCGCCACTTGGGCCACGCGAACCGCGTGAGCGCCCAGACGCTCGAAGAGTTACTCAAAGACTTCCCTGCCGACCAATTTCGCCTCGTCGCCACCACCGGAACGGGCGGTGCGGTTGTCGCCGAACACCTCAATGGCATCGTCGTGAATGAGGTCATCGCCCAAGCCATCGCCACGGGACTGCTCGAGCCGGAGGCGCGCTCGGTCATCGACATCGGTGGCGAGGACTCAAAGCTTGTCGTCCTGCGCCGAGATGATGAGACCGGCAAGGTCGGTGTCGCCGACTTCGCCATGAACACGATGTGTGCCGCCGGCACCGGCTCATTCCTCGACCAGCAGGCATCGCGGCTAGGACTGTCCATCGAAGAATTTGGGACGCTTGCGCTTCAGTCCGAATCGCCCCCGCGCGTCGCCGGCCGCTGCAGCGTGTTCGCCAAGAGCGACATGATCCACTTGCAGCAGAAGGCCACGCCGACGAAGGACATCGTCGCGGGGCTTTGCTTCGCTCTTGCCCGCAACTTCCGCAGCACGGTCGGCTCGTCAGCCGAGATGATGGCCCCCGTCAGCTTCCAGGGCGGCGTCGCGGCGAATCCAGGCATCGCGCGCGCCATGCAGAGCGTGCTCGAACTGGGCGACGACGAGTTCATCATCCCCGAGCACCACGGGGCCATGGGCGCCATTGGCGCCGCAGCCATGGCAATGGATGAGGGCGACCAGTCGACACCTAACCTGTCGGCGGAAACGCTGGAGAAACTCGCTACATATGAGGGCGCGACGAATCGCGTCACGCTTGACCCGTTGAAGATAGAGAAGTCGACCATCGGGGTCGGCGAGGTTGTGCCCGTCGACACTCCGTCCAATGGCGGCAAGGTTCCCGCATACTTGGGCGTCGACATCGGCTCAATCAGCACCAACGTCGTGGTCATCAACCTCCACGGGCAAGTCGTGGCTAAGCGCTACCTGATGACCGCCGGACAGCCGATCGAGGCGGTGCGCACGGGGCTGCGCGAGGTCGGTGAGGAGCTTGCGCACCTGGTCGACATCAGGGGCGCGTGCACGACGGGATCGGGGCGCTACCTGATCGCTGACTTCATCGGCGCTGACGTGGTCCGAAACGAGATCACGGCCCAGGCCCGCGGAGCCGCTCAGATCGACCCCGACGTCGACACGATCTTCGAGATCGGCGGACAGGACTCCAAGTTCATCAGCCTCGAAAACGGCGCGGTCGTCGACTTCGAGATGAACAAGGTCTGCGCCGCCGGCACGGGGTCATTCCTCGAGGAGCAAGCCGAGCGTCTTGGTATCAGCATCAAGGGCGAATTCGGTGAATTGGCGCTGGCGGCGGAGACCCCGCTAAACCTCGGCGAGCGCTGCACGGTGTTCATGGAGACGGAGTTGCTCCGCCACCAGCAGGCCGGCGCAAAGGTCGCGGACCTCGCGAGTGGCTTGGCCTACTCGATCGTGCTCAACTACCTCAACCGCGTCGTCATGACCAAACCCGTCGGCGAGCGAATCTTCTTCCAGGGCGGAACGGCATTCAACCACGCCGTGGTCGCAGCCTTTGAGCACGTTACCGGGAAGGCGATAACCGTCCCGCCGCATCATGAAGTCACCGGCGCTTTGGGCTGCGCGATCATCGCGCGCGAACACGACATCGGCGAGGGCAGCAAGTTCAAGGGCTTCGACCTGGCCGACCGCACGTATGAGGTCGCCTCGTTTGAATGCAAGAAGTGCGCGAACCGCTGCGAGATCAACAAGGTCACGATCGAGGGCGAGGAAGCCCTTTACTATGGCGATCGTTGCGAGCGTTTCCAGCGGCGCAAGACCGAGGTCGCGGGTGACATCCCCGACCTGATGGGCGAGCGACAGACAGCGCTGATGAACTCATACCAGCCTACCGCGGCTCTCCCGGAGGACGCGCCCAAGATCGGCATGCCTCGGGCGCTCATGTTCCACGAGATCTACCCGCTCTGGCAGGCTTTCCTGACGGAGCTGGGGCTGGAGATCGTGCTGTCGGATCCCACGAATAAAGGGATCATCCACGAGGGGGCCGAGGCATCGGTGGCGGAGACGTGCTTCCCGATGAAAGTCGCGCTCGGGCACGTCATCAACTTGGTGGAGAAGGACATCGACTTCATCTTCCTGCCAAGCGTTGTCAACCTCCCGAAGGACGATCCGAGGCTGACTGACAGCTTCGTCTGTCCGTACGTGCAGAGCTTCCCGTATACGGTCAAGGCCTCAGTCGATTTCTCAACCAACAACGTTGAGATTCTGAAACCGGTCGTCTACCTCGGCGTCGACCCGCTCAAGGGCGCCGACAGCCTCCTGCACTTGGGCAAGCGCGTCGGCAAATCAGCCAAGCAGGTCAAGGCCGCCGTGGCGAAGGGCATCGAGGCCCAAGCCCGCTTCGGCGAGACAATGGCGCGTCGAGGCAAAGAGGTGCTGGCCCAGTTGCCCGACGACGCGCGGGCGGTGGTGATCGTCAGTCGCGCCTACAACGGCTGCGATGAGGGAGCCAATCTCGATATCCCCCGCAAGCTCCGTAACATGGGCGTGTGGGCCATCCCGATGGAGTATCTCCCGCTCGAGGAGCGTCAGCTGCCCGAAGAGTACGCCAACATGTACTGGCATTACGGGCGCAAGATCCTCTCCGCGGCCGAGTGCATCATCGATGACGAGCGCCTCCACGCGCTCTACCTCACCAACTTCGGCTGCGGCCCGGACTCGTTCCTGACGAAGTTCTTCAAGGAGCGCCTCGGCGGGCGGCCATGCCTCACCATTGAGGTCGATGAGCACAGCGCCGACGCGGGGATGATCACGCGTTGCGAGGCCTTCCTCGACAGTCTCGAGGCGGCCAACACGCGCGACTACGGCGATCCGGTCATCCCGGGCACGGTCTCGGATCTCTCCGGCCGGAAGGTCATGATCCCGAACATGAGCCCCCACGCGTATGCGCTTGAGGCCGCCTTCATAGCCTGCGGCCTGCCGGCCGAGGTGTTGCCCGAGCCCGACGAGGAGACGCTGCGGTGGGGCCGGCAGTTCACCAGCGGCAAGGAGTGCTTCCCGTGCGCGGTGACGACGGGTGAGCTCGTGAAATTCGCCAAGGGCCCGGACTTCGATCCCGCCAAGCACGCGTTCTTCATGGGCGGGTCGGGCGGTCCCTGTCGGTTCGGCCAGTACAACACGCTCCAGCGCATGGTCCTGGATGATCTCGGTCATGCCGACGTGCCGATCTTCGCCCCGAATCAGGCGTCCAGCTTCTACAGCGACATGGGCATGGTTGGGCGCAAGTTCCTCCACGTCGGCTGGCGGGGTGTCGTGGCAATCGATGTTGTCGACAAGGCCTGGCGCGAGTACCAGCCGTACGAACTCGTGCCCGGCAGCGCGAAGACGGCGTTTGAGGTCTCGGTGAAGGACATCTGCGAGGCTCTCAAGACCGAGGGCGACCTCATCGCCGCGATGCGCCGCTCCGCCGACCGGTTCAGGACGGTCGAGGTGGACCGCTCGGTTCAGAAGCCCATCATCGGGCTCGTCGGCGAGTTCTACATCCGCGCGAACGCCTACAGTAACCAGACGCTGGTCGAGAAGCTCGAGGAACTCGGCGCTGAAGTGTGGGCGGCGCCGGTCTACGAGTGGTTCCTCTACCGCAACTTCCGCCGCAGCATGAGGGCCAAGCTCAACGGTGACTGGGGCCTGCTTATCAAGAACGAAGTGAAGAACCGCGTGATGGTCCGCGACGAGCACAAGATCGTGGCGCCCTTCAGCGATGTCCTCCGCAACGCCCACGAGCTGCCGACGATGGACGTCCTCGACAAGGCCGAGAAATACGTCGCCCGTAGCTTCGAGGGCGAGGCCATAATGACGGTCGGGAAGGCCATCGACTTTGCGCAGCAGGGCCTCGCGGGCGTTGTCTCCGTGATGCCCTTCACCTGCATGCCCGGCACGGTCTCGTACGCGTTGATGAAGCGCGTCCGCCAGGACGAGAACGGCGTGCCGTTCCTCAACATGGTCTACGACGGGCTTGAGCAAGCCACGGCGCAAACGCGCCTGGAGGCCTTCGTCCACCAGGCCCGCGACTACGTCGAGCGCCGCGAAGCCGACGGCCTCGTCGTCGCCGGCAAGAGCGATGGGCACTGACGAAGCGACCAGCCACCAGCCGATACACGAAGAAGGGCGGGGCATTATTGCCCCGCCCTTCTCTTTGTGTCAGCGTCACGTCGGCCAGCGCTAGTCGTCCGGCGTGGCCTCGCGCAACAGCGTTGGCGCTACTCTCTCGCGCCGGACCTCCGCCCCAACGAGCACGCCTATCTCACGCGGGGGCATGTGGCCGCCAATCTCGCCCTGGGCCCGCAGCGAGTTGCCGTGCGCGGCGTACTGCTCATCCGTGAGGAGCCTCTTCAGTTCAGCCCGGACGTCCGCCTTGATCTTCTTCAGGGCGTCCGTCAGGATCTCAGCGTTTCCCGCATCCATCGCCTGTGTCAGCGCGGCGTCACGAGCCGCATACGCGTCCTGGTACGTGGGGCGGAGGGCGACAAGGACGTCATCCGTCGCACCGACTTCAAAGCTCACCGCAGTCCACGAGCGCTCAACCCACGTGAAAGAGCGCCAGGTGAGGCCACCCGTCCGGGGCCGCACTTCGCGGATAGGGTCCGGGATCGCGACCGCCGCGATGCCCGCGGCAAGCACCACCAAGGCGATCCATGGCAAGGCTCGACGCACATGCGTGCCGATCATGATGGTCCTCTCCTTTAGGCCCCGCTACGTCGTGGCCGATTACACCGTGCAACACTCGGCTTGGCGGCGTCGTTTCCGGCGCCCCCAGGCCGAAGCGGGCGTGTACGAGGGCGCGCGGATGACCGACTCGCTCCTACGCGCTCCCCGCCAGGCGCACTTTCTTCACGCTCATGGAGGGCATCTTCTCGCCGGGGTCGTCGCGGTAGTCTGAGGAGATCTCCTCAATGTCTTGCAGGAACTCGAGGAATGAACCGCCGATGGCGGCGTTGCGGATGGGGTAGGCGATCTCGCCGTTCTCGATCTTGAAACCGAAGTCCACCGTTGAAGAGAAATCGCCCGTCACGCGGTCGGGGTTGGGGCCGCCCGAGGTGATCAGGATGCCGTCGTCGATCTCTGCGATCATCTCCGCCGCGGTCCGCGTCCCGAGTTTCACGTTTACGTTCGTCGTGCCGATGCCGGCGCCCGAGGCGTGTCCCGTGTTTTCCTCACCGGCCTTGTTGGCGGTGTAGGAGTTGTGCAGGTGGGCCTTCAGCACGCCATTTTCAACGATGGTCAGCGGCTTCCGGGGGACGCCCTCGCTGTCGGATGCGGATGAACCGGCACCGCGGGCGATGAGCGGCTCGTCAACGATGGTCAGCACGTCGCTCGCGATCTTCTCACCACGCTTGCCGATCAGGTACGAGCGGTTGCGCTGGATGTCCTCGGCATTGGCCTGGGACGCGACCGCGCCATACACGCCCGGCGCCGAAAATGGCCCCATGACCACCGGGTAGTCGCCCGACGCCACATCCCTCGCGCCGAGGTACTCGCGCGCGCCCTCGGCGGCGGTCCGCCCGATTCCATCGGGCCTGAAGTCGTCCATCACATGCCCATACGTATAGTCGAACCACATACCCACGCCGTCGTCTCCGCGTAGCACCACGCGGATCACGCACTGCATGCTCGTCGATCGCTTCTCCGTCGCGACACCAAGCGAGTTCGCCAGCGCGCCATCGCTGACGCTCGATCCAACTCCTCCGCTGACGAGAGCATCGGGCGCGCTATCGAGGGCCTCGTCGGCCGCCACCAGCAGGCAGCGGATCGCGTCGCCGGCGGACATCCCCGCGATCGCGTCGTCGTATAGCCCGTCGATTTCTGGCAGCGCTTGCGGCGCGGGTAGGGAGACGAAGTCGGGGTCGGGGTCGGCTTGTTGGGCAAGCTTGGCGGCGGTGCGCGAGGCTTCCAGGATTCGATCGAGGTTGAGGACGTTGGCGCTTGATGTCCCGGTGCCGCCCTTGTAGATCGCGCGGATCGACGCGCCTCCGGACGTGGCCGCCTGCGAGCCCTTGATCGCCCCCAGCTCAAGCGACGTCGAGAAGCCCTGGCTGCGCGAGACGCTCGCCTGTGCCTGGTCGGCGCCCGCCGCCACCGCGGCCTCGCACGCCCTCACCGCCATATCGAGAAGCTCGCCCATCGCCATTGCCTCCTCCGCGCCTTGCACACGCGCGGCTAGATCCGCTCCTGACCACCGACGACGAGTTCTTTCACCCGCATGTACGGGCCGCCCCCGTTGGTGTGCATCGACTGGCCGTTCTTCCCGCACATGCCGCCCATGGTCAACATCTCAAACTCCTCCGTGACGCCATCGACGTCGCGGAGCGTGTCCAGGATCATCCCCGCGACAGAGACATCCCGCAACTGTTCGCAGATCTGCCCATTGCGGATCAGGCGCGCTCGGCCCGCGTGGCACGTGTACTGACCCTTCGCCGTCATCACGTAACCCCACTCGCCGCCCTCAAGCAACACCCCTTGATCGATGCCCTTGGCGAGTTCCTCCAGCGTGGACGTTCCGGGCAGCACGATGGTGTTGCTCATGCGCACGATCGGCCGGGCGTTGTAGCCATCCGCGCGGCCGCTGCCATTGGGCGTAACTCCCATGCGCGCGGCCGTCTCGAGGCTGTGCATGTAGCCCTTCAGCACTCCATCCTCAATCAGCGTCCGGCGCTCGCCCGGCGTCCCTTCGGAATCGTACTTATACGAGCCCCACGAGCCGGGGATCGTCGCGTCGTCCACAACCGTCACGAGTTCCGACGCGACCGGTTCGTCCAGTTTCCCCGCCAGGATCGAATCACCGCCGAGAACCAGGTCGGCCTCGGCGTTGTGCCCCAACGCCTCGTGGATGAACACGCCTACGATGCTCGGATGAACGATGACGGGGAACTTGCCCGACGGCGCGCGCTCAGCGGTCAGTAGCATCAGAGCCGTATCGGCCGCCTCGGTGCCAAGGGCTGCCGGGTCGATGGCCTCGACGATCTCGAATCCGCCGAGTCCGCACTTGTGCTCGTACGCCTTCTGCCGGATGTCACCATCCGCCACCGTGATGCCCACGTGGACCAACGCGCGGATGAGGGTGCTGTCAATGTCAGCCCCGTTGCTGTTGGCGACGATCTCGCGCTTGACGGTGTCGCGGTAACTTGCCTGCGTGTTGGTGGCCTTGTCGCCGGCCCGCCCAAGGGCGGATGTCTCAAGCGCCGTCGCGACAGCCATCTTCTGTTCGATGGAGACGCTACGCGGGTCTTGATCGTGAGGGCACGCGTATTCGTCCGAGAACGCTTCCAACTCGGCCATCACGCCCGGCTCCGCGATGCGCGCCTGGGATGCCTTGGCCATGTCGAGCGCTGTCTCAAGACAACGTTTCAGGCCCGCGCGATCGACCTCGCTCGTGCAGGAGAAGCCCCACGCGCCCTCGACGAGAACGCGTATCCCAACGCCGAGCGAATCGCTCTGGCTGAGCGCGTCCGTCTTGCCGTCCTGGCGTCGCAGGCTCGTGCCCCACTGCTCCACCGCCCTCGCATCGGCGAATGCCGCGCCGGCCCGCGTCGCCTCATCAACCACCCAACGCAGAGCGTCTCTCATCATCAGCCTCCCCCACGGCTTGGCGGTTGCGGCGGGGCCGCCGTGGGCGCCGCCGGGGCATCGCCTCGTAGCGCCGCCAAGTGATTCCGAGCTTGGTCGGCCATCGCCCCGACCTGCCGGAGCACGTTGACGACGTCGGAGTCCTTAGGCTCAATCGGGGCCAATTCGGCCGCGATCCCAGCGCACAGACTCACCACCTCATCATACGCCGCGATCGCCTTGTCGGGTTGGCTGATCGGTGGGTCGCGATACAACGCCCCGAGTTGCATCAGCACGGCCGGGCGATCATCCCTGCTTACGGCCACCACGAGCGTCTCAAGAGCCGACACGGCCTCAGCGTGACGCTCTTGCTCCACCAGATACCGCGCAAAGTTGGTACCAACATCCAGCGCCGGGACGCTCGAGCCATGCTGCCTGATCAGCGCGACGGCGATTGCGTCAGCCGCGACGGGATCCCCGCCCGTCCGATAGGCGTGGAACAGTTTCTCCATCCCGAGCGGGACGAACGGACTGTCAGGGTGGTCGGCCACGAGCAGTTCAAGGCACTTGACACCCATGCGGAACTGCTCGGACTCCCCGGTCTCTGATGAATCAGAACTGAGCCACCCGCCCAACTGGAAGAGCGCGTTATCCGTCCACCGACCGTTCGACGGGCCAAAGGCCACGATCTTCATCTGCTCCTGCTCGTAATACCGCCCGTCCGCGACGAAGTTGTCCGGGTCGGTGGGCAGGCTGGTCCAGGGCGCGCGGTACGCGATGAATCGCGCAAACGACGGCCCAAACAGGTGCGCGACGGGGATTGGCCCGTAGCACTGGAAGGCTTGTTTGAGCCCCAGCCGCGAGCGATTGCCAAGCGCCTCCTCCTGGCTGATGCCCCAGTGCACCTTGTAGGCCGCGCCGCTGCCGATATAGATGACCACGGCCAGACCCACGGCAAGCGCCGCCCGCGAGATCCGGCGCAGGTTCCACTGCCCGGCCGGTCGAGCGCCGGCTCGCGACGCAACGTACACAAGCAGCATCGCAACCACCAGCATCGCGGCTTTACCGATCCACCACGCCGTGAAGGCACTGTCAAGCTGCTTGACCGATCGCGCGTATCCCGCCAAGTTGATGATGGGGTTGAGCTGCCCGCCAAAACCAACGTCGAGCGCCCAGAACGCTCCGGCCGCGATGAACCCGAGCGTGGGGCTGCGCCAGGCTGCCGACACGGCCACCGCCAACGCTGTTAGCAGCGCCATCGAGACAACGGCTGCGGCCAACGCGAGCTTTACGTCGAACTCCTTGTCCATCACCTCGCGGAGGTAGACCGCCAGGAGCGCTTGCAGGGCCAGTACGCCCGCGCCGGCGAGCCCCATCCGAACCGTCACGATGGCGCGGAACGACACGGGCCGGGTGAGGACTGTTTCGAGCGTGTTGTACTGGTACTCCGGTCGGAGGAGAGAGGACCCGACGAACGCCATCACCAACGACCCCAACAGCTCCAGCACGAGGATAGGCGTGTAGTCCCGAATCATCGATGTCATCGCCATAAGCGCGAATAACACCAGCATTGTTGAGGCAACAGGCACCACCAGCATCCAGGGCCCGAGCCCCGCGCAGATCCGCGCGTTGTAGCGCAAGAAGTGACGGTACATCAGATTCGCTCCACACCGACGCCCGGCGGAACCGGAACGGTCATTGCCTGTTCGATGGCCGCCATAACCGCCGGCACGTGGGCTAGACCATCGAACGAGAACGTGCTTACCTGGCGGCGTCCCCTGTCGGTTACGTAGATCTCGGGCACGGACCCGAGTTCAAAGACCTCCGATATTGGCGAGCACTCCTTGAGTTTCGGATCAAAATGCGTTCCCGTGTCGGTCACCATGGGGAACGGGTAGCGGCCCTCTCTCGCGACGTGCGGTGAGATGGCGTGGTCGTCCGCGAGACAGATGGCGACACACGCCACCTGCTCGGCTTGCGCGCCCTCGGCGATCTCTTTCAGACTCTCGAGCACCATCACCGAGTCGGGGACATGCGGCGACCAGAAGGCGAAGACCAGCACCTTGCCGTCAGCCTGCGACGTCCGCCAGAGATCGCCGTGCTGATCCGGGAACCACACGCCCGGCGCCTTCGGCGATACCTCGGCGTACTGCGAGGCTATCTGCAGTGCGAACGGGTCCATGCGTAGCGGCTTGTCGTGGCTTGCTCCGACCTGACACCACGCGCCGATCAGGCCCACCAGCAGTAGCACCACCGCGCCGACCGGCGCCAGGATTCCGGCGCGACGCTCGCTGCCGGCCAGTTCCTGGCGGCGTCTCAGAGCTGCCGTTCCCACGATGACCGCCAGCGCGAGCGAGGCGTATATGGGCCAGTTCTGCGTGAGCGTGAAGTTGAACACGCGGGCGAGGAAGTCTCCCCAGAGCAAAACGAACAGCCAGTAGACCATGATCACCGCGGCGGCCAACATGTTCCGGGCCAGCGACACGCCGCAGTAGCCTAGCGCCGTGATGAAGAGCAGCGGCACGATGCCCCGCGTGAAGGCGTGGATGAGAGTCAGCGGCGAAGCGAACTTCCCCGATAACACGAGCGGCGCCAGAAGCCCGCACGTGATGACCAACAGATACGCGAACAGCGCCACGGCATAGATGCCCAGGAAGCGCCCCATGAACAGCGCGTGGGCCGGGAAGGGGCGGGAGTCGACGACATCCCCGGCGCCGACCGCGTCATCGCGCCTGGCCGCTCCGGCAATGAACACCAGCGAGAGCGGCACCAGCAGCATAGAGCACCCGAACATCGACGCCCGGACGCCGGCCACGACGCCCAAGTGCTGTTGCGACGCCGCGTCGATGAACGCCAGCGCGCAGACGCCGACGATCACCGACAGACCACTAGGCCCTCGGAGCGTCATTCGGAATTCATGGTAGGCGAGCGCCCCGACGCTAAGAAGCGTCGCTCTCACTCGCGGCCAGTCCCATGATGTCAAGATAGGCATCCTCCAACGTCGGCTCGACCTGATGCGCTTCGGCGCCCGTGACCTCTTCGGCCACGATGCGAATGCGCATATTGTCCCCGGCTCGGTACACTCCCGTGAAAACATACTGCTCTTTCATCTCGTGCAGTCGCTCGCGGGAGACCTCGGCCTCCCACACGCGCCCGTGAGTGCGCTCGACGAGTTCGTCGATGGTGCCCGTGAAGAGCACGTCGCCGAAGCGCAGGATCACCAACGCATCCGCGGTCGCCTCAACGTCCGCGACGATGTGGGTCGATAGAATGATGACGCGGTCGCCACCTAGCTCGGCCAGCAGACTGCGAATCCGAATCCGCTCCTCCGGGTCCAAGCCCGCCGTTGGCTCGTCGATGATGAGGAGCTGCGGCGACGTCAACAGCGCCTGCGCGATGCCGAGCCGCTGCCTCATGCCGCCGGAAAGAGTGCCCACCTTCCGCTTGCGGAAATGGCCCATGTTGGACTGTTCCATCACCCGCTCGCAGGCTTCCTTGCGTTCCTTGGCGTTCGACATTTCGCTGAGCAGACCCATGTAGTCGAGTTGCTCCTCGACCGACAACGATGGGTAGAGCCCGAAGTCCTGAGGCAGGTACCCGAGCAGGCGTCGCACCTGCTTGCGGTGTTTCCGGATATCGTTGTCGTCGATGGTGGCCGTGCCTGATGTCGGCTCAAGCAGCGTGGCCAGCATTCTCATGAAGGTGGTCTTGCCCGACCCGTTCGGGCCCAGCAACGCGAAGACGCCGTTCTCGATGGACAAGTCCATCGGCCTCACGGCCTCGACGCCACCCGGATACGTTTTGGAAAGCCCCGACACTTCAATCCGCAGAGCGATCACCGTCCCTTCGGGGGCGTTGCCCCGGACCGCGTCCACCGCCGCCTTTGCCACCTTTACCGCCCTTGCCACCTCCGCCGCCGCTTGGCCTGCCGCCCCAGCGCGGGTCTGGTTCAGGCGTCGGAGGCGGCGTGGCCCAATCCGGCGGGATCTCAAGCGTTCGGATGCAATTGTTGCCGAAGTCGGCGACATAGGCCGTCCACCCGCGCGCGACCACCGCGCATGGGGTGGTGAATAGAGCCGAGCTGCCGTTGCCGTCCTTGGTGCCGGGCATCCCGCCACCCTCGGGCATGATCCCCGCCAGCAGCGTGCTCTTGCCGGAGGCATTGACCGCAAACACAGCATGCCAGTGCGTGTCGACAACGATCAGACTGCCGTCCGGAAGTCGGTCAATGCCCGCCGGCTGCGTCGGCACGTGGCCGGTCAAGGAGATCGGTGCGGCCGCCCCGCGCACCGCCTCGAGCAGAGACTCACCCTCGAGATCCGCCACGATCGTGGGGCCGGTATACAAGGTCGCCGACAACAGTTCGTGGGGAGAACCAAGCACCCCCGTAGGGGCGGTCGTCTGGGTCGTCTCCGTTGTGACGGTCCCGTTCATGACGCGGCGAATCGCGTGGTTCCCCAGATCGGCGACGAGCAGCGCACCTATGCCCGTGACGCTGACATCAACGGGGTACATCAGCACTGCCTCCGCCACCGGCCCATCGCGGTATCCACCCTCCTCGATCCCGAACTCGTCCGCGGGAGTACTCGTGCCGGCGACGGTGGTGACCACTCCGTCCTTCAGCATCCGGATGCGATGGTTGCCCGTATCAGCTATGCAAACGGCGCCATCCGCACGGACATCCAGCCCCGCCGGGCTGAAGAACTGTGCTTGCTCGGCCGGACCATCGACATACCCGCCCTGCAGGGAATCGGTCGGTCCGGACCCGGCGGCCGTCGTCACAGCGCCATCCGGCGTAATGTGGCGGATGCGGTGGTTTCGACTGTCGGAGACATATAGCGAGCCATCGGGTGCAAGCGCGATGCCCGATGGGCCGTTGAACTTGGCATCCCACCCCGCGCCGTCGACATGCCCTGGCGCCGACCACCCGGCCAGCGTTCCCACCGTCACGCGTTCGAGCCCGATGGGCGGATCCGCCGCGCCCTCCATGCCGCCGCCCTTCATGTCCCCCTCGGGACCCGGTTTCTTGCCTAGGAGACCCTTCGTGTAGACGAAGAGCACCGCACCCAGTGCGAGGATGAGGACGATGGCTGTGATGACCGGATTGACTTGTTTCTTCACAGTGCGCGCGGTCCTGTCTTGGCTACGCTGGCGCTCATCCGCCGAGCGCGGCGATGTATCTTCCGGCAAGCGTCAAGGGCAGCTTGACAATCCCGCCCTCGCTGGCCTCGTAGAGGAAACGCCCTTGCACCACGAGTTCGTGTCCGCTGGCCCGGAACTTCCCGATCAGGCGTGGCGGCGCCAGCTCATTTGGAACGGCCCACGTGCCGCCGGGCGCGGTGTAGTAGACCTTGCCCTCGTGGACCGCGAGTTCGCCGTTCACCGGCAGCCAATCCGTCAGCGTTTCGGATTCGCCCGTGGTAATGTCCATCCGCTCGACGCACCGGTATTTGAGCGGCGCGCCGCCGTCTTGAGATGGGCTCGTGTAGTGCAATGCGGTACCAACGAGAACCGCATCATTCGCATTCGAGCGTTGTGTCAACAGCGTCTCGGTCTGCCCTCGGTTCACCGGCGTGGAGCGTATGGCCGTCCAGCCCCTCATGCCGCTGATCCCCGTGCGCTCCAGCCAATAGACCCGGTCTCCCTTCGTCCCCAGCAGCTTGCCCCTGAAGCCTTCGGGGCCGCTCTCGATGACCGCGATCGACGTGGGCGCCGCGCCGCCGGTGGTGCCGTATATCGTCGTCCGCGGGCTGACGGCTGGGATGTGGGCGACACGCGGCGTCAGCGAGCCTCGCGTCTCGGTCCAGTACACCGTGCCATCGCTCTCGGCCAAGCCGGCGGGCTGGCTGAGCCCCTGAGACAACACGACCGGTTGCCCGCCTGAGCGAGGGATGGACAGAACCGCGCCGGTGGTGCCGTCGGTCTCGATCGCGATGACCTTGTCCCCGGCAAGCGCGATGTCAGTGATGTGGGGCTCCGAGTAGAGACAGACGGCCGTGTCCGCGCCCTTTGCCAACACGTACACTGTTCCGCCGGGCGCCGCCGGTGGCGCGTCGGGGGCGTCGGGGGAAGGTGGCGCGACCTCAACCCACGCAAATCCGTCGCCGTCACCGATCATCGAGGTGATGGCCTGCGTGGTCGGGTGCACGGACTGGGGTCGTCCGCCACGCACGTACCCGACAGCGCCGAGCAGCGTGAGAATCAGGATGAGGGGAATGATTGTCTTCGTGGCCATAAGCGCGAGAGTGGGGGTTCGAGGCGTGGATGCCTATGCCCTCCCCGCGCGCGAAGGGAATTCATTCGGTCAAGAACAGGATGTCGTCGAGGACAAGACTCGCCTCCGCTTTGTCGTCGAGAAGCGCGTTGAACACGTCCGCCACGATCACCACGACGCGAAGTTGGTCCAAGTCGAGGGCGTCATTCTCGTCGTTGCGCGCGGGGTCAGGAGTGAAGTCCGCGAGCTTCATGTCTCGCGCCGCCCACTCGCCACCGGTCTCCACCTGACACTCGGACTCATACCGCGATCCATCCCACTCCTCCAAGAGCACGTGGAGCCCGAGCGGCGCGGCGGGTTTGAGCCTCAGCCGGAGTGCCGTCGCGCGAGAGAGGTCAACGTGGCCCAGCGGGACCACGGCGCCCGGCCACGCCAGCGCGCCGTTCGCTGAGAACCGGAATTTGATCCCCACTGCGCCAGGACCTTGCCCTTCGGCGCCGGGAACGTGCGTGATGCGCGACTGGCCCACTGCTAACAGGTGGAGCGCGCCGCCCGCGAACTCGTCCACCACGATCTTCCCCGGGCCTGTCTTGCCGCGAGAGGGAACATCCTGCACGCCAAAGCGAACGGCGTCGATATGGAATGTCTGCTCGCCTGTCTTCTGCCCGAAAATACTGCTCATCTCGCCGCCCATGTTGGTCAATTCCTGGATCGACAGGGACGTGATCTGGTCGGCGTCGAGGGCATCATTCTCATCGGTTGAGCCATCCTGGAGCTGGATGTCGGCGAGCGGCAGCTTGATGTGGCACCACTCGTTCGCAACGGTGGTCACGAAGGTGTGGTATGACGATCCGTCCGCCTCCGCGAGCGACAACACGATCGGGGCCTGCGCCGAGGTCTTCACGCTCATGGTGAGTGACCGAGCGCCAGCGACTTCGAGATCGACAAGGTCAATGCCAAGCGGCGCTCCGGCCTGAGCCGTGTAGGCGCATTGCAGCGCCCCATTGCCCTCGGAAACGTCGGCGGCCTCGGCCGTGATGGTCAGCGCCCCAGCGGTGCAGGTCCAGCCCGCGGTGTCGCCAGCCTCAAACTCAAGGGCGAGCGGCGCGTCGGCCAATGCCGGCCCTGCGGCGGCAGCCAATACGAGTGCAATTGTCATCACGGAGACACGTTCCCTCACGCGCGTGTAAGTGGCGATCATTCAGAGTAGAGAACCCTTGGCAGGCAGCGGTGTTCCTCTTTACGTAGCATTCCGGCGAGTCAAACCATGTCAATCGGGGGCCCGAAGTTGACGACATCCGCGCGCTGCACGGTTGCCACGATCATCACCACTGCTCTGTCGTTCGCGCTACTATCACACGCAACACCATCGCCCGCCGCCGCGGGGCGCGTCGCCATCGGCGGCTCCTGGGGGACCGGCTACGTCGGCCTGCTCGCGCGCAATGGAATGCCTCGCGAGCGCCTGCTTGACCCCCAACTCGCGGACCCGGACGTGCTGCGCAAGTACGGCCTGGTCGTCGTAGCGGGAAGCGTGACCAATTGGGGCGCCGCCGAGCAAGCGATCGCGACGTACGTGAGCGAGGGCGGGAGCGCGCTGCTGGAGTGCACCGCACTACCCACGGCCGCGACGCTCCCGGGCACGCGCACGGGGGCTCAGGCCGCGCCCAATTTCCTGCTCGAGGGCAACCACCCCGCCATCGCGGCGCTCCCCGCGGGCAAAACGTATACCCACAACGGCTACAGCGCCGCGGCAATCACGCCCGACGCCGCGTCGGGAGCCACCATCCTCGCGCGGTTCACCGACGCGGGGGCGTCCGATAAGGTCAAGGGGAAGTTCGTCATCAACGGCCAGGGCGCGGCCGCGCTCGTTCACAAGCAGATCGGCCAAGGCCACCTGATCTACTCAGGCCCGTGGATGGCCTACGGCATGGCTTTTGGCCGCGATTACTCCGACCTCGTTTTCTCCCTCGTCAGCTTCCTCACCGGTGGAGAGGTGACGCCGCGGCTGACCCTCGCCGGCGATAACGCGATGATGAACCGCGCCTGGGATGAGCCCGCGACTCCCGGCGAAGCCTGGGCCGAGGCCCCGCTCCCCGAGGGCTATGAGCTGATCGAGAACCCCGGCGAGTTCGGTGATTACTGCCTGATCGGCACGCTCAACGGCGCGGCGGGCATCCTGCTCGATTACAGAGGTGAGGGCAAGGCGTGCGAGTTGTCCATCGGCGAGGGCGGGAGCGTTACCCTCGCGTTGCCCGACGGCGAAACGCCGATTGCCGCGCGAATCGGGGCCATTCAGCCCGGCGCGGAGCTGATGATCGTCCGGCGGGCCGGCTCGATCCGCGTCACCATCGGCGGCGAGCACGTGTTGACCACCGCCGATCGCGGCAATTGGCCCGGCGGGATTGCATCCAAGGCTCTTGGCGAGCCGATGGTTCAGCCCATCGAACCCGTCGTCTACGCGGATGATTTCATGCGGAAGGCCGGGGAGGCCGGCGATTGTCAGGTAGTGTCGGGCAACTGGCAGGTCGTCAGCAGCGAGGGCGCCGCGACAACCGGCGCCAATCCGTTCTCGTATGGCATCGAGGCCACCGAGACAGCCGTCGCGACAGCCGGACAGTGGTTCTGGACCGACTACAGCGCCGAGACCTCGGTCCGGTGGACCCAGAACGTCGCGGGGCTCGCGTTTCACTACTCCGATGCATCCAACTACGATCTCCTGGAGGCCGACCAGGCTGCCCAGACACTCCGTCTCGTTGCGATTCGCGACGGCGCCCGGACGGTTCTCGATGAGGCGCCGGTCGAACTGAGGCCGTGGCAATGGTGCCGGCTCGGCGTCCGCGCCTCCGGCGGGACCGTGGTTGGCTTGCTCGACAGCCGTCCGCTGCTCGAGGTCTCGGGCCTCGCGCCCTCCACGGGCGGCATCGGCATCCTGGCAGCCAACACGAAGGCCGCCTTCGACGACGTAACCGTCCGCGACTGGCACGCGTTTGCCGCCCCGCTGTCGGGAGAACCCGCCACATGGCGCGCGATGAGCGGCGCTTGGCAGAACACGAACAACGCGCTGACGGCGCGTGGCGACGGCGCAACCCGCGCCCCCGGTGAGTGGACGGATCTCGTCGCGACAGCCAACGTGAAACTCGGCAAGGCTGAGGGGGCCGGCATTCGGCTGGTCGGCGATGACGACAGCGCCGCCACGATCGCCCTCAGCACGGGCAAGGGCGCGCTCACGCTCAAGCTCATGACCCGCGAGGGGACAGGCGGCATTGTGTCGCTCAAGAACCTCAAGCCAAGCGATTCGCACGAACTCTCCGTTCGACGCGCCGGCGACTGCGTCTCCTGCAGCGTGGACGGCAAGCCCGTTCTCGTCCGCGCGACGAAACTCCCCAAGAAAGTCTGGGTCGAGCTGACCAACACGGGCAAGGTGGGAGCCGAGTACCGCGACATCGGCATCGAATCGAGCGCCTCGTCCCTCTTCCCAACGGATCCACCGACTCCGGCCTACGCCGGCGCGGTCGACGTGATGACGTGGGCCGGTCCCGCCTTCTCATGGTTGCCCGATCCCACCGATCTATCCCGCTTCTGGCACGAGGGTTCCGCGCCCGGCGATGCGCGGCTCAAGGTCGGCGTCCACAAAGCCGGTGCCGAATCGACTACCGCCAACCTGCTCCTCGCGCCGGAGGCCTCAACCGACGGCTATGCCGCCACGTTCACTCATAAATGGGGCGGCGATGTCGTGGCGGTCGCCCTGACCAAGGCCGGCACGACGCTGGCTCAGGCGTCCCAGCCCGGCGTCTCGGGCGATGCGTTCCTGGCGGAGGTTGAGCGGGTCGGACCGGCGCTGGCGCTGAGGGTGAACGGCCAGACAGTGCTGACCCACAACGATGTCGATTCACCGATCGACTGCCGCCGCGCCGGCGTCCGGATCGAGGGCGCGACGCTGTGTTACGATGATCTCCATCTTGAGCGCTCGCATGCCCGCAACTACACCTTCACGAGTGCCCCGACCGACTGGCTTGTGCAGAACGGAACGTGGGAAGTCACGAGCCGCTGGACATGCAGCCCCGGATGGACCTGGCTCAGCGGCCTCGATGTCGACCACGCGCTCGTGCAATCGAAGTGGCAGGTCCAGGGCGACGTCAGCCTCGACGCATACGTCGGCGCGAAGATGATGAACACGCCCGCCGGCCGCAAAGAGGTCCTCCAGGACTTCCGGTTGGGGATCTGCGGCAAGCCGGGCTACCTCAACGCCGGCTACTATTTCCTCATCGGCGCCAAGGGCGGGCAGTATACCGCTCTCCAGCGCAACGGACTCATTGTCGCCGAGGCCGACAGCTTTGCCATTCCCCAGGGCAGCGTCCACAACGACTGGCTGCGCCTGGGCATCGAGAAGACGGGCGGGCGCGTGTCGCTGCTGTGTCAGGGACAGCCAGTCCTCACCTACGATGACCCGGATCCCTTGCCAGGTGGCGCGGTCTGCATCGGTGCCTACGACAACGGCATCATGGTCCCGCGCGTAACCGTTCACGGCGACGTCAGGCAGTAATCCCCGCGCGCCCCAGGAGGCGTCCATGACTTCTTGCATCTGCGCGTTGGCAATGCTCGGAGGAGCCATCATGGCATCACCCTCTGCCGCCCAGAACCTGGTGGCAAACCCCGGTTTCGATAACCTCGATGGCTGGGAAGTTTGGGCGCAGCGCGACGAGATCCGGCCCGAAGTGTCCATCGCTGAAACCGGCGGACGCGAGGGCGCCGCGGCCGTCATTACCTGCGAGGCCCATCGAGATTCGGGCCAGATCCAGCAGACCTTCGGCCCCGTCACCAGCGGCGCGACCTATGGAGTCGCGGTTTGGCTGCGACCTGAGAACGTGCCCGCCGTGAGCGAGAGCACCTGGGTCAAGCTGCAGTGGATGGACGCGGACGACCACGCGCTGGAGAAGCAGTTCGTGCCGCTCGCTGGCCGCAATGGCGACTGGGTCCGAGCGGCGGCGAGGCTGGAAGCCCCCGAGGGCGCCGCAACCGCCAAGCTCGAGATTGGCATGAGTTGGGCGGCCGGCGGCAAGCTCTTCATTGACGAGGCCGTCGTCACCGAGATCGCGCCGGTCAAGCATCGCACCGTCAGGCTGGGCACTGTTTGCTACATCCCCAGCGAGACGGACGGCCCCGACGACAACCGCCGCCAGTATGCCGAGCAAGCCGATATCGCCGGGCAGCGCGGATCCGACATCGTCTGTCTGCCCGAGGGGATCACGGTCGTCTCTACGGGGAAGACCTACGTTGAGGTCGCCGAGCCCGTGCCGGGGCCATCCACCGAGGTTCTCGGCGAGGTCGCGCGCAAGCACGAGATGTACATCGTCGCCGGAGTCTACGAGCGCGAGGGCCAGACGGTCTACAACACGGCGGTGCTGCTCGACCGAGGCGGCGAACTCATCGGCAGGTACCGCAAGACCCATCTCCCGGAGGCCGAGATCGTCGGAGGGATCACGCCGGGCGACACCTACCCCGTCTTCGATACCGACTTCGCCCGCATCGGCATCCAGATCTGCTACGACAATTTCTTCCCCGAGGTCGCTCGCGCGCTCGCGATCAGCGGCGCGGAGATCGTCTTCCTACCGATCTGGGGTGACGGGCGCGGAGATCCCGAGACGCACGCGGCCGTCTATCGCGCGCGGGCTATCGACAACGCCGTCTTCCTCCTCGTCTCGAACTACTCGCAGAAGCGCAGCATGATCATCGATCGCTGGGGCAACATTATCGGCGACACGAAGGGCGAGTTCGGCGTGGAGGTTGTCGAGGTCGATCTTGACGCGAGGCGTCTGGAGCCCTGGCTGAGCGTCGGCAGCCACGGGGAATGGCAGAAGCTCTACCAGAACGAGCGCCGCCCGAGCACCTACGGTCCCATCAACCGTGACGCGGCGCCTGGGGGCTAGCGCTTGATCCTCCGGCGCGTGCGTCCCGTCTTGCGCCGGTTCACGATTCGGTGCGCCTGAACCACCACGATGAACAGGCCGGCTGCGACGACCGCGCTCACCGCGAACCCAAATAAGCTCGCACCCGCTAAGTACCACCAATCATCGCTGAATCGTGGTACCGTGCCGTCGTGGTATTGCCAGGGGGCCACCAGTACCACCGACTCGTCGTCGGGGTACACGCACGCAAGCGGCTGGCCCGTTACCGCGCTATACGCGCAGAGCCCCAGATCAAGCCCCGAGACCAGTAGCACGAACGCGAACGGCAGGGCGATCAACCAGAAGTACTGGCCCAGGCCGCGAAACGCGTCAGTCCAGCGCCACTTCTCCGTCTTGCGCACGGCCCGCCTCCTACTCATCTCCCCCATCGCCCTGTATCGACTGCAAGCGCTTCTTCCGTTCCTTCTCCGCGTCGCGTTCCCGATCCATACGGTGGATGATCCACCCGTTGCGGTACTCGAAAAACACGACGCCGGCGGGCACGGCGAAGTAGATCGCGGATTGGCTGAAGATCCACCACCAGGTCCCCGAGAACGCCTCAACGCTCTCGTCCGCATCCTCCACCCAAGGCGCGACAGGCCGGTGGCGGCGAGAGCGGCGGCTATAGCTCCGGCTGCAGTTCAGCGGCTGGTTGGTGGAGGCCGAGACGATACACCACAGCAACCCAGTGGAGAAGTAGAGAGCGACCAACGCGAGGAGCGCCACCAACCACCACGGGCGGCGCATGTGACGAAACGCTTCTTGCCAGTGCGGACCATACTTGATCGCCACCGCAGGTATCCTCTCGGTTACAGCAACCTCTCTTCGTCCGCCGGCAGGCCATCCTCAACCCGCTGCCCCGTCGCCAACAGACTCCGCACGACGGGCGGCAGGAAGATGTCCTCGCTGTCGAAGCCACACAACATTCTTGCCAACGCGGCGGCGCGGTTGCGCTGGCTGAGGCGATGGTCGATGAAGATGACCTTCTCGCCGTTGAGCACGCAGAAGCCGGCCTTGCCGGCTGTCGGCTCATAGCGAACGGCAATCTCGAGGTGGGTCGCGAGTTGCTCGAGGTGATGGCAGATTGTCTCGTCGTCCATTGGGTGCTTCTCGCGTGTGCCGGCATCGGCGCCGGCGTGCTTCGGACTGTTCCACGTGCGATGCGCTGGGGCCCAAACGCGAGCCCCGCTAACCATACCCTAGTTCGCACGCCCGGAGCAAACTCCTCGTCTGGCGTGCCGCGGCGGAGAGTCTGTACCGAAGTCTGAGGGTCGGCGTGGTGGCAGGGATCGTGTCGCGTGTAGGAGGGGTTTCAACCCCGACGCCGTGGCTGTGCGACAAGTGAACGACAAACCCCGGTCGGGGTTGGAACCCCTCCCACACGCGACACGGCATGCCCCGCCAACTGCCCGTTCCGACGGCAGCCCGGGAACTTCGATACAGGCTTCGCGACGGACCTAGCAGAGGGCAAACCTGGCCGGCGGGGAACCGTGGACGGGTCGAATGCGGTTGTCCGGCTTAGGAGGACGTCAATGGCAAATGTTCTGTCGTGCAATCTTGTCAGTTACCGTGGCCATGTTGAGGCCGCGTACAAGCACCTGCCGGAGATCGGCGTCAAGAACATCGAGATCCCCATTCCCGCGATGAGCGAAGTCGTTCAGGTCATGAACCGACTCGCGCTGGTGGAACTCGCGCCGACGACGCTCATGGCGTCGGCCGAGATCGGCTCGGACGAATACGCCGGCCAGTTCGCTCAGCACTGCGACGTCGCCGCCAAGATGGGGGTCGAGGTCATCTTCACCAGCGTCAACGCCGGTGAAGTGCCCAAGGACGATGCGTACCGACGGCTGCACGAGGCGGGGGTCGAGGCCGCCAAGCGCGGCGTCACGATCGCGATGGAGACCCACCCGGACCTCATGACCAACGGCGACGTGGCGGTCGAGACGCTGACGGCAGTCGATCACCCGAACGTGCGGATGAACTTCGATACAGCGAACATCCACTACTACAACGAAGACACGACCACCGAGGCGGAACTCCAAAAGGTCGCTCACCTCGTCGCGGGGGTCCACCTCAAGGACACGAGCGGCGAGTACAAGACGTGGAACTTCCCGACCCTCGGCACGGGCGTTGTAGATTACCCGGAGGTCTTCCGTATTCTCAACGGCGAGGGCTTCGACGGGCCGTTCACAATGGAGCTTGAGGGAGTCGAGGGACAGAAGTTCAACGCGGAAGAGGCCTGCGACGACGTGGCGAAGTCGGTGGCCTACCTTCGCACCTTCGCGACCTTCACATAGGCCGCGCCACACGCGACATCGAAGGGAGGGCCCGGGTCCATGGGCCTTCCCGTTTCTCTACTTCAGGCTGCAGACCAACTCGCCCGCCGCCCCCACAATCAGTCGCTCGCACTCCGGAGTCAGCATCGTCGTGCCGTAGTAGCGAACCGCCTGCGTGACCTCATAGCCGCCCTGGGGGAAGGCCGCCTCGGTCGGCACGTATCCGGGATTGCCGTTCGTGTAAGCGAACACGAACGTATGCGCAAAGGGCGAGTTGGCCTTGATCTGCCGTTGGTACTCCACAAACACCTCGCCGGGCAAGCCCACGATCACCGTGTCTCCCAGGCGGATGGCCTGGATCTCAAACGGCAGCGTGAGGCCCGTCGCGCCGGCCTCGGAGAGTTCCGCAATCCGCTTCGCCCACGCCACGAGTCCACGCCGCGTCTTGCCCATGCCGTAGCCGTCCGCCTCGGCATGGTCGGCCAGATCCGCCTCCATCTGAGACAGGATCTCCCGCGCCTGGTCTACCGACGGCGGATCCTCAAGAGGCAGGTCGACGACGATCGACTTCACCGAGACCGGAACGCTATCGGACATCTCGATCGCCGGCGCTGAGGCGGTCACTGCATCGGCAATTGCCTGTCCGTGAGCCTCGGCTACCTCAAACGTCCCCCTCGGCTCGCTGTTGATGTTGCCGCAGCATCCTTGGGCGAACAGCGCGACCGCGCCATCCCCAAGCGCCGCCTCGGTTTGACGTTGAGCATAGCCCGGCCAGTCGGCGGAGACCAACAGGTTGTCCCCGCCTAGCGTTACGGGATGGGCCGCGTGTGACAGCAACCAGGCCTGATCGTTCTCGCGCTCTACCTTCAGCATGTCGAGGTACGGCGCGTGTTCACCCCCGGGGTTGTGGCCCAGCACGATGCTCCCCTGGTCGGTCCGCTCTCGGCGGTTGATGCCGACGCAAGCCTCCGCTTGCCCGACGCCAACGCGGGCCGGCGCCATTGTCTCGGTCGCGTCGACCACCAGTTGGACCAGCGCTGCGGTCAGTCGCGCCATGTAATCGCCGTCGGGCTCGCCGAGGAATGGCAGACACGGCGTCGCCGGGCCGGAGTGAGTGTGGCTGCACGCGACCATGATGCCGGGCGTGTCGCCGCCGAGTCTATCGCGCGCGCCTTGCCTGATCTCATCCACCGTCGCCGCGTCGAGCCCGATGAGGTCGGCCGTCAGCACCACAGCGCGAGTCGCTCCGTCACCGAGACACAGAGCCTTGGCGCGCAGGCGATCGTGGATCCCCTCGTTCGGGCCTGATCGCCCGCCGAAGCCACTCAAGTCGGTTCCGACGTCGGGGGTAATGTCCGCCACCGACCATCCAGCCTCCAACATGGGTCGACCTCCATTGGGTCTAGGGCGATAGGTTGAGGTTACAGTACTTATCCAGCGCCGCTGGACGGTCGCGCCGTTTGAACCCCGTCAGACACGGACTCAACAGCGGCGGCCGATGGCGCGTGCCATGCCCGTCGCTGGCGATGACGTGGGCCCACCGCTGCTTCAGGAGCTTCCCACAGGATCGCTTGAGTTCACGGCTGACCAACCCGCCGACGGCGTCGGCGTTCATCTGCACCAATCCGCCCTGCCGGGCAAACATGGCGACAAACAGCGACCCCGATTTCGTTGCCGCCAAGCGCTCGCCGTGAGCGAGTATGGGGATGATGCCGGCCAGGATCAGTTTGAAGACCACGTCCAACCCGTACGCCGGCAATGGCGTCGCGTTGATCTCCACCAGCGCGTAGCGCCCCTTATCGCCGAGCGTCAGGATCGTCCCCGCCTCTACCTTCTCCACAAAGTCCGGACTCATCTGCGCTTCGCAGCCGGGAAGCACCTCCACCGCAATGCCCTCATCCTCCGCCGCCGCGTTCACGGTCCGGACAAGCTCCCGGATGCGGTCTGGATCCGGCTCCTCGTACGCCCCTCCCGAGTGGGGCGTCGCGACAATCGTCCGGACGCCATCGGCCTCCGCCATCCGCAGCATGGCGATGGACTCGTCAAGGTCCTTGGGCCCATCATCAATACCTGGTAGTATGTGGCAGTGGATGTCTATCATCTGAATTCGGTGCCGCGCATGTAGGCTGGTCCGATGTCCCGCGGCTGGAGACGTTGCCCATGATAGTTGCGTGCTCTACGGCAGCCTTCGGGGACCGGCCCCCGGCTGAAGTATTCGAAAAACTCGCGCGCATCGGCTACCAAGCGGTCGAACTCTCCGCAGCCCCGGGCCATCCCTGTCACCCGGACGCGTGTGACCCGTCGGCCGCTGACGAAATCGGCGCGCTGGCCCGCGGACAGGGCCTGGCCATCACGGCGCTACATACCCCGATAACCTGGGCCGGCCGAGGCGGCACGACCTCCGATGCCCTGGATGCGATCAACCGCGCCGCGCTCACCGCATCCCGTCTCGGGGCGCCGCTGCTCTGCACGACCACGGGCGCGTACCCTCCCCAGTGTGACCGCTTTGAGGCCTGGGACGCCGTCCGGTCCGGGATACTCCACGCGGCGGACCACGCCGAATCGCTTGGCATCGAGCTATGCGTCGAGCCGCACGTCGGGCACATGTGCATGACCTGGGAGTCAACGATCAAGCTGATCCGCGAGGTGGGCAGCGCGAATCTGCGCGTCTGCTTCGATGCAGGGCACTTCCTCGTGCTTGGCCTGAATCATAGCGCCGCCCTCGAGCGGCTCGCTCCCCGTATCGCGCACGTGCATCTCCGTGACTTCGTCCTCCGTCGCCCGCCTCTATGCGAGTTGCGCGAGCCGCGAGGCAACGCGACCCAGGTGGCCATCGGCGACGGTGACCTCTCACTTGTCGAACACCTTGAGCATCTCGAAAGTGTCGGCTATTCAGGGGCGCTTTCCATCATGCTTCCCGAGACCGACGTTGACGAAGCCTTGGTGCGTGCGTCGGCAAACCTGGCGTCGGCGCTGGCGTAGCCGGAGGCGCCTCGCGCCCGGACAGCGATGTCGGAGGGGACCTCATGGTTCTATTCGTCGTGTTCGCCGGCGATAACGAAATCGATGATGCCGGGAAGAGCTACTTCAGACAGAAGCTGCGCTTCGAGCAACTCTCCGGCGAGCCGTGTCTGCTCGTCCGTTACATGGACTTCGACCCCAGGCTGATGGCCGAACTCCAGCCCAGCGCCGTCATCATGAGCGGCTTCGGTCGGGGGTTTGATACATTCGAGCGCAAGCACCTCGTCGGCATGAACGATGTGGTCAAGAAGACCGACGTTCCCGTCCTCGGGATCTGCGGCAGCCACCAGATGATCGCCATGATGCACCTCCACAACGTCCGCCGCGACACCGAGTATGAAGACCTCCCGATGCGCAAGCTCCGCCCGGGCGAGCCCGACCTCCAGCCCGGCTACCACCCGGGACAGTTCAAGGAGACGGGCTTCCACCACATCCGTATCGTGCAGGACGACCCGCTCTTCCGGGGCTTCAAAGGCTCGCTTACCTGCCTGCAGTCACACTATTGCGAAGTGAAGCGCATGCCCAAGGGCTTTGAGCTGCTCGCGTCGACCGACGAGTGCGAGATTCAAGCATACCGAGACGCCGACCGCCCGATCTACGGTGTGCAATTCCACCCCGAGGGTTACGTCGACGCATACCAGGACGGGAAGAAGCTGCTCGAAAACTTCTTCCGCCTGGCCCCGACAAAGCGGTTCGCGAAGGGATCCCGCAAATGACCGAAGCCCCAAAGACCCACCCGTCGCAGAAGCTGCTCGCCTCCAACGAGCTGCACCAGGGCTACAGAATCACGGTCCGCCTCGACACCCTCGAGTTGGAGGACGGCACTGAGGTGACGCGCGATGTCATCGTCCATCCTGGCGCCGTGGGCATCGTCCCCGTATTGCCCGATGGCTCGGTCATTCTCATCCGGCAGTGGCGTCACGCGCCCGCGACGGAACTCCTTGAGATCCCCGCCGGCACCCTCGAGCCCGGGGAACCACCTATTGAAACAGCACGGCGCGAGTTGATCGAGGAAACGGGCTACGAGGCGGGGAGCATGGAACCGGTGACGTCGTTCTACACGACGCCGGGCTTCACCGACGAGGTCCTTCATGTCTTCATCGCACGAGATCTCAAGGCCGTCCCGATGGACCTGGACGATGGCGAGATCATCGAACCGATCACCGTCGGACGGGCCGAGGCGATGGCGATGTGTCGCGACGGGCGCATCCAGGACGCGAAGACGATGATTGGGCTGCTGATGACCGACCAGCCCCAGTAGGCAATGCGAAGCCAGTTGCTACGTCGCCGTCACGCTTGCCCTGAGCCACGCCGTCCGTTTCCCGCGCGCGGGTAGGCGTAGCTCGGTGCCCTGTTCGACGGAGTTGTGCAGCATCGCCGGCCATGAGCTGAATGGCTCCAGCGCAAGCGAGTTTTGCCTTCCCCACGCCCAGAAACCCTTGTTGCCGCCGTACTCCATGTAGAGCCAGCAGTGGCGGAACGTCTCGACATCGAAGTCCATGCGGAAGGTCACGTCGCGCGCGCGGTTGTGGATCTCCGCCCAGCCCTCGGCCAGCTCCGTGAGGTAGACCATGTCCGAGATCCCACTCCCACGCGCGGGGACTTGGGCCAGATCAACCGCGCTGCCGTCTCGCCCGCGACCGACGGACCATGGGAAGCGCTGCCCAGGATCGAATCGGCTCACCTCGTCGACGCCCAGGTCGCTGATGACCTCACACTCGGGCATCCGGATGACGGCATCCTTGTTGGCGAACCTCGAGCTGAAGGACGGGTGGTGCCCCCACATCAGCGGCATCTCCACCTCGCCCTCGTTTGTCACCGTCTCGCTGATCTCCAGCGCCGGCTCGCCCCGCTGGAGGGTGAGCGTTTTCTCCAGCAGGAACGGCGTGCGGATGCAGCGGACCCAGAGCTTCACGCTCACGCAGTCAACGCCGTCATCGATGATCTGATGCTGCCACGGCAGCGACCAGACTTCGCTGTGCAGGCCCATGTGCGCGCCTTCGTGTTCCGTCACGCGACCTCCGTTGGGCAGGACTTCCTGCCAGCCTCCCTCTTGGTAATCCAGGAACGGGCCATTCGGGTCGGCGGCGCTATCGAGCCACGGCTGTCGGCGCACGCCCAGCGGCGACCGCCAGAGCAAGTCGAGGTCCTGGGGCTTGTAGAGGAACTCGAAGATATCCGTGCCCTTGTCGAGCAGGATCGAGATGCGAAGGATGTCGTTCTCCATCACGAGCGTCTTCAGCCCGCGGTAGGTCCACTCGTCGCTGATCCGGCATCCGTAGTTGCGTTCATGCGTATGCATTGCGGTTCGCTCCTGTTCGGCGGTGACTCGCGGTCGGGGCAATTCACCCGGCCGGCAGCTTAGTCCTCCGCATGCGTCTCATCGGCCGACGTCCTCGACGGTCGATCGGGCAGACAGATGAACACCCGCCCATCGCGCTCCGCTTCGGCCAATCGCTCAGCCGCCAGCAGGCAGAAGTCCGGTGACATGTCGATGCCGATGGCGCGCCGCCCCAGCCGTTTCGCCGCAACGCACGTGGCCCCGGTTCCGCTGAATGGATCCAGCACAGTGTCGCCCTCAAACCCCTCAGCCGCGGCAAACGTGTACATGGCGATCAGCCGATTCGCCAGGGCCTCCGGGAACGGCGCGGGGTGGCCGGCCCGACGGATGTCCTCGGGGTAGAGATGCCAGATCTGCCGCGTGAGGTTCAGCCACTGGGCCTCCGTCAGCCGACTGGCTTCCTTCACCTCGGCCGGCAGTCGCCGCGGCTGGCCCGGCTTGACGTACACGCTGATGAACTCGGTGGTATTCTGCTCGAAGAGATTCGGCGGGAACGGGTACGAGCCGAACATCTTCTCCGTGGTCTGCTTCTGCCAGATATAGAGGCTGAACCGCTCGAGCGCAAGCTCCCGCAGGATGGTGGCCTCGATGTCGTTGTTCAGGTTCTTCAGATGCCGCGTGTGCTGCTCGGGCATGACGGCCTTGGGGATGGGCAGTATCGGCGTGTTGATGCACAGCTTCCCGTTCGGGATCAGCACCCGCTCGCAGGCCCGCCAGACGCGAAGCAAGTCGCCCAGGTACTCCTCATACGAGCCCGCGCCGATCTGACCCTCATACCCGTAGTCAACGAAGTTCCAGTATGGGGGGCTGGTGATGATACATGCGATCGAGGCCTCGGGCAGCGCGTTCAGCGCCGCCAGGGCATCCGCGCAGATCACGCGGTCCCCGGCCTCGCCGTCCGTCGCCCCCTCCCGCCAATCGAGAACGCCCGCCTCCATCAGGCGGGCGTTCGTGACTGCATCGGTGGACACATACCGGCGCATGAACGGCTCGTCAGCAGTGGGTGAGAGAAGCTGCGCGCTGCCCTTCGCAACCGCGGCCTCCCGTCTCTCGCCCGCCTTCTTACGCTTCCGAGCCATGGCGCCCCGTTAGTACGTCTCCAGCTTCGCAATTCTCCGTTCGACGTATCCAAGCGCCGCCTTGAAGCACTTCAGCGTCCGCCCCATCTCGCCAAGGAACTCGCCACTCAACTCGTGCCCGCTCAGCCACGCCCACGAGCCGTCGTCGTCCTCGCCTGTCATCATCTCAGGCACGTTCCCCGCGCCGTCGTAGGCAATTCTGTCCCATGCGCCCGAATCCGTCAGCGGGTAGTACAGGATCTCCCACCCTCCGGTCTTCGTCTGGGAGTTGAGGAACGTAATGTCCGCGCAATTCGAGGCCATGATGCGGTGACACGGGTGACCCGTTGCCAGGTAAAGCTCCGCCGCGCCCCAGCCGACCTTGCAGTAACTCGGCCAGCGCAGGCCCTCGGGATTGCACCGCTCAGTGAAATCGGCCAGCTTCTTCGCCGCGTTCAGGTACTTCTCGCCATGGCCCGCCAAGTACAAGTCGGCCAGCGCCGCCATCGAGCAGCCCATGTGGTAGAAGTGCTGCTTGTTGCCGACCGTATCGACGCGGCAGTTCACGGCCTGCCCGTCAGGCGACTCCGTGATCAGCTTACCCTTCTCGATGTCGTACGAGTAGTAGAAGCAACCCGGATCGTCGTTCATGCTCTCTTCGTTGAGGTCGACGAGCATGCACATGAAGTCGCCGCTCTTCTTCGCCGCCTCATCCAGCCCCGCCGGCAGCGCCCACTCGCAGAAGAAGCTCGCCAGTAGCGGATTCAGCGTGGTCTTCAGCTCCGGGTCATCCGGATGGCCGTAGCACCCGCCCGTCTCGTGCTGGTAAGTGCAGATCAGCTCGCGAAGCTCATCGGAGCAGTACGCCGGGTGGTTCATCGCCTCGGCGACCTTGCCGAAGGTCAGGAACCGATACACCCGTTGCGCCTCGCGGTTGAAGTCAGGCTCTTCCTCGAAGTAATACTGGCCGAGAGAGCGCTTGGCGTTCGCGTCGAGCCAGTCGAGCATCCGCCAGACTTCCTCAAACCGCGCATCCTCGTACAGCCCCCACGTGACCTTGTGGTTGTAGCTCACGTCGGGATCGCGCATGATCGGGCCGTCGGGGCCGAATTCGCTAATCAACCAGTTCGCGCCGCGCGCCATGCCCAGCGTCATCCGCTGGACCGAGATCTCCAGCGCGCGCTGCTCTTCCTGAAGCATGTACAGATCCATCTCTTCGATGTGCGTCATCACGTCAGCCATTGCTAAGCCCCTCCGACTCGTTATCCTTCTCGACACGGACCTGGCCCGTCTTGATGTTCACTTCCCACACGCGGTCGCAGTCCGGGCAAATCCACCGCCCGTGATGCCAGCTCAACAGCAGCCTGCGGCCCCACGACACGCACGTTAGGCCCGCGAGCATCCCCAACGCGATCTCCCAGCCACCCTCCGCAAGACCATACAGCGCCACGAGGATGCCCATGGCGATGAACAGCCCCGCGCCGGGAATGTAGGCCCATGCCACGGGCCTCGACCAGGCGATGTTGGGTGAATCGCACTTCGGGCATGCCGTCAGTTCCACACTGCCACCTCAGAGGTCCTCAACCGACAGTCCCGTCAATACCCCGTCCCATGCACTGCACAGGTCTCGTCCAGTCAGAATTCCATCTGCATTTGGTCCTGTTTGGGCGGCCAAAACACGCCCAGTACGTACCATGCATTTGGGTGCCTCTTCATGTTGCCCATGAAGAAATGGGTGTCGACGTTCGGGCCACACAGCCGCCCGTGGAACGTCTCCCTCACAGCCGATAGGGCTGCGTCGGTCCCGCAGTCGCGGTTGACCTTGGCGTAAAGGGCGCCGAGTTCCCAATCATCGATCATGGAGTGGTGCCCTTTGCACCGCTCGTCCGCACACCGAAAGCGGTATCGGAAACGGTACGGAATCTTAGGCAGGGGCGTGATCTGTGGCCCCATGAGCTTCCCTTGGCGTAGCGACGCCAACTGTTTGGGGTCCCACTCGTCATCGCACGGCGTGATGGTGAGGGCCGTGACCTCGGCCGGACGAACCACGCCCAGCGATGTCTTGTGCTCGCGTTGTTTGTCCCACAGGTCTTTCACGGATTCTGATAGGTGTTCGAGAACTATGTCTTTGCGCGCGGCCCATCCCATCTCCGTACCAAGCTTCTGGCCAGTTGGTCGTAGCGACTCGATGTTCGGGCGGTAGCTCTCGGGTCGCCAGTCCTTAGGATTCCTAGTGGCGTCCACTTCGATCCACTGGTACTTCGCGTATTGCTGGCTGTCCGACAGGAAACGGAATGGTACGGGATACAGGCGCACGAGCCTACCATCCTCGGTGACGCCAGCCGTGCAGACGATCTCTTCGTAGCTATGAGACGGTTGCGGGTACGTCTTTACCGTGATCAGTACCTTCAGCCTCTCCAAACCAATCCCTCACAGGTGGGTCACCCCGAGCCCAGCGACGTCGTTGACGGCCGTCGCCAACACGCTCCGGTGACAGTCGGTTGCTTCGCTCTCCATGCACATCAACGCCAAGGGTGCGTCAGTCATCAGGGCGGCTACTTGTGCGACTGAATCGGTCTGCGTCTCATCGAGCCACTCACCGTACTGCTCAAGCAGCGCTGAACGCTTGGCCGTGGAGCCTATGTCCTGCCGGGCCTCACTCGGGATCCCGAGTTCTGGCATCGCGACGTACTGCAGCCCCAACTCGCCGAGGTTTCGCTCGAGCGTCGTCCCGGCAAACCCATACACGCGCGATCTCGGGGAGCTGCGCACGTCAATGACGCCAGCCAGCTCCCGCTCCAGCAACAGGTACAGGAAGCCATCGAGATTCCGTCCAGCATAGCCCAATGTGTAGACAGCAGGCTCCGCCAGACCTCTCTGAGGTATGTGTTCCGCCAACTCGGGTCGCTCCGTGAGCATGGCGAACCAATCATACCGCGAGTACACGTCGGCCATCAGCTCGTCAGGGGAATGTTGCCCGTACTTGCCGACCACTTCGCGCACGGCGTCCAAAGCTGTACTGGACCCAGGGGCGTCACCTTCGCAAAGGACAAACGCCCCCTCGGCCTGCTGGACGACACCCATGCTCTCCAACTTGCGGAGATCATGGTACGCTACGAATGAGAACGGCCCGTACCGGTAGGGGACAAACTCATACGGGCACTCACTGATGCCCCAGTCCGTCTCCTGGGACAGCAGGAACAGCCATTTCATGAAGGAGATGCGCGGGGCCGTCCCGCCAGCCTCTTGAAGCAGCGTCACGAGCAGCTTCTGCCGGTTGTTCAGTTTGGGTGGTGTCACGATGGCGGCTCCGTCGAGACAACAGGTGTGGGCTGAGGTGCGAGTTTGCCTCACAGACAATGTACTCCTTCTCGCGGGACGTGTCCATGCAGGCGCATCTGCCCTCTCCATCGAAACTCTTGGTATTGTCCCCGCGCTAGACGGTTCGTAGCGCAATCCCGATGGGAGTAGTCCGTTGGCTCAATTGCCGCGCGCGCCAACCGGTCGGCCTGAGATCACGCGCGCCCGCGACCCCGAAAGCGTTGCGGAGGCCATTCGCGTGGCTGCCGCCAGCCGCGTCGGCGGCGCGGTCGAGGGCCTCATCACGGGGTATCACCCCATCGACATCGCGTTCGCGATGGAGCAGCTTGAGCCGGATGAGCGCAAGCTCGTGTTCGAGTTGCTCAAGGCCCACCAGGCCGGCGTCGTCCTCGAGGAGATCGACAACGAGATCGAGCAGGAACTTGTCGAGGAAACCGAAGACGAGGAACTCGCCGAGATCATCGACGCCATGCCGCCTGACGTCGGCGCCGATGTCGTCGGACGAATGGACGATCAACAGGCCCAGCGCGTACTCGAACTGATGCCTGACGAGGAATCCGACGAGATCGAGGAGCTGCTCGAGTACCCGGAGGAATCGGCCGGCGGGCTGATGACGACCGAGTTCATCTCAGTGCCCGAGGGCTTCACCGCCGAGCAAGCCGTCCAGCACCTGCGCGACACCGAGGTCAACCCCGAGGGCGTCGCCTATGTCTACGTGCTCGAGGAAGATGGCGTCCTCGTAGGCGTCGCGGACGTCCGGGTCGTCGTCACTGAGCCGCCCACGGCGCGAATCGCCGATTTCATGATCACCGATCTCATCACCGTGCCGCCGGAAGCGGACCGTCACGAGGTCGTGGAACTCGCCGACAAATACGACCTCCTCGCCGTTCCGGTGGTCACCGAAGACGGGAGGCTTCTCGGCGCCGTCACTCACGACGACGTCGTCGACGCCATCGGGGAGGAGCACACCGAAGACGTCCTGCGCATGGCCGGTACCGGCCCGCGCGATCTCCTCGCCAAATCTCCCCTCAGCGCCGCGCTGGTGCGCCTGCCATGGTTGTCGCTCTCGCTCATCGGGGGCTTGGGCGCCGCGGCCATCATGGACCAATTCGCCAAGCGCGGGACAGAGGCCGCAACCGACGCGGCGGCGGGGATGGATCCCAAGCTCATTCTCCTCGCCTTCGCCCCGGCGATCATGGCCATGGGCGGCGCCAGCGGGCTTCAGTCGGCGACGATCGTCGTTCGATCTCTCGCGCTCGGGACGATCCGCACATACGGCACGTGGAAGCTCTTTGCCCGCGAACTACTGACGGCCACCGTGCTCGGGACCATCTGCGGCGGGGTCGCGGGTATTGTCGGCTGGTGGCAGTCCGGCGAGCCGCAGATCGGCGTTGTCGTCGGCCTCGGCATGTTCGCCGCCATGGCGTGGGCCGCAAGCGTCGGTACCTTTGCGCCCATCGTTTTCGAGCGTATTGGGGCGGATCCCGCCCTCGCCTCCGGCCCTCTCACTACGATGGCCAATGACCTGTTCAGTCTGGCGATCTACTTCGCCCTCGCCCTGGCTTTGGCCCAGAGTCTGCTCGCGCCGCCGCACATTCCCGGTTGAGGAAGTGTCCCCGTTGGCAAAGCAAACTGACACCCAATCTGTCGCCGAACTGGCCGCCGCCCTCGTGCAAATCGAGAGCATCAATCCCGGTCCGGCAGGTGACGACGTCCCCGGGCCCCGCGAACGCGATGTCAGCCAGTACGTATATGATTGGCTGAGCGGTCGCGGCATGAAGGCCGAGCGGCGCGAGTTCCTCCCCGGCCGCTTCAACGTGACCGCCGTCGCGGCAGGCTCAGGCCCCAAGCGGCTGATGGTAGACGCCCACATGGACACCATCCCCACCGAGGCCATGGACATCGAACCCCTCTCGGGCGAGATCCGCGACGGCCGCGTTTGGGGCCGTGGCGCCGTCGACGACAAGGGCACCCTCGCGGCGATGATGTGGGCCCTCGCATCGCTTGTAGAGAGCGGCGTGACGCCCCCCGCCACCATTGAACTCCTCGCCAGCGGCGACGAGGAAGGCGGCTTCCGCGGCATCCGCGATTGGGTCGCTCAGGGCGGCATGGCCGATGGCGCGATTGTCGGCGAGGCCAGCGAACTCGGTCTCATCACCGCATCTCGCGGCGCGGTGAGGTTCAAGGTCCGCACGCGGGGCAAGCCCGTCCACACCTGCTCGCCGGAGAAGGGCATCAACGCGGTCACCCACATGGCACGCGTGTTGGCCGCGATTGAGGACGACCTCAAGCCCAAGATGCTCGCCCGCACGCACCCGCTGCTCGACGGGCCGCGCATCACGCCCGCAATGATCAACGGAGGCCGGCGCGCGAACATTGTCCCGGATGAGTGCGTCATCGATATCGACCGGCGCGTCCTGCCGTGTGAGACCAAGGAATCCGCCCTCGCCGAGTTCGATGCCATGGTCGAACGCGTCGCGGCGACCGACGACACGATGACCATCGAGCGTCTCGAAGCGTATTCCTTCGTGCCCGCCGCCGAGTGCTCGGCTGACGATCCGCTGGTCGCGGCTTCCGCCGCCGCGCTGGCCGGGGAGAACCTCTCCACCGAGGTCCTCGGCGTGCCTTACACAACCCACGCCAGCGTCACCGCCGAGGCCGGCATCCCAACCATCACCATCGGCCCGGGCAGCATCGAGCAGGCCCACGGCCCGGTCGAGTACGTCGACATCGATCAGCTTGAGGCGGCGGCGCGAATCTATCGCGGCATCTTCGAGACGTACGGGGCTCACTAATGGCCAAGCGGATGCTCAATGACGGCGATCGCGTGGTCTGCATCGGGGACAGCATCACCGCTGACCCGGAGGGCTACGTGACCATGGCCCGCCAGGTCATCGACCTCGCCTACCCCGAGGGCGGCATCGAGATCATCAACGCCGGCGCCGGGGGCAACACGACGGCGGAAATGCTCGCCCGTTTCCGCGACGATGTTCTGTCAGCCAAACCGACGTGGGTTACCATCAGCGCCGGTGCCAACGATGCCCTCCACGCCGTTCCCTTGCCCGACTACGATGATACAATGAGCGAGATGATTCTCCTCGCCGAGGAGGCGGGCATCAAGGTGGGGCTCTGCACGCCCACGCGCATTGAGCCCAGCTACATCGGTGCCGATCCGGACCGTCTTAACGACCAGATCGAACGCTATGCCGAGTGGTGCGCGCAGACCGCCGACGAGCAAGACTTGCTGCTCATCCCCATGTACGAGCTGACCGAACTCGTCCACGATGCGTCAGAGCCGGGCGACGAGGTCTGGCTGACCTCCGACGGCGTCCACATGTCGCCGACCGGTCGCTATCTCATGGGCCTCACCTTCCTCGCGGCCTTCGGGTTCTCGCTACCACGGGGATCGGAGGCGGCGCCATGATGCACCAGGCATGGGTCGAGGTCGATCTCGACGCGTTGCGCCACAACGTCACGGTTCTCAAGCGAGTTGCCGGGCCTAACACGCTCGTGATGCCGGTCATCAAGGCCAACGCCTATGGGCACGGTCTCGTGGGGGTCGCGCATGCCTTGGCGGGGCGCGATGACATTTGGGGCTTTGCCGTCGCGCGCGGCGAGGAAGCCCTGCTTCTTCGCGACTTCGGGGTCCAAGAACCCATTCTGACGCTCGGAGTGCCGCCGGTCGCGGGGATCACTGACCTGGCCCGGCACGGTGTAACGATCGGCGTCGGCGATATGGTCGACATCGCCTCCGTGAAGACTCAGCTCGCGGACACCGACGCGGAGATCGACGTTCATCTCAAGGTCGACACGGGCATGTGCCGGATGGGTGTCGACACCGCCCTGGTCCCCCTCGTCGTGGAGGAACTCGCCGAAGGACCCGCGCATCTTCGCGGGATCTACTCTCATTTTGCCACGGCGGAGGAGGGTGACCTCGACTTCGCCGAAGAGCAACTCTCGGCGTTCCGAGGCGTGCTGGAGGGCCTCGAGGGACGGGACTTGGTGCGACACATGGCCAACAGCGCCGGGCTCTGTCGCGTGCGCGAATCGCGCTTCGACGTCGTCCGCGCCGGCGCCATCCTGTATGGCGTGAACCCGGGCGTCCCCGCTGACGAGTGGCCCGACGTGCGACCCACGCTCAGGTTTCTCGCCCGCGTCGCCGCGGTTAAGCGCTTCCCGCCCGGCAGCACGGTCGGCTACGGGCGCCGGTTCGAGATCACTCGCCCCAGCGCGATCGCCACGATCCTCGTCGGCTACGCCGATGGCTACCCCCGCCAGCTCAGCGGCAAGGCGGAGGTTCTGATCCGAGGCAAGCGCGCGCCGGTTGTTGGCGCCGTGAACATGGACTCCATCAACGTCGATGTCACCGATCTCGGCATCGAGCAACCGGGCGACGAGGTCGTGCTCATCGGAACGCAGGGCGATAACGCCATCACCGTCGAAGAACTCGCGGAGCGCGCGGACACGGTCGTCCACGAGATCCCCACGCGGCTGGGTCCGCGTCTACCGAGAGTCTATCTCGGAAAGGAGCCGAGTTAACTTGGCATCCGACCGCATCTTCGCCAAAGTCCCCGCGACCACAGCCAACATGGGTCCCGGCTTTGATAGCCTCGGGCTCGCGCTAGGCATGTTCAATATCGTCGAGGTCTGGTCAGACGACACCGAGCCACATATCATCCGCGGCGAGGGCGCCGGCGCTCTGCCAACCGGCCCGGACAACCTCGTCCGGGAAGCCATGCGCGCTGTCGCCGAACGCGCTGACAGGCCGCTCGCGCGTGTCGGCATTCGGCAGAGCAATGATATCCCGCTCGCGAGGGGGCTTGGTTCAAGCTCCGCCGCAATCATCGGCGGATGCATTGCAGCCAACTACTTCCTCGGCAGGCCCCTCAGCGACGACGAGATCCTATCAGTTGCCGTTGAGATCGAAGGCCATCCCGACAACGTCGCGCCCGCGCTATATGGCGGCATGATGGTCTGCTACGCCACTGAGGCAGGCACGGGGTGCCGCAGGATACGGCCGTCACACCCTCCCACCGCCGTCGTCGCAATCCCCAACTTCGAGGTGGAGACGGAGAAGGCTCGCGAGGCGCTGCCTGAAACCGTTCCCTACGCCGACGCCGTCCTGAACGTGGGTCGCGCCGCGGCGGTCGTTGCCTGCTTCGCTAGCGGCGACTATTCCGCGCTCGCGGACGCCCTCGATGATCGGCTCCACCAACCATACCGCGCGCATCTCGTGCCGGGGCTGACCGAGGCCATCGCCGCCGCCAAACAGGCCGGTGCCTATGGCGCCGCGCTCAGCGGCTCGGGCCCGACAGTCATCGCCTTCACCCACCACGACGCCGACCGCATCGCCGACGCAATGCAGGCGGCACTCGGCGCCATCGGCGTCGAAGCCCGGACCACAGCCCTCGACATCTGCCGCGAAGGCGCGACCGTGGCGACCTAGCGCAGTGGCAGGTCTGTTGCGGAGGGTGTTGTTGAGGAGGAAGGCGACATGGCAAATGCCACGACGGACCGCACGTACCGCGTGCGCGCACCACGATGGGTCTGGGTCGTGTTCGGCGTGGGCCTTGTAATCTGCATGGGCCTGTCCGCGTCGATGTTGCTTCGGCTCGGCGGGATGGACCGGAGGATGCCCGACGTCCTCACGCCTGAGCAACGGCGGCAGGTGTCTCCTTTCCGGCACCTCTGGTGGACTGCCCTCATCCCTCTTGGAATCGAACTTCCGCCCGTGGTCGTCGTCGCTGTGCTTTGGCGTCGGCAGCGCCGCGAGCACATCCGGCTCACCGACGAGGGCATCGTCTACCGCAGGGCCTTTGGCAAGGGACAGTTAATTCCATGGACCGACGTCACCGAGGTCCGAAGGCTGGGCGCTGGCTCGACGGGGGATCCGCCCGTGGGCGTCTACTGTCAGAGGCGCCGCCTGCTGGTCGCTGACTTCCACTACCCGGAGCGCGCAGAGCTGTTGACCGAGATCACGGAACGGGCCGGGCTAACTGATGCGAAGCAATCGCGGACCGCGACCATCTACACCCGCCCCACACAGGAGCAAGCTAATGACTAGTCGTCCCGAGACGGAGTACCGCTACCCGCGCCGCGGATTCTGGAACGTGATGGCGGTCCTGGCGATGGCGCTCGCCGTCGGACTGCTGCCCACCTTCATCCGCGGCATCGGCTGGTACATCATCGCGATCTACGCGCTGATGATCCCCGGGTTCGCGTATCTGCTCGTGTGGAGTCATTTCTGGGGGCGGCGTGGGTTCGTCCGCGTGAATGATAACGGCATCATCATCCACGACTGGCAGAATGAAGAGGTCTTCATTAGCTGGGAGGAGTTCAAGGAACTCCACCAGCTCAGCGGGCTCTGGCAGATACACGCTCACGCGCCGAGTCTCCGCATCGTTGTCCAGACCGATCTCAGCCTCCGCCTCGGCCCGAGACTCATCGATCTGGCCCTCCTCCGCGAGGAAATCATCGAACGCGGCAACCTCACCGAGAAGCAGAACAAGTCATGGGGAACGAGGTACTTCCGGCTGGCTGAGGAGGAGTGACCGAAGGTGCTGACCGACCGGGACTTCCCATTCCAGGTTGATTGGGACAGGCAACTACCGAACGCTCTGGTCACCACGGGACTCGCCTTCGTCGCGCTCTGCGCGGCGCTGTGGGGCGAATGGGCTGGGTGCGTCATCTGCACCACGTTCGCTGTCTACTGGGTGCTCCGCCTCACTGGCGAATGGCGTCGCGGGACGCGGGGCGGGATCTTCATGACCGCGCCGTCGCTGGTGGTGCGAGACTGGCCCGGACGCGAGACGCGCGTGCTGTGGAACGAAGTCCAGGAGCTTCGCATCTACAATTGGCCCCGCAACACGGCGTCCCGCCGACTTGCTGTGGATGTCTACTGGGCCGACCGACGGAGCTCCATTTCCGCCGCCGTCGATTCGCCCCAAGAAGTGCTCGATGAGCTTCTTCGCCGTGCGGAGCTGACGCGAGTGGTTCCCTCGCTGATCTGCACAAGGTATACTCGCCCCGAAGACGAACTTGACGCCCCGTAGGTCGGGTTTCCCAACCCGACACGCCGTCTCGTTGTAGGAGGGGTTTCAACCCCGACAGGCTGCTCGCGCAACCACGAGGTGCAACCGATGCCGAAGATCGTTACGAAACTCCCGGGACCGAAAGCCAAGGCGTGGCTCAAGAAGTCCGGTCAATACGAGCCAAACTCCATGAGCGACCAGGTTCCGCTGGTCTGGGACAAGGCCGCCGGCTGCGAGATCCAGGATGTTGACGGCAACATCTTCTTGGACTTCTGCAGCGGCGTGCTCGTGACCAATGTCGGCCACTGCCACGCGGATTACTCCGCAGCCGTCAAAGACCAGGCCGACCGGCTGTTCAACTGCTACGATTTCGTCTCACCCGAGCGCGTCGCGCTGGCTGAGAAGCTCGTGGAGATGACGCCGCCTCACCTCGATCGCGCGTTCTTGCTCACCACCGGTTCCGAAGCCACCGAGGCCGCGGTCAAGATGGCCCGCCGCGCCCACGAGGGCTGGGAAGTGCTGAGCTTCCATGGGGCGTTCCACGGCCGCACGTATGGCGCGATGTCTTTCGGCGCCAACGCGGGCGTGAAGAAGGGCTTCGGGCCGATGCTCCCCGGCATCATCCACGCGCCGTTTGGCAACTGCTATCGCTGCTCGTTCGACAAGGAATTCCCCAAGTGCAAGTACCACTGCATCGACCACCTCGACTGGGTCGTCTCGCGTGAATCCGCTGGCGCGCTCTGCGCGATCATCACCGAGCCCTACCAGGGCGGCGCGGGTTCTGTCATCCCGCCTAAGGGTTACTTCGAGCGCCTGCAGGAGTGGTGCCGCGAGAAGGGCATCTACTTCATCCTCGACGAGGTGCAGTCGTCCTTCGGCCGCACGGGCAAGATGTTCGCCTTCGAGCACTACAAGATCGAGCCCGATCTCGTCTGCTTGGCCAAGGGTCTCGGCAGCGGGATTCCCTGCGCCGCGGTCGTCGGTCGTAGCGAGATCATGGACGTCCTCGCGCCGGGCGAACTCGGCAGCACGAACGGCGGCAACCCGATGTCGTCTCGCGCCGCGCTAGCCGCCATCGACATCATTGAGATTGAGAAACTCCCGCAGCGCGCCGCCAAGCTCGGCAAGCAGATCGACGCGCGCTTTGAGAAGATGTGCAAGAGCATCAAGCAGATCGGCGACGTCCGCGGGCAGGGCCTGGTCTACGGGATCGAGATGGTCTCCGACCGTCGCAAGAAGACCCCGGACAAGGAGCTGACGAAGAGAATCGTCAACGAGGCCTTCCAGCGAGGTCTCTGCCTGATCGCGCCGATCGGCCTCTACGGCAACGTCATCCGCATCGCGCCGCCGCTGGTCATGACCGAAGCGCAGCTTGCCGAGGGCCTCGACATCCTCGAAGCCGCGATGAAGGCCGCTGTCGCGTAGAGACGGGAAACTCAGCCGAGTTTCCATTTCAGCCCGTCTGCCCACGCTAGATTTCACGGGCCCCGGTGACCCATACGGTCAGTCGGGGCCTTGTCGTGTCGGACAAAGGACTATGCGCAAACTCGCCGGACTTTTCGCGATGGCGTTTCTCACGGGTACCAGCGGCGCCATCATGCCAGGGCCGGTGCTCGCGCTCGTCATCGGCGCCGCGGCGCGCTACGGTACGCTGGCCGGCATCTTCGCGATTCTCGGCCACGCCGCCGTTGAGATCCCCGTCGTGCTTCTGCTCATGTTCGGAATCGGCGCATTCGTCCAGAAACCCAAGGTCCTGGCTGGAATCGGCTTCGTCGGCGGCTTGGCGCTGATGCTCGCGGGCGCCGACATGCTACGCTCAGCGGGAGCCGTCGCTGCCGCGGCCACAGCCGGCACGCCAGCGCCGGGCGGGCTTCTCGGCATCGCCCTCGCCGGAGCCGGAGCCAGCCTGGCGAACCCCTACTTCGCCATCTGGTGGGCGACCGTCGGCGCGGGCCAGATCGCCACCGTCGGCTCCCGCTCGCCCATCGCCTGGATCACCTTCTACACGGGCCACGTCTCCGCCGACTTCGGCTGGTACGCGGTCGTCGCGTATGCGGTTGGACGCGGGCGCAGCCTCCTCGGCGCGGGCGGACATAAGACGCTGATCGTCGCCTGCGGGGTTGCATTACTGGCGCTCGGGTGCTACTTTATCTACGCTGGTGTCAGGAGAATCTCTGGGGCACGCTCGTCGGACGCACCTCCCGACGCACCCGAGACGTAGACCCTTGCGAACGCGCAGCGACGGGCAGAACGGGATGCCGTAGCCCAACATCGCGTTCTGCGAGGCGAACTCGCTGTCTGAGTTCGCAGGGCCTCGAGCCCGTCGAGCCGTTGGCGCCCCATTTCCTCAGGAGCGAATCTACCTTGGCCGACAGAAAACTCAAGCTGGGACTCCCCAAAGGCAGTCTGCAGACATCGACCTTCGAACTCTTCGAGCACGCCGGTTGGCGCTTCAGCGTCGACTCCCGCGGCTACTTCCCCACCTGCGATGATCCCGAGATCGAGGCTGTCCTGCTCCGCGCGCAGGAGATGCCCTCATACGTCGCCAGCGGCGTCCTCGATGCGGGCCTCACCGGTCTGGACTGGATCAAGGAGCGCGAGGCCGACGTCGTTGAGGTCGCCAACCTCGTCTACGCCAAGACCGGGTTCGGTGTCTACCGCTGGGTTCTCGCCGTCCATGAGGAGAGCGAGATCCGCTCACCCAAGGACCTGGAGGGCAAGCGCATCGCCACCGAGCTGGTCAATGTCGCGGCGGCGTATCTCGCCGAGCACGGCGTCTCCGCTGATGTCGAGTTCTCCTGGGGCGCGACCGAGGCGAAGATCCCTGAACTCGTCGATGCCATCATTGAGGGCACCGAGACCGGCAGCACCATCCGCGCGAACCGCTTGCGCATCGTTGATGAGCTGTTTTCGTCGACGACCCGCCTGATCGCCAACAAGCAGTCGTGGGAAGACGAGTGGGTCCGCGCCAAGCTCGAAAACATCTCGCTCCTGCTCAACGGCGCGCTGACGGCGAAGATGAAGGTCCTGCTGAAGATGAACGTGCACCGCGACAACGTGCTGGCCGTCATCGCCGCGTTGCCCGCGTTGAAGAACCCGACCATCTCTCACCTCAGCGACGATATCTGGCACGCGGTCGAGACCGTCGTCGATCAGAACGACCTCCGCGACCTCATCCCGAGCCTCAAGGCCGCCGGCGCCGAGGGCATCATCGAGATCCCGCTGAACAAGGTCATCGAGTAGTCCATCTCTTCGTAGTGGTTCACCCAGCAACGGGGTTTCCGCCCCGTTGCTGGCCGTTTTCGCTGCATGGCGAGGGGTTCAGGCCCCGCCGGATCCTTGCCGTTTCCTCCCCCCATGTGCTATCCTTCCCTCGCGTTGAAGGAGGGTGTTCGCCCGTGCATTGGCTCTCTGTCGTCTTCCTGATGGCCGCCGCGGTCGCCGTTTGGTCGTGGTTTGCCGTCGAGGTCTACCGTTTCTCCCGCGGGAAGAGCCTGATCTCGGGCAAACATCTCGCCCTGCGGGGCGTCATCGCCGCGCTCGTGCTCATCGTGGTCCTGATGATCATGTGGGGCGGCTATCGCCCCTGGGACAAGGACGACGCGAAGCTATTGCTCACTTACGGAGCCGCCTGTTTGGCGGTGGGGATATCGATACTGATTCTCGCACTGCATGACTGGCGCATGGTCATGCGTGAGAAGCACCTCAAACAGGCCGACCTCTACCGTCGGCTCGACAGCGAGATAGACCCGCCCACGGGCGAGAGCAAGGGAATGTAGTCTTATGGACGCCCGATTCATGCGCGCGGCGCTCACAGAGGCCCGGCGCGGCGTCGGGCGGACCGCCCCGAACCCGCCGGTCGGTGCGGTTGTTGTGAAGGACGGTACTGTTGTCGGCAAGGGGCACCACGCCAAGGCCGGTCTGCCGCACGCCGAGCCCATGGCGCTGGACGATGCCGGCGAGGCCGCAAAGGGCGCCGATCTGTACGTCACCCTCGAGCCGTGCTGTCACCATGGGCGGACGCCGCCCTGCACTGAACGCATCATCGCAGCAGGCATTCGCCGCGTGTACTACTCGACCAGCGACGTCACCGGCGACGGCATCGGCGGACACGCGGTCTTGGAGCAAGCCGGCATCGAGACAGAGGCCGGTTTGCTCGATGATGAGGCCGCCGAGATCTACGTGCCGTTCAACTGGCATCGCCGCCACAGCACGCCGTATGGCATATTGAAGATGGCGATGACGCTTGACGGCAAGATCGGACCCGCGGAGCCGGGCCAGCACTGGCTGACGGGCGATGAGTCGCGCGAGTATGTCCACCGGCTGCGCAACGAGTGCGACGCAGTGATGGTTGGCTCGGTGACGGCGCGCGTGGACGACCCGCAGCTCAACTGCCGCCTACCCGATGGGCGCGATCCTGTCCGCGTAGTCGTTGCATCGAAGTGCGACGTCGCCAGTCGCGCCAGGGCCATCAAGAGCGACAGCGACGCGCCATGCGTCGTGGCGACGACCGAACTGGCTCCGATGCAGCTTCGGACGGAGCTTGAGAATGCGGGCGCCGAAGTGCTCGTCCTGCCGTCGGACGAGGGGCGCGTCGACCTGGCATCGTTGTGGAAGGCGCTGGGGCAGCGCGGCCTGCTCAGCGTCCTCATCGAGGGCGGGCCGACACTGGCCGCGAGCGCGCTAGAAGCGGGGATCGTCAACAAGCTCGCGCTGCTCTACGCGCCGAGAATCATCGGCGACGTGGCGGCGAGATCCGCGTTTGGTGGGCCTACGGGCCTCAGCGCGGAGGACGTCGAAGTCAGGAGCATCGAGATGCTCGGCCCGGACATCCTGGTGGAGGCCTACCCGTGTTCACGGGACTAGTTGAGGAAGTCGGCGAGATCACCGAACTCAGGCCCCGCGAGGGCGGGCGGGACGTAGTCATTCACGCCCCCGGGATGGGCTCGGATCTCGAACTCGGAGAGAGCGTGGCCGTCAACGGCACCTGCCTCACGGTCGAGCATTGCGACGCCTCGGGCTTCACTGCCCACGCCGGCGAGGAGACCCTGCGTCGCACGACGCTCGGCACGCTCAGCCGCGGCAGCGCGGTGAATATTGAACGCGCGCTCACGCCGCACAAGCGCCTCGGGGGACACTTCGTGCAGGGACACGTCGACGGCGTGGGCTCTGTCCGCGCCGTCCGACCGACCGGCACGACCGTGCACTTCGACCTCGACGCTCCGCGCGAATTGCTGCGCTACGTTGTCGAGAAGGGCAGCATCACCGTGGACGGCATCAGCCTGACCGTGGTAGACTGCTCAGCCACGACGTTCTCGGTGGCCGTCATCCCGCACACGCTGGCCGAGACCGCGCTAGGCGCGCGGCGGGCGGGCGATAAGGTCAATATCGAAGTCGACGTGCTCGCGAAGTACGTGGAGAAGCTCCTTGCTCCGCGAACGGGCGAAGGTGGAGGCATCACCGAGAGCTTCCTCCGCGAGCACGGTTTCGAGTGAGGCCGCTGTAGGGGCGCAATTCATTGCGCCCTATGCCGTCGTTCATCCGGAGATGTCTCATGAACCGTCTCGAAGAAGCAATCCAGGCCTTGCAGGCGGGCGAGTTCGTCATTCTCGTCGACGACTCGACCGACGACACGAACGGCGATCTGGTGATGGCGGCCGAGCACGTGCAGTTCGAGTCGATCAACTTCATGCTTCAGGAAACTCACTGCGGGCTCGTCGAGGTCTCGATGGACGCCGAGCATTTGCAGAATCTCGGCATCCCTCTGCTCACGTCCGATGACCTATCACCCAAACAGAAGGCCGTTGGCATTGCCGTTGACGCCCGCGCGATGGACTTCCCACCGATCTCCAGCCAAGGCCGAGCCACCACGATCCGCCGCCTGGCCAAGGTCGATTCGCGTCCCGAGGATTTCGTACGGCCCGGGCACGTGACCCCGCTAAGGGCGCGTCCCGGAGGAGTCCTCAAGCGAGCTGGCCACACGGAGGGCGCTGTCGATCTGTGCATGCTGGCCGGGCTGACCCCCGCCGCCATGCTCTGTCCGATCCTCGACAGTGCCGGCTCACGCGCCACGCGCGCCGAACTCGAGTCCATGGCTGAGAAGCACGGTATCCGCCTGGTTTCGATCGCCGACCTCATCGCGCATCGCAGCCGCACCGAGCGTCTCATCCGACTCGATGAAGAGGCGGACATGCCCACCATCCACGGGCACTTCAGGGTCCGCTGCTACACGAGCCTGGTCGACGGGGACGAGTACCTGGCGGTCATTAAGGGCGACGTCTCCGGCAAGGAAGACGTCCTCGTCAGGGTCCACTCCGGCTGCGTGACGGGCGATATCCTCGGCTCCTCCCGCTGCGACTGTGGCGACCAGCTTGGCGCGGCCATGCGCAAGATCGAGGCAGAGGGCCTCGGGATCGTCATCTACATTGCCAAGCACGAGGGCCGCGGTATTGGCCTGGCCAACAAGATCCGCGCCTACCACCTGCAAGACCAAGGCTATGATACGGTCGAGGCCAACGAAGCCCTTGGCTTTGAGGCCGACCTGCGAGACTACGGAATTGGCGCGCAGGTGCTGGTTGACCTGGGCATCACAACCATGCGCATCATGACGAACAACCCCGCGAAGCACGTGGCGCTGGAGGGGTACGGCCTGGAGATCGTCGAGCGCGTCCAACTCGAGACGCCGCCGACGGAGCACTCGCGCCGCTACCTCAGCACCAAGCGCGAAAAGATGGGCCACATGCTCACGCTGGTCGATGAATCGCCCTCCGACAGGACCGAGCCCAGCAGCTCGGGCACCGCCGGCGGGGAATGAAAGGGTGGTCGTGAACGATGGCTACATTTGAGGGCACTCTGAACGGATCGGGCATGAAGTTCGGCGTCGTCGTCGCCCGTTTCAACAGCTTCATCACAGCCCGCCTACTCGAGGGATTGCACGACGCCGTCGCGCGCCATGGCGGCAAGACGGACGACGTCGATGTCGCCTGGGTACCCGGATCGTTCGAGCTTCCGCTCGTGATCAAGAGAATGGCTGCCAGCGGCAAGTACGATGCCGTCATCGCCCTTGGCGCCGTCATTCGGGGCGCTACCGCGCATGCCGACTTCGTCGCGGGCGAGGCCGCCAAGGGCATCGCTCAGGCTCAGCTCGAAACCGGCGTGCCGTGCATCTTCGGCGTGATGACGGCCGAGACGCTCGAGCAGGCAATCGAGCGCGCCGGCGCAAAGATGCCGAACCGCGGGTTCGAGTCGGCCGTCTCTGCTATAGAGATGACAAGCCTGCTGCGACAGCTCGACTAGAGGGAGTTGACCCGTGGACCACAAGAGCGGACCGGGCGCTGGCTGCGTCGTTGTCATCGCGCTACTCGCGGGCCTGATCGGCGGCTTGGGCGGAGGGTACTACGCCGGCACTCGCGCGGCGTCTACCGGAGGGCCGGGCGAGCTTCCGACCTTGCCCACGACGCCGACGAGCAGCGTGAAGATACTCCACGAGGATGACGCGGTCATCAACAGCGTCCGCGCGGTCGACCCGAGCGTCGTGAAGGTCGTTGCGCGTGAGGAAGCCCCCCGCAGCATGATGGAGCACTACATGGGCGCCCCCCCGCGCGTGAGCGAGGGCCTCGGCACGGGCTTTGTCTTCGAGTACGAGGACGGCCATCAATACGTGCTGACGAACAGCCACGTCGTCGGCGGCGCGCAGGAGATCCTGATCAAGTTCGTTGACGGCAGCACCATCCACGGCGAGTTGGTCAACCAGGATCAGGAGAAAGACATTGCCGTTGTCCGGCTTGTCGACGCCCCAAGCGATCTCCCGAGCGTCAAACTCGGCGACTCATCCGATCTGGAGATTGGCCAGCGCGTCCTCGCCATCGGACATCCCTTCGACTTCGAGCACACCGTGACGGTCGGCTACGTCAGCGCCATCGGCAACCGCCAGTTCGGCCAAAGCGAGTGGCGGAACGTCATCCAGACCGACGCCGCCATCAACATGGGCAACAGCGGCGGGCCACTCGTCAACCTTGCCGGTGAGGTCATCGGCATCAACACGCTGATCTACTCCCCCACCGGATCGGGCAATATCGGCCTGGGGTTCGCGATCCCCATCAATGAAGCCAAGGAGATGCTCTACTTCCTGGTGCACGGCGGCCCGTGGGTGGGCATATCCGCCATCATGCCTAACAGCCCCGGATTCAGCCAATACTACGAGTTGCCCGTCAGCGACGGCGTCGTCATCACGGCCGTTCGGCGCAGCAGCCCTGCCGACCAGTCGGGCATCCAGCCAGGCGATGTCATCCTCGATATCGACGGGAAGCAGATCGCAAATGGCGACGACCTCCGTAGCGCCATCTTCGCGCACCGCATCGGCGACACGATCAGCTTCAAGATCGCGCGAAACGACAGTGTGACCGACGTTGAAGTCGTCGCGGGGACGGTCAACCAGTAACGGGCGGCGGGGCCGTCAGCGCTCCCTCACTGAGCCGAACAGGTCCACCCGATCCACCGAGAGCTTGAGCCGGGCGCGTTCGCCAAGCGCCGCATACGCCCGCTCCGTGACGCTCCACGCAGGGGCGTCCGCGAACTCGCCGAGCAGAACCGACCGAGGCGCGCAACTCGCCGCGATCTCCGGCAAGTCACCGACTGTCACGAGGTGCGGCGCGGTCGGATCGACCCGGCCGGCAGCGTATGTTCGCCCGATATCAGGCGCGATCGCGTAGGCGATCCCCGGATCCAGCGCGGCTGATATCACTGCCAGAGGTCCGGCGTCTCCCACCCCCACCACGCCCACATTGTCGCTCTGTATCTCCGGACGCATCCGCAGCCAGCTCGCGACCGCCATTAGGTCATGACTCCCCACTGCCGCCGGCGGCCGGCCCAGGAAGATCCCGTTCATTCGCCCGGCGTTCGCGTCCAGCGCCCACTCGCCCATGAAGCGTGGGTCCGCCACCACCACGCAGATCCCATCCTGCACCAGTTCCGCCACCGAGTCCCAATTCGCCGCGAGGAACGAGGCCTTCCCAGCCCCACTCGCGATCACCACCGCGGGCACCCGACCCGCGCGCGCGTCGGGCAGCAGCATCACCACGGGCACGCGGATGTCTGCCTCGGTGCGGATGAGCGCGCGAACGAGCGTCATGCCATCAAGCTCTTGCTTGCTGAGCACCTCCGGCAGCGGGTCAATGGGCTGCGCGGGCTCGGCCAGCAGCGCGGCCAGGTCCTCACGCACTCGCCGGGCCGACATCTTCACGGTGACTTCGTTCTTCGTCTCGAAGACCGGCCCGGCCCTGCGCGCGCGAGCCTCCTCAAACACCGCCTCCGCGCCACGGCCATCTTCGGGCGGATCGTCAAGCGCCGCCAGCGTCGCCAGACTCTCGACGTGAAGCTGCGGCTCGTTAGCTTGCTCCGGGTCGTCGATCCCCTTCAGCCACCGGTTGAACCACGCGTACGCCTGCTCGCGCATTGCCTGGTTGTAGTCGTGGTGCGAATCGTGATGCTGGTTATCAACCTGATTCGTCTTGCCGTAGAGGCTGAAGATCGACTCGATCTCCGGGTAGCCCTCCTCGGGGAACCACTTCGTCCAGTCGCCCGTCATGCTGATGAACAGGCTCGGCTTGGGCGCGACGCAGGCGGATATCTCGGTCTGATCCGTTTCGCTGAGCAAGCCCGCCACGTGGTTGCACGAGCAGTGGGCCGAGTCGATCATCATGATCCGCCGCGCCTCGCACACGAGACCCACCGTCACCGCGGCTTTCACGCGCTCCTCGGTCGCCATCAGGTAGAACGCCTGCTGGCCGCCGCCCGAGCACCCGGTGACCCCGATCCGGTCTGCGTCCACGTCCGGCAGCGAGCACAGCAGATCGATCCCCCGCATGTTGTTCCAGTGCATGATGGAGATCGGAGTGATCCCCGCGTGGTAATCGTAGGCATGCACGCTGTCGACGCCCAGGCAAACGTAGCCTTTCTTCGCCAGCGAGATCATCCGCGATTGAACGACCTCATTCCTCAGCCCGTTCGCCCAGTGCCCGTGCGGGTTCAGAATCGCCGGCGCCTTGCCGTCCATGTTCTTGGGCAGGTAAAGATAGCCGCTCGCGTAATACTCGGGCCACGTCTGCCAGTAGACCCTTTGGATGATGTAGTCGCCGCGGTCAAGCTGACCTGAGATCCTCACGTTCAGCGGGACGCGCTCGGGCGCCGGCACGAGGCCCAGTGAGCGGAGCACGTGGCGCCTCACGTGGTGCGCCCGGTCCTCCCATTCCTCCACGCTGTCCGCGCTCGGATTCTTCGGCGCGGCCATTCGCTCGAGGTACGCTCGCTGCATCTCGCGCAGGCTATCAACCTCAAGTAGCGTCCAGCGCTTCTGACCGTCTATCGTCTGCTTCGCGAGCGGCGCGAGCCCCTCGCTGATCTTCAGTTCCGCGATCTCGCCGGGGAATGGTTGCCCCCCAGGGATGTTGTTGCCCAGGCTCATCGGGCAGGCCTCAGCTCCGCCCTGCCCCGCCGGCGCAGTTGCCTGGACCTGGCCGTCGACGATCAGCACAGACAGATTCGTCTCCGCGTCATGCGCGCCGATGACGTGATGCCACTCCGCGTCGGCGATGTCGGCGTGTGAGACCAGCTTCACCGAATCCCAACTCCACAGCTCCCACGACACCTTGCCCGGCTCGCGTCCCATCGTGAAGCCGAAACTCACGGCGCCACCTTCGCGCGCCATGAGGGCCGTCGAGAATCCCTTCTCCACCGTCCGGATCCACATCTCCACGGTGAAGCTGTCGCCACTCGTCAGGCCATAGACCTCCGAGCGCGGGAAGTTGATTCGAGCGTCTCCTTGGCTGAACCGAACGCCGCCGCCAACAGGGCCGTCCATCCACTGTACGTTCGCCGCCTCGCCGTGATTCTCGCCGCCGGACACGTCAGCAATCGTCTCGCCCTGAGCCTCGTCGAGGCGCCAGTGTCCTACCACGCGCTGGGCCGATGCGTCCGTCGGCTGGATGACTGGGAAAAGCAGCATCGCCAATACCATCGTCTCCTCCCCCACGGCGCGCGGAGCCAGTCGCCCGGGGATTGTCGCTACTGCGAAGAGGGTTAGGCGCGCCGCATGGGAAACCTCCCCACTCCCCAACGCGGGCGCGACGTCAGACACTCTTGGAGCGCAACTTAACCATGCGCAAGTTCGTCCAGATCGGCGCCGGGAAGATCGGACGCTCATTCGTGGCCCAGCTATTCTCCGCCGCCGGCTACGAGGTCGTCTTCAGCGAGGTCAACCAGGCAGTGATCGACGCCCTCAACGAGCGATGCGGATACTCCGTCGAGGTGAGAGACCGTGATCCACGCGTTCTCACCGTCCGCAACGCGCGCGCGATCGATGCCCGCGATACCGACGCGGTAGCGAAGGAACTCGCCGACTGCGACTGCGCCGCGACATCCGTCGGGCCTGATTACATCAGATTCACCTACCCGGGAATCGCGCGGGCGCTTCAGATCAGAGCCGAGGCGGGCGCGCCGCCGCTCGACGTTATCCTCGCCGAGAACCTCCGCGACGCCGCGGCAATCGTCCGTGAGGGCGTCCGAGAGCTGCTTCCCGAGGGCTTCCCGGTTGAGGATTGGCTTGGACTGGTTGAGACGAGCATCGGCAAGATGGTGCCGATCATGGACGCCGAGGCCGAGAAAAGCGACCCGCTCTTGGTCTACGCGGAGGCCTACAACAACCTCATCTGCGACGCGCGCGGGTTCCTGAACGGAGTGCCCGCCGTCGCCGGCCTCGACGCCAAGCAGAACATCAAGGCCTACGTCGACCGGAAGTCATTCATCCACAATCTCGGGCATGCTCTGCTGGCGTACTTCGCCCACATCGAGGCGCCGGAGTTGGTCTACACGTGGGAAGCGATCGAGCACCCGCGCATCGGCGCCGCCACGCGCGCGGGGATGATGGAATCGGCGCGCGCGCTCATCGTCGAGTACCCGTCCGAATTCGACGACCAGAACCAGGCCGCCCACATCGACGACCTGCTCTCGAGATTTGCCAACAAGGCGCTCGGCGATACGATCTACCGCGTGGGTCGTGATGTCCAGCGCAAGCTGGGGCCGGACGATCGCGTCATTGGCGCTCTGGTCTTCGACAAGGAGCACGGCGTCTCCGCGCCCGCCACCACCCTCTGCGCCGCTGCCGGGATGCTGTTCAAAGCGGCCGACGAAGCGGGCGAGATGTTCCACAAGGACGAGGCCTTCGCCGAGGAGATCTACCCTCGCGGCGCGGACCACGTCCTCCGCGAGATCTGTGGCCTGGATCCTTCCAGCAGGCTCTATGCCGACATCACCCAGGCCCACGCTTCCGTCGTCGACGCCATCGCGTCCAACCGCTCGATTCTCGACCTCATCTGACCCGAACCAATGACTCACCGAATCGACTCCCATCCCGTCCTCGGCGACCTTCCCTCGACCCAACTCGTCACCATCCACGTTGACGGCGAGCCAATCCAGGCGCGGGCGGGCGAGCCGATCGCCGCCGCGCTGCTGGCCGCCGGCAAGCGCGTCTTCCGCACCACCCAGAAACGCGAAGAGCCCCGCAGCGTCTTCTGCGCCATTGGTCGGTGTACGGACTGCGCGATGACGGTCGACGGCAGGCCGAACGTGCGCACCTGCGTCACGCCCGTTCAGGACGGCATGCGCGTCGAGACCCAGTCCGGCCTCGGCCGGTTCTCGGAGGCCGATGATGGAGCGCGCTGAGGTCGCCGTCGTGGGTTCTGGCCCGGCGGGCCTTTGCGCGGCCATTGCAGCCGCCGAGGCCGGCGCGCGAGTTGTCCTTCTCGACGAAAACGACCGCCCCGGCGGCCAGCTCATCAAGCAGATCCATCGCTTCTTCGGCACGGCCGACCATCACGCGGGCGAGCGCGGCTACGAGATCGGCCGGAATCTCCTCAGCCAGGTCCGCCACCTCGGGGTCGACGTCCGCCTCAGCACGACTGTGTGGGGCACGTTCCCCGGCCCCCTCCTCGCCTGTGCAACCGACGATGGCCGTTCCTACCACCTCACCGCCGACCGCGTCATCCTTGCCACCGGAGCATCCGAACTCGCCATCGCCTTCCCCGGCTGGACGCTCCCGGGCGTCATGGGCGCCGGCGCCGCGCAGACACTCATCAACCTCCACCGCGTCCGCCCGGGATCGCGAGCCTTGGTCATCGGCTCGGGCAATGTCGGTCTAATCGTCAGCTACCAACTCATCCAGGCCGGCGTCGAGGTCGCCGCCGTCGTCGAGGCCGCGCCCGAGGTCGGCGGATGGGATGTCCACGCCGCTCGCCTGCGCAGGACGGGCGTCCCGATCGTCACGTCTCACACGGTCGTCGAGGCCTTCGGCGACCAGCACGTCACGTCCGCCCGCATCGCTCAGACCGACGATTCGTGGCGCGCCATCCCCGGCACCGAACGTGACATCGACGTCGACCTCATCTGCCTCGCCGTGGGCCTCCGTCCACAGACCCAACTCGCCGGGATGCTCGAGCTTGAGATGGCCGATGATCCCCGCCGCGGTGGCCGCGTCCCCGTCCGTGACCAGGCGATGCGCAGCTCGCACGAGCATGTGTACGTCGCCGGCGACCTCGGCATGATCTCCGAGGCCTCGATCGCCATGGAGGAGGGGCGCATTGCCGGTCGCGCCGCCGCCCAGTCTGTAAGCCACGGCGATGCCGCCGAGACCGACCGCCTCATCACCGAAGCCCGCGCGCGCATCGCGATCATCGATATCGACGTGAAGACCATGCCGCGTAGCGACGCGGAAACTCGGCGAGTTTCCCTTCCAGCCCGTCGGCCGTCCGCTCCCGGCCCTCACCCCATCATCGAATGCCACCAGCACATCCCCTGCAATCCATGTGAGGCCGCCTGCCCCCACGGGCTGATCACCGTCGGCGATGACCCCACCAACCTGCCGACCGTCGAGCCGGAGGGCTGCACCGGATGCCTCCAGTGTGTCCGCGCGTGCCCAGGCATGGCGATCTTCATCGTCGAGCCTCTCCCTGAGTCCAACGAGGCGCTCATCTCCATGCCCTGGGAGTTCCTCCCGCTCCCCGAGCCCGGCGACGCCGGTCAGGGCCTCGACCACCACGGCCAACCCGTCTGCCCCGCCCGCGTCGCCCGCGTCTCCCCCGCCCGCCCCGGAGGCACCCCCGTCCTCACCGTGGCAGTTCCGTTGCAGCACTCTCATCAGGTGCGCGGGTTCAGACAACCCGCCTGATGGGGTGTGATGCGGATGGAGACCTTCGAGTTCAGCACGCGCTTCCGGGCGAAGCTGCAGTTCCTATTGCTTCTGGTGCCGACGGCGTTCACAGCGCGGAGCCCTGTGATCGGCGCCTCCGTGGAGGAGAACGGTCTCGTCACGTTCAGCACTCTCGACGCCCCAAGGGAGGTCCACGTCGATGACATCACGCGCGTCACCTACGCCTGGACCTGGTCGCCGTACGAGCCGAGGGTCAACGTCGTCATCGAACGTCACGACCGGTGGCGCACGATGCGGTTCTCCGCGCCGGCGTCCGAATTCCACAGATTCGCGCTTGCCATGTTCGACCTCAAGCCCGATCTTAAGCTACGCGTTGGGACCGTGCCCTCTGCGGGCCCTGGGCTGCAGTCGGTGACCCCGGACGAGTTCTGGTCGCAGACGCCCCTCGACAGCCCCTGGGTGTCCCCCTGGTGGTGGCGGTGACAACGGTTCTTCGGCAAGGGTCCCGACTAGGTGGCGCGAGGCGCCGCCGGCCTCAGGCAGGAGTCCGCCATGTCACCGGCCAACGTTGGAGACTGGAGAGCGCGGGCAGTGCATGTGGTACATGAGGGGTGCGGCATGTGGCAGTTCACGTTCGTTGACATCGTCGGACGGCGCGCGAGGAATCTCGTGTTGGCCGCAGTGGGCGGCCTGTTGATCGGGCCGTTGGCAACGTCCATAACACACGCGGCGCTCGCCGCCCGCTCGGGTGCCGGTCACCCGGTGTCGCTCTACCCCTGGCTCGCCCCAGCCGCCGTAACCCTCATCGGCCTGGCGACGTCCGTAGTTGCTGTCTGCCGCGTGAGCGGCATAGTGCTGTCCATACACTTCACCAGCGACGGGGCTGCGTGGATTCACCGACTGTTTGGTTCGCGGCGCATTGAGGCACGGGACGTCCTCGCCCTGTCTCAGCGCGGAGGGGCCGGTGATACCTTCATGCTGGTCTTGCACTGCGTGAACGGCAACCGGCGCCTTGAGGCCAGCCGCGATTCGCTGGCGCAGGTCGTCCGCGACCTCCACTCCCTCAATCCGGACCTCAATCTTGGGCCATGGGCCTGGGAGGCGAATGGGCCCGCGCCCACCCATCCGGCCCCTCTCACGCACGTGTCGACGAGCGCGCTCGGGAGCTGGCCCCCATTTGCCCCTCTGATAGCGGCTTCACTGGGACTGGTGTGGCTTGCGCAGCTCGCCAGTGTCGCCGATGCCGTCATACGCCACCACACGTCGGGTCACGCTCTGTCCATCGAATGGGGTGCTCTGCCGCTTCTCCCTGTCCTGTTCGGCCTCGATCTCCTTACCCGATACCTCTCACCCATACGAGCCGCTCGGACCCATGCCAACGGCGACGTCGACCTGTTGCGCCTGGGCGGCACGACCAGTATCTTCGCCGGCGATATCACGCACTTGGAGGGGTCTCGGAAGATGCTGGAGCCGGTGATGTGCATCCGGCGCAACCGCAAGCGTCACTATGTCAGCGGCGACCGAGCACTACTTGTGGGCCTGGCCGCCTCACTCTACGCCCTCAACCCCGCCATCGATCTCGGCGAGTGGCGCGATCTCGTTCAGACTCAGGTACGCGCTGACGAAGGAGGCCATCAGCGTGAGGCAGTTTGAGTTCCAGAGCCGTCGGTCGGCAGCGTTGCAGCTTCTCTGGCTGGTGCCGGGGATAGTCATGGTCGCATGGATCACCAACACGGGATGGGCCGACCCAATCACTGTGGCCTGCGGTTGGATGACGATCCCCTGGGCGGCCTGGGACTCCCTGCGAGCCTTACTCGCGGCCTCCATCGCGCCTGACGACACCATCACGTTCAGAATGCTCCTGGGATCCAAGAGGATCCACCTAACGGACATCAAGCGAGTCACCTACGTGCGGTGGCCGCTTTCAGGGACGCTGTCTCTCCACATCGACGGCGGACGCACCTCAAAGTCCGCGCAACTATGGGCGCCCAAGGCTGCGGTCTCTGAATTCCTGCTCGCCCTGCACGAGGCCCGTCCTGACATCCCGTTCCGACGCGGTTCATTCTTGGTCAATGAGATCTGGGGGCGCGACCTGACGCGGGCCGATCTCATTCCCGACGCGCTGCTAGCCGACTACCCCACCGTCTGGTCCCACCTCTTCCGCAAGGGTTCCGAGTAGTAACCGCGAATATCCCCCTGTTATGCAGCCCAACATCCTCCTGATCGTCAACGACTCCGCGCGCGTCGATCGTTGCTCGTGTTACGGTTACGACCGGCCGACGACGCCCGTGCTTGATGAGATCGCCGCCGAGGGCGTTCGGTTCGACCGCTGCTACAGCGAGTCGAACTGGACCGTTCCCGTCATGTTCACGCTCCTTAGCGGCCTCGCGCCGCGCGAGCATCGCGGGGAGGATGTCCGCCGTCTGGTCGATGACATGCCGACCCTCCCAGAACTCCTCGGCGAGGCCGGCTACACCACCTACGGCGGCTCGGCCAACCCGTTCTTCGGCGGCAAGTGCCAGGTCAAGCGCGGCTTCGATACGTTCTACCGATCCACCCGCTCGGTCCGCCTCACCAAGCCCATCGTCAAGTACATGCAGCGATTCGGCTGGGTCGACAATGGCGGCCGCGCAGTCACGAGTCATTTTCTCGACTTTCTGAAGCAAGCGAAGCAACCGTGGTTTGCCTTGCTCTGGTACTTCGACGCTCACACGCCGTACGCGCCGCGCGAGCCGTTCACGGGCCGCTTCGCGCGCGATCGTATCTCGCTCATACAGCGCGCCCGCTTGCTCAAGGGCTTGCGCAAGCCGCCGGAGATGTTCGCCACCGCCACTGGTGCAGAACTCGAGCAGATACGCGACCTCTATGATGCCTCCTTGGCCTACGAGGACAGCCTCTTCGGCGAGCTTCGCGACGGCCTCAAGCAGGTTGGCCAGTGGGACGATACGTTCGTCGCGCTGACGGCTGATCACGGCGAGATGCTCGGCGAGGGGCGCCTTGGTGGCCACGGTCGCCCCGTTGGCATGCACGAGCCGCTCATAAACGTGCCGCTCGTCATACGGGCGCCCGGCGTGTCGGCCGGGGTCGTCAGCGAGGCGCCGGTTCAGATGGCCGATATCTCCCAGGCCGTGGTGGACATTGCCGGGATCGGCGATCGGCTCCCGCCAACCGCGGCGGAACGCGTCAATGTTCTCGACGCCGCCGGGGGGCAGGGCCGAGCCCACGTCATCGCCGAGCGCGATGGTTTCAACGAGCGGAGTGTCAAGGCGTTCATAAAGCGCAATCCGAGCGCCGACCTCGAACCGTTCCTCCCCCACATGGCCGCCATCGTGAAGGACGGCTGGAAGCTTGTTGAGTGCGGCGATGGGCGCCAGGAACTGTATAATGTCGTCGACGATCCGACCGAGGCCGTCAACGCTCTTGAGACGAATCCCGAACGCGCCGAGGCGCTCGCTGAGATCGCCGCTGACTGGCGTGACCGGGCCATGCCCCATCACTCCGTGCATGGGTTGACCGGAGACGATGAGGCAATCGTTGAGAAGCGGCTGCAAGACCTCGGCTACTTCTAGAATCGGCCCGGACGCAAGCTGACCACAACCATGCCCGAGAAACCAAACATCCTGCTCATCGTGATCGACTCGGTGCGAGCCGACCGTTTCTCGTGCTACGGCCACGATCAGCCGACGACGCCCAACATCGACGCCATCGCCGAGGAGGGCGCGCGCTTCAACGCCGCCTACAGCGAGTCGACCTGGACGCTGCCTGTCTGCTTCACGCTCATGACGGGTCTAACCCCGCGCGAGCATGGTGGTGAGGACCATCGGATGCTGCCTGACGGCATGCCGACCATTGCCGGCGCCCTGACCGAGGCCGGCTACGCGACGATTGGCCTGTCCGGCAACGACTTCTTCGGCCCACGTTGCGGTCTGGATCGCGGCTTCGGCTCGTTTGGCGAGACCGCCCTCAGCGCCCGGTGGAACCAGATCTTCGTCAAGTACGCGGCGCGGCGAATGGCTATGCTCGATGCCGGAGGCAAGGCTCTCTCCGACGATCTCGTGGCGGCCATCGGTGAGGCTGACGGGCCGTGGTGCGGCATGCTCTGGCTCAACGATGCCCACCACCCTTACACCGCGCCGAAGCCCTTCGCGACGCGCTTCTGCCGCGACCACGTGCCATGGCCAAGGCGCTGGAAGCTGTGGGAACGGATGCGCCGGATGCCGACCCTCGCTTCGACCGCGACCGAGCGCGATCTCGTCGATATCAGCGGCATCTACAACGGCGGGGTGGCGTACGAGGACATGCTGGTTGGCCGCGTCCGAGAGCAACTGGAATCGCGAGGGCTCTGGGACAACACGGTCGTCATCATCGTTGCCGATCACGGCGACATGCTGGGCGAGCGGGGGCTCATGGGGCACGGCCGCGAAGCCGACATCTACGACCCGCTGATCAAGGTTCCCCTCGTGGCGTCGGGTCCGGGTTTCTCGCCCACTCCCGGCGGCTCGAACGCCCTCGTCCAGCTCGCCGACGTCACCCGCACCATGGCGTCCGTCGCGGGTCTCCCGCCCGAGATCTCGCCCACGGCGGCGAAGACCGTCGATCTGCGCGAAGCCGCCGGCGGCGAGGGGCGTCCCCACGCCATCATCGAACGAAAGCCGTTCAGCGCGCACAGCCTCGAGGGCGTGGTGAAGCGAAACCCGGAGGTCGACTTCGACCCCCATCTCCGCCACATGACCGCGTCTGTGAAAGATGGCTACAAGCTCATTCTCCGCGAGGGCGGCGAGCCCGAGCTGTATTGCTTGTCCGACGATCCGGAGGAGACGAACGACTTGGCCGCATCCGAACCGGCGCGCGCGTCCGGGATGATCGACCTGATCACCCAGTGGCAACACGAGGCGCAGCTACATCCCGCAGCGGAGGCGGCCGCGACGGACGACTCCGCGATCGTCGAGAAGCGCCTGCAAGACCTCGGGTACTTCTGATTCCTGCAGAATTTCCGTTGCCTCTGAGGCGCGAATAGCTGCCCGTGCTCCCCAATCTTCGGCATGTGGTAAATCGGGTAAGGATTCGCCCTTGCAGATCGTGCCGTAATGGTGTAATACCTAGTCCCCCACGCCCACTGACGGTGGCGTGGTGCGTTCAGCCGCTTGAGCGTGACGCGCGCTCGCAGGCAGATTTTCCCTCGCCCGCCCTTCCCGATGATGCGCGGCGGACGAGCAGTTCTTGGGGGATTCTCCCATGCCGTACTACCAGGGCGAACCTGTAACGCGGGGCCCAGTCGAAATCTGCGCCCCCGATGTTGCGGGGTATCTCGAGGCCCGCTCCACGGCTGACGTCGACCTGTCGGAGTGGTACGATCGTGCCGGCGCGGAAGACAACATCATCTACTTCGGCGTCCTCGTGTCCGAGACCCAGTTGCCGATCGGCGAGGTGTTGATTCACGACATCGACCGCGATGCGGGCACGGCCCACATTCACGCCCACGTGTTCCAGGCACAGCGCCGGCTGCTCGGACACGGGTGCGACGCGCTGAAGGCCGTGGTCGAATACGCGTTCAAGCACGAGAAACTCAAGGGGTTGACGATCGTGATCAACGAGGAAAACTTCCCCGCTCGGCGCTGCTACGCGAAGTGCGGGTTCCAGCAACTCGGTCGCTCAGAGGACGACCGCTCCCAGCTCGTCATGTCCCTGACCCGCGACGAATGGCGTCGCATGGTCGACGACGGCGAATGGTGAGCCGTTCCGGCGCTGACCTCCCCTACCGATTCTTCCCTCGCGCGGCAATTGCGCACGTCTGCACGACGCGACCATCCTCAACAATGTGCAGATCATCATACAGGTTCAGCGCCGTGCATATGCGCGGCGGGATGATCTCGACCTTGTCCCCTATCGCCACGTCCAGCTCCGAGTCCTCGAGATTCAGGTACCCGTGCTCGTCGTTGACGTTGTCCAGGTGAGCCGCCGGGTTGCCCTTGACCCATCCGAATCCCGGCGAGACCCTCTTCACCTGGTTCGCAAGTGCCTTCGATCCCGCGTCGACGATCGCGCGGTCGGGGCCGCGCTTGCTGACCACCGTCGTCAGGATCGTCGCAGCCACAGCCTCGATGCCGATGACTCCCAGGTCAACTTGGTTCCTGTCATAGAACACATACGTGCCCGGGCGGATCTCGGTGAGTCCGGAGTCGGCGGGGTAAAGCAGCGCGCCCGGCGTGCAGCCGCCACTGATGCGCTCAATGTCATGTCCGCGCTCGCGCAATGCATCGGCGACGCCTGACAGCAACTCGCCTTCAGCGCTTACCAACGGCACCCGCTCGCCGGCTGAATCGACGTTGTAGGTCATAGGCGCGTAGCCCATCAGGCCCACTAGCCTCAGGCCAGGCATCTGGGCAATGGCGTCCGCCAGCGCTCCCGCATCCTCCGGCATCACGCCACACCGCTTCGCGCCGAGGTCCAGCTCCAGCACCACCTCCAGCGGGTCGTCCACCGAACCAACGTGCTCAGCGTAGCCGCGAGCAACCTCAACGCTATCACACGCCACGGATACCTTCGCCCGCTCGCGCATCGCCCCAAGGCGGCGGAGCTTGAACTCGCCCACGATCTCGTTCGCGATGAAGACATCGACGATGCCCCCGTCGACCATCGCCTCAGCCTCGCTGACTTTGGCGGCCGTCACGCCGACCGCACCGGCGTCGATCTGCATCTGGGCGATCTCGGGGGTCTTGTGGGCCTTAATATGCGGGCGAAGCGCCAGCCCGGCATTGGTAGCCGACTGGCGGACGCGCTCGATGTTGCCCTTCAGTTTCGGCAGGTCCACGATCAGGGCGGGGGTGTCGATGTCGGCAAGGGCGAGCGACGACATGAGGAGCGTCTCCTCTCCGCGTCTAGGCGGACGGCGTGCGGCGGCATGGGGTATCGGTCAGCAAGGCCTAACTTCGTCGCAGGCGGAGAGTGGCCTCCCCGCCGGTCAGGGCGTCGCGCATCGCTTGCGCGCTCTCGTAGCGGTCGCCGGGGGCCTTCTCCAGGGCGTGTGCGATCACGTCCTGCGTATTCGTCGAGATCTCAACACCCCGCTCCCCGACCCTCGGGGGCCGCGTGCTGACATGGTCCAGCAACACCTGCATCTGGTCGCTGTTGTCAAATGGCGGCGAGCCGGCCACCATGAAGAACAGCAGGCAGCCAAGCGAGTAGACGTCGGCCCGCTGATCAAACTCCTCACCGCGACAGGCCTCCGGCGACAGGAACCCCACGTCGCCAAGCGCCTCCAGCGGCGACCGCGAGACGGTCTGCACTTCGCCCTCGGCCAATAGCATCGGGCCTCGTTCGCTCAGGTAGCACGCCCGGTCGAAGCCACCGAGATACGCGTGTTCATCGCGCGCGAGCATGACCGAGCGAGGGCTGATGTTCCGGTGTACCATCGAGCGTTCGTGCAGCTCGCCCACCACGGTGCAGAGCCCGAGGATAATGGCGGTCGCATCGCCCTCATCGAGCGGCCCGCCCCGCCCGATTCGCTGCGCCAGCGACTCGCCCATCAGCGGCATCGCATATGCGGGACTTGTCTCGTCAGCCCGGTACGCTTGTAGCATCGTCACGATACCCGGCAGCGGAGGGTCTTCTTCCGAGAGCACCTGCAGCACGTGCATCTCATTCTGGAACAGGCGCGCAATCGCGCGGCTCGCGCGCGACCATCCCGCGTCGTCTCCCGTGCTCAGCGGCTGCGGGACCTGCAGGTGTTTGATCGCGTGCGGCTCGCCTGTCTGCCGGTGGAAGCCGCGGTAGACTTTGGCGTGACGGGCGTTCGCCACCAGCACCGTCTCGTCGTAGTAGGTCCACCAACGCTCCGGGTCGGGGGCTTCGCCGCCCGACGGCGCTCTGGGCGTCAGGTCGATGACTTCAGGCCCGCTTCCGGATCCATCCCCGTCCATCGCCGCCGGCACGACCAATCGCGGCGCTGCCTCGGTCTCATCGTCAACCGCGGCTTCAACCGCGATGACCGTGCGAAGCGCCTCGGCCAACTCGTCGCCCGTCTGGTATCGTTCGCGCGCGTCCTTGCTGAGAGCGATCGCGATGACCTCATCGAGAACCGAGGGCACGTTAGGCACTCTCAGGCTCGCCGGCTCTATCTCGACTGTCACGTGCGCCATCATCGTGGCCAAATGCGTCGGCCCCTCCAGCGGCGGCGAGCCCGTCAATAACTGGTACAGAATGCACCCCGCGGAGTAGACGTCGGCCGATGTCGTGGCCACCTCGCGACGCACGACCTCGGGCGCGACGTGGTAAGGCGAGCGTGACGCCGGCGCCGCCGCGTCGTCGTCTGTTTCCGTGATCGCCGCCATACCCACGCCGACCAACGTGGCGTTCGCGTCGTCATCCAACCAGACTGCGGACGGCCGCAGGTCTCCGTGGATCTCGTCGGCCGCATGGATGGCGCCGAGCGCGTCAGCCACGGCAACCATCGAGCTTGCCGCCTCGAGGGCCGGCAGTGCCCCTCCATCCTGGCACGTCTCCGTAAGCGGCGTGCCCTCAGGCGTGGCGTAGACGACGTAGTAGGCTTCCTCGTCCGAGCCGGCGTCGAGAATTGTCGCCGCGGCGGCGCGGACACCGCGCAGCCTCTCGACCGTCTCGCCGAATGCATCGGGGAATGAAAGCCCATCCGAGGCATCGCGACGGAACGCGAGCAGCAGCGCCTCACCCTTCTCGGGGTGACGCGCGCGATGCAGGACGTAGGCCTCCTGGGCCGACACCATCTCGATCGTCTCGTAGGCGCCAAACCGGCGCTCATCAGCACTCGACGCCGCCTCGGCGATCCGCTCCTCAACGTCGAACAGGCTCGGGTCCCTGCGCACGACCTCCTGCAATATGCGGGCGCCCTCGCGGTGCCGATCGGCGTCCTGCGCAACCAGTCCGGCCAGGTACATGTCCGTCGTAACCTCGCCGCTCGGCGGCAATACCCTCAACTGCCGAAACGCCCCATACGCATCGCCCGAGCCGATGAGCGCCCGCGCGAGTTCCAACCGGCTGGCCGAATCCGATGGATCAGCCTCGATCAGCCTCCCGAATATGCTCGCGGCCTGTTGGTTGTGCCCGTAGTGAGCGTGAAGCGCCCCCACGTAGTGCTGAAGCCCCCGATCGCTCGGCGCGACGTCGGCGGCCACCTGTAGCGGCGGCAACGCGCTTTCCGGCGCGTGGCCGCCCTACGCGCGGTACACCCGACCAATGTGCGAGGCCACGGAATCCGCGTTTGGGTCATCGGGATTAAGCTCAAACCAAGCCTGGCACGCGCGCGCGGCAATGTCGGTCTCGCGCCCGCACTCTACTGCCAGCATTGCCGCGTTGGTCAGCACGCTCTCGTCGTCGGGTCGGAGCGTCCAAAGCTGCTCGTAGAGTTCGGCCGATCGAGTTGCTCCCACGCCCACGCGCTGATACGCGCTCGCGAGCGCCCAAAGCAGGCGGGTGTCGTTCGGCGTCCGCTTCAGGGCCGTTTCGTAAGCCGTGATCGCGGCGGGATCAGACGAGCCCCCGACCATATATATCCGCGCGGCGACGGACGGTAGAACGCGCGACAGGAGCGTCAGCCACAGGGGGAACATCAACACGAGCACGATCGCGCCAAGCCACGTGAGGTCAGTCGCGTGGTTCCTGGCAAATGTCTCCGCCCACAGGCGCAGCGCGGGAGGAGGCTCGGCTACGAAGTCTCCCAACCGAATAGCCGCGGCCCGTTTCTCGCCGGCTGTGACGGCCAGCTCAAGCGCCCGTTGCGCATGCTCCGTCGCGGGTTCGGTGTCGCCTAAGACATCGCACGCGTCAACCAGGGCCTGCCGCGCTCGGTAGGTGTCTCCGCCGGTCAGGGCGATGCTCTGCTCGAGATACGACCGAGCCTGTTCGGTCTTCTCTTCCCGGAGAAACAGCCGCCCCGCCAAGTATGGGGGCAGCGACGCCTCCGGGTGATCGACGCTGGCGGCAAGCAGCTCTCGACGGGCGCCGGGCTCGTCCTCCAGCCCGTTCAGATACGACGTCCACCATTTCGCCTCTGCCTTGGCTGCCGGAGTCGTCTCGGCCGCGCGCTCGTAGTAATGCCGCGCGCGCTTGGCGTTTCCGTGCCTGCGGAACATGGCCGCGAGTTCCAACTCGCACTCAGCGTGCTGCTGAAGCGCGACTTCATCGGGGGGATCCGCGGATTCTACTTGGGACTTATATGCTTCAGAGGCCTGATTGACGAGGATGCTACCGAAGGAGGCCAAACCGAGATCGGCAAGCTTGTGCCCCAGTTCGCGCTGAGTAACGGTGAAGTCGCGGCCCGCGGCAAAGTACGCCGCCACTAACCAAGCGACGAGCGCAACACACAATACGATGGCCGCCGACCGCAGTCGCAGCACTGCCTAATCCCCCACGGGGTTTGAGAAGCTCGTTCCGAATGCCGAATGTCTACTCGATCGTGAAAGTCAGCGGCGGACCGTACGCGACGTCCGCGTCATTCAGGATCTCGACGTCGTATCGTCCGGGCACGAGCGTTTCACCCGAAGCAGGGGGAGATAGCTGCGCCGACGCGGAGTGCGAGCCGGGCGTCAACTCCGTGGGCGTCTCGTGCGTCTGCGTGTTCCCTTGCTCATCAATGTAGGTAAACTTCACCTTGATTGCCTGGCCAGGCACGGCGCCGGTATACTGGAACCAGAAGTAGACAGTGTCAACCACGCCGAACACGTCTGTCTCCTCCTGCGAATTCCCCGTGGCGTCAATGCCCTTACATGTCTTGCGATCGGTCACGGCAAACGGCCGCGCCGAACACCCAAGCAAAGATACCAGAGCGCCAACGCCTACCAGTCCCCGAATCAAGGCCCAGAGCCACGCCTTCTGCTTCATGCGGAAGACCTCCTGTGCTGCGCGTGCGGGCTCCCCACTACATTGGTGGGCAATGCCACCAAGTAAGACAGGCTGCCTCGGAAGTATAGCACGCGCCCGCTCCGACCGGCAAGCCGCCGGTTTCGTGAGCGCGCCCCTACTCCACTCGGACGATATCAACCTTATACCGCAGGCGGTCGGCATTCACGGTGAGGAAATGATGGAAGCCACCGTTCTCGCTGCTGGCGTAGAGGCTGGCGCCGCCGCCGCCAGTGATAATGTACTCGATCCCATCGCGCGTCTGGTGGTTATAGAGGTGCTCGTGTCCCATGAAGACGCACGAGACGCGATACTGCACGAAAAGCTGGTGCAAAGCGTCGCGCTCGGCGGGGTACATGTCAAGCGAATCGCCCTTGTGAATGGAGACAGGCCAGAACGGGCGGTGCACCACGACGAAGATGTGCCACGCGGCATCCGCGGAGGCGAGGTCGTTCTTGAGCCACGCGAGCTGCTCCCCGGCGATCCGACTCTCCTGGCCAGGGACCTCCGTGTCGAGAACGATGAAGTGACTTCCGCCACGGTCAAAGGAGCGGTATGTGGTCTGGAAATACTCAAGAAACAGTTTGCGTCCGGCTCCGCCGTAGATGTCGTGGTTGCCGGGAGCGAGGGCCACGTACTTCGTGCCATGGTCCTGCAGCGGCGCCATGGCGGTGAAGAACTCGTTCCATTGGTACCGCAGCTTTTCTTGAGAGCTGGAGCCGTAGATATAATCGCCCGTGCCGAGCGCAAACTCCACGGGAGTCAGCGACATCTGCTGCACCATGCGCGAGAAAACGGCCGGCTGCGTCCCGCTCGTGCCGCCCCGATTGTCGCCGAAGACCGCGAACGAGACGCCCCCAGCGGGCGCCTGACAATCCCCGGTCGCGGCGAGAATCAGCAGAAGCGACGAGAGGGCGAGCGCGGCGCTAGCGAGCCGTCGCGGGGCCATTCGGAACGAGACAGAGCAAGCAGAGCGGCTCGTCGTCGGCTGCCTTGAACTGATGTTTCTCATCGGGGCTCACCAATACCGCGTCATCCGGCTTCAGCGGGATACTTTCGTCTCCCGCCACCACTGCTCCGCGGCCCGATATGATATACACCTGGTGCTCCCACGGGTGCGCGTGGAACGGCGTGTTGCCGCCGGGCTCAATCTCAAAACGCCTCATGCTGAACGATGGCGCGCCCGCGGCCTCATCGAGCAACCACTGGATCCGCACGCCCGTCGCCCCGGCCTCGACGGTGATCGGCTCAACATCGGACTGATTGAGGACCTTCACAGTATCCCCGCCTCGGCAAGCAATCGGTTCGGCAGATCACGGAAGAAATCGACGCCTTCCTTTATGCTTTCATAGACGTCGCCGGAGCCGCGGTACTCGACGAAGAACGGTCGGTAGAAGTCAACGCCCATTGCTTCGGAGACAACCATCTCAACAGGGCAGTCACCTTGGCCGATCGGCACCTCGGTCACGACGCCCGTCTCGGGATTGATCTTGCCGTCGCGAACGACGACATGCGCGGTCCGCTCGATAAGGCCGGCGATCGCCGTCCGCACGGCCTCTGGATCCCGCGAGCCCCGAAGCAACTCCAGGGGATCGAGGGTGGCCTTAAGATTGTACGAATCAGTGCTGTCGAGCACCGAGCTGAAGGCATCCAGGTCGTTGAGAATATCCGGGTCCGGCGCCAGGCAGATCAGCATCCCGTTCTCTTCGGCCTGCTCGAGGCACGCGCCGCACGTCTTCTTGATCGACTCGAGCGCCGCCTCACGCGAGACGCCGGGCTTCATCCGCTGCGGGGGAATGCGTATGACCTCGCTGCGGTAGCCAAACGCAAGATCCATGCCAGCACGGACCGTCGCCGCCGCCGCTTCGATCCCCGCGTCATCGGCGTGGACCAGGTCAACTGGGACGCCCATCGCCGCGGCACGGAGTCCCGCGCTCTTCAAATCCTCAACGAGCGGGGCGGGCTCGAGTTCCGTCGTCCACGTGCTGCAGTGCGCGGTGTCGCTGACATCAAGCTCGACCGCTTCCACGCCCAACCGGACCGCTGCTTGCAGAAAGTCTTTCCACGGGTACTCGGTAAAGCAAACGCCGGTAACGCCAAACTCCATGATAGCCTCCGACGAGGGTAAAATCGGCGCCCGACCGAGGCAACCACCGTGCTGGGGTCGCTCGAGTGCTGGGACGCGTCAAGTGGTCATTTCCTGATAGGCCCTGTACATTAATGGAACGCGACGCACAGGTCAACCCGTTCCCGGCGCGCCGAAACGTGACGCGCGCTGAGAAGGCTTCCCCCTACCCAGACGGGAATGAAACGCCTCATGAACGGCTTCCCCACGGCTGTGTGGAGATGGGAAGGGAGCGGGCTGTGAGCGACCAAGCGAGCATCGACGTCCAGGTTCTTCCCGAGGCGGAAGGGCTAGACCTTCCCGAGTATGCCAGCCCCGGTAGCGCCGGCATGGACTTACGCGCGGCGGTTGCTGACGAACTCACGCTGCAGCCCGGGCAGATCCGCCTCGTCACGACGGGCCTGCGGCTGGCGATTCCTCCAGGCTACGAAGCGCAGATCCGCCCACGCAGCGGACTCGCGCTCAAGCACGGCATCACGATCCCAAACGCCCCGGGGACCATCGACTCCGACTACCGCGGCGTCCTGCAGGTGATCCTGGCGAACACCGGCCCCGAGCCGTTCACCGTCAGCCGAGGCGATCGGATCGCCCAGATGGTCATCGCCCCGGTCACCCAAGCCGCGCTCAACTCCGTCCCCGACCTCGATGACACCGAGCGCGGAGAGGGCGGATTCGGCAGTTCGGGCACCGAGTAGACCGAGAGCCCCCGCGACCGTAGCAACGCTGATCCATCATTTGGAAGGGCGGCGCCTCTTGCACATGGGCGTCGCTCTCTGTCATGATAGGCCCAGCGTGAGGACCGCCACACCGTGGCGCAGCCCCGGAGGCTACGATAGATGGTTTGGATTTGGGTCAGGCGAGTCGTGCAGATCGCCTGTTTGCTGCTCTTCATCTACCTGCTGACCACCGCCACCTTCCCGGTTGACGGACCGTTGGCGCCGCAGTTCTTCCTGCAGATGGATGTGCTGGCGGCCGCCACGGCAACCATCAGCCGCAACCCGCTGCCGGTGATGATGTTCTACGTCGCCATTGCCACGCTCGCGGCCACGCTTCTACTCGGTCGCGCGTTCTGCGGTTGGGTTTGCCCCCTGGGCACGTGCGTCGACATCTCCGACCGCGTCTTCACCCGCAAACGCAAGCGCGCCGGCGCCAAGCACAACCGACCCGGGGTCAAGTACGGCATCCTCGCCGCGGTCCTGGCCTCATCTGTCTTCGGAATCCAGATCGCCTGGTTCGTTGACCCCATCCCTCTCGTGACCCGCGCGTTCGCGCTCGTCATCTTCCCAATCGCAGGCATGGCGCAGCGCATCGCTGTCATCGAGGGCCGGCCTATCCTGAAATGGCTCGAGAAGGTGCTTAACAGAAACATCCTGCCCATCGACCTGTGGGACGCCCATCAGTTCCAGCTCTCACTTGTCGCCGCAGGCGTCTTCGTGGGGATCCTCGGCCTCGGCGCCCTCAGCCGGCGCTACTGGTGCCGCTCGCTCTGCCCGCTGGGCGCGCTCTTGGCCTTCGTCGGGCGATTCGGCATGGTCAAGCGCCGGGTCAAGGACACCTGCATCGGCTGCAAGGCCTGCGTCCACGACTGCAAGATGGGGGCCATTCCCGCCAAGGAACCGACCACCACCAAGCTCCCGGAGTGCATTCTCTGCTTCAACTGCAAGGACTGCAAGGCCGAGGAGAACGACACCACCACCTTCGGCCTCGCCTGGCTGCCGACTGGCGCCAAGCGCGAGGTCGACATCACCCGCCGGCGGACGCTACAGACCCTCGGCGGCGGCGCGGTCTACGGGATGGCGGCGGCGACGATGCTGACCCGCTCTCAACATCACCCGAAGCTCATCCGTCCGCCGGGCGCCATCACCCGCGGCAGCGATGGCAAGCCCGTGATGATGAGAGAGGATCAGTTCCGCGATCTCTGCTTGCGTTGCGGCGAGTGCATGAAGGCCTGCATCACGGGCGGCATCCAGCCCGCGCTACACGAGGCGGGGTGGGACGGCGTCTTCACCCCCGTCCTCAAACCCAGCGTCGGATGGTGCGAGCGCGAGTGTACGGCTTGCGGCGATGTCTGCCCCACCGGCGCGATGCGCCCATTCCTCGCCGATGAGAAGACCGAGATCATGATCGGCTTGGCCTACATCGATTCCAACAGGTGCCTCGCCTGGCGGATGGGGGAGCACTACAAGCTCTGTCTCGTGTGCGATGAGCAGTGCTCGTACAAGGCAGTGAAATGGATGGACGTCGATGGGATCAAGCGTCCCGTCGTCGAGGAGGCGAAGTGCACGGGGTGTGGGATCTGCGAGGCGAAGTGCCCCGTCCAGCCGCTGGCCGCCATCGTTGTCGACCGCAGCGAGAAGGTGCAGTGACCATCGAAAACCCGCCAAAGGGCTCCTGGGTCCTCGGTTACCTGGCCGC